>SMUY01012057.1_pt1 | contig 31023 bp, 34 predicted proteins | sample 2456441 | NCBI WGS metagenome assembly SMUY01 (sample SAMN11095931, study PRJNA526329) | marine sediment metagenome | biome: Marine sediment; feature: Surficial sediment; material: Deep marine sediment; isolation source: Hadal surficial sediment | place: Pacific Ocean | collected 2014-11 | depth...
AAAGACTAGGTCTTCGTGTTACCGCCTCGGCAGGTATTTGGCCGGTAGGCTGCTATTGTCGAGGATATTCCACTCCAGATTTCCGCCTCGGCTGATCGGTGAATAGGAAAAGTTTGTGCCCGATGCGGTGCCCAAGTCACCGATACCTTTTAGGACCACGGTGATGAGGCCGCCAGCGGTTACCGTGATACTTTGTACATACTTACCCTGGTAGCTGGCGGGTTGGGCCAGACCGAGACTGGCGGGGGTAGTCGGGACAGCGCTGAGGCTGCCGGTCTCACTAAAGCTGACGTCGATTGCCGTCTTAGTCGCACCGGCCAAGCTTGCGCCTTCAGATACACGCGAACGAATCGTATAGTCCTGATACGCGGGTACCGCGATCGCCGCCAGAATACCGATGATCGCGACCACGATCATCAGCTCGATGAGGGTAAAACCCTTTTGAGAATGCTTCATTTGGAGCCTCCAAAAACGTACGTTACAACTTATCGAGGACATCTCGGAAATAACCGGCCCGCTGTGTGCCGCGACCGTCATCAGCATTAAGGCCCCCAAGTCCCTTTAGGGCCGATGCTTTCCGTGGTGCCCTGCTTACCTAAATTCGTAGCACCACCCCACCGTGGGTCAAATCCACAGTGATGCGGGCTACAAATACGACAACGGAAATGCAGGAACCATGCCAGTCGAGGTTTCGAGTGTATAACTCTAAACAATAGCGCTAACTCCCTGAATGAAAAAATACTTTTGCCTATCCGGGCGCCATTTTTTCGGAAGACGTGCTATCCGATCCGGCGCATGTTGGGCGCAAAGTGACGCAATACGACACCCCCGAAATGCCGCTGAACGTCACATTATCCTTGTGTACCGCCGAATCTACCGCATATCCGGGGGGCAAACCTGAATCTTACCCTTGAGCTGTGCCGTTGCCTATTCGATTCCCAGTTTTTCGAGCTTGTAGCGCAATGCCCGAAATGTGATACCAAGCAGCTTAGCCGCTGCCGTCTTGTTACGATTGGTCTTGGTCAACGCCTCTTCAATTGCACCCCGTTCCACCTGCTCCAAATAGTCTTCGAGAGAGCCGTCGCCTGAGAATTCAGGGTGGGTCGCTTGGGCCGTGGCCGGTTGCGGTTCCTCGCGCAGTTGCAGATCCTCGGCGGTAACTTCGTCGCCATCACAAAGGGTCAAGGCGCGCTCCAGGATATTTTCGAGTTCACGTACATTTCCGGGGAAGTGATAGCGCGAGATTGCATCTAGCGCTTCCGGCGTTAGTCTTGGCACACTGATACCCTGGGTTTTCGCCAGTCGTGCGCACAATGCCTCGGCCAGGAGCGGGATATCATCGGGCCGACCCCGCAGACTCGGGACAGGAAGCTCGATGACGTTCAGGCGATAGTATAGGTCTTGCCGGAATTTTCCTTCTCCGACCAGTTCATGCAGCTTCTTGTGGGTGGCACTCAAGATGCGCACATCTACCCGAATCTCGGCCTGGGCACCGATCGGCCGCACGGATTTTTCTTGGATGGCCCGCAAAAGCTTGACTTGCATATGGATAGGCAAATCACCGACTTCATCCAGAAACAGCGTACCGCCGTCGGCCGCCTTAAATAAGCCATCCTTATCTTGCACCGCCCCCGTAAAGCTCCCCTTCTTGTGGCCAAAGAACTCGCTTTCCATCAGCTGTTCGGGAATCGCGCCGCAGTTCACTGGGACAAATGGTTTTGACGCGCGTGGCCCCAGCTCGTGGATCAGCCTCGCAACCAATTCCTTACCAGTTCCAGATTCACCGCTTACGTAGACGGGCGCCTGGCTGCGTGACAGCTTCTCGATCATGGTGCGGACTTTTTGGATTGCCGGCGACTCACCCAACAGCTCGCGTGTCCCCACGCGTTCTGGCATCGGCGCCGATGTCCGGTTGACTTTCAGGGCACTGCGCACAATGTTTCGTAAGTCATTGAGATCTAAAGGTTTCGAGACGAAATCGAAGGCTCCGGCCTTAAGTGCGGCGATGGCGGTCTCCATGTTGCCGTGGGCGGTAATCACGGCTACTGGCAAGTGCGGGTATCTTTCTTGGATATGACGCACCAGATCGATACCGTTGCCGTCTGGCAAGCGCATGTCGGTCAGACACAGGTGGAATTCGAAATCTTGTAACAGGTGACGCGCCTCATCCAAGTTGGCGGCGGCGCGCGTCTCCAAGTTCATGCGGCCGAGGGTAAGCTCCAATAGCTCGCGAATATCGGGCTCATCATCGATGACAAGTACCTGTTTTTTCATGATATCCCTAATTCACCACACTCTTCGGCCCGCGCGAACGTAACGTGGAACCGGCTGCCGACCCCGCCTGCGCCGGGGTAGTAATCCAAGCTGGCGCCATTCCCCTCGCAGAGCTCGCGTGCAATATACAGGCCAAGGCCCGTACCCTTGGGTGTGGTGGTGAAGAAGGGTTCGAATATCTGGTCGCGAATCTTCTCCGGTATCCCGCGGCCCCAATCGATGACATCGAGGAAAGGTCGGCCGTTGGAATTCGTTCCCCCTTGGAATTTGACCAGCAGGTTTCCACTAAAGGGTGGGCTGTGGCGCAGCGAATTCTGCGACAGATTACCGACGACTTGGTAAAACTGGTCCGGGTCTATGCAGACCTGTAGGTCTTCAGCCCCATATACGGCAAACGCCTCACGTGGGATTTTGAGTGTCTGCGCGAAGTGCTGCATGAACTCCTCAAGCCACGGTTGTAGCGGCAGCATCACCGGGTTCACTTGGTCGCGACGACTGAGCTGGGTAATGTTTTCCACGATCACGTTCATGCGACGGGTCTGATCGCCGATGATCCTGACCAGCCGGTTGTCTTCGCGGTCCTTCGGCGCGTCTTCGCCCAGTAGTTGCGCCGCATTCGCAATGGCACCAAGTGGATTGCGTATTTCATGGGCAATACTGGCGGTCAGCCGTGCCAGTGCTGCCATCTTGAGTTGCTGCGCCTGTTGCTTGAGCACGGCGGCATCTTCCAAGAAGATCAGCGTCCCCGTGTGATTGGGCGGCTCGCCAAGGACGATGAACCGCGGAATAACTGTATAGCCTCGCCGCGTTTTTACCGGGCTTCGCGTGCGCGGCGTTGGGTTAGCTAGCGATTGCGTCAGCTGATCGGCAAGCTCTGCCGAGGCCCTCGCCAACCCTGTCTTCATCGAATCCCCCGATAGCCCGAGGAAGGTCGCAGCGGTCTGGTTCATCATGCGAATTCGCCCGCCACGGTCGCAGATCAGTACCCCCGAATGCATGCGTTGAATGATGAGCGCATTGAGTTGTGACAGGTTTGCCAGATCAACGCCACGGCGTTCGGCTAGTGCCTCGGTTGCACGTAAGCGTGTCGCCAGTGTGTACCCTAGGGTTGCCGTGGCAAACAGACCGATCCCGAGCATGCCGACCTGAGGATAACCTTGGACGACTTGGCTTACGTCTACCTGCGCGCCGGTCCACCAATCCCAGGAGTGCTCTACCAGGGTAGCGATGGTTGCCAAGGCGGCATAGAGGACGGTCATCTTCTTGCCAAGCATGAGGCTGCTGCCCGCGACTGCCACTAGCAGCAGTAGCCCCAATCCACTTGAGAGACCGCCGCTGGCATGCATAAGGAACGTGATCAGCGTGATATCGGCAAATATTTGAAACGTGGCCTGGGTCTCGAACTCGGGCCGCTGACGACGGATGGTCTCCAACGAGACGAAGCTAACTATTGCATACGTGACGCTGGCGATGAGAAATAAGTCCGGAGAGCTCAGGCCGAAAGGAGGCAGCGCCGTGCCGCCCAGGGCCAGCACCGCCGCCGAGATGGAGATAATCAACCGATAGTAGTTGTATAGACTAAGGAGCTTCCAGTTTTGTTCGGCGACAGCGGCCTGGCTTTGGCTCTGGCTAGCCCCAGCGAAGTCCGTGGTGTCCATTACCCTTCAAATAGCACAGCTTCCCGCATATGGCAAAAAGCGCTTGCAATGGCTTTCCAAATGTTCACTAGCCGCATTATCTCTCTGGCTAGCTTTCCAATGCTCCTTTAGGCAATCCGCCGTTCCATCAGTCTCGATTGCTCGCGGCTTTGGAGCGTGAACTCCGCAATGAGCACACGCTAACATCTCGGTTATTGCTCTGGTATCGGTGCCCGCACATCTTGCCATCAAACGTTTTATAGCTTGAACAACGAACCATACTAACAGCAGAACGGCCAGAATACGTATGATCTGCACGACCGCATACCTGTTTGAGTCGAAGTCTGGTCGGGGTGAGAGGATTTGAACCTCCGGCCCCTGCCTCCCGAAGGCAGTGCTCTACCAGGCTGAGCTACACCCCGAGTCTTCAAGCCGTCTCAGTAATTGCGATTGACAGCAAAATGTGCCAAGTCGAAAAGCGCTTGTTTGCAGGGCGAGTCCGGTATGGTTGCTATGGCCTGTCTCGCTAGTTCCGCCTCGTCCTCGGCTTTGCGCGCAGTGTACGCAATGGAACCTGTCGATTCAATGGCGGCCACGACGTCGTCGATACGATCAAGCCCACCGCATTCGATAACCGTACGCAACAGTCGGCGCTGACTTTCATCACTCTTATGTAGCGCGTGAATCAACGGCAGCGTCGGTTTACCCTCGGCCAGATCATCGCCAATATTCTTGCCCAGTGTGCTACTGCCTCTGCTGTAGTCAAGAATGTCGTCGATGAGTTGGAATGCGGTCCCGAGGTGCATACCATAGGCTGCCATCTTGGCCTGAAATTCTCTGTCCTGGCCGGCGATTACCGCCCCGAGCTGGGCCGCGGCCTCAAATAACTTGGCAGTCTTGCTACGGATGACTTGAATGTAGTACGCCTCAGTCGTATCCGGATTGTGACAGTTAAGCAGCTGCATAACTTCGCCTTCGGCGATCATATTGGTTGTTCTGGCGAGAATTTCCATCACGCGCATGCTGTCGACTTCAACCATCATTTCGAACGCACGCGAATACAGAAAATCGCCAACCAACACACTAGCTTCGTTACCCCAAATTGCGTTCGCGGTGGAGTGACCACGACGCATTTCCGACGCGTCAACGACGTCGTCATGCAAAAGGGTAGCGGTGTGAATGAATTCGATAATGGCCGCCAATTTAGTATGGTCTTGCCCCGTATAGCCTGATGCCTTACTGCCAAGTAGGACGACTATGGGCCGCAGTCGTTTGCCCCCACTGTTGACGATATAAGCGCCTAGCTGGTTGATTAGGGCCACCTTGGACTGCAGTCGGTGTTGAATCTCCCGATTGACTGCCAGTAGGTCGTCGTGCACAAGCGCCCGAACGTCAGCGAGTTCGTCGGTGACCGGTTTAGTCTGGGGCTGCTGCATGGTGAAACCCATGCTAGGGGGGGCTTGTGCAGGCGTCAAGTTGTTTGACCTTGTTGGGGCGAGCCTTTAGAATTGCCGCCCTTTGAAGCATATAGGCCGTCCCGAGACGCACTTGCCCGGGCCAGATCGGGGAATCCATGTACGCCGTAATCAAAACTGGTGGTAAACAGTACCGAGTGGCGCTCGGTGATGTTATTCGCGTGGAGCGCCTGCCAGTAGCGGCTGGTGAAACCGTCAATCTGGACCAGATTCTCCTTATCAAGGATGAGAAAGACGTTCGGGTCGGAACGCCAATGTTGTCGGAATCTGTCACTGTGACTGTCAAAGGCCACGGCCGCGGCGATAAGGTCAACATCTTCAAGCTGCGCCGGCGCAAGAACTCCCGCCGACGGGCTGGGCATAGACAGGACTATACCGAGCTTGAAGTCACTGGGATCGGTGGTGTGAAACAAGCGGTGGCCAAGAAAGCAAAGACGGCCAAAAAAAGCAGCTCCGAAACCCAAGTCGGCGACTGACTGAGAGCGTACTCATGGCACACAAGAAAGCAGGTGGTAGTTCGAGGAACGGACGGGACTCTGAATCCAAGCGGCTTGGAGTAAAGCGCTATGGCGGTCAGCATGTACTGGCGGGCAATATTTTGGTACGCCAACGTGGTACCAAGTTTCATCCTGGTCTTAACGTGGGTATCGGTAAGGACGACACGCTATTCGCCAAGATCGAGGGCCATGTCGTATTCGAGACCAAGGGCCGGCGAGGGCGTAAGACGGTTAGGATTACGCCGAGCTAAGCGTCCACGTGGACATGTCCACGGAAGCGACCCCACTTTGTCCGCGAAGTGGGGTTTTTTTGTTTATGGTCCAGCGGCAAGTAGACAGGTAGCAAGTCATTTAAGAGTACGAGAAATCGGCTTCAGGACTTGCTGCTTGAAACTTGACTTTTGAGCTATGAAATTTGTCGATGAAGCAACGATTCGCGTTGAAGCCGGAAACGGCGGCAATGGTTGTTTAAGTTTTCGACGTGAGCGATCTGTGCCCCGCGGCGGGCCAGATGGGGGTGATGGTGGTGACGGCGGTAACGTAAACGTGATCGGTCGTGGCGCGGTCAACACGCTCGTTGATTTTCGCTATACGCGTTTGTTTCGGGCGGGCCATGGACAAAACGGGAGTGGGCGTGACCGCACGGGTCGAGCGGCTAAGGATCTGTTTATTCAGGTGTCAGTTGGCACGGTGGTAAGCGATGCTGACACATCGGAGATTATCGGCGACGTGATCAGCGAGGGCGAAATAATTCTAGTCGCGCGTTGCGGCAAAAGTGGGCGCGGTAACGCCCATTTCAAGTCGAGTACGAACCGCGCACCCAGACGAACTACCCGCGGTGGGCGCGGCGAGCAGCGAAACTTGAAGCTTCAGCTTCGTATGTTGGCGGACATAGGCCTGCTCGGGTTACCCAATGCTGGCAAGTCCACATTACTGCGCGCCGTATCAGCGGCGCGCCCGAAAGTCGCTGACTACCCGTTTACGACCTTGTACCCACAACTTGGCGTAGTGCGAATAGAGGTTGATCGTAGCTTTGTAGTGGCCGATATACCGGGTCTAATCAAGGGCGCGGCCGACGGCGCGGGTCTGGGAACGCGCTTTCTTAAACACTTGTCGCGAACGCGTATCTTGCTCCATATCGTAGATATCGCCGCCGATAGCGACGATACGTCCATACAGGCGGCGCAAGGCGTTGTGGAAGAACTCGAAAAGTTCAGCCCAGAGCTCAGCGCGCGCGAGCGTTGGCTGGTATTCAACAAAATCGATCTTCTCGATCCGAACGAGCGTGAAAAGCGCCGGCAGACTTTTTTGAAATCGTTGGCATGGCAAGGGCCCGTATTTGCGGTTTCAGCCATTAGCGGTGAAGGCTGTGGCGCACTTATGGGTGCCGTGATGCAACGCCTGGAAAAATTGCTAAGCGAGTCGAAAGCCAATGTCAAAGGGGAATAGTAGGGTGTCCCGTGAATCGCTCCGGCGTATCCGCAGTGTGGTCGTGAAGATTGGTAGTGCCGTCCTGACCAAGGAAGGCCAGGGACTTGATAAGCCTGCAATCGGCGGTTGGGTAGCACAGATGGCGAATCTGCGCAAACGTGGCCTCGAGGTCGCTTTGGTGACATCGGGTGCGATAGCAGAAGGTATGCAGCGGCTTAACCGCCGAACCCGGCCACACGCGCTGCATGAGTTGCAGGCGATGGCGGCGGTGGGACAGATGGGATTGATACAGGTGTATGAGTCGGCATTTCGGGGCCATGGCCTGCACACGGCACAAGTATTGCTGACGCACGAAGATCTTAGTGATCGTCAACGTTACCTCAACGCTCGCAGTACACTGCGTGCTCTATTGCAGCTAGGGGTTGTCCCGGTTGTTAATGAGAATGACGCGTCGGCAACCGACAAGATTCGTTTTGGTGACAATGACAACCTGGCCGCCTTAGTCGTCAATCTGGTCGAGGCCGACCTTCTAGTCATTCTTACCGACCAGGCAGGATACTTCGATAAGGATCCGCGGTTACATGACGATGCGATACTGATCCCGGAAGCAGATCTGGGTGATGCCCGGCTGGGTGCCGCTGCCGGTGGCTCGGGTGTGTTTGGTCGCGGGGGTATGCGCACTAAGCTCGTCGCCGCAGAAAAGGCAGCTGGTTCTGGCGCGGCTACCGTGATTGCACCGGCACATGATGACAATATCCTGCAGCGTATCATTGACGGTGAGAACGTTGGCACATTGCTCAAGCCAGCCCAGGGCCGCATCGCCGCCCGCAAACAGTGGCTGGTCGGACAGCTACAGATTTGCGGTACGCTGATCCTGGACGACGGCGCGGTGAGGGTAATTCGCGAGGCCGGCAAAAGCCTCCTGCCGGTGGGCGTAAAGGCGGTGGGGGGAAATTTTGTACGTGGTGAAATCGTCGGTTGCGTAGACGACGAGGGCAGGGAAGTGGCGAGGGGTTTGGTGAACTACGGCGCGCGGGAATCAGCCCGTATCGTCGGTCGGCCAAGCGGTCAGATCGAATCCATCTTGGGCTATGTCGACGAGCCGGAATTGATCCACCGGGACAACATGGTGTTGATGTGAAACTTCACGTGCCGGAGGACGAAACGGCTAGCCGAGCATGCGTACGCGAGTACTCAAGCGACTCTTGTGGCGCGCCGCTGTATTCTTGTGTAACACGCCCTTGGTCACCACTTTGTCGATTACCTTAACCGCGTTTTTATAAGCTTGTTCGGCGGCTGGTTTGTCATTGTTCTTTACCGCCTGCAACACAGCCTTCATATAGGTGCGTGCCTTAGAGCGTAAGCTGAAATTACGGGGGCGGCGCCTTTGCGCCTGGCGCACCCTTTTTCGTGCTTGTGGAGAATTGGCCAACGTAGATAATTAAAGAATGGCTAATGTTTAGAAGGCGCGCACTATGCGCAGTTTAGACAAATTTGTCAATCTTGCCCCTGCCAGCCTGCAAACATCGACGAAAAGTTCCGGCTGGCTTATGATTGGTGGTTGTCGGCCGGAAGACGATCTTGTCACGCAAACTGCTGAAGTCTACCGCTGTTACTGGCGGTATGACCCTGTTTTCACGTATTACGGGTTTGGTCCGAGATATCGTGTTCGCCCATGTAATAGGGGCGAGTGCCGGTGTCGCCGCGGATGCGTTTTACGTTGCCTTTCGCATCCCGAATTTCTTTCGCCGTATTTTCGGCGAAGGGGCATTCGCGCAGGCGTTTGTGCCCGTATACGCGGAGCATCAGGCGGGGGCCACCGACGATGAAAGGCAAGCTTTCCTAAGCAATATTAGCGGCATTCTTAGCAGCACGCTTCTTTTCGTTACAGTCCTCGGCGTCATCGCAGCACCCCTTGTGGTAACTATCCTTGCTCCGGGCTTTTTGGCTGTGCCTGAAAAGTATGAGCTTACGGTGATGATGCTACGCATTACCTTCCCGTACTTGGCGTTTATATCGCTCGTGGCACTGGCCGCCGGAATTTTGAACACGCACGGGCAGTTTGGCGTGCCGGCGTTTACACCTGTATTGCTAAATCTATCACTGATTGCCGCCGCTCTATGGTTAGCACCAAAGATTGGTAACACCGGTCTAGCGCTGGCATGGGGCGTCCTGGCAGCTGGTGCAGTGCAGTTAGTTTTCCAGCTGCCTTTTCTGCGCCGTATCCGCGCGTTGCCACGCCCGCGACTGGGTTGGAGAAACAGTGGTGTAAAGCGTGTGTTCAAACTGATGTTGCCAGCAATCTTCGGGAGCTCTGTCGTACAGATCAATATGCTGGTAAATACATTGCTGGCTTCGTTTTTGGTTACCGGCAGTGTTTCTTGGCTCTATTATTCTGATCGTCTCATGGAATTCCCCCTAGGTGTCTTCGGTATAGCGCTGGCCACCGTCATCCTTCCTACTCTTTCGCGTAGATATGTTGGTGCGTTGGCTGAAGAGTTTTCGCAACTATTGGATTGGGCGCTGCGGTGGGTGTTTCTGGTTGCTGTCCCCGCTTCGGTTGGACTAATCGTTCTTGCTAAACCCATCCTGACTACGCTGTTCCAATATGGCCAATTTGGACCCTACGACGTCGAGATGACATCTCGTGCGCTGATAGCTTTTTCGTTCGGTTTGGTTGCCTTTATCACAGTAAAGATTCTTGCCTTGGGTTTTTATGCGCGCCAGAATACCAGCAGCCCTGCGAAGATCGCAGCATGGAGCGTGGCAGCCAATATCATATTAAGTCTCGCTCTAATATCGTCGCTGGCCCATACGGGGCTTGCGTTGTCGATATCTTTGGCTGCATTTGTCAACGCGGGCCTGTTATTCCGTCTTCTGCGAAAGGATGGTATCTATACGCCGCTGTCGGGATGGAGTCGGCTTGTCCTAAGAATTGGCGTGGCAAGCACACTCATGGCCTTAGTATTAGGCTGGGGCGCCAGCGATATGCCGGGTTGGATAGCTGCCAGCGTGTTCCTCCGCGTGGTCCAGCTAGGGCTCTGGATTAGTGTGGGCATCCTGGTTTATATTGCGAGCATGTTGATGCTGGGCGCACGACCTAGAGATTTCTTGTTGAGGCGAATCGAGCAGACGGATGACTAGTCAATCGGCAATACCGCAAATTGTCCCGTGTGACGATCCGCGCGTATTCACCCTGGCCGAAGCGTTGGCCATGTTTCCGCTCGTGCGTAGGATTACTGAAGATGCCTATCATGAGCTCGAACCCGTGCGTTGCAAGTTGGAGGCGATGATCCCCACTAACCCGATGATGCAAGAAGTTGAAAGACAGTACGAAGTCATCGTCAAGGGCTGGGTCGGCAAAATGGAACGGCTTGGGCTTGTAGTCAAGGGTTTGTGGCTGGCGGACTTCGACACCGGTGATGGTTATCTATGTTGGAAGTTCCCAGAACTTAAGCTGGGTCACTACCACGGCTATCACGAAGGCTTCGCAGGTCGCCGTGTCCTACGCGAGGTCATCGAAGAGCTTGATCCAGACTGGGCCCACCCCTGAACTCTTGCCCTAACCTGCGGTGTACAGCTGGACCTTCTAACATCGAGAGGTTAACCTGTCCGGCTTTGCGAAATCCTTTATTGCACTGTCATGGAGCTTATACGCGGGCTGCATAACCTAAAGCCCAGGCATCACGGTTGCGTTGCGACGATTGGCAATTTCGATGGTGTCCATCTTGGGCATCAGGCAGTGGCGGGGCAGTTAGCCGAGAAGGCTCAAGCCCTGCGATTGCCGACTCTAGTTATCCTGTTTGAGCCACAACCGCAGGAGTTCTTTCGTCCCGATAAATCACCCCCCAGGCTTACGCGCTTCCGTGAGAAATGGCTGGCATTACGACGCTACTCGGTCGATCGGGTGCTTTGCATCCGGTTTGATGCCCGATTCGCAGCGATGGAGCCGGAGACTTTTGTTAGTCGTGTGCTAGTGGACGGTCTCGGCGTGCAGCATCTGGTAGTGGGCGATGATTTCCGTTTCGGAAAGAATCGTCGCGGCGACTTCGCTTTGCTTCAGCAAATGGGTCAGCGACACGACTTTCAAGTTGCTAACATGCACACAGTTACAATAGATAGCGAGCGCGTAAGCAGCACGCGCGTGCGCGCTGCGCTAAACATCGGGGATCTTGCCACCGCCGAGAAGTTGTTGGGACGCCCCTATCGCATGTCTGGTCGCGTTGCCCACGGACTCAAGCTTGGTCGTCGTCTTGGTATTCCTACCGCGAATATCCATGTCTACCGTAAGGCGACGCCCATCACGGGTGTGTATGTGGTGGAGGTATTTGGTCTTGAGCGTGAGCCGTGGCCAGGGGCTGCCAATGTGGGAACCCGGCCTACCATCAACGGTACGCGTACCCTGTTAGAGATTCATCTGTTGGATTTCGACGGCCACATCTATGGAAAGTATCTCAATGTCAATTTTCTGCATAAGCTCCGTGACGAAGAGCGCTACGATTCTTTGGATGAGCTAAAGATGCATATGTCTAGCGATCTAGATCGAGCCCGAGCGTTCTTCCAAGACTATCATCCGCAGCAGACACAACTGGAAAGCGGCAATGATGTCGTGGGATAAGGAAACCCCTGGGTCGAGGTGGCTGTGAAGCCTTATGCTGTGAAGCCTTATAAAGACACCCTTAACCTGCCGCGGACTGACTTCCCGATGAAAGCCAACCTGGCCAACCGGGAACCGGACATGCTCAAGTATTGGCAGGATATTGATCTATTCAACAGCGTGCGTGCTGCTTTTAAGGGTCGCCCCAAATATATCCTTCACGATGGCCCGCCGTACGCCAACGGCGATATCCACATCGGCCACGTGGTAAACAAGGTGCTCAAGGATATTATTGTCAAATCTAAGGCACTGGCAGGGTTTGATGCGCCCTATGTACCTGGCTGGGATTGTCATGGATTACCCATCGAGCACGAAGTAGAAAAGAAGCTAGGTCGTGACGCCTGTCGCAAAGATCCCAAAGCCTTTCGAGCTGCTTGCAGGCAATTCGCCACCGAGCAAATTGATGGCCAGCGCAATGATTTCATGCGTCTTGGCGTTATCGGCGATTGGCATAGGCCGTACCTCACTATGGATCCTAAGACGGAGGCCAATATCCTTCGTGCGCTTGCCAAGATCGTTGCCAATGGCCACTTGCATCACGGCTTGATGCCGGTCTATTGGTGTGCCGATTGTGGATCGGCATTGGCTGAGGCCGAAGTGGAGTATATGGATAAGACGTCGCCCACCGTCGATGTTCGTTTTCGAGTCGTCGATGATAAAGAATTCTTGTCGAAGTGTTCGGTGCTTGCGAATGGGAATAGTAAAGGTCCGCTAAGCGTTTTGATATGGACGACGACACCGTGGACGCTTCCCGCAAACCAGGCGGTGGCGCTGCACCCCGATCTGGATTACGTTGTGCTGCAGATCGACGATGGGACGGGTCAAGCCGAACGAATCGTCATCGCGGAAGCATTACTCGAGCCTTGTCTAGATCGTTACGGCGTGTCGAAGCATTGGGTTATGGCCCGCGCCAAAGGCAGTGCGCTGGAGCACCAAATGCTCGCCCATCCTTTCTATCAACGGGAGGTGCCCATTATCCTCGGTGAGCATGTCACCACCGAAGCCGGCACCGGCACCGTGCATACGGCCCCGGGCCATGGCCAGGAAGACTTCGACATGGGGCGCCAGTATGGTTTGAAAGTAGAGAATCCCGTGGGTCCGGACGGGAAGTTCTTGCCGCAGACCGAATTCTTTGCGGGTGAGAATGTGTTTGCTGCCAACGAGCACGTTACGAATGTTGTCCGCGAGCATGGTAACTTGGTGCACCATGGCACCTTGAATCACAGTTATCCGCACTGTTGGCGGCACAAGACGCCAATCATCTTTCGCGCTACTTCGCAGTGGTTCATCAATTTGGATCGCACCGGCCTGCGTCAGACGGCGCTCGACCAAATCAAGCAAGTGCGGTGGCATCCCGATTGGGGTCAAGCCCGTATCGAGGGCATGGTCGCGAATCGCCCGGCCTGGTGTGTATCGCGTCAACGGGTGTGGGGTGTGCCCATTGCACTCTACGTAGACAAGGAAACAGGAGAGCCGCATCCCGACAGCCAGCGGTTAATGGAAAACGTGGCGGTTCGTATCGAACGAGATGGAATCGATGCGTGGTTTGATTTGGACGACGTCGAGCTTTTGGGCGACGACGTGGACAAGTATGACAAAGTTACGGACATCCTCGATGTCTGGTTCGATTCAGGTTCAACCCACGCAAGTGTGCTAGATCACCGGCCTGAGCTCACCAATCCAGCCGACATGTACCTAGAAGGATCTGACCAGCACCGTGGCTGGTTTCAGTCGTCACTACTCGTTTCGGTGGCGGTTTCCGGGCGCGCCCCCTATCGTGAGGTGCTGACCCATGGATTTACGGTCGATGCCGATGGCATGAAGATGTCGAAGTCCCGTGGCAACGTGGTGGCGCCCCAAAAGGTCATCAAAGTGCTGGGTGCCGATATTCTGCGCGCCTGGGTTGCCACCACCGACTATCGGGCGGAGATGAACATCTCCGATGAGATCCTAAAGCGTACCGCCGATTCGTACCGGCGCATACGCAACACGGCCCGTTACCTCTTAGGGAGCCTTGACGGATTCGACGGTAAAGACTTGTTGCCGGTAAGTGAGCTTTTGGCCATTGATCGCTGGGCGCTAGAGACAACAGTGCGTCTGCAAGACCAAATCATTAGTGCCTATGCGGCCTATAACTTTCATCAGATCTACCAGAAAGTGCACCAGTTTTGTGTAGTAGAGATGGGAAATTTCTACGTCGATGTCCTTAAAGATCGCATGTATACGATGAAGACCGCAAGTCACGGTAGGCAATCTGCGCGGACCGTCATGTTTCATATCTTGGAGGCATTGGTTCGATGGCTGGCACCGCTTTTAAGCTTTACGGCCGAAGAGATTTGGCAACACATGCCGGGCAAGCGTGAAGAATCGGTGTTTCTCACTACCTGGCATCAATTGCCAGAGGTCGTTTCCGCGAAGACCACGGCCGGTTCTGACATGGACCTTGAATTCTGGGAGAGGGTGCTGAATACGCGAGACGTGGTAGGTAAAGAGCTAGAAAAGCTGCGGGTGGCAGGAAAAATCGGGTCTTCGCTTGACGCTGAGGTTGATCTTTATGCTAACTCCGACCTCTACGAAACAATAGAGAAACTAGAGGACGAGCTTCGGTTTGTGCTGATTACTTCTTATGCGCGATTGCATCCGCTGCAACAGCAGACTAACAACAAGCTAGAAAGCGCGCTCGATAGTCTTTCAATCACGGTGACCCCATCAATCCATCAGAAGTGCGAGCGTTGCTGGCATCATCGTGAGGACGTCGGTTCGAACCAAGAACACCCCACAATCTGCGCACGCTGCGTTGAGAATGTCGTTGGTGACGGTGAGGTAAGGAAGTACGCCTGATGCTTAAGCTGCTTTGGATTGCGGTTCTGGTTGTCGTAGTGGATCAGATTAGCAAATTGGCGGCCGTCAAATATCTCACCGCGCATGCGATCGAGGTCACGCCATTTTTAAATCTAAAGCTCGTCTTCAATAGCGGTGCGGCCTTTGGGTTATTCAGTGACGCAGAGGGTTGGCAAAACTTTCTGTTTGCTATTATCGCGCTCATCGTATCCGTTGTGGTTATTGTCATGGCGCGACGACTAGATACACGGGATACACAGATGGCAATAGGTTTGATGCTCGTCCTCGGTGGCGCGCTGGGCAATCTCTTTGACCGGTTGCGACTCCAGAGTGTTGTTGATTTTCTCGATGTCTATTTCAAGAGCTGGCCCTCGTTCGATATACCGGTATTGGAGCTGGTGTATTGTCATTTGGCCAACTCACGTGGTGACTGGCATGCGTACGCCAATGAAGCCTTTCACTGTCACTGGCCGGTGTTTAATGTCGCTGACTCAGCCATCAGCATTGGCGCTGTGCTGTTAGTGCTAGATGCCTTGGGAGTAGGATTTCGCAAACGCCACTCTTCACAGACAACGCTTTGACCTTGTTTCGAGATATACATCGGCAATCTGCTGCCTTACTCGTGAACCTTCAAGGCGACCTCCGCGTGACGTAATAATCGAGCACAAGAATATGGCGTTGCTTCTCGGCGTCGATACCGGTGGAACCTATACCGATGCCGTTCTTCTCGATGAAAATGAACGCGTGTTGGCGGGTGCCAAGGCGCTAACCACCCGCCACGACCTGTCGGTGGGCATCGGCGAAGCTATCCACAACGTTCTTGTGTCAACGGGTAAGTCACCCGGCGCAGTAGGACTTGTGTCGCTTTCGACCACGCTCGCCACTAATGCCTTAGTGGAGGGGCAAGGCGGACGCATTTGCCTGGTCTTAATCGGTTTTGATGAAGTCCATTTGACAAGATCTAATCTGGCAGGGGCGTTGGGTGATGACCCGGTAGTAATGCTGTCAGGCGGTCACAGTGCGTATGGCGAGCCACTGGTAGAGCTGGAGGTCGAGGCGCTGACATGCAAGTTAGATAGTTTGGCGAAGTCGGTGACCGGCTTTGCCATTGCCGGCCTCTTCGCGGTTCGAAATCCTGAACATGAAACCATGGTGCGTGACATTATCCGCAAGCACACCAACCTACCCGTCACCTGTAGTCATGAGTTGTCTTCCAATCTCGATGGCCCAAGGCGCGCGCTGACTTGTGTGCTAAACGCGCGCATCATCAGTTTACTTCATCGCCTGATTGCCGCGACCGAGGGCTATCTGCATAGCCACGGTATCGATGCCCCGTTGATGGTAGTAAGAGGGGACGGTGCGCTTATTTCAGCTGATGTGGCCCAGGTGCGTCCTATTGAGACCATACTCTCGGGTCCCGCTGCAAGTCTTGTCGGTGCGTTCCATCTCACTGGGTTGGGGGACGCGATTGTCTCGGACATCGGTGGCACGACAACCGATATCGCGGTGCTCAAGGACGGGCGCCCAAGACTAGACCTGGATGGGGCAACCGTCGGCGGATGGCGAACCATGGTCGAAGCAGTGGCGATGCGAACGGTTGGTCTGGGCGGTGATAGCGAGGTTCGCCTTTCCATCAAAGGGCTTGGCGTCAGGTTGGTTCTCGGGCCGCGGCGTGTTGTTCCGGTAGCACTTCTCGCCATTAGCAATCCCGAGCTGGTGCATGACACATTGGATCGACAGCTGAGTCGTCGTTTCCCAAGTGAGCAGGATGGAAAATTCATTGTGCCCGTAGGTGGGGCGAACCTAGCGAGCATTGATCTGTCAAAGAATGAACGGGATCTCTATGACCGTTGCTCGAAAGGCGCGCAGGCGTTGGATCATGTGATTCATAGCCATCTCCGGCTCGGCTCGCTGAAGCGATTGATATCGAGAGGTCTTGTTCTTGCATCGAGTCTGACACCATCGGACGCGGCGCATGTCCTCGGCAAGCAGAAAGATTGGGACACTGTGGCATCGCGAAAAGCAGCCGAGCTTTTCGCCCGCCAAAGGGATGGAGGCGGAATAGAGATCGCCCCCGAGGCCGAACCTCTTTGTGAACGGATCATAAAGACGCTGGTGCGTCGTTCGGCCGAGACTGTTCTGGATAGTGCGTTTGAAGAAGATGGATTTCGAGAACCTGGCCTTAGCAGCCATGTTCTGACTGCGGCGGCGCTTGAGCGCGCGGGCAACATCGTCCAAACGGCACTTCATTTAGAGCTACCGATTATTGGACTAGGGGCACCCGCCCATACTTACTACGGGGAGGTTGCCGAATTGCTGCGCACGCAGGCGATCGTGCCAAAATACTACGATGTGGCAAACGCGATCGGCGCTGTGGTGGGTCGCGTCAGCGTAACGGTTGATGCAACGATATCCGCGCCCCAAGAAAGCGTATTTCGTGTTCACCTAGCGGAGGCCCCGAGTGATTTCCCGTCGTTGGATGAGGCAGTCGCGTTTGCCGAGGAGACCATCTCCGCTGAGGCCAGAGAGCGGGCCACCGAGGCAGGTGCAATTGACGTCAAAGTAAAAATCGATCGAGACGACAATGTGGTTCCCATCGATGGCCGTGACTTCTTCGTCGAGTCCAAGCTGGTAGCGACGGCATCAGGGCGCGCAAGAATCGCCAACTTAATAGAATAGAAATGGGTATAATAGAAATGCACGTAGCTGGGTAGCCCTAAATTATGCAAGTGATTCTCGCAAGTCCCCGTGGTTTTTGTGCTGGTGTTGACCGGGCAATCGAGATCGTGGAGCGTGCTTTGGAGATGTTCGGCCCGCCCATTTATGTGCGTCACGCTGTCGTACATAATCGTTTGGTAGTTCAGGAGCTCCGGTCTAAAGGGGCGATATTCGTCGAGGACATCAGTGAGATGCCCGATGGGGCGACGGTAATCTTCAGCGCCCATGGCGTGTCACGAGCCGTGCGGCAGGAGGCCAAGGATCGCGGACTAACTGTGTTCGACGCCACCTGTCCGCTCGTAACCAAAGTGCACATGGAAGTCGCCCTACACCGAAAGAACAATACCGAATGTATCCTCATCGGACATGCCGGCCATACCGAGGTAGAAGGGACCTTGGGTCAGGCGGAGGACGGGATTTATCTTGTCGAAACGCCAGAGGATGTGGAGCGCGTGCAAGTCAATGATCCGCAGAAGCTGGCATTTGTTACTCAAACGACGCTATCGATGGATGACACGGCGTGTGTGATCAACGCGTTGCGTAAGCGGTTTCCCAATATCAGCCGGCCTAAGAAGGACGATATTTGCTACGCCACTCAAAACCGCCAAGACGCGGTCAAGGCCTTAGTTCGTGACTGCGAAGTGGTATTAGTGGTCGGGTCATCGCATAGCTCGAATGCGAACCGCTTGTGTGAGGTAGCAGAAAACCGTGGGATCCGTGGCTATTTAGTCGATGGACCGGACGAGGTACAGCGAGAGTGGATAGCGGGTTGTAAGAAGGTTGGTGTGACCGCCGGGGCGTCGACGCCAGAAGTGCTGGTGCAGGCGGTAGTTGCCCGGCTGCGGGAATGGGGCGCGCAGGTCGTGCGTGGGCGGGGCGACAAGGTGGAAAGCGTCGTGTTTAAGATCCCCAGGGCGCTGAAAGCGATCGGAGAGAATCCATCAACCAAGACTGGTCGCGGTTGATCGCCCCGGCCGGTCGGTTTGCGGCCGGGTCACCAGAATCATGATCTTGCCGGCAAATGATCCGAAAATAGGATTAAGTTCGCCGAACTCCCTTTAAATCTAGCTCATGAAGGTCGGTTAGCACTGTCTAGGCGGGGTGGCGAGTATCTTCTCCTCGGCCAGCGCCAGTCCCACCAGCGCGGTGGTGGCGATAATCAGCACGTTTGTGCTCATCATCAGCGCCTGACACACCGCCAGCAGGGTCACGTTTCGCCGCATTCCAATCATAGACCGAAGCATCTCTGCTTTGACGCCCTAGGCCAAAGAGGCTCGGCGTCAGCGGCAGAATTAGACGCGAGCCCCCCTAGCTTTATATAATTATTTCAAATGCCTACGGACACTAAAGCCAACGATGCGGCAATCAACGCCTGGCTGCGGGGGCACGGCATTAGGTCGACTAACCAGCGGGTAGAGATCGCACGTGTATTATTTGCGCGTTGTCTGCATCTCTCCGCCGACGATATCTTTCGGCTTGTCAACGACGCGTGCCAACGTGTGTCAAAGGCGACTGTGTACAACACGTTGTCGTTGTTCGTTGAGAAGGGACTGATCCGTCAGGTCATGGCTGCCCCCAGCAAGATCTTCTATGATTCTAATCCGGCGCCGCATCACCACTTCTACGACGTCAGTACCGGTAAACTTACCGACATCGATGCAACCAATGTGAAGGTGTCCGGCCTACCGCCCCTGCCCGAAGGAACCACCATGGAAGGGGTGGACGTGGTTGTGCGCTTGCGCCACAACCAATAACAGTTGTTAGTCTGGCTCCTCGTTGGGCCCCCGGCGGAAGGCCGCATACTCGCACGCGCATGCCGGTGTAGCTCAGGTGGTAGAGCAGTTGATTCGTAATCAGACTTTGGGACGTGGTTTACACCACTGTTTCTTTCATGATTTCCCCTTCACACGGCTTCTACAAAAACACTGATTTAGAGCAGGAAATCCCGCGAAATAAGGACCTCACGGAGCGAATTATAGAAGTTTATTTCTTTTCCACCGTCAACGGACTTAGGTTGTAGCAACCGTAATCGGCTCATATGCGATCGGTTGTTCACGGAACCCCCGGGGATTGACCGCAGTTTTTTCCATGTTGCCACGGACGCGGATAGCGTCGTCGAGTTAACGCAGTTGACACGCTGCCTCGACATCTTAAAGAAATGGCCGGCGGTGGGGGAGGCGCTGGCAACCAGGAACGCCGCTTGAAAAGCATATTGAAACCGTGCTTCTACCCGCATGGCAACCCCTACAAGAGACAGGGGCGACAGAGAAGGAATTGTCGTTCTATGTTATCGCCTAGTGCGTCGAGACCCTTGGGTGACAAAGGAGCCTCAAATCCAAGACGCTTACGGAGATCCGCGACCGCATAGAGGCGAGTAAGCGCAGCCGACAAGGCCTAGACGCATATCAGCGATTATACAATGAATTCGAAGAAGTTTATGATGACCTGGTGGCCGATGCGTTGCGGGAATTCGGTGAAGATGATCTGGCCCGACTCTATATAGAAAACGACTGGGAAGACCATCGCCGTCGATCGCAGCGGGGGCAAAAACTATGCGCTGGCAAGAAACAGTCTACTGGCTAGCACCATTCGGGTTTCTCAATACACTGGGGGGTGTTGTTGAAATTGTGTTGTCGGCTCATGTTGGTGCGTTGAGGTCCCGTCTGGTGCGGGGTTTATTTCAACTATGTTAGAGTAAAAAAAGATTCTGTGTCCCTTTTTCACATTGAAGAGAAAATAACGCTTAAAACATGGGATGATATCACGAATCGTCCTCGCTATAAATCTTCAGTTGAAGCCGAAAAAAATCCATGTATACGTGTCGCAGCAGTTTACTCTTTCAAGGAGCCAAGCGCTCGTTGCGGTGTCAACGACTGTCTTAAAGCCCACAACCAGGGTTTCCTAGTCATTACATCAGACGAAAGGGAAACAAATCTCTGTGAGACTTGCGGGCAACGGCTGATGGGTGTGGCCTTTGAGGAACAGAAGAAGACCCTTCGAAACCAGGCTCGCGATAGAGAGCAGCGGATTCGTCTAAATACCCTGCTCCAGCAAAGCGATGCTATTAAAAACCGAGTAGGAGAATTAAAGAAAGTACCCTATGGAGCCAGTTGGCTTTACCGCTCGTTAACCAACTTCCGAAAAACCTATCCGGTAGATCTGCTCGCCGCACTGCGTGAGTTGGCTACTCGTAAGGACGGTAACGCCATCCTTAGCGTCCTTGTCGAAAATAACGCCGATCGGACTCGCTTAGAGCAGGTCGAACAGCTACAGGGTTTAGGCATATTTGCGACAGATATCAGACAGACGCTCATCGGCAACATATTGAAACCGCTAATACAGTTGGAAGAAGATGTCGAGAACCCAGGCTCAAATTCATCACTGGCTGCCCATTGCCGATGGGCGGATAATCTGGACGATCAGTTTGCCTGTGTCGAACACCTGGTTAAAGAGGGACGAGCGTTTTTCAACACAGAGAATTTAGAGCGGCTAAAAAGCATTCCGCTATCGCAGAAAAGCGCTCGCCTCGTCCGATCGTTGCGATGGAACAGTGACGAGGGCATAGCTAAAGGAAGGTGAGATCAGAGTCTTTATACATATGCTAAAGCTGCCGCCACTGCTCGCCCAACTCCTTTGCTGGCTGGGATTCCACGATTTTCGCGTGATTAGCAAAACGTTTGAGTTCGGCGCCGGAGGAGGTATTGAGAGGGTCGAATGTCGACGGTGCGGTGCCATTATGGACCGCCAGGCATGAACTAAATTTAGGACAGTTCAGACCTTATTGCGGTAGACATACAACAAGAATCGCCCACCAACTCTGATGTCGGTTTCGATCTGGAGGGGATCGATCGGGGGTAGACCCGACGCATCCATGTTCCCCTGGCTCACGGTCGCTACGCCGTAGGGCTGTTTGTGTTATCATTTTGTTGATTATCGCCTCGTCGGCCGCGGCCATAGATGTCGCGGCGCCGACGGTGCACCGGACAATGGTTTCGGTGCAGTACGTGGTACCTCTATTTAATCCATCCGCCGCCCCGGTGGTGAGAGCCTGATTCAGGCTGCTCAGTGAGTCGTGCTTGCCGGCGGCCGCGTCTTTGGTGTCACGGCAAGGCGCATACTCAGCCGGAGAACAGCACATGAACAGGATGAAACATCGCGTCGTGGGCGTTGGTCGCTGCCCCAGCGCCTTGTAAGGAGAGAAGAATGGCATCGAGCAACGGCGCAGATGAGGCAGCCTTGGAAAGATCGTATTCAGTTGCGCCGCCAGTGGATGTAGTCACCGCCGAAGCACTGCTGAGGGAAGCAAAACAGATCATGGATCCACTAGGCGTGGTCTTTTTTCTTCGGCAAGGCACGTGTCTTGGCGCAGTTAGGGACAAGTGCATCATCCCGTGGGACGACGACTTGGATCTTGGATCAATAATCGGACTTCATGGGCTCACTGAGAGGTCAATAAATACGGTTGTCGCCGCTTTCAGGGACAACGGGTATTTCACCAAGGTTGAACACAACGACCACTATATAAACGTGGCGATGATGAAATCCTCAACGAGGACAGACTGGTGCTGCTACCGGATCATTGACGACAGCATATTCCACTACCCTGGGGTTCGGGTCCCCGCCAGGCTGTTCACTCAACTGAAAGAAATCGACTTTATCAGCGAGAAGTTCCTTGTACCGAATCCACCCGAGGAATACTTGCGCTGCAAGTATGGCGCAGCTTGGAGGACCCCAAAGAAAACGGGGTTTGAGAAAGACATTCTGGAAATGATTCCGGATGTGCCCCTCCCTGGCCGTGGGGGTAGACTGAGACGTTTCCTCGGCAAACACATACTGCAGGGGCGCGCTGGCAGGCTCAAGGTTCTTGATCATGAGAGGAAGCCAGTTCATGGCGCTGAGGTCAGGATTGCCGGAGTAGGCCGTTCCAGGACCAACAAGCAAGGCTACACGAAGTTCTATCTGCCCTGTGACGACTGGTACGCGCTTGTTATTAACTATGACAACCACGAGGAGGTGCTCTACCAGGAGAAGATGACTCCAGGTCGAACCTATGTCTACAGACCAGATCCCTTAGCGGTTTCCGGACGGCTCTGCGCCTTGTCCCCGGAGTGAGCTCGCCATGGACTTTATTGATACCGTTCAGGGGGTAGGCCAGTTGGGAAAGGGAAAAGTTCGATGATACGCGTGTACGCAGACATGGTGGCCGATCTGTTTCATTATGGGCATGTTGAGTTTCTAAGGCAGGTCAGTGCCCTCGGGGACTATGTCTTGGTAGGAATCAATGCCGATGATGTGGTGGCGGCGCATAAGCGCAGACATATTCAGACGATGGAAGAGCGTGTCGCATCTGTTGCTGCCTGCCGCTATGTAAACGAGGTAATTCCCAATGCGCCATGGATATTCGACCCTACTTGGATCCAGAAGTATGGCATTGATCTAGTTGTACATGGTGACGACTATTCTGATGAACAGCAGAGGTTTTTTTACAAGGTCCCTATTGAGATGGGCATATTCCGAACGGTGGCTTATACAAAAAGCATCTCAACCACGCAGATTATTCGTCGATGCAAAGAGGCGCAGCTAAGAAAAATGCCTTTTGATTCGACTGCAGGCGGTGAACGCTTAGTGCCAGACTCGGTTTTGTGGCCACCCTCAAAAGAATGAGATCATATACCGGTACTACGCAAATACTGTCCGCCCCTTCACAAAGAGGCTTTGTCGAGCCGCAGGCGATGAAGACTTCTGTAGTTTGTATAAGCCATTACTATCGTTGTCACGACTGGTTATCACGACCGAGCCCCGAATGACTGTTTTTGAGCCGATTCTGTTGAAAAACTCTCCAATTGTGCTTGCCGACGAATTCTTGAAAAATCCGCTTTAACAAAAACAATGCATTTAGGGGAGTCACAACGCGACTTCTAGTTCGAAACACCCAGAAAATCGAGTTTTTCAACAGAATCGGGCCAGAAGCGGCTACTCACTGCAAAGCGCTGCGGAGCATAACAATCCTAATCTCCGCATATGGCGCGGAGATTGCTCTTGCAAATGCGAAGGCTACGATGATTTGGTGCTCTCTGATTCACGAATGACCGAAAGGGTTGGCAGCCGCCTTTCAAGTACAGGTAGGGGACGATTATGATCTTCCCCCGCGATACCGGACACCGAGTTAAGGATCTTATAATGATTCGAAACGAGGTGTTAGATGAAAGGACAACGCAGGAACCACAGTCAGGAATTCAAGCGAGAAGCGGTAGCATTGGTGGTAGAACAGGGCTATAGCTGTGCGGCCGCGGGACGCAGTTTGGGCATTAATGGCAATATGATTGGGCGCTGGAAGCGGGAGCTGGAAGGCAACGCCGCGGAGGCGTTTCCCGGCAAGGGGAAGCGCACAGCCGAGCAGCAGCGTATTCATGAGCTCGAAACGGAGAACCGTCGTCTGCGGATGGAGAAAGAGATCTTAAAAAAAGCCACGGCCTTCTTTGCCAAGGAAAGCTCATGAGGTATCGATTCATCGATGAGCATAAGAAGGCCTGGCCGGTGAACCTCATGGGGGGTGTGCTAAGCGTATCCAGGAGCGGTTATTACGATTGGACAGGGCGTGGCCCGAGCCGGCACGCGCAGTCGAACAGGGGTCTGGATAGGCGCATACGCGAGATCTTTGCCCGCCACCGGCAATGCTATGGCGCGCCCCGGATTACCGAGGCGTTACACGATGAGGGCATCGAGTGCAGCGAGAACCGCGTTGCCCGAAGAATGCGGGCACTGGGACTGCGGGCGATTCAGGCGAGGAAGTTCAAGGTCACTACCGACTCGAACCACTCAAAGCCGGTAGCACCCGATCTGATCGAGCAGGACTTTAGTGCGCAAGCGCCCAATCAGAAATGGACCAGCGACATCAGCTATATCTGGACCGACGAGGGCTGGTTGTATCTGGCGGTGGTGATGGACCTGTATTCACGAGCTATCGTCGGTTGGTCGATGAACCGACGCATGACGCAACAACTGGTCTGTGATGCACTGACCATGGCATTGTTCCGCCGCCACTTCCCCAAGGGCACGATCATTCACTCTGATCGTGGCAGCCAGTATTGTTCAAAGCGATATCAGCGATTGCTCAAAAATAACGGTCTGCGTTGCAGCATGGGACGCAGAGCCAACTGTTATGACAATGCTGCCATGGAGAGTTTTTTTCACACGCTGAAAGTCGAACTCGTTCACCGAGAACGATACATGACTCGGCGCATGGCAAAATCCAGACTCTTTGAATATATCGAAACGTATTATAATCGGCAGAGAAAACACTCTGCTATCGGACATCGGATACCGATGTTATTTGAGCAGGCAGCTTAACCCCGTGTCCGAAGTCATGGGGGAGGATCATCATGTTGCCCGCACGCTCAGAAGAGGGGCGCTGGAATTAAGGTGGACAATCCTTAACGACGAAACAGCTGATCGAAGCTATCCCTAAGCTTCGCTTCGTCCTGCGGGCCGTAAAACGTCGCCAGCTTGTCTCCACGTGGTCCGAACAATATAAGTGTGCCGCTTTGTGTGCCGTGAGCGTTGGCAAATGCCCTTCCCGTCGGGGTATTAACGTCTGCAACGATAAACATGGTCTGCGGCTCATATTGTGATCGCAGGTTGCTGACGACCCGCATCAACTGCTCGCTACCCATCATTCCTTGATCGTGCACGAGCACGGCGACGTTGCTGCCTTTCCCGATCAGGGACAGATCGACGCTATAGCCGCGGGGTAGAGTCCACACGAAGACGGCGAGCAACAATGCTGTTGCACCGACGATGATGAACGTACGCCAATACGCGGTTTTCCTCTTGCCCGCCCTCGTTCTTTTGGTGTCGTGAGCCGGATTTTCTTGCGTCACAATTGGCTCTCACATCCTATAGAAAAACGTCGTAGTCAATAGTCAGCCGCGTTCGTCACCGGTCCGCCTGGTCCCTTGGGCAACGCGTTTTGCCAAAAATACCCGGTCTGCGAGGTCCTTGGTGACCGAATTCAGTCCGACTTCCCGTGCATGTCGCAACCAATATAATAGCACCGTGCCCAGTGGCTAGAATTCTTTATCAATCAACCGGTCGAGTGATAGTGAGTATCGATTTGGGCGACACCGCGACGGCTGAATTACTCATCGCAAAGGGTGCTAACGTCAATGCGAAGAACGACAACGGCGACACGCCGCTGCACGCCGCAGCCATTGGGGGTTACCCTGGGCGTGGCAAAGGCGCTTATCGCTAAGGGTGCATATGATGGCGCGGTCCGGTCGCTCACTCAAATATCCGTTCCTAAGTAGTTTTTAAGTCGGGTTCGATGGTTGATGACGTATACAGCGACGGCCTGCGATAGGTGCGAGCGGGGCATACAGCGCTGGAGGGGCAAAGTCCTATGTCTTGGATGCCGCCCAGGTCGTCCCAGCGCCAGCAACCCTACTCTGGAAAGGACAGAAAATATCAAAACTCTATGCGTTGACCTTGTCGAGCTACGATTAATCTTACCCCCAGATCGTTAAGTTCGTTGAGCTGCCTAGCGATCTGATCTCGGGGTGTCGGCCCTCGTTCCAATGACGGCTTGATATGGGTCACCACTACGGTGAGATTGCGTAAGGCTGCTCCAGGACTCTCTGGATTCACTAGCTCGGCCAGTTGACGCAGTTCCCTCATCATCCATGAGGGTGTCAAATGGCCGAAGAGGAGCTTGTCCGGTCGACCCTCGGGATAAGATACCTCTAGAAAAACGCCCCGCAGCCTTTTATTTCTAACCAGGGCTGCGACGCGTCTCCAGACCGTTTTTATGCTGCCAGCTTTTTCGACAGCATCGGGACCAGTATCGCCAAAATACAAGGCGTAGAACCCTCCGGATTGAAGCAGAAACGCCGTCGACGGGTAGCCGTTTGCGTGGCTGAGACTGAAGGCCTCCACCGTCATGCCAGTCCCGGATACCCGGTACTGCTCCCCAGGATTTAACCGGACATAGCGATATTTATTCAGACGCAACTCCTCACCTTCATTGCCAAAGTTCGGCCAGATCTTCCAGTTGAAAAGGTGATCTCGGATGTAATCAATCGTGGAAGGGATTCCCAAAAGCTCCTTCGTTGTATCAGCCGGAGAATTAATGACCAATCCTGCAACATGGTCCAGATGGGCATGTGTAATCAGATAGGCTTTGATGTTGTTTTGAAGAACCCATCCTTCTATCGTCAAGTCCGATTCTGGGGGAACGTGAATATCCCAAAGGCTGCCCATCATCCGCGCTTTCCGGAGACCGGCTAGCAGCGTTCCTGCATCCAGAGCAACAAAGTCCTTAGACCCAATCGGCGCGAGCAAGTAGGCTGACAGATTCTGTTCCTCCAGCCCCCCTGCGGTCCCAAGAACGATCGAAACAAATTTTGCAGCAGCAGCTTCCTTAATCGCTCTTTCCTGACCAAACCCAACGGCGCTTAGGCAGACTGAGGTAGTGACGGCCAGAATTCCGGCCAACGCAAGCAACCTTTTCATGTTGCTATCCTCCAGTCTCGCTTAGTGTGAGAGTCTTGGCTCGTGCCATCGCTAACGTGGCGAACGGTTGTTGGTGGGTCGGTGGTTGGGCCTTGTATTTTTTCTACAGCGCACTCCTTAAAGCCGCATGTCTTCACGTATAAAACCCGTGCACAATGGACGCGGAGGACGCAGGTTATCCCAGCGACGCGCCGCTACTTATCTCGGAGCTTCTCACCTAACTCCTAAGAGACCGTGCATCCCTTTTTCGCGGTGACTTTTTCCAAAGGGCAGCTTTTTCCCACAATAGAAGGCAAATTCGCCTTTCTGCTCCGGTGTGAACTTGATGAGGGTATCTTTAGAAGAACTCAGCTTTTCTTTGATGTCCAGCCCTGAGGCTGGATCATCAATAATGAAGGTGTGCGGTGTCCAACCGCTCTTTTTTATCTTTAGTTCAACCGCTACGCCAACCTGGACAATGACTCTATCGGGTGAAAAAGAATAGCTCTTAGCAGTCATCACGATTTCTTGTACTCCTTTCGCATTCTTGACTGCCGTATAGGGTGTGGTGCCTTCGGCCCCAGTTACACTGGATATCAACAACAATATGATGAAAACGGTGAATCTATTCATTCCAACCCGTCCTGACGTTACTGTTCGAAAACCTCGGCGCAATCTATTTTGACTCAGTGCCGAGTGTTCTGCCAGAAAATATGCACTCGTTGGGCGGCGAAACCCAGAGCTTTAAATGATCGCCTTCATCCATAAAAAGCGGCTCTGCAAATGGGCTTTTCTGATATCCAGTAGACAGCCACAATAGCATTGCATTAGCGTTTCTTTTTCTTCTGCTTCTGCGCTCTCGCTAGTTTGCGCTTTCGCGCGCGTTTCAGTGGGCGAGCAATCATGAGCGCCGCGAACGTGGCTGAAGTTGCGCTTTGGGTCGTTTGCAGCCGTTCGCAATCTGACACTGTCTGTCAGCTCGAGTACTGACTAATATAAATATTATCGCTGAGCCAGCATCAGGTAATTACTGTAACTGTACAGTAAGCTATTAGCCCTTTGCCCTTCATCAACTCCTTTATCCTCGCGAGGACCTGCTTACTTACACATTTCCGGTGCCATCACATTCAGGGCACTTATGATGACCTGATCCTTTGCATTGTGGGCAGGTTTCCCAGTCCCCAGCACCCATCTCATATTGGTTCAGTGGGTCAGGTACCCATACTTCACCATCTCCTGAGCAACGCTCACAAGGAGAACTCTCGTCATATCCATCTCCGCCGCAGCTCGGACACGTTGCCATATATCACCTCCGTATCATGGTTAGTACTCAACGCGGCATTGGCCAACGATTGAGTTGTGAATAATAAGGACGGAGGGCAAGACCCCTCAGAAAGCGGCAAGATATAAACGGCAGGTGAATTAGCGGTTGTTCGGGGTGGGCTGAGCAGGGGGCTTAATGGCACAAGCCGACTGGGCGCCCATCACCTGCCAACCACAGCAAACCACCTTCGCTACGGAATGGCAAGCGTTAACGTACTCGGGCAGACTCAGGGCGTTGCGCTTCACGGTGCCTAGTAAAATAAGGGGTGCATCCCCCCTTTCCTTGCACGTTGATTACCGCAATCGCTTCCAACTACCGCCACTGCCATGATAGGTCTCAGCCGTGAGCTCAAACAGGCAGCCACACTTCGGGCAGTCAAAGTAGTAATGCAGCGTATCAGGGTAAGGCCCGGTTGGTTCAAGCGCTGTGAAATCCGGTTGGCCAATAAGTACCCGGCTCGACTCAAAGGAGTTGTACTTCAGTTTTCCGGCGGAGACGGCTGCCTTGAGTTTTCCCAGGATTCGAGTGAGATCTGACGGAAGTCGGATTTCTATCTCGGCATCGAACGTGTCGCAGAGTTTGCAAGGCATGATTGTTAGATTGCTAGATGCGGGTTAGTAGAGGGCATTTTCGTTATTTCTTTAACACTAAATACGGACTCCTTCGCCAACGCTGATTGTTACCTCATGTCCCATTTTGACTCACTTAGATTTTAGGGTTATGAAATTTTAAAATTGTGGGGGGAGGTAGGCTCTCCTTCATCGTCACCATCTTTGAGTAGCCCGGTCAAGTCGGTCATTTCAGAATATTCCATGCCCTCATTCTTGTTTGTTGAACTGTCGTGCCACTACCTGCGAAATTTGCATCATGGTAGACAGGAGTTGATCTCACTTCCGCCGGTCAGCTCCCACGCCTGTTCCAGGTTAGACAAGATCTGGCTGTGTAAGGCTGCGAGTTCTTCTCTTGTGTAAGCCCCTGGGTCCGCGCCCATGGAATCTACATCGTACAAGGCTTCGGCAATACAGATTTGCAGTTCTTGATTGGAGTCGTCTTGTTTGGGGGTGAGGTAGAAGGGCATGGTGGGCCTCCTGTCATTGTTTCGCACCGTAGCGCTTGAGCAGTTCGACGATGTTCTTGTGACCTTTAGCAACCGCCACTTTTAGCGGCGTGGCGCCGTTTTTAGCCGTGGCATTTAGGTTGGCACCGTTTGCGACCAGCAGCTCAACCACTGCTTTGTGCCCTGCGTAGTAGGCCGCCAAGAGAAGTGGCGTCTGACCATATTTGTCCTTGGCGTTAACATCGGCCCCTTCGGCTAGGAGCAGCTCCACCACGCCCCGGTGGCCCTTGTCGGCCGACAGGTGCAGCGCAGTGAAACTGTGAACGTCCTTCACATCGATGCTGGCGTGCCGCGCGAGGATCCGTTTTACCCGATCCAGGTCTCCCGCCGAGGCCGCATCGTGCAGCGGCCCCGCCAGTGCCGACGATAGGGCCAACAAACATACGAATGTCAGTATTGCAGGCCAGTAGTATCGAGAGGCCACCATCATTTTGCCTGCTTCGCCCGAATAGCCTTGGCGCGGATTTCCATTGCCGTTGTCGCTTCGTAGCGGCCGGTCTTTCTTAGCAGGCCGGCGTAGCTGTCCAGTATTGCGCCTACATCGGGGTGGTCCGGCCCGAGCGCGTCTTCGGCGATCACGAGGGCCTGTTTGTGTAGGGACTCCGCCTCGGCGTGTTTGCCCTGGGAACCGTAGAGCGTTGCCAGGTTGCTAAGGACGGCGGCCACGTGGGGATGCGCCGGCCCCAGGGCCTTCTTATATACGCGCAGGGCGCCCCTGAAAAGCAGCTCGGCCTTACCAAATTGGCCCCGTCTTTTATACGTCAGTCCTAGGTTGTTGAGGCTGGTGCCCAAACGCGGGTCTTGCGGGCCAAACCCTTGGGCCATGTTCAGGGCAACGGCAAACTGTTTTTCGGCCTCGATGTAATTGCCCTGTTTGTAGGCTTTGCTCCCGGCCGCCTTGTAAGCCTTCCAGGTCGCCTCTGGCACGGCGGCCGATGAAGCCGAACGCAGTAGCGCACCGAGCCGACGCCAAATGACCTTGGGGTGCTTCATCCTGGACCCTTCCTCTGAGCGCGGACAACTCCTACTCGCTCGCGCCATGCTGTTTGAGAAGTGACGGAGGGCAAGACCCCTCATAAAACGAAAGGACAACAAACTGGCGGGTGGTGAGGGATTATCGTTAGCGGTTGTGCAATTCGGGCAGGCTTGAGTGCAAAACTAAGTCGTCCGCAATCCATCACCCGTCGTAAGACGTAACCATCACAGCACGGCCCCGCCAAGAACGCAACGAGCATGCACGGCTGATCGAATGTAATGTAATTTGTGAGGTTTCTAAATTCAGGATTTCAGGGATAAGGGATCGCCAACGCTGATTGTTACTTCGTGTAACATCCTATAAGTTTTGACATGGACAAGGCGATCCCGCCGGGATGACCATGCAATCGACGGACGTTCAGGCTCGTCGGCGAGTCTTGGGCCGACGGGAGGGGCTTGTGCGCTTAGCAATGCCCCTAGCTGGCGATGCCGCGGGGGAGGCTTTGGCCTCAGTTCGTTCATGCAGGGTCCAAATAACGATCATCAGGACCCCGAGGATAATCAACGGCGGCAACGGTATCAGCCCCAACA
>SMUY01180170.1_pt1 | contig 30970 bp, 24 predicted proteins | sample 2456441 | NCBI WGS metagenome assembly SMUY01 (sample SAMN11095931, study PRJNA526329) | marine sediment metagenome | biome: Marine sediment; feature: Surficial sediment; material: Deep marine sediment; isolation source: Hadal surficial sediment | place: Pacific Ocean | collected 2014-11 | depth...
CACCGGGCCCTTGTCGAAGCACGAGCGTCGAACCTACGGCCCTCCGCCGGACGAGGTGCGCGAGCCCGCGGTCATCAACCCGTGGGCGCCCAGGAACCGCCGGATCGTCTCGAAGATCGCGATCGTCTGCTCGCGGTTGAAGCCACCGTGCCGCCCGCCCGGCACCGTGTGCAGCTGATTCGCCACCCCAACCCCGTCGAGCGCCTCGCGCAGCCGCACCGCATGCTGATACGGCACCGTCGGGTCGGCGTCGCCGTGGATCGTCAGGATCGGCGGCAACCCTGTTCGCACGTAGGTCAACGGCGACACCCGCTCGGCGATCTCGTCGCGGTTGGGCATGCTGGCCATCCACTCGACCGCGTAGCTCTTCATGTTGGGACCGTCGAGCAGATCGCCCACGTCGGTGATGCCATACCAGTTGATGATCGCCGCGACCGACAACGTTTCTCTCCCGGGGCACTGGCGGTCGAGCCCGGCCGACGCGGGGATCATGCCGGTCGTCAGCGCCAGATGACCGCCCGCGGAGTTGCCGGTCACGACGATTCTGGACGGGTCGATGTTGTAGTCCTCGGCGTTGCGAATCACCCAGCGCAACGCGCACAGACAGTCCTCGACGGCGGCCGGCGCGAGCGACACCTCGCCGAGTCGATACTCGATGTTGGCCACCGCCCAGCCCATTTCCAGCCAGGGCAACAGCCGCAGCACGCTGCTCTCTTTCGTCCCGCCGACCCACCCGCCGCCATGGATATACAGCAACACGGGCGTCGGCCCGTCGACGCCGCGCGGCAGGTAGAGATCGAGCTTGGCCTCCCAGTTGTTGGCGAGGCCATAGGTGACGTTGGGCACTACCCGATACTCGTTCGACAGGTGGGACGCCCAGACCTCGGTGTCGTCGAGCTGCGCTATCGCGCTCCCCGGCAACAGCAGCATCCCCGCCACCACCACCACCGCCATCAGTGTGTTCCTGTTCATCGTGTCCTCCACTTCACGCGTGGCCGACGGCCTCACCCATCAGGCTGTGGGCTCTAGACGATGGGCACTTCGAGTTCCCGGCTCCTCGGCGGCCCTACAGGGCCTTGCTACAGCATCTTCGGCGGCCCTGAAGGGCCCCGCTACAGCGCTATGGCCGCCCCCCGGCACCCTGCGAGGTCGACGACGACGGACGTAGCAACGTCGTGCGTTCGGCGACCGAGTCGACCTTGGCGCGGCTGAAGAAGATCGGGAAGTATTTCCCGCGCGCCCACAGCTCGAACAGATCGCGGTAGTGCGGGCTGTCCGGATTGCCCGACTGTCCGGGGGTATTCAACCCGACCGAGTTGTCCCAGTCCGAGGTGTCAGCCACGATCATGAACGAGGCGCCGGAGGTCTGGTTGTCGCCGCCACCGGTGCTGTGCACCGTGCCGCCGTAGCCACCACGGGGCAGTGGCCCGACATCGAGCCTGCGCCGCAGGTCGAGGGTCACCGCCGCCGTCATCGGATGGCGGATCAACGCGTGTTTGAACCGCTCCTGACCGTACTGCCAGGTGGACAGATCGGGACCGAGTCTCTCGGTCAAGTCGACGAGGGTCTCGGCCAGTGTGTCAGCGAGCATCGCGTCCCGGCCCGCGACCGGCGCGTCGCCGAACCGGCCATCGGGCGCGATCAGCCAGTCGATCATCCGCTTGGTATTGATCCCGCGGATCACCGCGCGCGCCTTCTCCGGCACCACCGCGTCGCGGACGTTGTCGCGCAGCCGGCGCTCGAAGGTGGCGTAGACCGCCGCCGCGACCGAGTCCTTGTCGAGCACGTAGTCCCAGTCGAGCAGCAGGTCCCGCAGCCGCGCGACCTGGGGATCGTCAATCTCGACCTCACGCAGCAGCGGCACGATGTTCCGACCCGCCACGGTGAGCTCGTCATGCTGGAGCCGCATCATGTCGGCCACCGTCATGTGCCGCCCGGAGTCGAGCACCTCCTCCACCCGCGCCGCGCGCATCTGGTCGCCCCAGGTGTAGTGCAGCGCCTCCCAGTAGGGATACCCGTCCGGCACCAGGTAGTTGTTCGCCGTGCCGTAGAACCCCTTCTCCGGGTTGAGCACGTGCGGCAACGCCTTGATCGGCAGATAGCCGTCCCACTCGTAGCGGCCGTCACCTGGCACCGGGACCAACCCGCTGTGGTGCGGCCGGATCGGCGACACGCCGACCGCCTGATAGCCGATGTTCTTGTCGCGGTCGGCCCAGACCATGTTCTCGGAGGGGATCCGGCTGTAGCTGCACGCCTCCCGGAACTCGTCCCAGGTGCGGGCCTGGTCCATCCGCAGACTGGCCAGGTACGGCGCCGACCCGTAGTCGAGCCAGGCGGCGCGCACCGCGTAGGCCGTGTGGTTGGCGATGTCCTCGTAGAGCACCGGTCCGTGGCGGGTGTACTTGAGCTCGACCGCGACCGGCGCCTCCCCCTTGACCGGCACCGAGTCCTCGATGATGGTCATGTTCTCCCAGCGGCCGAGATACCGGTACTGGTACGGATTGGCCGGGTTCGTGTCGTAGACGTAGAGATCCTCGTTGTCCTGCCCGAAGACCGTCAGCCCCCACGCCCCGTGCTCGTTGTGGCCGATCGACACGCCGGGCAGCACCGGCTCGCCGCCGCCGATGACGTTCCAGCCGGGCGCCACCAGATGCACCCAATACCGCAGCGACGGCGCCCCCTGGGCGCGGTGCGGGTCGTTGGCCATCATCGGGAACCCGGTCAACGTGCGGCTGCCGGCCACCACCCAGTTATTGCTCCCGATCGCGTCGTCGTCCTCCTGCGTCATATCGATCTCGCTCGGCAGCGCCGCCGCGAGCAACTCGAAGGTCTCCGGGTCGCCGCGATACGCGGCCGTCACGTCCTCCGGCTGGAACCGGAGTGGGCGCCGATGGGCGCGGTAGAGATCCAGGATGTCGTCCCTCAGCAGCGACACGTCAATCGCCGGGTCGATCGTCAGGTCCGGGTTCCCGTAGTAGTAGTTCAGCTCTTTGACCGCGGCGGCGCCCAGCAGCGCCACGGCACGGGCGTTGCGGATCTCGGAGCCGACGTTCCCCACCAGCCCCTGGTGACGTGAGATCACCACCTCCGGCGTCCAGTGCTGCGGGGTGATGCCCAGCAGCCGGAACTCGATCGGGAGCAGGTCGGGGTGCTCGGCGGTCTGGTCGATGTAAGCATTGATGCCACGCACAAAAGCCGGAATGATCTGGTCGCCTCGGTCGTGGTAGTGGTTCATCTCGGTGGTCATGTCGCCGCGGAATCGGTGCAACCGCGCGCCGACGTCCCGCTCGAGCTCTCGCCGGCCGAGGATCTCGGCCACGGTCCCGGTCGCCTGCCGCCGCCAAATCTCGAACTGGAACAACCGGTCGCGCGCCGCCGCGTAGCCCTGCGCGAAGAACAGGTCCGCCTCGTTCTCGGCGTAGATGTGATTGATGCCCCACCGGTCGGTCACGATCTCGACCGGTGCCCGCAGACCGGGGAGCTGCAGCGTGTCCCGCTGCGCCGTCACGAGGGCGCCGTGGCTCGTCATCCAGAGCGCGAGCACGGCTATCGGAACTTGCTTCACCCGTGACGATGTCATCCTGAGAAGCTGTCTAGGGGTCATGAGCGGTCCTTGCGCGGTTGGTTTGTTCGGTTGTCGGCGTTGGGAGGCATTATAATCCCGGCGCTCAGCTTTATCGACGCCGGTCTGGTGTCGCAAGGACCTTCAGGCCCGCCGGCGCCGCGCCGGATTCGCTACCTGAAACGGCGCGAATCGCTAGCAACTTGCTCATGCAGAATGGTGCCCCGCCGGCCACCCGCCAGCCGACATTGCTGACCTCCGAGGACTGGTGGGCCATCTGGCTCGGCGGGCTGCTGATCGCGGTCGCGGTGTTCGAGCTGGTCACCGCGGTGCCCGGCGTCGGCCGCTGGACCGCCGACCCAGGAACGGCGTTCGAGGGCCGGGTGCTCGCACTCGCCCTCCTCGGGCTCGGGCTCGCGCTGATCACCGCGCTGGCGGTGCGGATCATGGGCGGGTCACTCATCCGGCACCAGGCCGGTTTCTTCGCGCTGTTCCTGCTGGCAGTCCTGTCCTACTTCTTCGCCAACCAGACCGGGATCCGGGCCGCCGGCGTCGGCTACGCCTTCTGGGCGTTGCTGCTCGGCCTGGTCATTTCCAACACCATCGGCACACCGGGCTGGCTCAAACCGGCGCTCCGGAGCGAGCTCTACATCAAGACCGGGCTGGTGCTGCTGGGCGCCGAAGTCCTGTTCAACCGCATCCTGACCCTGGGCCCTCCGGGACTGTTCGTCGCCTGGCTGGTCACCCCGATCGTCATCTTCTTCATGTATCGCTTCGGCACCCGAGTGCTGAAGATCGCCAGTCCGTCGCTGGTCATCGTCATCGCGGCGGCCACGTCGGTCTGCGGAGTCTCGGCGGCGATCGCCGTGGCGGCCGCGGCCCGTGCCAAGAAGGACGAGCTGACCCTGACGGTCGGGATGACCCTGATCTTCACCGTCGTCATGATGATCCTGATGCCGCTCGGCATCCGGGCGATCGGGCTCGACCCGATCATTGGCGGCGCCTGGATCGGCGGCACCGTCGACGCGACCGGCGCGGTCGTGGCGGCCGGCGCCATGCTGGGGGAAGACGCGGGGCAGGTGGCGGCGGTCGTCAAGATGATCCAGAACGTCCTGATCGGGGTGGTCGCGTTCCTCGTCGCGGTCTACTGGGTCACGACGATCGAGAAAAAGGAGGGGGCCGCGCGGCCGGCCGTCTCCGAGATCTGGACCCGGTTCCCCAAGTTCATCCTCGGGTTCATCGGCGCGTCGCTGCTGTTCTCGTTCGTGCTGACGCCGGTGCTGGGCGACGCGGCGGTGACCGGCATCCTGGATCTGACCTCGGACTTCCGGGGCTGGCTCTTTTGTCTCGCGTTCGTCAGCATCGGACTCGAATCGAACATGAAGCAGCTGAGGGGTCAGATCCAGGGTGGCCGACCGATTCAGCTCTACCTCGTCGGCCAGACCTTCAACCTGGTGCTGACGTTCATCGCGGCGTATCTCGCGTTTGGAGGGATTCTGTTTGAGCGAGTGCTCTAGTCTGACTCGGCTCGCCATCGCGGTCTTCGCGCTGACCGCGCTCGCCTACGGGCTTGCCAATGCGAACCGGCTGCCCGGTGGCGCCGGGGAGCTGCTGCGCGCCAACATCGAAGCCGACCGGGACGCGACGGCGCTCTTCTACACGGAAGTCGACGGGTGGGACGGGTGGGCTACACCTGGCCGCACGCGTGTAGACATCCGGGCAAGGCTGGAGCCTTGCTACCGGTGAGGATCGAATCCCGAGCGCCCGAAGCCTGCAGCCTGAAGACCAATGAGTCCTCCATCCTCCCGCTACCGCATCCTCAACAGCCTCGGCAAGGGCGGCATGGGCGAGGTGTTCCTGGCCGACGACACCCAGCTCGGACGCAAGGTCGCGATCAAGTTCGTGACCGAGGCGCTCGAGAGCGACCCGACCGCGCGTGAGCGGCTGCACCGCGAAGCTCGCTCGGCGGCGGCGCCCGAGCAGCTCCTCGGCGGCCAAACAGACACGCGGTCGGACATCTTCACGTTCGGCATCCTGCTCTACGAGATGCTGGCCGGCGTGCACCCGTTCCACCGTACCAGCCAGAGCGGCACGATGGCCGCGATCTGGCGCGACACACCGGCGCCAATCACGCAGTACCTAGGGGGCGCTCCCGACTCGGCGAAGGCGGCGCTCGACCGGCTGCTGGCGAAGGAGCCGGACCGGCGGCATCAGTCGTTCGCGGAGGTGCGCACCGACCTGAAGCGACTGTCGGGCGACCTCTCGGGCGTGACGCCGCTGGCGACGCGCGCCCCGGACGTGGCGGCCGCCGAGATGCCGGGCCCCACACGAACCCCCACGTCGGCCGCCGGCGACCAGTGGGACATCGCGGAGCGGCACTTCGAGACCGCGCTGCGCCAGGCGCATGACATTCCGTCCAAGCTTGCACAGCCGGAGACCCGCCGCTGGGACGCCTGGATGCTGCTCGACCGCGACGCACCCGGTGACCGCGACCGGGCGTGCACTCTCCTCAACGAAGCGATCGAGCTCTATCGCACCATCGGCATGCCGAAGCATGTGGAGATGGCGGAACGGATGCTCCAGGAGGCCGGGCGAGCATCCGTTCGCTCTGCGGCTCTAGGCTACGGGCCCCGAGGGCCAGCCCGATGGGCTGGCTTCGCACGGCTGAAGCCGTGCGCCACAACGGGGTGGGCGCCACAACTAGGACGCTCCCCGCTTCTGTGGCGCAGGCCTTCAGGCCTGCGTAGCGCGGCGGCGGCGTTACCGCTCCTCCGCCCGCCGCCGCCGAAAATAGTTCACCTGATACTCGCGGACGTTGCGGTTGTGCTCGCGAAGGCTGTCGGCGAAAGCGTGCGACCCGTCGTTCCGGCTGACGAAATACAGGTGGCTGACATCGGCCGGCTGGAGCGCGGCCCGCAGGTCAGCGGCGCCCGGCGCCGCGATCGGGCCAGGTGGCAGACCGGGATACACGTAGGTGTTGTAGGGCGAGTCGAACCGGAGGTTGTCGCGGGTCAGGTTGCCGTCATACACCCCGGCGAGCTGCAACGCGTAGATGACGGTCGGGTCGCACTGGAGCGGCATACGCCGCCGCAGCCGGTTGTTGTAGACCGCCGAGACGAGGGGACGCTCCGCGTCGAGTCCGGTCTCCTTCTGAATGAGCGACGCCAGCGTCACCACCTCGCGGATGGTCAGCTCACGCGCCGCTGCCTGCGCCCGCAGCTCCGCGTCGAAGATCCGCGCGAACTGCGCCACCATCGCCTCGACGAGGTCATCGGCCGTCGCGTCGCGTGGCAGCGCGTAGGTCTCCGGAAAGAGATAGCCCTCGAGATCCGTCGCCTCGGGGTCCAGCGCTTCGACCAGCTCGGCACGCGCGCTGGCCGCCTGAAAGGCCTCGGCCGTGCCGAACCCGGAACGCCCGAACAGGTTGGCCATCTCGCGCCGGGTCAACCCCTCGGGAAAGGTGATCGGCCGGAGGTGGACCTGGCCGCGCGCCAGGATGTCCACCACCGCCATCGCCGACACCGCATCGGCGAACCGGTATTCTCCCGCCTGCAGCAGACGGTCGCGCCCGCTGCGCCACAGCGCGATCCTGAAAGTGCGCTCGTCTGAGACGACACCGGCGGTGGCCAGCTGCCGCCCGATGTCTCGGGTCGATGTGCCCGACAAGATGTCGACGAAGACCTCGGCGCCCGGATACCCTCGATGCGGCTCATCCACACGGTCGTACAACCGCTTGACGCCGTAGCCGAGCGCGCCAGCCGCCAGGAGCACCAGCAGGCCGAACACCACCAGGGCCTTTCTCATTGCTCGCGATCACCTGCTGATAACGTGCCGCCTCGTTCGTCCTGAGAGCGATCCGTGGTGGCCCGTACCCCGGCCCTCTCCTCCCGTCGACCACGTCTGCTCCGCTCAGGGCAGCCAGAGGAAGAGGGAGGAATCGGAGCGCTCACACCGGGCTTCTCCCCTTCACCCAGCGTCACGCCACTGACGACAAAGTCGGCGGAGCCCACCAGCTAGCTTCTGTCTTCTGCCTTCTGCCTTCTGCCTTCTCGTGCGTCCAGTTGTGCGTCCAGATAGTCCTGCAGCATGATCGCGGCAGCCGCAGCATCCAGCCGCGCCTTCCGCTTGCGCCAGTCCCGCTCCCGCAGCGCCAACCGCTGCTCCGCCTCGACGCTGGTCAGCCGCTCGTCCTGCAGCGTGACCGGCAGTCCGGTCTGCTGCTCGAGCGCGCTGGCGATCGCCCTGACCCGAACCGCGCGTTCATGAGGCCGGCCATCGAGGTGCAGCGGCAGCCCGACCACGATGCCGGCAAGCGCACCGTCGTCGTCGTCGCCCAGCTCCTGCAGCAGCGCCACGAGCCGGCCCACGACCTCGGGCACCGACCCGTCCCCGCCAACCGTGCGCCATGGTGTCGCCAGCGTCCCCGATCGATCGCTGAGGGCGAGACCGATCCGCCGCCGGCCCAGGTCCAGAGCGATCACTCGCACGCGCATAGCGTAACAGCCCGTGGCGAAAGTCCAGCATCGCACCGATTCCGCCGCAAGCGAGCCGCCGCCCCATGATATGATTGACTGTCTTTGCTGTGCCTGAACGACTCATGCTGGCTTCACCCACGCGCCTCCCGTCGCGTTCCCGCGTCGTGTTCGCAGTGGCCCTGCTCGGCGGTAGCCTCGTATGGCAGCCCTGGTTAGCAGCCCGCGATGAACGTCCAGCTGCATTCGACCGGCGCTGCATCCCGGCTGGCTGCGTTACTTCTCGGTCGAATACTGCCGGTATGCTCCCTCGGCGCGCCTTGCCAGACGGGCCCATCACCGGTCTCGGTGCGGCGCAGGACCTTCACCACGGACTGCTAGCAGCCCGCGGCGAACAGCAGCAGACCGGCGCGTCCCCATCGGCAGAGCAGCAGCGTGTCGAGCGGCTGACCCAACGCGCCACGGACCGGGTGCGCGTGCTGCAGACCGAGGCCGACGAGCTGGCGTCACGCGAACGCGCCCTGCTCGAGGAAATCCGACGGCTCGATAGTGACCGGCAGATCAAGGCGGAGGAGCTCGCCGTGATCGACGGCGACCTTGCCGAAACGACCGGCCAGCTCGAGGACATGACGACACGGATGGCCGGCCTCAAACGCGAGGCCGATGCGCAGCGTTCCCTGGTCGAGGCCCGTCTGGTCGCGCTCTACAAGATGGGGGCGCCGCGGTATGCGCGGCTCCTGCTGGGTGTCGGCGATCTCCGCGCGATCGGCCGGAACTACCGGCTGATCGGGTCGCTGGCTCGACGCGATCGAGAACAGTTCGAGGACCATCGTCAGACGATGGCCGACCTGCAGGCGTCGCGCGCAACACTCGAGACCCGGCAGGTCGAGGTCGCCGCGCTGCGGGACGCCGCGCGCGCGGCGCGGCAGGCGCTGGATCGCACCATCGCGTCCCAGACGGCCCAGGTGGAGGAAATCGATACCCGCCGTGATCTCACCGCGCAGCTGGCGGGCGAGCTCGAGGCGGCGCAGCAACGCCTCGAGACGGCGCTGGCCGAGCTCGCTGCCGGCGCCTCGCCGGCGGCGTCGACGACGGCGCTGGCACTGCCGCTCCGACCGTTTCGCGGCCAGATCGAGCCACCGGTGCCCGGTGAGGTCACCGTGCCGTTCGGCACACGGCGGCCGCCCGAGTTCGGCACCACGCTCGCCGGCGGCGGGATCGAGTTCGCGGTCACCCCCGGCGAGCCGGTATACGCCATTCACGAGGGCGAGGTGGTGTCCGTCGGCACCTTCGAGGGGCTGGGTACGCTGGTCATCGTGTCCCACGGCGACCAGGCGTTTTCGCTCTACGGCTATCTGGCGGCGCTGGCGGTCCATGAGGGCGTCCGTGTCGACCAGCGAGCAGAGCTGGGAACCGCCGGGGTCTCACCCACCGGCACGCCCGCCGTCTACTTCGAGCTCCGGATCGACGGTCTGCCGGTCGATCCGGTAGAATGGCTCAAGCCATAGCTCTGGCACGCATTCGTGCCGGGCAGCCCTCGTGGCGAGTCTGGGCCACGCCAGGTTCGGCAATTCAGGATCAGGCGCGTGAGTCACGACCACGCGTGTATCCACAGGAGAGGTCCTCGGCGTCATGACCGACCGCACCCGTTTCGTCATTCTCATGGTGACGGCGCCGATTCTCGCCTACACGCTCGTGGGCGGGCTGCTCGGTCGGGTCGTGGCCCGGGAGGACACCTATCGTCACCTCCGGGTCTTCGAGGACGTGGTGTCGCTCGTGACAGACAACTACGTCGAGCCGATCGACCCAGCGCGTATCATGCAAGGCGCGTTGTGGGGCCTCGCGGAGGGACTCGACCCCGAGAGCACGTACCTGACTCCCGACGACGTCATCCAGTACGAGGCGGACGACGTGAGCGGCGAGGTCGGCGTCGGCCTGGTGCTGACGCGTCAGTACTACATTCAGGTCGTGGCTGCGCGAGAGGGGTCGCCCGCAGCGGCAGCAGGTCTGCGGCCTGGCGACTACATCCGGGCGATCGATGACGACCCGACGCGCATCATGTCCACCGTGCGGGGACGCCAGCTCCTGCGCGGGGCACCGGGGTCGACCGTGACACTGACCGTCATTCGCGGCAACGCCACCGAACCGGTGGAGGTGGAGCTGCGGCGCGACGGTGGGCGGTCGGCCAACGTGACCAGTCGCCTGGTGGCGCCGGGGGTGGGGTATCTGCGAATTGCCGAGTTCGATGACACGACCGCCGATGCCATCGAGGCGGCTGCCGGGACGCTCGAACGGCAGCGTGCCGAGCGCCTGCTCATCGACCTGCGCGGCACCGCCACCGGGACGTTCACGTCCGGCATCGATGCGGCCCAGCTGTTCACCGACGCCGACACCCTGGTCATCCGCGAGTCCGCCACCGAGCAGGAACCGGTGAACCGGGTCACCCGGGAGCCGTCCATCGCCTGGCCGGTCGTGATCATCACCAATCCCGGCACCGCCGGCGCAGCCGAGCTGTTCACCGCGGTGCTGACCGACACCGGCCGGGCCGAGACGGTGGGGCTGCGCACGGCCGGCCGCGCCGCGGAGCAAACCCTCGTCCGTCTCCCCGATGGCGGCGGCCTGCTCCTGTCGTCGACACGGTATCTGACCGCGTCCGGCGAGCCGATCCACCGCGTCGGTGTGGAACCTACCGTGGTCGTCCCGGGACCGGCGGTCGAGCTGGGACAAGCGGTGGCCGACCCCGACGAAGACCCGGTGCTGGACCGGGCACTCGAGCATCTCGTCGCGATGCCCACCGCGTAGTGCGCCCTGGCCGACCGCGGGCATGTCGTCCGGCCCGCCTTCCGCATTGACTGACTTTTTGAGAGGTTGCTATACTGCGAGGCTTCGTAACACGTGTGTTTGAAAGACTTTGCCCTCAATAGGCGCGTAGCTCAGACTGGTTAGAGCGCCTGCTTGACACGCAGGAGGTCGGCGGTTCGAGTCCGCCCGTGCCTACCACCCCGCCGCCTAGCTGGTTTCAAGCGTGACGATGATGGATCAGGTGACCGTGACCTTGCCCGATGGCTCCACGCGGCAGATGCCGATGGGGACACCCGTGCGCGAGGTCGCCGCGTCCATCTCGCCTCGGCTCGCCGCGGCGGCGCTGGCCGCCGCCGTCGGCGACCGTGTCGTCGATCTGACGCACCCGCTCGAAGAGGATGCGAGCGTCCGGATCATCACGAAGGACGGACCGGAAGCGCTCGAGCTCTATCGCCACAGCACCGCGCACCTGCTCGCCGCCGCGGTCACCAGCCTGTTCCCGGAGGCGCAGTGCGGCATCGGGCCGCCGACCGAGGACGGCTTCTTCTACGACTTCGTGGTGGACCGTCCCTTCGTCCCTGAGGATCTCGAAGCGATCGAGGCCAAGATGCGCGAGCTCGCGTCGCTGGACCTAGCCTACGAGCGCAAGATGATGTCGAAGGCGGAGGCGCAGCGCTACTTCGCCGACCGGGGCGAGCCCCTGAAGGTGCAGCTGATCGAGGAGAAGGGCGGTCCGATCGTCTCGTGCTACACCATCGGCGACGTGTTCATGGACTTCTGCACCGGCCCGCACGTGCCGTCCAGCGGCGTCCTGAAGGCGTTCCGCGTGTTGACGAGCTCGAACGCCTACTGGAAGGGGAACGCGAAGAACCAGCCGATGCAGCGGATCTATGGCACGGCGTTCTTCACCACCAAGGCGCTCGAGGAGCACCTGACCCGCCTCGAAGAGGCGAAGACACGCGACCACCGCAAGCTGGGGCGTGAGCTCGGGCTGTTCACCTTCCATAAGTGGGCGCCGGGTGCGACCTTCTGGCTCGCCCACGGCACGACGCTGTGGAACCTGCTGACTGAGTACATGCGTGCGATGTTGTTCCCCGAGGGATACGTCGAGATCCGGACGCCGCTGGTGTTCAACAAGCAGCTATGGGAGACGTCTGGGCACTGGGAGCACTACCGGGAGCACATGTTCCTGGTGGAGTCGGAAGGCGAACCCTATGGCCTGAAGGCGATGAACTGCCCCGGCCACATGCTCGTGTTCGCCAGCGAGGTGCGCAGCTACCGCGACCTCCCGATCCGCTATTACGACCAGAGTGTGCTGCATCGCAACGAGGCGTCCGGCGTCCTCGCCGGGCTGACCCGCGCACGGCAGTTCTGCCAGGACGACGCCCACTGCTTCGTCACCCGCGAGCAGATTGGGGACGAAGTCGAGCGACTGCTGCGACTGGTCCAGCGGGTCTACGCCGACTTCCGGCTCGACTTCTCGGTGGAGCTCTCGACCCGGCCGGAGACGTTCCTGGGCGACACCAAGACCTGGGACCAAGCCGAGCACCAGCTCGAGCAGGCACTCGAGGCGTCCGGCCAAGCCTATGTCATCGCCGAGGGCCAGGGCAATTTCTACGGCCCCAAGATCGACTTTCACGTCATCGACGCCATCGGCCGCAACTGGCAGTGCGCCACGATCCAGCTGGACTACCAGCTGCCCGAGCGGTTTCAGCTCAAGTACATCGGCACCGACAACGCCGAGCATCGCCCGGTCGTCATCCACCGGGCGATCTTTGGGAGCTTCGAACGGTTCATCGCCCTGCTCATCGAGCACTACGCTGGCGCGTTTCCACTGTGGCTGGCGCCGGTGCAGACCATCATCGTGCCGATCGCCGACCGGCACGGCGACTATGCAGAAACGGTCGCCACACGTCTGCGCGAGGCGGGACTGCGTGTCGAAGTCGATGCCCGACAGGAAAAAATGGGGTATAAGATCCGTGAGGCGCAGTTGCGGAAGATCCCGTATATGCTGGTCACCGGCGACCGCGAGGCGGCTGACAATGCCGTCGCGGTGCGGCACAGGACCGACGGGGACCAGGGGGCATGCGCGGTGGACGCCTTCATTGCCAGCGCCCTCGCCGAGGTTCGGCGGCGGAGCTAGCAGTCAGCGGGCCGCTCCCTTAGGGAGGGAGAAACAGGAGTATCGTTTCGAGAGCCTGCGTCACTAGCAAAGGGGGACACTATCGCTTTTTTTCGAGGTCAACGCCGCGAGGTGCGGACGCGCACGAACGAGCGGATCCGCGTTCGGGAAATCCGCGTCATCGACGACGCGGGCGAACAGCTCGGCATCATGTCGCCCCACCAGGCGCTCGCGATCGCAAGGGAGCAGGGTCTCGACCTGGTCGAGATATCGCCGACGGCGACACCGCCCGTGTGCCGGATCATGGACTACGGGCGCTACCACTACCAGGAGCAGAAACGCAGTCGAGAGGCGCGCAAGAACCAGAAGGCGATCGAGCTGAAGGAGATCAAATTCCGCCCGAAGGTGGACGAGCACGACTACAACTTCAAGAAACGAAACATCGAACGCATCGTGGGCGAAGGCGACAAGGTGAAGGCCACGATCTTCTTCCGGGGCCGCGAGATGGCGCATCCGGACATCGGGCGCCGCATCCTCGAGCGGCTCGTTGAGGACCTCGAGGGTATCGCCATCGCCGAGACGCGCCCGAGCAAGCAAGGCAATCAGATGCACATCATCCTGTCCGCCGTCGCTGGCTCGAAGAAGCGGCAGGGTGGATAACGCGAGAGTCTCGAGAAGTCAGGAGGCAGGAGACAGAAGCAGCCGGCCTGTCCCGCCGGAGCCTTGGCGAGGGCGGAAGGGCTTCGCCTCTAGTCATTCAATTACCGGGAGAGTGTCGACATGCCGAAGATGAAGACGCACCGCGGGGCTGCCAAGCGGTTCAAGACGACGGCCACTGGCAGGGTCATGCGGAGCAAGTCCAACAAGCAGCACATCCTGACCAGCAAGACGACCAAGCGGAAACGCGGTCTGCGCCAGCGGACCGAGATCTCCCCAGGGGACGCTCGGCGGGTCCAGCGGATGTTGCCGAACGGTTAGGACTCGGAGAAACACAGGAGTCAGCAGGCAGAAGGTAGAAGGCAGAACGACGCAGGTCGGCGTCGCCAACAGCAAGAAACGCGGCGGCAGCCCACCGGTGCTCTTCTGACTTCTGACTTCTAAGGACACAGGGAGTTCTCTCATGCCTCGAGTCAAGCGCGGGTCGGTCCGACGCGCGAAACGCAAGAAGGCGCTGGCCCGCACCAAAGGGTTCTACGCCACCAAGAGCAAGCTGTATCGCGCGGCAAAGGAGGCCGCCGACAAAGCGCTGGAATACGCCTATGTCGGTCGGCGACTGCGGAAGCGTGACTTCCGCCGTCTCTGGATCGTGCGGATCAACGCGGGCGCGCGGCAGCACGGGTTGAGCTACAGCCAGTTCATGAACGGGCTGTCGGCCGCGGGCGTCACGCTCGACCGCAAGAGCCTCGCCCAGCTGGCCGCGACCGAACCCACCGCCTTTGCCCACCTGGCTACCCAAGCCAAGGACGCGCGGGCCGCCGCGGCGGCGTAGAGCACGTGCGTACAGGAGACAGGAGGCAGGAGACAGGAGACAGGAGAAGCCGGCGGGCTTCGCCGCATGCTTCAGCACTCCGCTACGGGTCCGCGCAAAAACACGTTCCCAGTTAGGGCGTCGAGGCGCCCGGCTGGCCAGGCGCGAAGCGGGAGCATACGGGCAGTATTCGACCGACGAGCAACGCCGCCAGGCGGGATGGATCGGCGGCCGAACATGGGACGTGAATCTTGCGCGGGCCCTCAGGATTCGAGGACCTGTCTCAGGGCAGAGGGCAGCCTGCTCCCGATCCCTACACGCCGACGCTCGCTCGGCGACAGCCCGTCGGCCGTGCGCCCGGCCGGACGCCCGTCACCAACGCGACGCCATGACCGCCCCGACCGACATCGACACCATCCGCGCAGCGTTCCAAGCCGATCTGGGGGCGGTCGCGACCGAGGCGGACCTGCAGACGGTGCGGGACCGGTATCTCGGGCGTAAACAGGGCGCGGTGGCGGCGCTGATGAAGTCGATGGCCAGCGCGCCCACTGCGGACCGACCCGCGCTCGGCAAGGCCGCCAACGAGCTGAAGCGCGAGATCGATCAGGCGCTCGCGACCCGGCGACAGACGCTCGAGGCGTCGGCCCGACCGGCCGGGGGCGTGGACGTGACCCTGCCGGGACGCGAGACGCCGTTCGGACGACGTCACCCCCTCACCTTGATCCGCGAGCAAGTCGAGTCGATTTTCGGGGCCATGGGATTCGAGACCCTCCAGGGCCCGCAGGTGGAAGACGACTATCACAACTTCGAAGCGCTCAACATGCCGCCGGACCACCCGGCGCGCGACATGCAAGACACGTTTTATCTGGACCGACCGATGCCGGGCGCCGGCGGGACGCCGTCCACGCACCCGGCCACACTGTTGCGCACGCATACGTCGGGCATGCAGATCCGCTACATGGAGACACATCAACCGCCGGTGCGGATTATCGCGCCCGGAGTGGTGTACCGCCGTGACACCCCCGACCTCACCCACTCGCCGATGTTCGTGCAGGTCGAGGGGTTGCTGGTCGGCGAGGGAATCACGATGGCCGATCTGAAGGGCACGCTCGTCGCCTTCCTGCAGGCCTTTTTCGACGCCGACACGCGGGTCATGTTCCGGCCCAGCTTCTTCCCCTACACCGAGCCGAGCGCCGAGGTCTTCATCAGTTGCGTGTTCTGTGACGGCACCGGCTGCCCGGTGTGCAAGAAGACCGGCTGGCTCGAGATTCTCGGCTGCGGCATGGTGCACCCTGCCGTGTTCGAAGCGGTCGGCTACGACCCGGAGCGCTACACCGGATGGGCCTTCGGTCTCGGCATCGACCGGGTCGCCCTGCTCAAGCATCGCGTGGAAGACATCCGTCTCTTCTACGACAACGATCTGCGGCTGTTGGAGCAGTTTCCCCATTGAGAATCCTGGTCTCGTGGTTGCGGGAGCTCGTCACCCTGCCGGTCGGATCTGGCAGCCCTGACAGCCCGGTCACGATAGCTGCGCTGGCTGACACATTGACGATGCGCGGGTTCGAGGTCGGCGCGGTCGAGCCCTGGCCGGCCAACCCGGCCGGCCAGCCCGGCAACAGCGAACCGCCCGACGCCGTGCTCGATCTCGAGATCACGACCAACCGCCCGGACTGTCTGTCGGTGCTCGGCATCGCGCGCGAGGTCGGCACCATCTATGGCACAGACCTGCGGATGCCAGCACTGTGGCCGGACGACGACGACCAGCGGGACCCGATCGCCGTCACGATCGAGGACGCTGACCTGTGCCCCCGCTATGTGGGCGCGCTGGTGGATGTCGAGGTCGGGCCGTCGCCGCGCTGGCTGGCGGCGCGACTCGAGGCAGCCGACGTCCGGCCGATCAACAACGTCGTTGACGTGACCAACTACGTCATGCTCGAGCTCGGCCACCCGCTGCACGCGTTCGACCTCGACCGCCTCGCCGGCCCAGAAATCCGGGTGCGACGTGCGCGGGCCGGGGAAACGATCCGGACCCTCGACGGCGCACAGCGACGGCTCGAACCGGAGATGCTGGTGATCGCCGACGCCGAACGGGCGCAGGCGGTGGCCGGCGTGATGGGCGGCGCCGACTCGGAGGTCAGCAACACGACCCGGACGATCGTCCTGGAGGCGGCGTATTTCAACCCGATCTCGGTTCGCCGCACCGGCAAGCGGATCGGGCTCTCGACCGACGCGTCGTATCGCTTCGAACGTGGCGCGGATGTCGAGGCGCCGGTGAGGGCGATCGCGCGCGCGCGCCAGCTGCTGGCCACCATCGGGGCGGGACAGCCCCGCGGGCCGGCCGTCGACCGGTACCCGACACCGCCGGCACCGATTGTCGTGCGGCTCCGGCATCATCGCATCGGTCATCTGCTGGGTCTGACGATCGACGTGGCGTTCGTGGCGCCGACCCTGACCCGCCTCGGATTCGACCCGCAGCTGGAGCCGGCGACCGACCCGCCGGTCTGGCGCGTGACGGTGCCGACGTTCCGCGTGGACGTGAGCCGCGAAGAAGACCTGATCGAGGAGGTCGCGCGGCACCACGGCTACGACCGGCTGCCAACCACCTTCCCGGCACTGACGCAGCCGGCGCCGCCACCCGGGCCCTGGCGGGCGCGCGACCATCTGGTCCGGCAGTTACTGACCGGGTGCGGCTTCTCCGAAGCAATTACCTACGGCTTCATCGAACGCGCGCCGGCATTGGCGATCCACCCGGACGCCCAGGACATCGTAGCGCTGCGGAACCCGCTGTCGGAGAAGGGCGCCGTGCTGCGGCCGTCGCTGCTGCCGGGTCTGGTCGACTCGCTGATCCACAACCGGAGACGCGAGCGGCAGGACATCCGGCTCTTCGAAGTTGGCAGCCAATTTCGTCACGGCGACGGCGAGACCCCGGCGCTGGCGCTGGTGATGACCGGCGACGCGGTCGCGCGCCACTGGAGCGGTCCCGAGCGAAAGACGGACCTCTTCGACCTGACCGGTGTGATCGCGCGGCTGTGTGAGGGGTTCGGCGGCGTCGCTACGTTCGAGCCCGATACCGCCGGTCATCTGGTGCCGGGGCGGACCGCGAGCGTGCGGCTGCGGGTCGCAGACCAGACGACGGTACTGGGCACGGTCGGCCAGCTCGACCCGGGGTTCGCGCACACGCGAGGGCTGACCGGATCCGACGCCGTCTATGTGGCCGAGCTCGACCTGCGGCCGCTGACGACCGGCCGGTTCGACCACCTGCAGGCAACCCCGGTGCCACGCTATCCGTCAATCACGCGGGATCTCTCGGTCGAGATCGACGACGCCTTGCCTGCCGTCCGGGTTCGTGACACGATCCGGGCGGCGGCCGGACCGGCCCTGGTCAGCATCAAGGAAATCGACCGATACCAGGGCCCGGGCATCGCCGCCGGGGCCGTGAGCCTGTCGATGCGTCTGACGTTCCGCGCGCCGGATCGGACGCTCACCGACACCGAGGTGCAGGCAGCGACCGACGACGTCGTGCGGGCGCTCGCGCGGGCTCATCGGGCGAAGCTGAGATAGCAGAAGGAGCCGTTGCATGGTGAAGACGACGTCATCCGTCGGTCTCGAGCCGTTCGACCGGCTGGCCGACAAGGTCCAGTCCCTGGTCGGGGTGCTCGAACGCACCCGTGCGGAGCTGACCCGCACGGCTGAGGACAACGCCCGCCTGTCCCGCGAGGTCGACGCCCTGCGCACCCAGTTGGCAACCGCTGAGGGGCAGGGCGCCCAGGCGCAGAGCCTCCGGGCAGAGCGCGACCAGATTCGCACGCGGGTCACCGAGATGCTCGAACAACTCGAGGGACTGAGTCTGTAGGAAGCCGCCCGGAGGAGACAGCCCGCCTTCGCCAAGGCTTCGGCGGGGAGAGATCTCACGGCCCACCCCACACGGTCGAGACACGGAGAAGCGCATCAGTGGCCGATGACCTGTCGCGCATCGTGACCGTCGAGATCATGGGTCAGCGCTACCCGATCCGGAGCGCGCTCGACATCGAGTACATCACCCATCTGGCCAACTACGTCGACGAGAAGATCCAGTCGGCGACGGAACTCTCGACCGGCGGAGACACGGTCCGGATCGCGGTGCTGGCCGCTCTCAACATCGCCGACGAGTACTTCCGTGCGCGGGACGCCCGGACCGATCTCGGTGACGATCTGCAGAAATGGGCCACCGAGATCGAACAGATGGTGGACCGGGCCCTCGAGCAATTCGGGTGACCTGCCCGAACCGCCACGGCCGAGCCGCCGCCAACGCCGACTTGCTCCCCCGCCCGGGTTCGGTCTAAAATGAGGGCACGTGAGCGGTAAGGACAGGCAGTCACGCTCTGCCGCGTGTGTTGACTGGCAGTTTGGCGGCCATGTGAATTATAGGTTCCCTGCAGTGTTTGTGATGGCTCCGGAGGCTCGTTTGAGCCAACGCTATACCCAAGAGAGCTGCGATGTTTCGTGGTGTGCACGCCTCTGCGTGAGGTAGCCTGAAGCGAAACTGGTTCAACCAAGAGCGGCTCCACCTGCATTGAGCAGGTTCATCCGACCTCCCCACACGGCAATGCGGGGCTTTTCACCGTCCCTCTCCAGGCGTCGCCGTTCGCCGGCTCGTCCCTGACCGCCCCCGAGCCGCCGAACCGGTGCCTCCCATCGAGGGGTGCCGTCGCGCGCCGGTTGTCTGCCGCCGCCCGCCGAGCCCCGGCCATTCCAGCCGCGGGTTCCGAAAGGAACACGCATGGATGCCACCATCATAGGGGCCGCGATCGCCGCATTCGTCGCGGCAGCGACGGTCTTCGCCATCTGGGTCGCCACCCGGAAATGGACCGCGGCGCACACGATCGGTCGCGCCCAGGAAGAGGCGTCGCGACTGGTCCGCGACGCCGAGCGACACGCGGAGACCCTGCGAAAGGAAACGGAACTCGCCGCCAAGGAACGGGCACACGCGCTGTTGCAGGACAGCGAGCATCAGTCCCGGGAGCGCCGCCGAGAGCTGGAGTCCATCGAGCAACAGCTCGCCCGGAAGACACAGGAACTGAAAGAGCACGACCGCGAAGCGAAGCAGATCGACACCACGCTGCGCGAGCGGGAGCAACACGCCGCCGAGCGGGAGCGGTCGCTCGCCGCGGAGATGCAGCGCTGCGAGGAACTGACACGCGAGCAGCAACAGGCGCTGCAGCGAGTCTCCGGACTGACGGCCGACGCGGCGAAACAGCTCGTCATCAAGCAGATCGAGCAAGACGCCCGACATGACGCCGCACACCTTGTCAAGCGCCTCGAAGCCGAGGCACGCGAAACGGCCGCCGAGAAGGCCAAGCAGATCATCACCCAGGCCATCCAGCGCAGCGCCCCGGAGCATGCCATCGAGACCACCGTCTCGGTGGTCGACCTGCCCAGTGACGACCTGAAGGGACGGATCATCGGCCGTGAGGGCCGCAACATCCGGACACTGGAACAGACCACCGGGGTCGAGCTGATCGTCGACGACACCCCCGGCGCCATTATCCTCTCGAGTTTCGACCCGTTCCGCCGCGAGATCGCGAAGCAGGCGATCGAGCGGCTGGTCGCCGATGGGCGAATCCACCCGGCGCGGATCGAGGAGGTCGTCGAGAGGGTGAAGGCGGAGCTCGACGAGTTCGTCCTCAAAGAGGGCGAGGCGGCCGCCTTCGAGCTCGGGATCTTCGACATGCACACGGAGATCCACAAGCTGATGGGGCGCCTGAAGTTCCGCACCAGCTATGGGCAGAACGTGTTGAACCACTCGATGGAGGTCGCGTATCTGGCCGGGATCATGGCGCGGGAGCTCGGGCTCGACGCCCACACCACGATCCGGGCGGCATTCGTGCACGACATCGGCAAGGCGATCGACCGCGACCTGCAAGGCACCCACCTGACCCTCGGCATCGACTTCCTCCGGCAGCACGGCGAAAGTAAGGCGGTGGTCGACGCGATGGCGGCACACCACATGGACATCGACTGGCCGTCACTCGAGGCGATGCTCGTGCAGGCCGCCGACGCGATCTCGGCCGCCAGACCGGGCGCCCGGCGAGACATCCTCGAGTCCTACATCAAGCGGCTGGAAAAACTGGAGGGAATTGCCGATTCCTTCAAGGGCGTGTCGAAGGCGTTCGCGCTGCAGGCCGGACGCGAGATCCGCATCATGGTCGAGAGCGAGACGATCAGCGACGAAGAAGCGATCTGGCTGTCAAAGGACATCGCGAAGCGGATTGAGCTCGAGCTCCAGTACCCAGGCCAGATCAAAGTGACGGTGATCCGCGAGACACGCGCGGTGGATTACGCTCGCTAGCGACGCTGCGCATCGCTAGACGGCTTTTCTCACAGCCCCGCAATAGATCGTGACGCTTTCGGACATGTCTAGCCTCCCCACGCTGGCCGCCGGTGTCACAGTCGGCGACCTCGGCGAAGCCGCGCTGATCGACCGGATTCGGCGCCGCGTGCCGCCCGCGCCAGACTGGGTGACGACCGGTATCGGCGACGATGCGGCGGTCATCGAACCGGCGCGCGGCACCCTCGACGTCGTGACCACCGACACGCTCGTCGAGGGGATCCATTTCGAGCGATCGTTCGTCTCGGCCGCCGACCTGGGATACAAGACCCTCGCGGTCAATCTGAGCGATCTCGCCGCGATGGGCGCGACGCCGCGTGTCGTGGTGCTCTCGCTCGTGCTCCCGGCGGCGATGGCGGCCGCCGATCTGGACACGCTGGTCGGTGGTGTCCTGACGCTGGCCAACCGGCATCAGGTCGTGCTGGTTGGCGGCAACATCACCCGGTCGAGTGGTCCGCTGGTGCTGGGAATGACGGCGATCGGTGCGGTCAGACGCCGACGCGTGCTGACACGCGCCGGCGGTCGGCCCGGCGACGAGCTGTGGGTGACCGGCACACTCGGCGGCGCCGCCGCCGGACTCGCCTGCCTGCAGCGGGACCCGGCCGGCCCACCAGAGGCAGACGGCGACCTGGCCGGCTGTGTCGAGCGATACCGACGTCCGGACCCACGTGTCCGGATCGGGACGTTGCTGGGGCGAAATCGCGCAGCTCGCGCTGTGGTCGACCTGAGCGACGGCCTCGGTGACGGTCTCCGGCAACTCACGCAGGCGTGTCACGTGGGTGCGGTCGTGGACGGAGCGGCGGTGCCGATCGACACGGGCGCCCGCCGGTGGTTCGAAACCCAAGGTCTGGACCCGCTCGACGCCGCCCTCGCCGGTGGCGACGACTACGAGCTGCTCGTCGCCGTGCCCCGCACGCACCGTCGCCGCTTCGCGGCCGTCCGCCGTCTCGCTCGCGGGGTCCCGATCACACGCATCGGCGAGCTGACAACGGACACGGCGCTGGTCCTACGTACCCGGGACGGCGACCGGCCGCTACCCCCGGGTTACCAACACTTCGAAACCGCCCACGCGCCCCCGGCCCCGTCCTAGCGCTAGCGAGGCTCCGCCTCAGACCAACTTCATTCAAGGCGTCTAACTGCCCATGCGTTGCCTCTGTGGCGCAGGCCTTCAGGTCTGCGAGGCAAGGCTGAAGCCTTGCCCCACAACACCTCACACCTCCCGCGCGGCCTCCCTGGCCGCCGTAGCTCGCTGGTCGATCATCGTCAGCGAGCGAAGGCGGCTTCCTGGTCGCGGTACTGGAGCTGATACAGGGTGAAATACAGCCCCCGCTTCGCGAGCAGCTCCTGATGACTGCCGGTCTCGCGCAGCCGGCCCTTGTGGAAGACCAAAATGGCGTCCATGCCCTGGACGGTGGACAACCGGTGGGCGATGGCGATCGTCGTGCGACCGGACATCAGCACGCGCAAGGCGTCCTGAATCAGCAGCTCGGTATCGGTGTCGATGCTCGAGGTCGCCTCGTCGAGGATCAGCACCAATGGCTGGTGCGCCAGTGCACGCGCGAACGAGAGCAGCTGGCGCTGACCGACCGAGAAGGTCGCACCACGCTCCGCCACCGCGCTGTCGAAGCCGTCCGGTAGCGACGCGATGAACCGGTCGGCGTGGACGGCGCTCGCCGCGCGGCGCACGTCGGCGTCGGAGATGGCCTCGCTGCCAAGCCGGATATTGTCGGCCACCGTACCGGAGAACAGATAGCCATCCTGCAGCACGAGCCCGAACCGGGACCGCAGCGCCGTGAGCGACACCTCGCGGATGTCCACTCCGTCGATGGTGATCCGCCCGCGAGTGACGTCATAGAACCGCATCAGCAGGTTGATGAGCGTGGTCTTCCCCGCCCCGCTGGCGCCGACCACGCCGACCCGCTGGCCGGGCGCCACATCGAACGTCACGTCCTCGAGCACGTACGCGTCGTCGCGGTAGGCAAACCACACGTGCTCGAAGCGAATGTGCCCGGGCCCCGTCAGGGTCGACACCGGTGGCACCGATGTCCGGGGGCTCTCGACCGAGACCGGGGTGTCGAGCAGGGCGAAGATCCGCTCCGACGAGGCCATCGCGGCTTGCAGCAGGTTGAACTTCTCGGACAGATCGCTGATCGGCCGGAAGAATCGCTGCGAGTACAGCACGAAGGCCACGAGCGACCCGAGCTCCAAGGTGCCCTGCAACGTCCAGCCCCCGCCGAACCAGATGATCGCGGCGATCGCCAGCGCACCGAGGACCTCGATCGCCGGATAGAACACGGCGTAATAGAAGATGGACGCGAGGTTCGCGTCCCTGTGGCCCTGGTTGATCGCGTCGAACCGGTCGAAGTGCCGCGCCTCCCGGCGGAAGAGCTGCACCGTGGCCATCCCGGTGATGTTCTCCTGCAGGAACGCGTTGATCTGCGCGATCCAGCCGCGCACCTGCCGGTAGGAGTGCCGCGCGTTGCGGCGGAACCACTGGGTCACCAGCGCGATCAACGGCAGGACCGACAACGCGACGATCGCCAGCCGCCAGTCCATGACGACCAGCACGATCGCGATACCGCCGAGCATGAAGATGTCGCGGAAGGCGGACACGACCCCCGAGGCGAACAGGTCGTTCAACGCATCGACGTCGGTGGTCACCCGTGTCATCAGGCGGCCGACCGGGTTCCGGTCGTAGAAGGCCACGTCGAGACGCTGGAGATGCTCCTGGATCCGCATCCGGAGATCGAAGATGATGCGCTGCCCGGTGACCTGTAACGTGTAGGTCTGGGCGTACTCGAGGACATAGGAGACCACCAGGACGCCCAGAAACAGAAGTGCCAGCGTGTCGAGACCGTCGAGCTCGCCGGTGATGATGTGCGCGTCGATCGCCACCTTGGTGAGATACGGTGGCGCGAGCTGCAGGGCCGAGAGGCCGATGATGGCGACGAGCGTCCAGCCGATCGCCACCCGGTGCGGACGCATGAAGCCCAGCAGCCGGCGCATCAGGCGCGCGTCGTAGGCCTTGCCGAGCACGTCGTCGTGATCAGACGGGGCTTCGCCCCGAACCCCCGCGGCCTCGCGGTCCGATCGTGGTCCGGGTGGGACTGCCCCCATCAGACGCGTTCCTCCAGCGCCTGCTCGAGCAACTGCTTCCGATATAGCCCGGCGTACATGCCGTCCTGGGTCAGCAGCGCGTCGTGCGTACCGCGCTCGACGACCCGACCGTGGTCGAGCACCAGGATCAGATCCGCGCGGCGCACGGTCGAAATCCGGTGCGAGACGATGACCGACGTGCGCCCGCGCATGACCTCCTGGAGCCGTGTCAGGATCTCGTCCTCGGTGTAGGCATCGACCGCCGACAGCGCGTCGTCCAGCAGGAGAATGCGCGGGTCGGCGATGATCGCGCGCGCCAGCGCCACCCGCTGCTTCTGGCCGCCCGACAGGGTGACTCCCCGCTCGCCGACCACGGTCTCGGCGCCGTCCGGGAAACCGGCCAGGTCCTTGTCGAGCCGAGCGATCGCCATCGCCTCGTCTGCCAGACGCGCGGAGTCCCGACCAGAGTCGCCGTCGACGCCGAACAGCACGTTCTCGGCGATGGTGTCGGAAAAAAGGAACGGCTCCTGCGGCACCATCCCGATCGCTCGCCTCAGTGTCGACACCGGCAGATCGAGGATGTCGACATCGTCGATGAACACCGTGCCGCGCGGCGGGTCGAAGAGCCGTGGCAGCAACGAAAGCAGCGTCGATTTGCCGGACCCGGTCGGTCCCACCAACGCCAGGGTCTGCCCCGGCTCGACCCGCGCCGACACCCCCTCGAGCACCAGACGCCCGTTGTAGGCGAACGACAGATCGCGAAACTCGATCCGCCCGCGGATCGGATGGGACGGCGTCACCGGGTGGTCTGGCGTCTCCCGCACCGCCGGCTCGGCATCCATCACGTCCAGCATCCGCTTCCAGGAGGCCAACCCCCGCTGGAAGAGGTTGGTGACGAACCCGAACGCGATCATCGGCCAGCTCAGCATCACGAGATAGGCGTTGAAGGCGACGAACTGCCCCACGGTGATCCGCCCCTCGATGACATGCCGGGCGCCCAGCCACAACACCAACAGACCGGCAAGCCCGAGAATGAACGCCAGAGTCGGATAGAAGAACGCCTGCAACCGGATGAGCACGGCGTTGCGCTCCAGATACTCCAGGTTCTCGCGGCGGAACCGCTCCGTCTCCACCGCCTCACGGCAAAAGGCCCGCACCACACGGACACCGGCAAGCGATTCCTGGACCACCGCGCTCAGGGTCGCCAGCTGGGCCTGGATCCGCTCCGACTGGCGGTAGATCGCGCTGCCGAAGGTCTTGACCGCCACCGAGACGAGCGGCAACGGCAACAACGCGACCAGGGTCAGCACCGGGTCGATCGACAGCATCAACGCGACCGACACGACGAACATCATGGCGGTGCTGGCCATGTACATCATGGCGGGCCCGACCATCATCCGCACCGCGTTCAGGTCGTTGGTGGCGCGGGACATCAGGTCGCCGGTGCGGTGGGCGTGGAAATAGGCCAGTGGTAACCGCTGCACGCGCGCGAAGAACGCGTTCCGCAGGTCGTACTCGAAGTCGCGGGACGCCCCGACGATGATCCGCCGCGCCAGAAAGCGGAAGACCCCGCCGACGACCGCGAGGCCCAGCAGCAGACCCGCGTACAGCCCGAGCGTGCCACGGGTCACGTCGGCAGTCAGATCGTCGATGGCGTAGCGGAGGACCCAGGGCCCGAGCAGCGACAACGTGGTGGTCAGGACGAGACACAGCAACCCGAGCGTGAACTGGCGGCGAAACCGCAGCACATGGGGGACGAGCCGGGCGAACGGGGACATGGGGGGAGGACGGAAAGAAGTCAGAAGTCAGGAGTCAGAAATCAGAACGCTGAAGACAGCAGACAGCAACGAGAATAACAGTTTCGAGGGTGGCAATTCGAGGCTGTCACTCCTATAGGACGGGACTACAAGCGTCGATAGGTCTGGCGTATGGTCCAGCCTGCCTTGTCGCATCCGGGCGAACGGGCCGACGAGTGGCACGACATATGCTTCTACCATTCAGGGGGCGACACGCCTCCTCGAAGACCGTGAGACAACGACCATGACCTACACACCGCGCGCCGTCGTCGCCGCCGGCGGTCTGGCCACATTGCTGGCGCTCGCGTCACCGGCAGACGCCCAGGTCTTCCGCCAACCCTCGGACGTGCCAATCGGCGAGAACTACCACGTGGAGATCCTTGGCGGGATGTGGAACCCGACACCCGACATCACGATCTCGAGCGACGCGTTCGGGATCGCCGGCACCGACATCAACTTCACGAGCGACCTGGGCATCACGGCGCAGCGGTTCGGCGAGGTCCGGGTGCGGCTGCGCCCGGGCCGGAAGCACCGCTTCCGTATCGACTATGTGCCGATCCGCTATTCGGCTCAATCGGTGGTCGAACGTCGACTGGTCTTTCGCGGCATTGCGTACGACGTCGGCGTGCCGGTCAGTTCGACGATCACGTGGAACGCCTGGCGGTTCGGGTACGAGTACGATATCGTGCATCGCTCCCGCGGGTACTTCGGCATCATCGTCGAGGCGAAGTACACCGAGGTTGAAGCCTCACTCGACACAGCGTTCGGGCGGGAGTTTACTCGCGCGCGAGCGCCGATTCCAGCGATCGGCGGAGTGCTGCGGGTCTATCCGCTCCGCGTCCTCGGCATCACGGCCGAGGTCACCGGCTTCCGGCTGCCGGAGGGCATCGACGAGAACGTTCGCGGTGAGTACATCGATTTCGATATCTACGGCTCGCTGAACTTCACCGAGAATGTTGGTGCGCAGATCGGCTATCGGTCGCTCGATCTCAGCGGTTCCTTCGAGGAGGACTCGGTGAGTCTCAAGGTTGAAGGGATCTACGTGGCCGCGCTGCTGCGTTTCTAGTACCTAGACGGGGCTGCGCCCCGAACCCCCCGCGGCCGCGCGCGGGGCCCCATCGCCCCACTCCGCCCCCGCGGGGCGCGCACGTGCGCGCCCTGGCCGTCTTCGACCGCGGGTTACGGGCGGGCATCCCGGTCTAAGAACCAACGGTCGTCGTCTCTCAGCACCCTGCTAGACCCTCACCCGGCAGCGGCCCGCGCGGCGACCGCCTGCAAGCGCCGTCCGGCCTCCTGAATCGTCTCGTCCCGCTTGCAGAACGTGAACCGCACCTGCGTGCGCCCCAGCGCCGGGTCGTGGTAGAAGCTGCTGCCAGGCACCACAGCCACGCCGACCTCGGTGATCAGATAGCGCGAGAACTCGACGTCGTCGGCGAACCCGAACCCACCGATATCGGTCATGACATAGTAGGCGCCACGTGGCTTGAAGCAGACGAATCCCAGCGGCTCGAGCAGCGCCAGCAGCATGTCCCGACGCCGCTGGTAGCCAGCTGCGAGCTCCGCGTAGTAGGCGTCCGGCAACGAGAGCGCCACCACCCCCGCCTCCTGCAGCGGCGCCGCCGCGCCAACGGTCAGAAAGTCGTGCACCTTGCGAATCGCACCGGCCAGCGCCGGCGGCGCGATTGCCCATCCGACCCTCCACCCCGTGACGCTATACGTCTTCGACAGGCTGTTGAGGGTGACCGTCCGGTCGGCCATGCCCTCGATGGCCGCCATCGGCACGTGCCGGCAGCCGTCGTAGATGATGTGTTCGTAGATCTCGTCGGCAATCGCCAGCACGTCCCATCGCTGGCACAGCTCGGCGATCGTCGTCAGCTCCGCGCGGGTGAACACCTTCCCGGTCGGGTTGTTCGGGCTATTGATGATGATGGCGCGGGTCCGGTCGTTGAACGCGGCGGCCAGCGCATCCGGGTCGAAGGTCCAGTCCGGTTCGTGCAGCGTCACGTACCGCGGCACCGCGCCGGACAGGATGGCGTCCGGGCCGTAGTTCTCATAGAACGGCTCGAACACCACGACCTCGTCGCCCGGGTCGAGGGTCGCCAGCATCGTGGACATCATGGCCTCGGTCGCGCCGCAACAGACGGTCACCTGCACTTCCGGGTCCACGGCGACGCCGTATCGCCGGGTAAACTCGCGCGCCACCGCTTCGCGTAGCGGGCGGGCGCCCCAGGTGACGGCGTACTGGTTGATGTCGGCGGCGATCGCGTCGCGGGCCGCCCTTTTCACCGCATCGGGCGCCGCGAAGTCGGGGAACCCCTGCGACAGGTTGACCGCGCCGTGTTGATCTGACAACCGGGTCATCTCCCGGATGACCGATTCGGTGAACTGGGCGGCTTTCTGCGATCCGGCGCGTCTGGACATGGCGTCATTATACGAGCGCACGGATGTCACACGACCCTCTAGCAGCCGTCACGCTGGCATGCAAGTGATTGAAACAAATGGGGTTATACGCTATAACAGTGTTCGGTGTCTTCTGCGCGCCAAGCGAGGCCCCGCTACGCGGGGTCTAGACTCCATGACACACGTTGTTCAACGAGTCCAGTCGGGTGGAGGAATGAACTGATGACGCGTTCGAGCGTGCTCGTTGCCATCATTCTCGTGGGCGTGTTCTCTGTCGCGGCACCGAGTATCGCTGGACAGCAGACGGCGGCCGGCGAAAACCACCTGCTTCCGCTCACCGCCTTCTCCCCCACGCTCCTCGGCATGTATCGGAAGGTGATGGAGATCGACGGGGAGATCAAGAAGTTCACCGACCAATACGACCTCGACCTGGATCTGGCGCGGGCGGTGGTCATCCACGAGTCCGGCGGCAACGGGAGGGTGGTCTCGATCGACGGCGCCAGCGGCTATTTCCAGGTCATGCCCGCCACGTTCCGGTCGCTTCGCGTCGACACGAACATCGAGGCGGGCATCAAGTACCTGTCGCAACAGGTGAAGCGGTTCGGCCGCGAGGACTACGCGCTGGCCGCCTACAACACCGGTCCTGGGCGGGTCACCCGGCGCCGGCCGATGTATCTGGAGACACTGCAGTATGTCGTGCAGATCAGCGACTATCGCAACGTGCTGAAGCTGTACGACACGTCGGTGCGTCATCACGCACTCGACATCCGACTCGAACCGGTGCACGCAGGCGACGACTGGTGGTCGATCTCCAGGCGTCTCGGTATCTCGATCCTGCAGCTCCGTCTGCACAACCCGTTTCTCGCGACCCGGGCGTTGCGCGTGGGTCAGCATGTCGCGTACCCCCCGGCCCCGCGTGACGACCTGTTCACCGTCGATGGCGACCACCTGCTCTACCGGGCCCGGCACGGCGACAACTATCTGCGGCTGGCGTTCGTGCTGGAGGTCGGTCTGGAGACGCTGCGCGAGGCCAACAACCTCTGGCGCCTGCAGAGCCTGCCCGCCGGGCAGGTCCTCCGCATCCCGCTCGCGTGGACCGGCAAGTACAACGAGCATCAGGTCCAGGCAGGTGAAGACCTGCAGCAGATTGCCGAGACGCTGAAGTCGACCCCGTGGCGGATCATCCGCGACAACGGCCTCTGGGATGAACAGCTGACGGTGGGGATGACGCTGAAGGTCCGACCTGAGGCGCCGAAACCGACCTTCCTGACCTACCGGGTTGCGAGTGGCGATACGTTGGGCCGGATCGCCGCGCGGCACGGCACGAGCGTGCGCGCCCTCCAGTCGGCCAACGGCATGGGCAACACCACCATCATTCGGATCGGCCAACGTCTCCGGGTTCCGGCTAGCGGGGCTCCGCCTCGCTAGCCGAGCGTTTCTCACAGCCCCGCCTCGCCAGGGGAGTGGGGCGCGGCTGAGGACCGAAGGTGCGCTCGGCTGTGGGCGTTAGGCTCTCGGCTTTGGGCGCTCGGCGCCGGCTGCGTCGAACGGCCCCGTCGGCCCGCCATCCTCGGGGATGAGCGACTCGACGTCCCGATGCGCCAGCTGCGCGGTCCGGACCGCCGTCAAGGCCTCGAGACAATGTCCGGCATGGCGCGCCAGGACTTCGAGCGATTCGCGCCAGGCCGGCGCGGGACGCCGCTCGGCGTCGTCCCCGTAGACGACGGCCATCACCTGCCCGCCCACCAGCACCGGCACCGCCAGGGCGTGCACGCCGGACGGCAGCGTGGTGAACGCCGGCTCGGCGTCCCCAGGCACCCCGTTCGGACCGGACACGACCGAGCTCGCTTCGCCGGTCACGACCGCCCGACCGACGATGCCTGCCTCGCCACACTCCAGGTCGATCTGGCGGGCCTCGTCGTCCAGCGTCGGCCCGAAGCCGACGAACCGCCACCCGCGCACACGGTCACCCTGCACGGTGAGCACCGCCGCCCGCGGCGCTTCGTTGCCGGCCAGTTCGGCCAGCGTGTCCAGGACGTCGGTCAACCGCGACACCTGGTCGAGCCGCCGCACGCCGTCGAGCAGACGGCCCAGAATCTCGTCGGTCCGCGGCGCGGCCGCGATTGTCCGCTTGGCCTCGTCGCGCACCTCGTCCACGCGCAGCACCAGGGTACGCGCCGCCTCCTGGCGCGCGGCCTCGAGCGCCGCCTCCAGCACCTTCTGCTCCTCAGCCCGCACCCGTGCGCTTTCCTCCCGCAGCGCCGTCTGCCGCTCGCTGTCGGCAACCTGACGGGCATCGTCGAGGGCGGTCGCCCGCTCCGTGGCCGCAGCCGTCAGCAGCTCCCTGACGAACTCGAAAACCTCCTGTTCGGTCTGCTGGCGCATCCGCTGCAGGAGTTGCTCGCCAGACCGCTGCACTTTCTCTTCAAGCTCCATGGCCGTCTCGCATTATGTGTGCCGCCCAGAAACCACGTCAAGGGAGCCGCCCAAGGCGACAGTCCAGCTCCGCCGGCGGGTTGGACACGGCGTGTTGATCCGTTCAGCCATACCAGGTGTCCCGGCCGGCTGATTCGCGCTATAGTAGGTGTATCGGCTGGGGAACAGTCGACGCGTAGCGGCGTGGCGGCGCCACCCGCCAACGGACCATCCAGTGAACCTCAAAGGGGGCGACACGGCTTCGACGGGGATAGGCGAACGCGGGATGCATGCCGAGCACCATCGACTCGTAAATCCGATGGAACACAACATAGCTGCGAATACGCAACTCGCTCTCGCCGCCTAATTAGGCGACGACGTCCCTCCCATCTTCGCCTGCGGGGCGGGAACGGACGTCATTCAGCAGGCTGGCCGCGACCTGCCGCGTCGACGGGTCGTAGCGAGACTTA
>SMUY01404548.1_pt1 | contig 30946 bp, 25 predicted proteins | sample 2456441 | NCBI WGS metagenome assembly SMUY01 (sample SAMN11095931, study PRJNA526329) | marine sediment metagenome | biome: Marine sediment; feature: Surficial sediment; material: Deep marine sediment; isolation source: Hadal surficial sediment | place: Pacific Ocean | collected 2014-11 | depth...
GCAACACCGTTGACGAGACTCACAAATACCTCGTTGCAAGGATACCCCGGATCGGCCATGAGCAGTTCTTCATCGGGATTCAGCAACAACGCACTGAGCAAGAGCAACCCCCCGCTTGCACCCGATGTAATGACAACCCGCTGTTCGGGAACGTTGACGCCGAGGTGCTCGGCGTAATACCTGGCAATTCGTGCACGCAGCCCCGGAATCCCCAATGCTTGCGTGTACTTGGTTTCACCGGCATCCAGCGCACGTTTCCCGGCGGCGACGATGGGAGCTGCAGTGACAAAATCCGGCTCCCCCACCTCGAAGTGAACCACGCGATGTCCGACAGCTTCGAGTGATTTAGCCCTTTCCATCAATTCCATGACCCGAAAAGGCGCTATACGCTCGAGGCGGGCAGCATACTTCACTTATTTCTCCCAGCAATTCCCCGACCATGAGTCATATCACAGAGGTCGCGTTGCAGACCGCAAAAAATTAGCCAGTTTATATGGTCAACGGCAAATTGTTCTGGTAGCTTACGCGCCCTTCGTTTTCAGGCCTATTCGAAGCCACCCCTTGAGGTGGTCACGAACTGTCAGTACAGGATCAAACGAGATATGGCGGCTAAAGCACGTAAAAAAACGGTTCCAAAACCGGCTGATTCACCATTCAAGAATTACACTCCCTATCAGCCGAAAAAAACCGAAGCCTATATGAGCTCGAGGCAACAAGCGCACTTTCGCGGGTTTCTCCAGCAATGGCGTCTGGATTTGATGGAAGAAGTGGACCGTACGGTTCATCACATGCGCGACGAAGCAGCGAACTTCCCCGACCCCGCCGACCGGGCGACGCAAGAAGAAGAATTCAGTATCGAACTTCGCACCCGGGACAGGGAACGCAAGCTCATTAAAAAGATCGATCAGACCATCGAGCGGTTAGATCTGGAAGATTATGGGTATTGTGACACCTGCGGTGTGGAAATCGGTTTACGCCGGTTGGAAGCACGTCCAACGGCAACCCAGTGTGTCGATTGTAAATCTCTCTCCGAAATCAAAGAGAAACAACTCCGCGGCTAACAGTCTCAACGTCTCCTCGTGAGCACCTCCAGCGGGCGATTTGCACCGTCACCAACCGGGCCTTTGCACATGGGCTCGCTGCTGGCTGCAACCGCCAGTTTCCTCGACGCCCGCTCCCAGGACGTCCCATGGTATCTGCGTATCGACGATATCGATACGCCCCGCAATGTGCCTGGTGCTGCCGACGACATCATTCGCACCCTGGCTGCCCACGCACTTCATTGGGACGGAACCATCGTCTGGCAGAGTCAACGATTGGCGCACTACGAGGCTGCTCTACACACGCTTAACACCACTGGCAGGACGTTTTATTGCCATTGTTCGCGACGGCAGCTACGCGGGATAACCGTCTATCCCGGCACCTGTCGGAACCTGCGAGACCCAGAGCCCGAAACGGCGCTGCGCGTGAAGGTAGCTGATGCCACGCTTCAGTTCATAGATCGGATCCAAGGACGACAGCAAAACTCTCTCTGCGAGACTGTCGGAGATTTCATCGTCAAACGCCGCGATGGCCTGATTGCCTATCAGCTGGCGACAGCCGTTGACGACGGCAGCGTAGAGACGACCCAGGTGGTGCGAGGTTCGGATCTGCTGGACAACACGCCAAGACAGCTTTATCTGATGGAGCTGTTAAGTCTCGAGCCGCCGAGCTATGCGCACATTCCCACACTCGTGAGCGCAAATGGGCAAAAACTCTCCAAACAATACCATGCAGCGCCCGTTGACAGCGCACTCGCTGGGGAGAATCTTTACCAGATACTGTGCCTGCTCGGACAACAACCCCCCGCTGAAAGCGGGTTCTGGTCATGCGAAGCGCTGTTGAATTGGGGAATTGGCAACTGGTCAATCGATGCTATTCCTGCGGTAAAGACGCTAGCCGCCCCGTGAGTCTGGCCAGCGCCTTTGCTACCATGGAAATCCATGACCCACGTACTTCTCGTAGAACCTGATCTCGAGGATCGAAGGCAGCTGCGGCAGCTTCTGGAAAACGGTGGCTTCGCTGTAAAAGAAGTAACCCCCGAGGATTTGGCTAAGCCCTTCGACATCAGCGACGTTCTGTGCGTTGTTTCTTCCTCCGCGCCTCATTCGGACGGTTACGCAACCGTGCTCGATGTTGCCGGCTCCGTACCTGTCATCCTGGTAACCCACGAAGGTAACATTGCAGAAGCAGTCGCCGCCATCAAACGAGGTGCAAGTGACTATCTCACCTATCCGTTAGCGACTGACGAGTTGAGCCAGGCCGTGCAGAGGATCATGAATTCTGCGCGCGTCGGTACAGACAGCGTCGACTTTCCCATGATTGGTCGATGCCCCGCCATGCTCGAACTATTCGAGCGCATAGCAAAAATCGCACCCACCAATGCCTCAGTTCTGATCCAAGGCGATTCAGGTACCGGCAAGGAGCTGGTAGCCCATGCATTACATGCCGCCAGCACGCGCCACCTTGCACCGATGATATCGCTGAACTGTGCGGCAATACCTGCAAGTCTCATCGAAGCGGAGCTTTTCGGTCGCGTTGATACGGACAACACAAAACATGGCGCTTCGCGTAACGGCTTGCTGGAAGCGGCCAACGGGGGAACTCTGTTCCTCGATGAAATCGGAGAACTTCCCACAGACGCGCAAGCACGCTTATTGCAGGTCCTCCGGGAAGGCGAGATTCGCCGCATCGGTTCTGCCGAGCCGATCCGCGTCGATGTGCGTTTGCTTACCGCTACCCATCGAGATCTGCAGAAGCTTATCGCCAGCGAGCAGTTTCGCGAAGATCTATTCTACCGGCTGAACGTCGTAACTCTCACTATTCCACCATTACACGAACGTGAGGAGGACGTATTGTTGCTGGCCGATGCTATTCTTGCGCGAACTACCCGGAAGCTCGCGAAAATTTCCATGAGCTTTTCGGCCGACGCTCGTCGTGCCATGTTGGCCTATCCATGGCCAGGCAACGTCTGGGAACTCGAAAACGCCGTTGAGCGCGCGGTAATCCTGTGTGATGGCAAAAATATCGAAGCGAACCTGTTGGCCATCGAGATCCCCAAACCTGCGGCTCCAGAAGTTCAGGTCGCTGCCAGCGATCAGACCTCGCTGGAAGACTACTTCGTGAGTTTTGTAACCACCCATCAGGAACAGCTCACCGAGACCGAGCTTGCTGAGAAGTTGGGCATCAGCCGGAAAAGTCTATGGGAACGCAGACAACGCCTTAAAATTCCCCGGAAGAAAACCAAGAAGCGCGGTCCACGTCGGGACAGCTCTTGAGCGAACAACCTTCCGAGCCGACCCGCTTGAGCGCAAAACAGCATGGTGTCACCCGCAAACGAATTGACCCAAACGCTCTGGATGTCACAGATCACCTCACCGATGCCGGTTTTCAGGCCCTGTTGGTCGGTGGTTGCGTTAGAGACTTGTTGCTCGGTGTACAACCCAAAGACTTCGATGTAGCCACCAGCGCAACTCCGGAGGAAGTCCGACGTCTGTTTCGTCGCTCTCGACTCGTAGGACGACGGTTTCGCATCGCCCATGTGCGTTATGGGAGGGACATCATCGAGGTATCGACCTTTCGCAAATCCCAGTCATCCGAGGCGCACGACGAGCGTTTACACGATGCCAGCGGACTCATACTCAGAGACAACGTGTATGGTTCGTTGCATGAGGACGCTTTCCGGCGCGATTTCACCGTCAATGCCTTGTACTACGATCCTGTCAGCGGTGAAGTACTGGATTTCGTCGGTGGTCTCAAAGATCTGGCTGCGAACCAACTACGTTTCATCGGAGAGCCCAGGGTGCGAATCCGCGAAGATCCAGTACGAATCCTTCGCGCTGTCCGGTTTCAGGCGAAGCTAGGTTTTTCCCTGGACCCGGCGATCGTTGCCGAGTTTCCGCAAACTGCTCCGTTACTTGCGGCCATTCCTTCCGCCCGACTTTTCGACGAAGTACTCAAACTGTTCATGTCCGGTTACGCTGCTAAGGCCTGGGAACTGCTCGCCCCATCACCACTATGTGCAGCGCTCTTTCCAGTTACACCGCCCGAGGCGAACCTCGTGCAGCTGACCATGGCCAATACCGACGCTCGAATCGCCGAAAACAAACCGGTCACCCCGGGATTCCTCATCGCTGTACTTCTATGGGAAGATTATCTGGCCCGAACCGCCATGTACGCGGTAACGAGCCGACCGGCAGAGGCACGCGCGCTTGCCGCAAGCGAGGCTGTCAGCATGCAACAGCAGGTTACCTCCATTCCGCGTCGATTCTCCCACTTTGCACGTGATGTGTGGAGCCTGCAGGGTCGTCTTGAAACACGTCTGGCGCGATCCGTCAGCCGCGTTTACCAACATGTGCGATTTCGTGCGGCTTACGACTTTCTGGTATTTCGAGCCGCAAGCGACCACGCTCCCGAAATTGCGGAAGCAGCCGCCTGGTGGACGACCTATCAGGAGTGCGATCCTGAGGAACGCGAGGCGATGGTGGACGCCCGTCGTTCAACCCAACCAAAACGAAAGCGGCGGCGCAGGCGTCGCTCGAAGTCTTCCGGCAATTGAACAGCAACCAACCCATGTCCATCATGTGGCGTAGGAGCAGTCCTTTTTCATGAACACACTAGCTCAAGCAAAAACCACGACCGACTACACCGGCGCCCTCAGCCAGAAGCTCGAAGGACACGATCTGCCCCGTTACATTGTTGTAGAAGGACCCATTGGCGTCGGCAAGACCACGTTAGCAAACAGATTGGCCGAAACATTTCGCTACCCTGTACTCCTGGAGCCAGCTTTTGACAACCCGTTTCTCGACCGTTTCTACCGTGAAGGTCGGAGGCACGCGTTGCCAACTCAGCTGTTTTTTCTGCTCAATCGCGCCCGCCAAATGTCTGAACTCGGCGTAAACGATCTGCTGGGTCCCACTTTGGTCGCGGATTTCCTCATGGAAAAAGACGATCTTTTTGCGCGCGCGACGCTCGACGACAACGAGTATTCCCTATATCGCCAGATAGTTGAGAACCTGGCTATCCAACCTGTAACGCCCGACCTGGTGATCTACCTGCAGGCACCCGTCAGTGTTCTCCTCCAGCGAATTCGCCAACGTGGCATCAGTTACGAACGGGCAATCGACAGCGACTATCTGGAACTTCTGAATAGTGCATACACGGAGTTCTTCCACTTTTACGACGCAGCACCCCTACTTGTGATCAACGCAACCGAGATCGATTTCGCCAACAACAACTCACATTTTGAGGCGCTGCTCGATCAAGTGCTCGCGATGGATGGTTTGCGTCAGTACTTCAACCCAAATCCGACACTGCTGTAAATTTCAGGTAGAGAGAGTGCCCACCAGTCCCATGCCGCAGGATCTACCAGCCTGGAAACAGCTGATGCGGTTGGCCGCACTGAGCATTCAATCGAAGCTTGGTGATCTTTCCGCAGCATCCGGTGGGTTCGAGCACTCGAGTTTTTGCGTAACGCTGGGTAACCACAAGCTGCTGCTGGATCTGTCCAAACAACGTCTCGATCAACCGACCCTCGCTGCCCTGATCGAACTTGCCAACGAACGCGGCTTCGCAGAACAGCGCAGGCGGCTCTTCGAAGGGGCCGAGATTAATAGCTCAGAACACCGACCCGCGTTGCACACCGCACTGAGAGCCCCGTATGCGCAACGACCAGAGATCGTCAGAGAGATCGTTGAAGAGACGCTTCAGCGGTTCGTCTGTTTTGCGGATGACGTACGTTCGGGTGAACGGCGGGGTTACACAGGGAAGTCGTTCACCGACATCGTCCACATCGGCATAGGCGGCTCGTATCTTGGACCAAGGCTGGTTGTAGCGGCACTGCAAACTCAGTACCCGGAACGGCTTCGGTTCCACTTTCTTGCAAACATCGACGGTGAAGCGATCGATCGATGTCTCGCAGGTCTCAATCCAGAAACCACGCTGGTTATACTGGTTTCCAAATCGTTCACCACACTCGAAACACAAGTAAACGGCGCATCAGCGCGCAGTTGGTTTCTGGAACGCACGGCGAACCAAAAGGCACTCTCCCAACACTTCGTCGCCGTTACGGCCAACATCGAAGCAGCCCGCCAGTTCGGGATCAAAGAAGACAACCTCTTTCCGGTCTGGGATTGGGTAGGCGGCCGGTTCTCGTTGTGGTCTGCGGTTGGGTTACCGATTGCGCTGGCTATTGGTGCGGCTGGTTTTCAGGATTTGTTAAACGGCGCGCACGCCATGGACACCCATTTCCAGCAAGCCCCGATCGAAAACAATCTCCCGCTGTTGCTCGCTCTGGCAGGCGTGTGGAATTACAACTTTCTGGGTGTGAGCAATCACGCCATCCTTCCCTATGACCACCGGCTGGGCCTGCTGCCGGAGTACCTTCAACAACTCGAAATGGAGAGCAACGGGAAAAGCGTACACAACGATGGTAGCCCGGTTGGCATTCACACGATGCCCATCGTTTGGGGTGGAGAAGGGTCCAACGGGCAACACGCTTTCCATCAACTAATGCATCAAGGTACGCGGTCGTTCACGGCAGATTTTATTCTGATTGCCAATGCTGACCACACTCATGATGTTCACCAACGCTGGCTACTCGCAAGCGCGCTGGGACAAAGCCAGGCCATGATGATCGGCGAGCAAACGAAATCGTCTCACTGTAACGTGGCGGGCGACCATGCAACTACAACACTGGTGCTCGACCAACTCACGCCTTTCACGTTGGGATCCTTGTTAGCAATGTACGAACACAAGGTTTTTTGCCAAGGGGTACTCTGGAACATAAACTCCTTTGACCAGTGGGGGGTCGAACTCGGTAAGCAGCTGGCAGAACCTATTTTCGAACAGTTGGGAGACAACTCGGCGCTCGGGCAAGACACGGCAACCAAAGGGCTGATCGACTACCTGAAAGGCGAAACGGGCGTGATGGCGAAAATTGTTGAGAGGACGCAAAAATGACTCACACCGTGCCGGTGCCCGATTTTATGCTCGATCGCTGCTACATCAGCTTTGATCAGTACAACGCCATGTACGAACGCTCAATCGACGATCCGGAGGGATTCTGGGCAGAGCAGGCTGACAAGTTCGTCGACTGGTACGAAAAGTGGCATACGGTTCGCGATGTTGACTTCTCGAGAGGGCTCGTTCGTTGGTTTGACGGAGCCAAGCTCAATGTCAGCTACAACTGTATAGACCGTCATCTCCCGGCACGGGCTGATCAGACTGCCATCATCTGGGAGGGTGACGATCCAGCGCAAGAGAAGCTAATTACCTATCAGGCATTGCACGATGAGGTTTGCAGGTTGGCAAACGGTTTGCGGGAACGTGGTGTAGGCAAAGGCGATCGTGTCTGCATTTACATGCCAATGATTCCGGAAGCAGCCTACGCAATGCTGGCTTGCGCACGTATCGGCGCTATTCATTCAGTGGTATTTGGTGGCTTTTCGCCGCAATCGCTGCAAGATCGGATTCTCGACTCGGATTGCCAGACGGTAATTACCGCCGATCAGGGCCTGCGCGGCGGCCGGGAAGTTCCTTTGAAGGAAAACACCGAAACCGCGCTCGCAGACTGTCCGAATGTGCACACCGTGATAACCGTGCGGCGCACGGGTGCAAGTGTGTCCTGGAACCCCGACCGAGACGTGTGGTACGACGACCTTACAGCCCACCAGGCAACCACCTGTACTCCGGTTGTGATGGAAGCGGAAGATCCACTTTTCATCCTCTACACCTCTGGTTCAACCGGCAAACCCAAAGGCGTTCAGCATTCAAGTGGTGGGTATCTGCTCTATGCCGCAATGACCCACAAATACGTTTTCGACTATCACGAGGGTGACGTCTTCTGGTGCACGGCAGATGTGGGTTGGATCACGGGTCACTCCTATATCGTCTATGGACCACTAGCCAATGGCGCGATCACAGTCATGTTCGAAGGTGTGCCAACTTATCCTGACGCATCACGATGCTGGCAGGTTATCGACAAACATCAGGTCAACATTTTCTACACCGCCCCAACCGCATTACGGGCGCTCATGGGCCAGGGTGACGATTTCGTCACCAGCACGTCGCGCAGCTCACTTCATCTTCTGGGCACCGTCGGCGAGCCGATCAATCCCGAGGCTTGGGAGTGGTACCACCGGGTCGTAGGAGAGGGCCGTTGCCCTATCGTCGATACCTGGTGGCAGACGGAAACCGGTGGGATCATGATCACGCCGTTGCCAGGCGCCACGGAATTGAAACCCGGGTCGGCCACCCGGCCTTTTTTCGGCGTCACTCCCGCACTCGTCGACGAACAGGGCGACATCATCGAAGAGATCGAAGCCACAGGCAACCTGGTCATCACCAGCAGCTGGCCTGGTCAGATCCGTAGTGTTTATGGACATCACCAACGGGTAATCGACACGTATTACGCCGCCTACGAAGGCTGTTATTTCACGGGTGATGCAGCTCGGCGTGACGCTGACGGCTACTACTGGATCACCGGCCGGGTGGATGATGTGATGAACGTCTCGGGTCATCGCATTGGAACGGCCGAGGTTGAAAGTGCATTGGTCCTGCACCAGGCGGTTGCCGAAGCGGCAGTTGTGGGTTTCCCCCATGAGGTAAAGGGCGAAGGCATTTATGCCTACGTCACCCTCATGGCTGGCAACAACGACGACCCCGACAAACTGCGCGAGGAACTCATTAACATGGTACGCCGTGAGATTGGCGCCTTTGCTAAGCCCGATGCCATCCAGTGGGCACCTGGACTTCCCAAAACTCGCTCAGGCAAGATCATGCGGCGAATATTGCGGAAAATAGCCGCAAACGAATTGGACGACCTTGGTGATATCTCGACGCTGGCCGAACCTGCCGTGGTGGACGAGCTCGTGGAAAATCGGGCTAATCAGGAGACGTAAGTTCGAGGTCGGGGGATAAGCTTCTACCCTGACCCCAAACTTTTCCGGTAACTACGCGCTTTGCGCGTAGTTACCAAGCTCCTTGATGCTGAGCTTGATTCGTCCCCGTTGGTCTACGTCGAGTACAACCACCTCCACTTCCTGTCCTGCTTCGAGATAATCAGAGACTTTCTCGACTCGTTCCTGAGCGATCTGGGAGATATGCAGCAGCCCGTCCTTGCCCGGGAGGATCGTGATGAAAGCACCGAAGTCGACGATGCTCGCCACCTTGCCTTTGTAGATCTTGCCGATCTCGGCTTCCGCCGTGATCTCCAGCACCCGTGCAACGGCTGCATCCTTCGCCGCGTTTGTCTCGGCATAGATACGCACCAGACCATCATCGTCGATATCCACTTCCGCGCCCGTCTCTTCTACGATGCTGCGTATGGTGGAGCCACCCTTGCCGATGATGTCGCGGATTTTATCCGGATGGACCTTGACGGTTGTCATCGCAGGAGCGTTCTCAGAGAGGCTTTCGCGTGGCGTAGCGATGACTTTGTTCATCTCGTCCAGGATATGCAATCTCGCCTCGTGGGCCTGCTGCAAAGCGATATCCATGATCTCTTCGGTGATACCGTCGATCTTGATGTCCATCTGCAGCGCCGTGATGCCTTTGGCGGTTCCAGCTACCTTGAAGTCCATATCACCCAGATGATCCTCATCACCGAGAATGTCTGTTAGCACCGCGTACTTGTTGCCTTCCTTCACCAGGCCCATCGCAATGCCAGCCACCGCTGCCTTGATCTGCACCCCGGCGTCCATCAATGCTAACGAGGTACCGCATACGCTGGCCATTGAACTCGAACCATTGGACTCCGTGATTTCCGAGACAACCCGCAATGTATAGGGAAAATCTTCCACATCGGGGAGTAACGCCTGCACGCCGCGTCTGGCCAAGCGACCGTGACCGATCTCGCGACGTTTCGGACCTGCCATGAAGCCGGCTTCACCCACGCTATAAGGTGGGAAGTTGTAGTGCAACATAAAGGGGTCTTTGAACGTACCTTCCAGCGCGTCCACCAATGCGGCATCACGCATCGTACCCAATGTCACTACAACGATGGCCTGGGTCTCACCGCGTGTAAACAAAGCCGATCCGTGAGTCTTCGGCAGCAGGCCTACTTCCACACTGATCGGCCGAACCGTACGCAGGTCGCGCCCATCGATACGTGGTTCGCCATCGAGGACCCGCTGGCGGACAATTTCTTTTTCCACCCTAGCGAACAGGTCGCTTACCTCGTCGCTCGAATGTGTCGCGTCTTCGCCACCCGACAGAGCCTCTACGACGGATTTACGCAGCTCACCAACACGGTTCTGACGCATCATCTTATCGGTTATTCGATACGCATCACCGAGTTCGGTTCTCACCTGACTCGAAACCTCGTTCAGCAAGTCTTCATTCGTCTCCGCTGGCTGCCAATCCCAACGAGGTTTGCCAGCTTCAGCCACCAGTTCTTTAATCGCCGTGATCGCTACCTGCATCTCCTGATGGGCAAACAGAACTGCGCCAAGCATCTCGTCTTCGGTCAGCTCTTCTGCTTGCGATTCCACCATGAGCACGGCTGAATCCGTACCGGCAACAACCATGCTGAGCATAGATTCGCCTAATGTTTCGTAGCCAGGATTCAACAAGTAGCTACCGTCTTTGTAGCCAACCCGCGCGGCCGAGATCGGCCCCGCAAAGGGGATACCCGAGATTGACAAGGCAGCCGACGTACCCAGAAGAGACGCGATATCCGGGTCCTGATCCTTGTCGACGGACATTACCGTACAGATCACTTGGACCTCGTTCATGAAGCCTTTGGGGAAAAGCGGTCGGATTGGACGATCGATCAGGCGGCAGGTAAGGGTCTCTTTCTCGCTCGGACGTCCTTCGCGGCGGAAGAAGCCCCCGGGGATCTTGCCCGCAGCGTAGGTCTTTTCCTGATAGTTGACAGTTAATGGAAAGAAAGCCTGCCCCGATCGAGCGGTCTTCGCGGCCACCACGGTACACAACACCATGGTGTTACCCATGGTCACCATCACCGAACCTGTAGCCTGTTTGGCTATGCGACCAGTTTCCAGTTTTACCTGCTGGTCGCCGTACTGAAATTCCTTCACTACTATATTCAAAATTATTTCTCCTTTTACATCTCTAACGTCGCAGTTCAAGACGCTTGATCAACTCTAAATAGCGAGATGCATCTTTACTCTTTAAATAGTCCAACAGCTTCCGTCGCTGGTTCACCATTCGAATTAAGCCTCGTCGTGAATGGTGATCTTTTTTATGCGCACGAAAGTGCTCTTGTAATGCATTAATATTGTGAGTCAGCAGGGCTACCTGAACCTCCGGAGAGCCGGTATCCCCTTTTTCTATTTGATATTCCTCAATAATCTCCGCTTTCGTTTCGGCTGCTAATGCCATTTCATTTCCTTTTTTAACATGCGTTATTAAAACTACCGGGGATAACCGTGCATATTTACAGTTACCTCAGGAGACGAGCCGCCGTGGGGCGACCCTTCCGTCATCTAAAACTTCACCCACACCGATAAAACGGGTGGAAGTCTCATCAATGATCTCCGACAACCTTACCCAACCACTTGTTGGTGCATGTGGCACGATTACCGGTTGTCCCTGGCGTACGTAGTAAGCCGTGTTGTCGGTCAACTTGACTTCCGGCCACTCGCGAACGGTGCTGGAAACTGGTTGCAGGAAAGAATCCAACGATCCTTTCTCACGAGCAGCTTCGAGCTCATCAAACGTAGTCAGATCCGACTCGTCGTACGGGCCTGCCGCTCTTCTTCTGAGTGCAATCACGTGGGCACCACACCTGAGCAGTTCGCCTAACTCTTCAGCGATGGTTCGAATATAGGTTCCCTTACTGCAGTGAATCTCGAGCTCCAGCTCATCATCACCGAACTGCACCAGTTCGTTGGTGTAAATGGTCACCCGTCGTGCTTGTCGCTCGATCTCGATGCCCTGACGCGCCAACTTGTACAGAGGTTGACCTTTGTATTTGATCGCCGAGAACATCGAAGGTACCTGATCGATTTCGCCACGAAAAAAACGTAACGCGTCTTCTATTTTAGCGACGTCCACGTTCTCTACTTTTCGGGTAGCTGTCACTTTGCCATCCGCATCACCACTATCGGTCGCGATACCCAACTTGATGCGGACCCAGTACTTCTTGTTCGAGGACAGCAGAAATCGAGAGAATTTGGTGGCCTCTCCGAAACAGAGCGGTAGAACGCCGGTTGCCAGCGGATCAAGGCTACCGGTATGCCCGACTTTTTGCGCACCAAATAGCCGCTTTGCTCTTTGCACCGCGTCGTTCGAACTAATGCCCGAAGGCTTGTCGACGACAATCACGCCACTAACATCTCGTCCACGACGGCGCCTAGACATCGGGCTCGTTTCCTGACGAATCAGCGTCAATATGACGCGCCTTGCGATCCTCATCCTCGCGAACCGCTGCCTCAATGAGCTTCTCCAGGCGCGGACCGCTTTCGACAATTTCATCGTAGTGAAAACGTGGTTGAGGCGTCGTCCTCATGCTGTGGCGCTTGGCCAGTTCGGAACGGAAGAACCCGGCTGCTTTATTCAACACCCGGATCAAGTCATCACGTTTGTCCTGCGAATCGGTATCGATGGACGATACGTAGATGTCGGCATACGAAAGATCTTTGCTGACGGTGACCTCGTTTACGGTCACCATGCCTACCCGCGGATCGCGCATGCCGAAATGGATGATGCTGGCAAGCTCATCCCGGACAAAGTCCGCTACTCTGAGATCACGCCCAAATTCCCGCATGAGATTACAGCTCTCTGGCAACCTCTTTTGTGTCGTATACTTCTATCAGATCGCCGCTGTGCACGTCGTTGTAGTTGCGAACCCCGATGCCGCATTCTGTGCCGTTGCGCACTTCATTGACGTCCTCTTTGAAACGCCGTAGCGATTCCAACTCCCCCTGGTAGATCACAGTATTGTCACGAAGAACACGAATGAGCTTGTTACGGAACATCGTTCCCTCGATCACCATACATCCAGCAATCTGCCCGAAGCGTGGTGAGCGAAATACGTCACGAACCTCGGCGACGCCAACAATTTCTTCACGCAACTCCGGAGCTAACATGCCGGACAACACCTGTTTCACATCGTCTAAGAGCTCATAAATCACGCTGTAGTAACGAAGTTCTATCCCTTCGCGATCGATGATAGCTTTGGCAGCACTATCGGCGCGCACGTTGAAACCGAACACCGTAGCGCCATAGGTAATCGCCATGGTGACATCGGACTCGGTGATGCCACCCACACCAGAACCCAATACGTTCGCGGCAACCTCATCGTTGCCGATCTCGGCGAGTGCCTGGGTGATTGCTTCCAGGCTACCTCGCACGTCGGTCTTCAACACCATCTTGAGCACACGTTTCTCGCCTTTGCCGAGATGGGCGAACATATTGTCGAGCTTCGCTGCTTGCTGCACGGCGATGCGTGACTCTTGAGATTTGTCGCGGCGAAATTCGGCCAGTTCCCGAGCAGTTCGTTCGTCCGGGACAACCGAAAAATCATCGCCCGCCGACGGCGTACCGTTCAAACCCAGCAACTCGACAGGCTCGGAGGGTCCAGCCTCACCCGCCTGGTCGCCGTTTTCGTCCAGCAAGGCACGAACCCTGCCGTAATATTCGCCAGCAATGAGCACATCACCTTGCTTCAGGGTTCCATGCTGCACCAGCACAGTCGCGACGGGTCCACGCCCTCGATCCAAACGGGATTCGATAACGACCCCCCGTCCGGGTGCGTCGACCACTGCCTTAAGCTCGAGGATCTCCGCCTGTAGAACGATCGCCTCCAACAACTCGTCGATACCTTCACCAGTTAACGCTGAGACTTTTAGGAATTGAGTGTCACCGCCCCAGTCTTCTGGAACCACCTCCTTGGCAGCCAGTTCGTTGGTGACTCGTTCAGGGTCCGCACCTTCGAGATCCATCTTGTTGATAGCGACGACAAGGGGCACACCCGCCGCCTTTGCATGTTGAATGGCTTCCTCGGTCTGCGGCATAACCCCATCGTCTGCCGCTACGACAAGAATGACGATGTCCGTCACCTTCGCACCTCGAGCACGCATTGCGGTAAACGCCGCATGACCCGGTGTATCGATGAAGCTGATCTGCCCTTGCGCCGTCTCGACTTTGTAAGCGCCAATGTGCTGAGTGATCCCACCGGCTTCGCCACTCGTGACACGCGTTTTGCGGATGTAATCAAGCAGCGAGGTTTTGCCGTGATCGACATGACCCATCACCGTAACTACAGGTGAGCGGGGCTGTGCATCGCCATCGACCTCCCATGATTTTTCCAAGTCCTTCTCGATGGCATCGGTGTGAACGGCTTTGGGCTTGTGGCCCATCTCCTCCACAACGAGGGTAGCGGTATCCCGATCGAGGACCTGGTTGATCGTCGCCATCACACCTATACCCATAAGCGTTTTGATCACCTCGCCAGCCTTGATGGTCATCCGCTGCGCGAGATCACCCACAGTGATCAGGTCGGGAATCTCAACCTCCCGCTCGATGGAGTCTGTTGGCCTGCTGAATTCGCCGCCACGTTGCTCCACATGCATCGGTGCGACCTTCCGTCGACGGGGTCGGCCCGACCCGCCCATAGATAACTTTCGCCGCCGTCCTTTGCCGTCGCCAAATTCATCAACACTGATCTTTTTCCGCTGATCATGGGCAATTCCCTTGGCGCGCTTCCCGCCTCTTTCGGTGGCTTGTTGTTGCGCTTGAGCTTCAGCTGCGGCCTCACCGGCATCAGCAACAACTTCTTCTCTCTTTGCTGGTTCTTCGGCCTTGGCTTCTCCTTGCGCTTTGAGTGCTTCTTCTTCTCGTAGTTTTCCACTTTCTGCTGCGAGACGAGCCTCCTCTTTCGCCTTACGCTCAGCTGCCTTACGCTGGGTTTCTTCCTCCGCAGTTTTACGCGCTAACTCCTCCTCGCGAATTCGCTTGGCTTCGAGTTGAGATTGGCTGGGTGCTCTCGCTGTGCTGGTATCCGCTTGCGATTCACCACCGAGAATATCACCGCGTCTGACGTAGGTTTTCTTGCGGCGCACTTCAACAGTGACATTGACACTACGTCCAGCTTTGCGCTGACCGGTCTTGAGTGTGCTGATTTTCTTGCGGTTCAAGGTAACTTTCTTCGGGCCAGAATCACTCGACCCGTGACTTTGTTGCAGGTGTGCCAGAAGCGCCTGTTTCTCCTCGGCAGAAACCGCTTCATCTTCTTTCTTGTGCGGCAAACCCGCATCCTGCAATTGTTTCAGCAGCCGCTCGACTGGCGTGCCGACCGTTTCTGCGAATTGTTTGACTGTTACCTCTGACATGTGGTTATCCCCTGTAGGACGGTTACTCTCATAGAATAAGAACAAGCCATGTCGATCAGTCGTCTTTTGTTCCTTGAACTACAGTGGCGTGCAACCGTCACGCTGAGGTCTCCTCGGCGTCTTTGAACCATGGTGCCCGGGCAGTCATGATGAGAGTTCCAGCGATCTCCTCATCCATCTCCGGTACGATCTCCAACAGATCTGGCACCGCCAGCTCCGCCAGATCTTCCATGGTGATCACGTCGTGACTTGCCAGTTCATAGGCAAGCCGCCGTTCCATGCCTTCCATATCGAGCAGGTCTTCAGCCGGCTCTTTCTCTCCCAGCAGTTCCTCACCCGCGATGGCTTTTGTCAGCAGGGCGTCTTTGGCTCTATTGCGAAGTTCCTGGACGATTTCCTCGTCGAACCCGTCAATGGCCATCATCTCTTCGATGGGCACATAGGCGATCTCTTCGAGTGTGGTGAACCCTTCCTCCACCAGTACACCGGCCACATCTTCGTCTACCGAAAGTGCTTCTTTGAACTCCTCCATGTATTTGAGGGCCTCTTCTTCCTGTTTTGCCGCCGCTTCCTCCTCCGTCATGATGTTGATGGTCCAGCCGGTCAGGTCGCTGGCCAATCTGACATTCTGGCCACCGCGGCCGATCGCCTGGGCAAGATTGTCCTCGGTGACGGCGATATCCATCGAACGCGTCTCCTCGTCCAGCACGATCGAGACAACTTCTGCCGGTGTCATCGCATTCACCGTGAGCTGGGCTGGATCATCGTCCCAAGGCACGATGTCGATCCGCTCACCAGCCAGCTCCCCCGAAACCGCCTGCACGCGTGAACCGCGCATACCAACACAGGCACCAATCGGATCGATACGACCGTCGTTGGTTTTAACAGCAATCTTGGCTCGCGAACCTGGATCTCGAGCAGCACCGCGGATTTCGATGATATCTTCGGCGATCTCCGGGACCTCTATCCTGAAAAGCTCCATCAACATTTTGGGAGAAGTGCGGGTAAGCATCAGTTGCGGTCCGCGATTGTCCGGTTTCACCTCGAGCAGCAATGCTCGCAACCGATCACCCACCCTGAAGATCTCTCGCGGAATCAGGTGTTCACGGGTCAACAACCCTTCAGCGTTATTCCCAAGGTCCACGATGACGTTGTCACGACCGAGCTTCTTGACGGTACCGCTCACAAGCTCACCCACCCGCGGCAAATACTCCTCGACCACCTGCGCACGTTCCGCTTCGCGCACCTTCTGTACAATCACCTGCTTGGCGGTTTGTGCAGCGATCCGGCCAAACTCGACAGATTCCACAGGTTGCTCAATGGTGTCACCAAGTTGAAGGTTCGGATCCTTCGCCTGGGCTTCTTCGAGACTCAGCTGGGCGGCTGGATTCGGCTCCTCTTCCTCTTCCATGTCAGTGACCGTCCAGACGCGAAACGTGTTGTATTCGCCGGATTCGCGATCGATGGCAACGCGAAACTCGGCGTTTTCTTCGTAGCGCTTCTTGGTAGCTGTGGCGAGCGCCACCTCGACTGCATCGAAGATCACTTCCTTGGCAACACCCTTCTCGTGAGACACCGTCTCCACAACCAGCAGCATTTCTTTCGTCATATCGCTCGTCAAACCTCAGTCAAACCGCGGGACAATTCTTGCCCGCTGCACGTTTTCCAACGGTAGTAGATATTCCTCATCTTCAATCCGTACGATGACCTCGCCGTTCTCGACTCCCGACAACAAGCCCACAATCCGCTTTTTTCCTTCCAGCGGGAAGTTGAGCCGGACATCAACCATCTGGCCAACGTTCGCTTCGAACTGGTGCGCGCTAAACAAAATTCGATCCATGCCAGGCGAAGAAACCTCCAGCGTGTAGCTCTGTCCGAAAGTTTCCTCCACATCCAGCACATCGCTCACCTGACGGCTTACCCGTGCACAATCGTCTATCGAAACGCCTTGCGAATTGTCGATAAACAGCCTCAACTTCGAGTGCCTGCCGTGCGAGAGAAGCTCCACACCCCATATCACACAGCCCAGATTCCCAACGGTGGGAGCAAGTAACGTTTCAACCTGTCGCTCTCTCTTGTTCATCATTAAATCAAGAGTCATCAAACCTGACCCGCCAATAAAAAATGGGCTCACGCCCATTCCTCTCGTTCCTTTTTAGCTGACCAGCTTCAATCGATAAGCCAACTAGCCGGAACCCAGGCGACTCGCTACTAGCTGGCGAGCCACCTGCAGATGTAGTTTGAGCGTTACTACGTCATTACCAACATTCTCTGCGTACCTAAAAACCCCTGACACGGGGGAATTATTTGGTAGCGGGGGCAGGATTTGAACCCACGACCTCCGGGTTATGAGCCCGACGAGCTACCAGACTGCTCTACCCCGCATCAGCAAGGGCGCGATTATATGGATGAGCCACAGCACCCGCAACCGATTCGTACGTGGTTTTCAAGGACTTCTTTGTATCTGTCAAATCTCTTTTGACACTAGAGTACCAGTCACCGATTCCGCAAAGACGAAGGCAACGGGCAGCATGGTCGAAGTTGTCGGGAACACGTCAGAAACATAGAACTGGTGCCGAAGAGAGGACTCGAACCTCCACGGGCATAAGCCCACTACCCCCTCAAGGTAGCGTGTCTACCAATTTCACCACTTCGGCACGGTGCTAGCCTAGCTAGTTCTTGTCTTTATCTGGACAGGAACCATTTATACATCCGGGATGTCGGAATCTACTCCTTCCGGTTCCTCGGTCAACTCGGGCTCTTCGGGTGCGGCAAGCTGCGGAATGCCGACACCTTCAACATTTTCTGCACGCTCCTTGGCGGCGTAGGCGAGCCCGAAGGAAATTATGAAAAAGCCGATGGCCAGCCACGCAGTAACCTTGGTTAAAAAAGAAGCAGTGCCGCTGCTGCCAAGCATTGTGTTGGCCGACCCGCTGCCAAATGCGGCACCGACATCGGCACCGCGGCCTTGTTGCAGTAACACCAGTGCTGTCAGTGCGAGAGCATCCAACACCAGAAGCATCAGTAATACAGTTTCGAACGTCGACATCTTGCTACTCTATCATTGAACTTGGTTTTTAGTTTGCGTGAGACCGAAATCATCCCGGTTGTGTAACCGCAATTGCCGCGGTCACAATGGCGGCAAACGCTTCCGGGTCGAGGGAAGCGCCACCGACGAGACCCCCATCTATATCTGGTTCGGCAAAAAGCGCCGCGGCGTTCTCCGGTTTGACGCTTCCGCCATACAGTATCCGCATATCCGCAGTCTGGGTCGTATCGGTACCCACCTCGGTTCCCGCGTTGCTACACACCTCGACAATATATTCCCGTATCGTGCGGTGCATCGCCTGGGCTTGCCGCGGCGTCGCCGAGCGCCCGGTTCCAATGGCCCAGACCGGCTCGTAGGCTATCGTGCCCCTGGCGAATCGGGCCGCGCCAACCTCGTCGTACACAGCCTTGAGTTGACCGCGAACCACAGCTTCAGCCTGGCCCGCGTCTCGCTGCTCAAGTGTTTCTCCCACACAGAGGATCGGCTGCAAACCACCGCGCAATGCGGCGGCGAACTTCCGAGCGACCAAACCATCGTCTTCTGAAAAGTAGTGCCGCCGTTCCGAATGTCCAACCAATACCCATCGTCCGCCCAAGTCGCTAACCATCTCCGCCGCAACCTCTCCGGTAAACGCGCCCTCCATTTCCGGGTTCAAATCTTGCGCGCCAAGCTCAACCGCGGTATTGGCAAATAGCCTCGCAAGCTCACCCAGATAAGAAGTGGGCGGCAATATCAGTACCTGACAATCAGTTTCCCCGGCATCCATTGTCGATACACGCAAGAAACACTCTGCAAATTCGCTGATAAACGAAAGCGAGCCGTACATCTTCCAGTTTCCGGCGACTAAGGCTCTACGCTTCATGGCACTTTGGGCACCTGACGGTTGCGGTGAAAAAGGCGGGCAATACTAAACGCTGAACGTCACGCAGACAATGTCTGCTCCGGGGCTACGCCGTGGCTTCTCGCTTTACCAATTCAGCGAGTTCCTCCGCAATAGCGGTTACTTCGGCCTCGTCTTCGCCTTCCACCATGACTCGGATCACGGGTTCGGTTCCCGAGGGTCGCACCAGCACACGGCCGCGTCCTTCCAGTAACTTTGTTTGAGCAAGAACCGCTTGGGTAACTCCTGCCAACTGCGCGACATCGCCAGGGCGATCTACCACTACGTTGACCATCACTTGCGGCAGTTTGGTCATTCCTTTCTTTAGCTCGTGGAGCGAATGGCCGCTTTCTACCACCGCAATCAATACCTGCAGCGCCGCAACGATGGCGTCCCCCGTCGTCGTAAGATCCAGGCAGATAATGTGCCCTGACGATTCTCCTCCGACCTCCCAGGCTTTGCGTTTGAGCATCTCCAGCACATAGCGGTCTCCGACCTGAGCCCTAGCAAAGGGAATCCGGGCTTCAGTCAGCGCTCGCTCCAGACCGAAGTTGGTCATCACCGTACCGACGATTCCGCCTTGGAGCTTATCGGTTGCTGCTCGATGTTTCGCGATGATGTAGAGCAACTGATCACCATCTACAACCTCACCCTGACCATCCACCATGATGACCCGGTCGCCATCGCCATCGAACGCAATGCCTACATCGGCGCCGACAGCGGCCACTTTCCCAGCGATATAATCCGGATGCATCGAGCCGCAGCCATCGTTGATGTTCACGCCGTTTGGACTGCCACCAATCACTTCGATGTCTGCACCCAACTCCTCGAACACTCGGGGAGCGACGTGATAGGTCGCCCCATTAGCACAATCCAACACAACTTTCAGGCCATGCAACCGAAAGCCACGGCTGACAGTTGCTTTGCAGAACTCGATGTATCTACCGGGGGCGTCATCGATTCGAGTCGCGCGTCCCAACCGATCCGAATCCACACAAACCATCTCTCGTTCCAACTGAGCTTCGATCTCCCGTTCTATATCGTCCCCGAGCTTGTTTCCATCGCCATCGAAAAATTTAATTCCGTTGTCGAAGTAGGCATTGTGTGAAGCACTGATGACGATGCCAGCGTCTGCGCCCAACGTACGGGTAAGATAGGCAATGGCCGGTGTGGGCATCACGGTGAGCAAGCTGACGTTGGCACCTGCGGAGGCGAGCCCCGATTCGAGCACCGATTCCAGCATGTAACCGGAGATTCGGGTGTCCTTGCCGATCAGGATGTGGCAATCACCATGGCGAGAAAAAACCTTGCCCACGGCCCACGCCAGGCGCAAGCAAAATTCCGGCGTTATGGGATGTTGCCCCACTCGACCACGAATACCGTCGGTACCAAAATACTTCCTACTCATGTGTCTCTTGCTCTCCTTGCACTCCTGATGAAAGAGCACGCAACACTTTTAGTGCATCGGCCGTTGCCGCCACGTCGTGCACGCGAACGATACTGGCGCCATTCTGCACGGCAATCAGCGCGGCAGCCACGCTACCGTGCACTCGCTCGTCGACCTTCCGCCCCGTGATGTTGCCAATGGTACTCTTGCGTGACAGACCCACGAGCAACGGTAACCCATCAATTTTTAGCTCCGACAACCGGCGCAACAACGTAAGGTTGTGCTCGGCGGTTTTACCGAAGCCGAAGCCGGGATCCAACAAGATACGCTCCGCTGCGATGCCCGCCTCCTGACACATTAAAACTTGTTTTTCGAGAAACAATCGAACTTCGGTCACTACATCTCGATAGTGGGGAGCGCCCTGCATAGACCGAGGGTCACCTTGCATGTGCATAATGCAAACGGCCGCATCGCTGCCGGCAAGAAGTTGCAGCATATCCGCGCTTCGTAACCCACTCACATCGTTGACAAGCTGACAGCCGAGCGCCAGTGCTCGAACGGCTACCTCCGCTTTACTGGTGTCTATCGAAACGATGGTGTCGAGTTCCAACAGGCGCTCCAGTACGGGAATCACACGACGGCATTCATCGTCAGCCGAAACCCGATCGGCCCCCGGTTTCGTTGATTCTCCACCCACATCCAAAATTGCCGCACCTTCCGCCAACATCTCCCAGGCGGCATCCAACACACAAGGCAAGTCAGGTCCGCTTGATGCGAGCAAACGGCCACCGTCGGAGAAGGAATCCGGCGTGATGTTGAGCACACCCATGAGTTGGGGCTCACGTAGCGACAACGTTCGCGAACCGCAACGCAGCAGCAACCCTGAGGTGTTGGAGATCTGTGTCACGCCGCGAACACTCAGTGTTCTTCCGCGGGGCCTCCAATCGGTGTTTCTCCGGAGGGCTCGTCTTTCTTAGGCGGGCTGGAACTACGCGAGGTACTCGGGGCGCGCGGCCGTGCGCCAGCCATGATGTCATCGAGCTGGTTCGGGTCAAGCGTCTCGAATTCGATCAGAGCTTCTGCCATGGCGTGGAGCTTATCGATGTTCTCCTCCAGCAACCGCTTGGCTGTCCCGTAACATTCATCGATGATCCGCCGCACCTCCTCGTCGATGTCGTGGGCGGTTTCCGGGGAGTGGGTCCTGACCTTCGAGGCTGCAGACATACCCAGAAAAACTTCACCCTCGTCTTCGTCGTACATCAGCGGACCCATCTTGCTGGACAAGCCCCATTTAGTGACCATGTTGCGGGCGAGCTGGGTAGCACGCTCGATGTCGTTCGATGCGCCGGTCGTGACGTGATCCTCACCCAGAATAATCTCTTCGGCGATACGTCCGCCATACAAGCTGCAGATCTGGCTCATAAGGGTCTGACGGCTCAAGCTGTAGCGGTCCTCCTCCGGAAGGAACATCGTTACCCCAAGCGCACGGCCACGGGGAATGATGGTCACCTTGTAGAGTGGATCGTGACCCGGCACCAATTTACCGACGATTGCATGACCCGCCTCGTGATAGGCAGTGTTACGTTTCTCCTTCTCCGACATGACCATCGATTTGCGTTCGGTGCCCATCAGGACCTTGTCTTTCGCTTTTTCGAAGTCCTCCATCTCCACCAGTCGCTTGCTGCCACGAGCGGCGAGCAATGCAGCTTCGTTCACGATGTTAGCAAGGTCGGCTCCAGAAAAACCCGGAGTGCCACGGGCAATGATGCTCGCGTCCACATCGTCGGCTATCGGGACTTTGCGCATATGAACCTTCATGATCTGCTCACGGCCACGGATGTCGGGTAGGTTGACGACGACCTGACGGTCGAAGCGTCCGGGTCGCAATAGGGCGGGATCGAGTACGTCGGGCCGGTTCGTAGCCGCAATAACGATGATTCCGTCGTTGGTCTCGAAGCCGTCCATCTCGACCAGCAACTGGTTCAATGTCTGTTCGCGCTCATCGTGACCGCCGCCCAAACCGGCACCGCGGTGACGACCAACCGCGTCGATCTCGTCGATGAAAATGATGCAGGGGGCCTGTTTCTTAGCCTGCTCGAACATATCGCGCACGCGAGACGCGCCTACGCCCACGAACATCTCGACGAAATCGGAACCGGAGATTGAGAAGAAGGGAACCTTCGCCTCTCCCGCAATAGCTCGTGCGAGCAGCGTCTTGCCGGTACCCGGCGCACCAACCATGAGAATGCCTCGGGGAATGCGCCCGCCGAGGCGTTGAAACTTGCTCGGATCTCTCAGGAACTCGACCAACTCCTGAACGTCTTCTTTCGCTTCATCCACACCCGCAACATCGGCAAAACTGGTCTTGATCTGGTCGTCGGAAAGGAGCCTCGCTTTGCTCTTGCCGAACGCCATCGGTCCACCGCGACCTCCGGCACCTCCCTGCATCTGCCGCATAAAAAACATGAAAACGGCAATGATGATTAGTATGGGGAAGCTGGCGATGAGCAGCTGTGCCCAGATACTCTGTTGTTCGGGGAGCTTTCCCTCCGTTTCGACGTTGTGGTTGTAGAGATCATCGAGCAGTTTCGAATCGTATACGTCGGGGCGGATGACCTGGAACTCTTCGCCCGTTTTCTTCACCCCGTGGATGATCAAGCTATCGATCTCAACGGAGAGAAGCTGATCCGTACGCACCAGTTCAATAAACTCGGAATAGCTAACCGATTCGGGTTCTTGCGTGACGTTGAAGTTGTTGAATACCGTCAGCAACACAGCGGCTATGATCAGCCAGAGTAGTAGATTTTTTCCCATATCTGTCAAGGGCTTATCCTCAAGCTACCGGGACCGCCCAGCCCCGTCTGATGATCGGCACCTGCAATAATTTTAGATCCAAAGCTCAAGACCGACGGATTAGGTTACACGACTAGTCAACGACAAGAAACTCCTGTGCAACTGCGTACACTTCCCGCGATTCTGCTCTGGACGCCTTGGGTTTCACCATCCTCACTTGTGCGAACTGTTTGCGTGTATCCGCCACCCAGGCGTCAACGCCCGCACCCTGGAATATTTTGACAACTAAGCTGCCTCCAGGTTTCAACCACCGCCCGGCCGCATCTGTGGCGAGTTCCACCAGATCCATCGACCGTGCCTGATCGGCGGCTCTGATACCGGTCATGTTGGGGGCCATATCTGACAATACAAGATCAAGTTCTCTTCCCGCGAGATGTTCGGAGATCTCGATGTCGGTTTCGGTCTCACCATAAGCACCCCCGATGATCACGGTCTGCGCGGTCGCGGCAATAGGTCGCGGATCGCATGCAATCAACAAACCGTCAGTTACCCGTTGCTCGATGTAATTTGTCCAACCACCGGGCGCGGCACCAAGCTCCAGAACCTTCATCCGCGGCTTCAGCAAGCCAAATCGCTCATCAAGTTGCTGGAGCTTGAAATGAGCACGAGACAGCCGACCCTGATTTGCTGCCTGCTTGGTAAATACATCGCGCCGCTGGCGTCTGAGCCAACGATCGCTGGACTTGCTGCGTTTTTTCGGTTTTTTGCCCATCTTGCTCAGGTAGGCGTGCGATAGAGACACTATAATCCCCGTTATGATCGATAGCCTACCTCAGCACTCCCGGACCGGCCTCGATGGGAAAACCAGGCGCCGGTTGCGCCAGATCGCCCATCACCTGGACCCGGTGGTGAGCATCGGCGATCAGGGCATGAGCGAGGGATTGATCGGGGAAACCAATCGAGCGTTGGCGGATCATGAACTCATCAAGGTAAGGATCAACGCGCTTGCACGAGAAGATCGCAATGCACTCGGTACCGGGCTGGCCGATGCTTGTAACGCCGCTGTTGTGCAACGTATTGGAAAAGTTATCGTGTTGTTTCGAGCGAACCCGGAGCCGGATCCGAAATTGTCCAACCTGACGCGGTTCAGCTAGGGTCAAACGGCTACAAGTACTCCACCCGATCGATTTCATATTCTATGTCACCGTTCGGCGCCACCACGCAGCCAACATCCCCCACTGACTTACCGATCACTGAGCGGGCAATGGGCGACAGGACCGAAATCTTGTTGGATTTCAGATCCGCTTCATCCTCGCCAACAATTTTGTAGCGGATCTCGTTACCGGTTGCCATCTCGACGAGGGTAACCGTCGCTCCGAAAATCACTTTGTCGTTCGCGGTAATCTTGGTGACATCGATAATCTGTGCGTCGGCCAGCATGCTTTCGATATGCTGTATGCGGCCTTCATTAAAACCCCCTTCCTCACGGGCGGCATGATATTCCGCGTTCTCCTTGAGATCGCCATGCTCGCGAGCCTTGGCGATCGCCTTGGTAATCTGCTGGCGCAGGCTGGTTTTGCGGTGCTGCAGTTCCTGGCGAAGCGCATCGGCGCCTTCAACTGTCATTGGGGTGGACATTAGAACCGCTCTTTTTTTCCGTTTTACGCTCGTGGGAGAAGGGCTGCGCTTATGGTGTGCTTTTTGGAAGTAGTTTTCTAGCCCAGACGATACTTAAGAAACGAGGATTGATCAGAGGTTCCTTAACCGCGTTCGGCATGGAGATCCTGCAGACACCGAACGGTTTCGTCCGGGTTTGCTCGAGAGTAGCGGATGGCGATGCAGTACGCTTCTCCGCCGGTAAGCGTCGTCGTGTAACAAACCTTGTTCTGCAGCGCCAAACGTCGAATGACCGCGGAGTCGGCGATCGACTGGTGTCCTTCCGTGGTGTTGATGATGAGATCGATCCGCTCGTTTTTCAACATGTCCGCTACATGAGGCCGACCTTGTGTCACCTTGTTGATCACGTCTGTTTCAATCCCGGCTTCACGCAAGGTACGTGCCGTGCCCCGGGTCGCAACCAGGCTGAAGCCGAGATCCACAAGGTCTCTGCAGAGCGCGGCAAGTCCTGGCTTATCTGATTCCTTAACGCTGATGAAAGCCCTTCCACCATCCGGTAACAACACCCCGGCACCCAGGGCTGCCTTGGCAAATGCCTCGCCAAAGCTGTCACCCACTCCCATGACTTCACCCGTTGACTTCATCTCGGGTCCGAGAATTGGATCGACTCCCGGAAACTTCACGAAAGGAAATACCGATTCCTTCACATACATCCGGGTCGGAATGATCTCCTCGGTGAAACCCTGCTCGGCAAGACTTGTGCCCACCATGCACCGCGCGGCGATCTGCGCCAGCGAGACGCCGATACATTTGGACACGAAAGGCACAGTGCGCGACGCACGCGGGTTTACCTCCAACACGTAGATATCTTGATCCTGCACAGCAAGCTGCACATTCATGAGCCCCACCACTTTGAGTTCCAGGGCCATCGCCGTCACCTGCTCCCGGATCCGGTTCTGTAACTCCTCTGAAAGCTGGTAAGGGGGTAGCGAACACGCTGAATCTCCCGAGTGCACGCCCGCCTGCTCGATATGCTGCATGATCGCCCCGATCACGACCTGCTCACCGTCGCACACCGCATCGACGTCAATCTCGATCGCCTGGTCGAGAAACCGATCCAGAAGCACGGGGGCATCATTGGATACGTCCACGGCATTTTTTAGATAACGGGTAAGCTCTTCTTCGTTGAAGACAATTTCCATTGCCCGCCCACCCAGCACGTAGGAAGGACGTACCACGATCGGGAACCCAATCGCACGCGCTCCAGCCAGCCCCGTTTGTGCATCCGTCGCGGTCCGGTTAGACGGTTGTTTGAGTCCAAGTTTCTCGATCATCATCTGAAAGCGCTGACGGTCTTCGGCCCGGTCAATGGCGTCCGCGCTGGTGCCTATGATTGGCACACCTGCTTGTTCGAGCGCCTCAACCAGTTTCAGCGGTGTTTGGCCGCCGAACTGGACGATGACCCCGGTCGGCTGCTCAACCGCAACGATCGCCAGAACGTCTTCCAGCGTCACCGGCTCGAAGTACAGCCGATCCGATATATCGTAATCCGTCGATACGGTTTCCGGATTACAGTTGACCATAATGGTCTCAAAGCCGTCTTCGCGCATAGCCAATGCCGCGTGCACGCAGCAGTAGTCAAACTCGATGCCTTGCCCGATGCGGTTTGGCCCACCACCCAGCACCATGATCTTTTTACGGTCGGAAGGTTCCGCCTCACACTCTTCTTCGTACGTGGAATACATGTAGGCCGTGGCAGATGGAAACTCCGCTGCACAGGTATCGACGCGTCGATAGACGGGTTTGATCCCCAGTGACAAGCGATGCGCACGAAAATCGTCCTCCGAGACCTCCAGCAAGGAAGCCAGGCGGGCATCCGAGAACCCCTGGCGCTTCAGCCGATAACAGGTATCCGCATCGAGGGATTCCAGCTTCAAGCCGCTGACGCGCTGTTCAGTTGTAACAAGATCTTCTATCTCAGCCAGAAACCATGGATCGATGGCGCTTAGTTCGTGCACTTCTTCGATGCTCATGCCATGCCTGAAAGCATCCGCCACATACCAGACGCGTTCCGCCCCTGGTGTGGTTAGCTCCCTCTGGAGAATCGCACGTGCTTCACGTCCTTCAGCCTTGAGCACCGGATCCAAACCGGTCATACCCGTTTCCAGACTTCTCAGCGCTTTGTGCAACGACTCTTGAAATGTGCGGCCGATCGCCATGACCTCGCCAACGGATTTCATCTGCGTCGTCAATCTGGGGTCCGCTTGTGGGAACTTCTCGAACGTGAACCGTGGCACCTTGGTCACCACATAGTCGATGCTCGGTTCGAATGACGCCGGGGTGACGCCGGTGATCTCGTTGTCCAACTCATCCAACGTGTAGCCCAACGCGAGCTTTGCTGCCACCCTGGCGATGGGAAAACCCGTTGCCTTCGATGCCAGCGCCGAAGAACGCGATACCCTTGGGTTCATCTCAATGACGACCATCCTGCCATCTACGGGATCGATCGCGAACTGCACGTTGGAGCCCCCGGTTTCGACGCCGATCTCTCGCAGCACGGCGATGGACGCATTGCGCAGCAGTTGGTACTCCTTGTCCGTCAGCGTCTGAGCCGGTGCGACGGTAATGCTATCGCCGGTATGCACACCCATGGGGTCGAAATTTTCGATAGAGCAAACGATGATGCAGTTATCGCGCTTGTCGCGAACCACTTCCATCTCAAATTCTTTCCAACCGAGCAAGGATTCGTCGATCAGCAACTCGTTAGTAGGTGAAAGATCCAAACCCCTGCGGCAAATCTCTTCAAACTCTTCGGTGTTGTACGCAATCCCGCCACCGCTGCCCCCAAGGGTGAACGACGGCCGAATAACGCACGGAAAGCCGAGTTGGCTCTGCACCTGTAGAGCTTCTTCCATGCTGTGGGCAATCGCGGAACGGGGCGTCTCGAGACCAATGCGCTTCATGGCGCGACCAAAACGCTCCCGATCTTCAGCCTTGTCGATGGCGTCTTTACTGGCCCCGATCAACTCGACGCCAAATCGCTCTAGAATTCCCTCACGAACCAGATCGAGCGTACAGTTCAGCGCGGTCTGCCCGCCCATCGTGGGTAACAAGGCATCCGGCCGCTCTCTCTCGATGACTTTGGCGACCGTGGGCCATTCCACGGGTTCTATGTAGGTTGCATCCGCCATGGACGGATCGGTCATGATGGTTGCCGGATTCGAATTGACCAGTATCACCCTGATGCCTTCTTCCCGGATCGCCTTACACGCTTGCGCACCCGAGTAGTCGAATTCGCAAGCCTGGCCAATGACGATGGGGCCCGCACCCAGTACCAGGACAGATTGGATGTCGTCACGTTTAGGCAACCTGCGTCTCCATCATTTCGATGAACTCATCAAATAGATAGGCGCAATCCTGCGGTCCGGGGCTCGCTTCTGGATGTCCCTGAAATCCGAATGCCGGTTTGTCGGAGCGGCAAATACCCTGCAGAGTGCCGTCGAAGAGCGATAGGTGGGTCACCTCAACACAGTCAGGCAGGCTCTCAATGTCTACGGCAAATCCGTGATTCTGGCTCGTGATGATGACCTTCTCGGTGCGCAGATCCTTCACGGGATGGTTTGCCCCGTGATGTCCGTGGCGCATTTTTACCGTGCGCGCTCCGCTGGCAAGACACAACAACTGGTGACCGAGACAAATGCCGAAAATCGGTAGATTTTCTTCCAACAACTCGCGAATGGCACTTATCGCATAGTCGCACGGCTCCGGGTCGCCGGCACCGTTGGAAAGAAATACCCCGTCAGGCTTAAGCGCCAGCACGTCGGCCGCGGTCGTAGTGGCCGGGACCACGGTCAATCGACACCCACGCTCGGCCAGCAACCGCAGAATGTTGCGCTTCACACCGAAATCATAGGCGACGACATGAAATAGTTCGGAGCTTCGCGAACCGTACCCGGTACTCAAGCTCCACGCACTCTCGTCCCAGCCGATGAGTTCGTTACCCCTTACCTTCTCCACCTCTTTGGCAAGATCCATACCCACCAACCCGGGAAATTCCCGTGCGGCCGCGAGGGTCGCCGCCTCAGTGATGTCATCTCCTGCAGCAACACACCCTGAGAGCGCTCCTTTACTCCGTATCAACTTGGTCAGCCGTCGGGTATCAACATCGGCAATCGCCACCACCCCTTGTTGCTTGAGGTAGTCGCTCAAACTCAGCCGCATGCGCCAGTTGCTTGCTTGCCGGGGGAGTTGGCGAACCACCAAACCGCTCGCCCAGATTCTGGAAGACTCAACGTCTTCTGGATTTATTCCGGTATTTCCGATCTGCGGGTAAGTAAACGTGATGATCTGGCGTGCATAGGAGGGATCTGTAAGAATTTCCTGGTATCCGGTCATCGCCGTATTGAAAACGACTTCTCCCACCGACATTCCGGTAACACCAACGGACTGGCCGCGGAACAAACTGCCGTCTTCGAGGGCGAGTAACGCCGGTATCAACACATTTCCCAGGTTAGCTAAGACGCCCGTTAGGGGCGCTTACAAAAAGGCGAGGTCGATTGGCCGCCCCACTTTGAGGTACCGTCGATCTCGCCTTATTTTCGGGGGCGTAGTCTACTCAACTCATCCATCGAAGCCCAGCACATCCTGCATATCGAAGAGGCCGTGGGCATGATTTTCCAGAAAACGCGCCGCCCGTATCGCACCGGCTGCGAAGTTCGAACGGCTGCTGGCGCGATGGGTAATCTCTATCCGCTCGCCACTACCCGCAAACAACACGGTATGTTCTCCTACGATGTCGCCCCCACGAATGCTCGAGAAGCCAATGGTGCGCCGATCCCTTTCGCCACCGGTTCCCTTACGGCCGAACACCGACACCTCCGAGAGATCGCGATCGAGAACACGGCTGAGTATCTCACCCATCCGCACGGCCGTTCCGGAGGGCGCGTCGATCTTGTGACGGTGGTGGGCTTCGATGATTTCGACATCCATCTCGTCACCAAGCACCTGGGCGGCGAACTCGATCAGCTTGAAGCACAGATTGACCCCCACGCTCATGTTGGGGGCCAATAGTATCGGCGTCTTCGCCGCCGCGGCGCGGATGGCCGCCAATCCGGTATCCTCGAATCCGGTCGTGCCGATGACAAGCCGTTTGCCTGCCTCGGTGCACGTGACGACGGCAGCCAACGTCGCTGCTGGAATACTGAAGTCGATCAGGGTGTCGAAACGGTCGAGTTCGGCCGATATATCCGCAGACAGCCTTACATCGATGTTTCCTATGCCGGCAAGCTCGCCGACGTCAACACCGATCAGGCTCGAGTCCGCGTGCTCGAAAGCCGCGCCCAGGGTTACGTCTGGCGCTTGTTGAACACTTTGAATTAGTGTCTTACCCATCCGACCGGCAGCGCCGGCCACCGCGATACGCGTCATGGCTTCCCCTTTTTTAAAAAAACGAGTAATCGTGCGCGAACGCCTATCTTAAGCTATCGAAGAAGTCCTTCACTCCTTTGAACCAGGAGCTTTCCTGTGGCGAGTGTTTGCTGCCACCCTCGGCGAGGCTGGTTTTGAAATCCCGCAGCAATTGTTTTTGCTTATCGGATAGTTTAACAGGCGTCTCGACCATTACCCGACAGAGCAGATCGCCCACGCCGCCACCACGCACTGGCGTGACCCCCTTGCCGCGCAAACGAAAAAGTTTCCCCGTCTGGGTTTCGGACGGGATCTTGAGCTTCACGCGGCCAGCGAGGGTCGGTACTTCCAGATCTCCTCCCAGAGCGGCATCGGCAAACGATATCGGTACTTCACAGTACAAGTTTTTACCATCACGACGGAAGATCGCGTGTTCGCGCACCTCGATCTGCACATAAAGATCACCCGAAGGCCCGCCA
>SMUY01108250.1_pt1 | contig 30675 bp, 19 predicted proteins | sample 2456441 | NCBI WGS metagenome assembly SMUY01 (sample SAMN11095931, study PRJNA526329) | marine sediment metagenome | biome: Marine sediment; feature: Surficial sediment; material: Deep marine sediment; isolation source: Hadal surficial sediment | place: Pacific Ocean | collected 2014-11 | depth...
AAATGTTGTAGACGGAGTTAGCGGACGCTCCGGGTTAAGTTCCGGGTGCCGTTGGAGGCGACCCGGCTAACCCCTCGGAATCATGGTGAGCGCGCGGGGGATCGAACCCCGGACCGGCGGATTAAGAGTCCGCTGCTCTACCAGCTGAGCTACGCGCCCGGGCGCATTGTAGCGGCTCCCTCCGGGCACGCGAGCGAGGTCCGCGCGCCGCGCTTGGGTCGGAAGACGTCCTCGGGTTAGACTGGCAGCCCGATGGCGAAGCGACAGCGTAGAACCGGCATCCTGGGATCGCTCGGGCTCACAGCCGCGCTGCTGCTGGTACTGGCCTGCGTTACCCCGGGGCTGCCTCCCGCCGAGCCGGCCGGCCGCCTCACGGGCCAGACGGTCCAGCGGGTGAAGCAGGTCTACCTCTACCCCGAGCACCTGGATCGCCGCTTCCTGGTGGGGGCGCTCGACGCGCTGGAACGACGCTTCGAAGTCGTCCGCTTCGATGAAGGCAAGAACGACGGCGTGCTGTGGGTGGGGTCGAGGCGCGCACGGGTGCCACTCAATCAGGAGCTGGAGCCGGAGGAGTTCCAGCAAATCCTGGGCCAGGCGCTGAGCTTCGTCGAGCCGGGCGTGCGCGAAGAGCTCGCCAAGGACGAGGAGCTGGATCTCGAGGTGATCGCGCTGCGGGGCGCGCTCTTCGCGCTCGACCGTTACTCCACGATCTACGCGGGCCGCAGCACCGAGGACTTCAAGATTAGGTTCTCGGGCAAGCTCAAGGGGATCGGCGCTCGCGTGGGGCGACGCGACGGACAGCTGCGCGCGGTCAAGGTCTTTCCCGATAGCCCAGCAGAGAAAGGTGGGCTGAAAGACGGAGACGCGCTGCTCAGCATCGACGACGAGCCCACCCAGCCCCTGAGCGTGAAGGAGGCCGTCGGCAAGATCCGGGGGAAGGAGGGAACCATTGTCCGGCTGGGAGTCGGGCGGGACGAGGAGGAGTTCGAGGTCAAGATCACTCGCGGCGAGGTCGTCGTCCCCAGCGTGAAGGCGCGCCTGCTGGAGGACGGAATCGGCTACGTGCACATCACTCACATGAGTCGCTCCACCGTGCCGGAGTTTCGTAAGAAGCTGGAGGAGCTCGGGGAGCTCTCGGGCCTGGTGCTCGACCTGCGCGGGAACTCGGGGGGCAGCATGCGTACGTCGACGACGCTGGCCGACCTGTTCCTCAAGAATGAGCTGATCCTGCGGCAGGTAAATCGCCAGGATCCGACCAGCTCCAACCCCCGCCACCGCACCATCGCCGGGCCGAAGGTCTCCCTGGACTATCCCACCGTTGTTCTGGTCGATCGGGTAACCGCGTCCGGCGCCGAGATCCTGGCGGGAGCGATCGCGCCGCTCCCGCGCGTTCAGCTGGTCGGTCAGAGGACCTACGGCAAGGGTCTAATCCAGCGGGTGTACCCGCTGCCCGAGAAGCATCTGCTCAAGCTCACGGTGGCGGAGTACATCCTGTCGGGCGATCGCGAGATCCACACCAAGGGCATCGAGCCCGACATTCAGCTCTTTCCGGTCTCGACCAAGCGCCTGAGCCGGCTGGCCAACGCCCCGGTGGAGTCGGTTCCGTACATCCTGCCCGAGAAGAAGGAGGACGAGGAAGAGGACGCAGAGGACGAGAACGACTTCCCGATCGAGGTCGCGCAAGCCCTGCTGGCCAAGGGCCAGGCGGATCCCCTGCCGTGGATCCGTGCGAAGGCGGACTCAGAGATCTCGAACCACCTTGGCGAGATCGGGATCACCTGGATGAGCAAGGGAGTGCCTCTGCCTGAGCTTCTGCCCAAGGCGCTCCGGATCAAAGGCGAATCGCTGCGGTTCGTCGCGGGCGAGCCCGGGACGCTGCGGCTGAAGGTCGAGAATCCAAACGACTTCACCATCCCCGACGCCTGGATCGCGCTGGACCTGCCCGCCTCATATTCCGGCGACGAGCTTCTGCCGCTCGGAGATCTCGCGCCAGGCCAGGTGGTCATAGGCGAACTCGAGCTTACGCCACCGTATGGACTCTCGGTGCCCAAGCAGCCGGTGACGGTGCACGTGGCCAGTGGCTCCCGGCCGTTGCAGTCACAGCGGCTGCTGCTGGACGTCAAGCAGTACTCGCCGGAGATCGAGATCGAGGTCATACGCATCGCGGCCGACCGCGTGGAGGTCACGCTCAAGCAGCGCGGGGATCAGGCCATGGCAAACATCAAGATCGCCGTGCCCGGGGACGTGAGTGAAATCGAAGAGCTGCCTCCGGATACACCGGTGACGAAGGAGCTGCGGCTATCGGGCGCGGTGGATTCGGTTTCGGTCACCCTGCGCGGCCCGGGCATGCGACGCCAGATCGAGGTCCCGATCCCGGATGAGCGCGTGACCGTCGTGCCGCCCTCCGTGATCATCGAGCGCGGGGGGATGCCGGGACGACGCCGGCTGACGCTAAGCGCGGACTCCCCCGAGGGCCTCAGCATGGGTTTGATCTTCCTCGACGGCCAGAAGCGGACCTACGTCGACTGGCAGGGTCAGAGGCAGGGCCGGCTTACGACCAGGCTCCAGAGCGGGGACCACAAGATTACGGCCCGTGTGGAGACCGTCTCCGGGGTCGCCGTGATCGACTCCTGGACCCTCACAGCAAACTGAGCTGTCGCGGGCGGCCCAGTGCCTCATCGAAGCTCTGTCCCAGATGGCATAGAATCGCGTCCGCCACGGGGCGCAGCACCTTCTCCACGTAGTACGTGCGATCGACCTCCACAGGAAACGGCCGCCCGGCTAGCACCGGCTCGGGACCGGTCTTCGTGATCACGTAGCTCACGACCCGCTCCACCGCGGAGCCCGCCTTGCGCGCCGCCTGGATGTGCGGCGGCACCGTGGTGTAGCGGTCGATCGAGCCCTTGCGGATGCCCTTGCGGATCACGAGCTCACGGTCCAGCTCGCCCGCCAGTACGCGGGCTACGATTTCCTGCACCACCGGAACGACGGGCTGATCGGTGAAGACCCGGCTCAGCATCTCCTGCTGCAACTGACCAGCGACGGCCGGCCAATCGCGTCGTACCGCCTCCAGCCCGACGATCTCGAGCTTGTCGCCCACCAGTCCGGCGTAGCGCTTCTTGCTGCCCTGCCCTCCGCCCCGCACGCTCGGCTGCATAAAGCGCAGGTAGAAGCGCTCCAGCGCGAGCTCCAAGCGGGGCTCCACACGGTACTCGCGCCGCACGCGCTCCGCGATCTGGCGCTCCACGCGACTGCGCAGCTCCAGCGCCGTCTTGCGTGCCTCGCGCTCGCTGGCCTCGGGCTCGAGCGCCACGAACAGCGAATCCGTGTCTCCGTAGAGCACGCGGTAGCCCTCGGCCTCGAAGGCATCCCGGGTCCAGAGCAGGGTCTGCTGACCGAAGCCCGTGATTGCGTTGGCCACATCTGGATCGAAGAAGCGGCACGATGCCGCGCCAAGCACGCCGAAAAGCGCGTTCATCATGATCTTGATCGCCAGGTCCGCGTGCCGGTCTCCGCGCTGCTTCGCCTGGGCACGGCGCGCGAAGAAGCCCTCCAGGATTTGCGGCAGGATCGCCTGCTCGCGCGAGAACGCTGCACCGTTGGGAGCGACGATCGCGTCCGAGCCCGCCTCAGCATGCGCGAGCGGGTCGAGATTGAAGGTGCGAATCAAGCTCGGATACAGGCTCTTGAAGTCGTAGACGGCTACGTTCGAGAAGATTCCCGGGTGCGAGTCGAGTACCGCACCGCCCTTGACCGCGGGCTTATCGCGCTCGGTGTGAACCGACGGGGCGACGCGCCCGCTATGACGCAGCTCCGGCAGGTAGAGCAGGTCGAACGAAGCGATGCTCGCGCCCACCCGATCGAGCTGCATACCCGAGAGCAGGCTGCGCTCGAGCGCCAGCTCGACCAACGCCTCGTGCTGCAAGATCTCGAACACCAGGCGCGCGTCCTCTCGGTTATAGGCCACGAACGCGGTGGGGTCCTCGCGGTAGAGGCGCAGGATCTCCTGCGCCCGGTCCTGCCCCTGGTCACTCAGCAGCTTGCCGCGCCCGAGCAGCGTCTGCGCCGCGGTCTCGAGCCGATAGTCGTCGAGCTTGATGAAGGCGTCCCGCACCAGGGCCGGCCCGTCCAGTACCACGCGACCGGGGATCTCGACTCGCGACTGGCGCGTAAAGCTGCCATCGCGCTGGAACTCGATGGAACCCGGGACGCGGCCCAGCTCGAACCCGAGCTTGAGCTCCTGGGCCCGCCGTACCAGCACCCTCAGGTCGAAGTCGATGACGTTCCAGCCGGTGAGGATGTCGGGATCGATCGCGCGCAGACGTTTGGAGAATGCTTCGAGCAGGGCGCGTTCATCGGCATGAGACTGAGCTCCCGCTATCTCCCGCTCGGACAGCAGGTGAACCTCGTCGACATCCGACCCGAACATGGCCACGGACAGGACCTGTGAGCTGTCGGGGGTGGTCTCGATATCGAGCGAGAGGATGCGCAGCTCGGGCCGGTAGTCCGCGGGACGGAGCGCGGGGTTACGGAAACGCAGCAGCCCGGGCGAGAGCGGCTCGGGCTCGCCCTGAATACTGAGCGCGGCCCGCAGACCGTGATCGATCAGGTAGCGGTAGGGGAATCGTATGTCGGCCTCAAGCGCCGTTCCGCCGCCATCCTCCACCTTGCGGCGCAGACGCGGCACGAACCCCGGCAGCGGGACGATCACGCGCCGCACACCCCTCCCGGCCAGGTCGCGATAGTTGCTGGGCTCGACGCGGATCTCCCTCTCTCCGTGCAGCAGGGCCGCTCCCCTCTCGTCCACGAAGAAGTATGGCTCGAAGCGATCGTCCTCGATCAGGAACGCCTCGCCGCTCTCCAGCCGCCCGAAAAGCTGCACCAGCGCCCGGCCTCGGCGCATGCAACTGGTCGGCTGCAGGATGAACCCCCGCCTCGCTGCGCTCATGGGCTGGCCGTTCCGAACCCACCCCCGCCTGGTGTCTCGATCCGGATCCGATCCCCCTGCTTCACCTCGACCGAGACTTTACCACCGAGCTCGCGCCCGTTGTGAAGGTTGCGTCCGCGCGCGCCCGCGCCGCCCCCGAGTAGCCCAAAGGGCGCGCGCACGCGACGTTCCGACAGGATGGAGACGCGCATGGGCCGCAGAAACTCCAGCTCCCGTACGAGCCCGTCCCCGCCCCGCCAGCGACCCGCACCGCCCGAGCCTCTTCGCAGCGAAAACTCACGCAGACGCACGGGAAAGCGTGACTCGAGTACCTCCGGATCCGTGATGCGCGTGTTCGTCATGTGCGTGTGCACGCCGGAGGCGCCGTCGAAACCCTCGCCCGCGCCAGCGCCTCCTCCAATCGTCTCATAGTAACCGAAGCTCTCATCGCCGAAGGTGAAGTTGTTCATGGTACCCTGACACCCCGCGAGCCGTGCGACGGCGCCAAGCAATACGTCCACAATGCGCTGGGAGGTCTCGACGTTGCCGCCGGCCACGGCCCGGCCTGGAGAGGGCGCTAGAACCGAGGCCTCGGGGATGTGAATCTCGACCGGCCGCAGACAGCCGCTATTGAGCGGAATCGCCTCGCCCACCAGGGAACGCAGCACGTAGATGACCGCGGCCATGGTCACCGCCCGCGGGGCGTTGAGATTGCCCTCCACCTCCGAACCCGTTCCCGCGAAGTCGATTCGCATACGGTTCCCGATGATCTGCAGTGCGACACAAATGGGCGTTCCATCGTCCAGGGCGTCCTCGAAGTGGTATTCGCCGTCCGGCAGCTTGGCGATGGCATCGGCCACCTTGGCAGCAGCGTTGTCCTGGACATGCTGCATGTAGGCCAACACTGTGTCGAGCCCGTAGCGCTCGACCATCTCCTGCAGCAGGCGTTCTCCCGTGTGGTTGGCCGCGATCTGCGCCTCGAGATCGGCCAGGTTGTCGCGCGGGTTGCGCGCGGGATACGGTCCGCCGCTCAAGGTGGCGAGGATTCCCGCCTCGTCGAGCGTCCCCGCTCGCACGATGCGTGTGGGGGGGAAGACCACGCCCTCCTCCTCGAGGCTGCGCGAAAAAGGAGGCATCGAGCCGGGAGTACTGCCGCCGATATCCGCGTGATGCCCGCGGCTGGCACAGTAGAAGTGGATCTCGCCGCGCGCATCATGCACGGGTGTGACGACCGTGACGTCGGGCAGGTGTGATCCCCCGGCTGCGGGGTCATTGCTCACGAACACGTCGCCCGGCTGCGGGTCGGGGAAGGCGTCGCGCACGGCGCGCACCGTCTCCCCCATGGCCCCCAGATGCACGGGGATGTGGGGCGCGTTCGCGACCAGCCCCGCGTGGCGATCGAACACGGCGCAGGAGAAGTCGAGGCGCTCGCGGATGTTGGTCGAGAGCGCGGTGCGCCGCAGTACGGTGCCCATCTGCTCCGCGATCGACATGAAGAGGTTATTGAAGATCTCTAGTTGGACGGGATCGACCTCGGCGCTCACACGATCGTGTGCGGCCCGACCCTCACGGTCCTCGATCAGGATGCGTCCGTGGGCGTCCATCACCAGCTCGAAGCCCTCGTCCACCGCGATCGTGCCTGTGGCCTCGAGGATCAGCGCGGGTCCCAGGATCGGAGCGCCCGGGACCAGCTCCTCGCGCTGGTACACGGGCACGTCGCTCACGAAGCGGCCGTTGGTCCAGAGCCGCGTGGTGCGCGAGACCGTGGGTGCCGTCTCCCGCGCATCGATCCGGGGCTCGCCTGGCGTCGGCTGGCGACCGAGTACCTCCACGCGGGCCACCACGGCCTCGATCTCGTGGGCAGCACGCACATAGCCGAAGCGCAGCTGGTGCAGGGATTCGAAAGCCCGACGGCGATCCTGCCCAGCTCGCTCATCCAGAGTGAGCGCCGTCTCCGTACCGCGGTAGCGCAGGTCGAGCCGGTACAGGCACTCGATGCGCTCATCGGGAAACCCCTCGTTCGCGAGCACGCGCCGCCCGCGAGCCTCGAGCTCGCTGAAGATCGGCTCGAGCGCGGCGTCCAGCCCGGGCTCCAGGCGACGCCGCCCCAGGTCCCGCTCACCGTCCCAGGACACGTCGGCCAGCCCCATCCCGTAGGCAGAGAGCACACCTGAATAGGGATGGAAAACCACGCGCTGAATGCCCAGGCGGCGCGCCAGCGCGCAGGCGTGCTGCCCTCCCGCACCGCCGAAGACAAAGAGCGCGTAATCTCGCACATCGTAGCCCCGGGCGACGGAGACCTGACGAATGGCCTCCGCCATGTTGGCGTTTGCGATCTCGAAGAAGCCCGCGGCCACCTGCTCGGGGGTACGCACGAAGCTGCGCGAGCGCAGCCCGGCCACTAGCTCCTCCAGGGCCTGCTCGATGCGCGCCCGCTCCAGCTCGAACGGAAAGCGATCGGGAAGGAGCCGCCCCAGGATCAGATTGATGTCGGTGATGGTGAGGTCCCGGGCCTCGGGGTGTCCGTAGCAGAGAGGACCCGGAACCGCACCCGCACTCCGGGGGCCTACGCTGAAGCGATGTCCATCGTACTGGCACAGAGAGCCTCCGCCCGCCGCGACCGTATGGATGCTCATCATGGGAGCGCGAATGCGCACTCCCGCGGTCTCTGTCTCGTAGACGCGCTCGAAGGTTCCGTCGAAGCGCGACACATCCGTCGAGGTCCCACCCATGTCGAAGCCGATCGTGCGCGCGAGGCCCATCTGCCCGGCGACGTGTGCGTAGGCCACCACGCCCCCGGCCGGGCCCGAGAGGATCGCGTAGGGCCCTCGGAAACGCGCCGCATCGGTCAGCCCGCCGCTCGACTGCATGATGCGCAGGGTCGAGCCGGGCAGCTCCGCGAGCAAGGTGCGCACGTAGTCCCGGATGAGTGGTGTCAGATAGGCATCCACACAGGTCGTGTCCCCACGCGCGACGATCCCGATCTCTGCCGCAACCTCGTGAGAGAGCGCGACGTGCTCGAAACCCACCTCCCGCGCGATCTCGCCCAGCTCCCGCTCGAGCTCGCCCGCGCGGTACGCGTGCAACAGCACAACCGCGACGCTGCTCAACCCCCGCTCTCGCAGCGCGCGCAGCTCCCGCCGTACCCGGTCTGGCTCCGGTCGCTCGATCACGCGGCCCTCGGCGTCGGCCCGGGCCGCCACCTCGAGCACCTCTTGATAGAGCAGCTCCGGCTTGCGGATCTCCAGCTCGAAGATGCGGGGACGCGCCTGCGTGCCGATCTCGAGCAGATCCCGGAAGCCCTGCGTGATCACCAGCGCGCAGGGCGCACCCCGCCGCTCGAGCAGAGCGTTGGTCGCGATGGTCGTGCCCATGCGCACGTCGCAAGCAGGAATCGGATCCGCGTCTGCCAAGCCGAGGATGCGTCGAATTCCGTGCAGTGGAGCCCGGTCGGACGAGAGCAGCTTCACCACCCGCACATCGCCACTTCGCGGGTCGCGCCCCAGGCAGTCGGTGAAGGTGCCGCCGCGGTCGATCCAGAACTCCCAGCGTCCGTCCGTACTCATGCTCGAAAGCTCGCGCACGGCACAGAACTTCGCTAGCGGTAGCCCTCCACCACGGGCCGACGGGGCAGCCGCCACCAAACAGCATCGCACCCTTCGCGAAGCTCGTCATCGAGCTCCAGCTTCAGGGCCGCGAACGAGGCGTCGAGCTGATCCGGCCGACTGGCACCAATGATGACGGAAGTCAGGTCCGGCTGCGCCAGCGTCCATGCGATCGCCACGGACGCCAGGTCCAGCCCGCGCTCCTGGACGAGCTTGCGCAGCGCCTCGATCGCCTCGAACTGCGCGGGCTGCCAGTAACGCCACTGGTAGACCTTGGCTGCCGTGCCCAGGGTAAAGCGCGTGCCCTCGTGCGGCGACTCCCCCTTACGGTACTTGCTCGTCAGGAAGCCGCCGGCCAGCGGGTTATAGACGAGCACGCCCAGCCCGCGCGCGCGGCACAGCGGCAGCAGTTCCGTCTCGATCTCCCGGTAGAGCAGGTTGTAGCGCGGCTGCACCGATTCGTAACGCGCAATCCCCAGCCGTTCGCTGGCCTCAAGCGACTCGGCCAGCCGCCAGGCCGGATAGTTGGAGCAGCCGATGTAGCGCACCTTGCCCACGCGCACGAGATCCTCGAGCGTACGCATCGTCTCTTCGATGGGCGTGTTGGGATCAAAGAAGTGGGTCTGGTAGAGGTCGATCCAGTCCGTTTGTAGCCGCCGCAGGCTGGCATCGACCGCCTGCAGGATGTGCTGGCGCGAGAGGCCTTCGTCGTTGGGACCGCGACCCATGCGCCCACGGCACTTGGTCGCCAGCAGGATGCGGTCCCGGTTGCCCCGTTCTCGCATCCAGCGTCCTAGAATTTCTTCGGTGCGACCCACGTCCCCAAGCCGGCCTCCCAGGGGGTACACATCCGCCGTGTCGAGGAAATGGACCCCCGCCTCCAGCGAGCGATCCAGGATCTCGAAGGAAAGCTTCTCGTCTGACTGGAATCCGAAGGTCATCGTCCCCAGACACAGCACTGGCACGCGCAGGCCCGTTTGCCCGAGCGATCGCGTCTCCATCACGTCCTCCCGCGTCGGCGCGCCCTATGCAGCCTCGAAGAGTGCCGCCAGGCCCTGTCCCCCGCCCACACACATCGTGACCAACCCGTAGCGCTTGCCCTGCCGTCGCAGCTCCCGCAGCAGGTGTCCCGTCATGCGCGAGCCGGTCATGCCGTAGGGATGCCCGATCGAGATCGAGCCGCCGTTCGGGTTGAGCTTCTCGTCGGGAATCTCGAGGGTGCGCTGACAGTAGAGCACCTGCGATGCGAAGGCCTCGTTGAGCTCGACGATATCGATGTCGTTCATGCTCAGGCCATGGCGCTCGAGGAGCTTGGGCACGGCTAAGACGGGACCGATTCCCATCTCCTCGGGATTGCAGCCGGCGACGGACGTACCGCGGTAAACGCCCAGGGGCTCGATGCCGAGCTGCTTGGCCCGCTCTGCCGACATCAGCAGCGTGGCGGAAGCGCCGTCCGAGAGCTGGGAAGCGTTGCCTGCCGTAACGGTGCCGCCCTCCTTGAACACCGGCTTGAGCTTGGCCAGTCCTTCGAGCGTGGTATCGGGCCGGTTGCATTCGTCGCGATCGGCGACCGCATCCTCCTCATACGGCTCCTCACCCTTCTTCATCACCTTACGCCGCACCTTCATCGGCACGATCTCCTCCTTGAGGTAGCCATTCTGCTGGGCGCGAGCGATGCGCTGCTGACTCAAGAGCGCGTACTGGTCCTGATCCTCCCGCGACACGCCGTAGCGCTCGGCCACAACCTCCGCCGTATTGCCCATCACCATATAGAGACCGGGGAAGCTCTCCGCGGCTCTCGGGTTCACCATACGGTTCGTGTTCTGCGTGCCGTCGGCCATCATGGTGATCGTCTCCACGCCGCTCCCGATCGCGACATCGATGCCCTCGTGAATGATCTGGTGGGCCGCCATGGCGATCGCCTGGGAGCCGGAAGAGCAGAAACGGTTGACCGTGGTGGCGGGCACCGTGGCCGGGAGGCCCGCGACCATCGACGCGATACGGGCAACGTTCATGCCCTGCGCGCCCTCGGGGAAGCCGCAGCCGGCGATCACATCTCCGACCTCGGCTTTGTCCACATTGGGGTTGCGCGCGAAGAGCTGCTCGAAGCAGAACGCGAGCTGATCGTCCGGACGGGTCTGGTTGAATGATCCGCGTCCCGACTTGCAGAGCGCGGTGCGAACACTGTCGACGATGACGGCTTCACGGGCCATGGCTGGGTCTCCTCACTGGCTGGGTTCTCGGAAGGAAGACCCTCAGCATACACGGCAGCGTCGGCCTGTGAAGCCCTCGGAGGAGTGGACTAGCCTGGATATCGATCCAGGCTAGCGCCCGGGGGCGGCGGGAAGACTGCCCGAGTAGCTCTCGGCCAGGCTCCGGTTCGCACGCAGCATGCTCTGGTTGATAGCGCGCAGCCCGTAGGATGTAGGTGAGCTCCGCAAGTCGGTCGGCCACCTCCTGCGTCGTCACGACGGCACGCGCGGGAAGGTAGCGACCGGCGGCTACGGTGACGCCGATGATCGTGGCTCCTGGCTCCACCACCACGCCCTTCTCCACATGCGCCTTGAAAATCAGCGCCTGCATGCCCACGAACACGTCATCCCCGATCCAGGCGGGGCCGTGAATCTGCGCTTAATGCGCGAGCGAGACCCGCTCTCCCACGTACACGGCGTAGCGCTTCCCCTGCACCGTATAACTGTGCTCCGGCACGGGCTCGCCCTGGGAGACGGTCTCTCGTCCCCGCGGACCGAGGCGAACGGCGCCACGTAGACGCCAGCCCCGATCTCGACAGCACCGATTACGCTCCAGAACGGGTCCAGCAAAACGTGGGCGTGCACACCTGGGCTCCCGACGTCCGGATTGAACTCGGTCGGCACGTTGGCTCGAATCCGCGCCTGCGCAGGAGCGGCGCCCGGGCCCCTTGAGGGCGGCGGGCCGGGCGCATGCTGGGCCCATCGTTCGAACCTCCCACCGCCGGCAGCGGGTCAGGCACGGCGGGGCTTCCCTGGCCCGGCTCCCCGTGGTCCAGTCCCGCCCCAGCCCCAGCCCAAGCCAGACACCTGCAACCAGAGCCAGTACCAGCTGGCTCAGCGAACGCCTGAACGTCATGCCCGCCGTCCCCGCTCTGCAACTTCGACCGTTTCGCCGGGTCCTTTAGCGGGAGTTGCCGGTTACTGACATGCGCGCGCGAGGGACGCGGCCCTTCGGGTGAGCAATGCATGCTCCATTCACTCCAGGATGGCGGACGAGGTGCACACGCTGGGGGACCTCTTCGACTCTCAGGTGTACGTGTAGCGCCTACCCACGAGCCAACCGAGAGTGTCTGCAAACTCAGCCCGCTAGAAGCTCGAGCTGTAGGCGAGCTGCCGGCTCGAGCGTAGGCAGGCGACTTGCTTCGGGGTCGGGCTCGCGCCTTGCACGGAGTTCGGGCCAGGATCGAGGTACGTATGTCGCTCGTCACAGCCGAGGCAGCCTCGGGCCATTCAGCCCGGCCGCGCTGGCTCCGATGATACCTGCAAGATGGCCGACCCAGCCCGATCGGAGAAGCGTCGCTTGAGGCGCAGCGTCACGCGTATTCGCGCCACTTTCGTGGCGGGCCACACGAAGGGCAACGGGCACATCAAGAACATGAGCCCGGACGGCCTCTTCCTCCGCACCGACACACTCCCCGTCAGGGGCGACCCCATATGCGTGATCTTCAACCTACCGGACGGCAGCAAAGTCGAGGTCGCTGGCACGGTGCGCTGGAGCACAGCCCAGCTTCCCCGGCCCGAGCAGGCGAAGGCGGGCTTCGGCATGCTCATCGACCAGCAGAACGACCTCTATCTCCAGTTTTATGAGGAGCTGCTGACAGGCTGAGCGCAGCGTTGCGTGTGCACCGCACCGTTCGCTTTGCATACTAGGTCGCAACGCCCCGCGGGGCGCCTGTCAATCCGCCTCCGACACCTCCCTCAGTGCCTCGAGCTCGCTCACGATCTTTTCCAGCCGCTCGCAGATGGCGAGCACTAGCCGTGTTGGACTTGGTTGGGACGCCGACCTTCTATCCTTCAGCTCTTCGAGCGAGACCGAATACTTCTTTGCCACGGGTTCACCCTCCTTTTGGCCCCGCCCCCCTGCCCGCGCAGCAGATTCGGTGGACTTGGTCAATCGCGTAACCTCCTGTTTTCATGGCGCACCCGCAGGGACTCGAACCCCGAACCCCCTGGTCCGAAGCCAGGTGCTCTATCCAATTGAGCCACGGGTGCGCGGTGCAAAGGTGTAGCGAACTGGAGCGCTTCGGGTCAGCGCTCCGCAGACACGATGCGGGAGATCACGAGGCTCTCGCCGTCGGGGCGGCCGTCCTGAAGCGACTCCAGCGGCGGCAGATGGGCGATGAGCTTCTCGAGCTCCTGCTTCTGCTCGGGCGTCAAAGAGACGAACTCCAGGCCCATCCCGCTCTCCCCGTGATCTGCCACGAGCGTCGCATGGACGACCACGGGCTCCTCGCGCGAGCGGCCGTAGAGCGCGAGCGTGAGCTGTGATCCCAGCTCGAGCCCGGCGCGCCCCGCGATCCGGACACCCTTGGGAGAGAGGTCGTGACCCAGCACAACCTTCTCGGGCGCCTCGGAGCTGAACGTAACCACCCGGCGCGGGTACGAGCGCCGGGGCTGGCTGCGGCGCTCATCGGCCAGCTCCTCGAGCAGAATCTCCGGCTCGGGCTCGTGATCGAACTCCAGCGGAGCCACCCAGGCCCCCAGGCCGCGCCCCTCGAGTACGTCCTCGAGCTGCTTGCGGGCCTGCGGCTCCAGAGGCTGGAAGGCGATCACCACCGAGAAACCCGGGGCCTGGGAGCGCGCCTCGTAAGGCGCGCAACGAAGCACGCTTCCCGTGAGCTCCACGGGGGGACCATCGAAGAGCTCGGCAGGGAGCTCGAGTGTGACCGGCGTGTCCGCTTGCAGCTCGTCGGGCGAGACGAAGCGGCAGCTCTCCATGGAGAGGTCGACCAGCGCCGCCTTCTGGCTCCCCAGGCTGGTGCGGTAGCGGATCTCGCAGCCAATCGGAAGACGCAGGGTTCCCCGTCTCTCCTGGCCGCGATAGAGCAGCTGCCCGAAGAGCAGCCGCAGCGACTCGGTATCGATCTGGGTGTGGACGAGAAAGTGGGCACCGAGCCCGCGCAGGTACTTGCGCCCCGCGAGCGAGAATTCCTGATTGTGGAAGCAGACCCAGGTCGGGTTGGACGGCTCTTGCGCGCTGCACTCGAACTTCGGAAGCTCGAGCGCGCGGCGCCAGTTGGTCAGCAGCAGATCCCTGGGCTTGGGTACACCAGCGCTCAGCTCTGGTGCGTGCAAGTGCACGAAGTCAGCCCCGAGACGCACGAGCGCCGCGCGGACTCGCTTGAGCTCGGCATCATCGAGCAAGAGGACGGACGGTGCGCCGTTCATGGCACGGCTCTTCGGCGGATCGGCAACACCGCTGTAGGATTGTCACACGCTCGACGTAGGAGGCCACTAATGGCAGCCGCAGCGTGCGTTAGGGGATGTAGACGAGGCCCCGCAGATCGAGGCGCGGCCCCAGCGTGTGCGGCGTGGCCGCCCCTGTGGTCGGGTCGATCTCGTAGATCTCTTCCACCAGGCCCTCAGCTCCCCGGTCGGTGCGGATACCGAAGAGGCCTCCACCCGGGGTAAAGGCGATCGACTGCAGGAAGGGGCCGATCGCGATCGGGTTCACGTCGCTGATCTCGGCTGTGCGCGTGTCGACCGTGTACAGACCACGGTCCCGCCCCCAGCCGTAGAGCGTCCCATCCGGGGAGAAGTCGAGGGATTGGGTGAAGTAGGCATCCAGCTGCCCGATCTCTGCGCCCACGCCGGTGTCTGGGTCAATCACGAAGAGCCGGCTGCCGGTAGCGCGCACCCAGTTCACGCCGTAGAGCAAACCATCGGGGGAGATGGCCAGCGCCCGCACGCTGACCTCCACCTCGCCCAGGTCCAGCTCAACGGTGCTCTCCACCTCTCCGGAGTCCGGATCGATGGCCATCAGCCGACCGGCTCCATCCACCGTGAAGACCCGGCCTGCAGCGTCGACCGCGAAGGCGTTCAAGTCGATGCCATCCAGGAGGCCCACCAGCTCGGCGTCAGCCGTATCCTCATCCACCGACCAGAGCTCCCCCGACCAGGAGACGCCGAGCAGCTCAGCCTGCGCCAGTCGAGGCCCGCACAGCATGCAGATCAGGACCCCAAGGAAAAGCTGAGGCTTACGCATGGACACAGCTTAGCCCAGGCACAGTCGGGTGCAAAACCCCTCGCCCGGATCGGACGCTCCTGATCCCAACCGCTTTCCGTGTTACACTATGGATGATCCTCTTCGGATCCCACATGTGGAACTCCTCGAACCGAATTGTGGGAACGCAGGGTCTTGAGCTCGGGGCTTCGGCCCCGGGCTCTTCCTTTCCGGGCTCCGGGCGCAGCCAAATACGCCTCAGGTGACGCGCGTCTAGGCCGACTTTATAGTGGTCGCCATGCATCTGCCCTTGCCCCCAGCCCTGAGAGACCTGGCCGAAGAGGTGGACAAGCGTCTCTCGCAGCTCCCCACTCAGCTCAACGAGTACGGCTTCGATCCCTTCGGCTTCGAGCCAGAGTACGTCCGGCGGCTGCTGACGTTTTTCGCCCTCATCTACCGTTACTACTTCCGCACCGAGACAAGGGGCATCGAGCGCGTCCCCAATGGGCGTGTATTGCTGATCGGGAACCACGCCGGCAATACCATCCCCTGGGACGGGGCGACGCTGATGATGGCGCTGCTGCTCGAGGCCCAGCCTCCCCGCTACGTGCGCGGCATGGCCGAGTTCTACCTGCCCAAGATCCCGTGGTTTAGCGAGCTGATCTACCGCTCGGGCTCGGTGGTGGGCACGCCCGAGAACTGCTTGCGACTGCTGGAGCTCGAAGAGGCCATCATGGTTTTCCCCGAGGGGCACCGCGGCTTCATCAAGCCGTACAGCAAGGCCTACCAGCTCCAGCGCTTCGGGACGGGCTTCGCCCGGCTCGCGCTCCAGACCCGCACGCCGATCGTGCCGGTCGGAATCGTGGGCTCGGAGGAGCAGTCGCCGGGCTTGATGGACGCGACCTCCATCGGTCGCATGATCGGCGCGCCCGCCTTCCCCATCACGGTGGGCTTCCCCTGGCTGGGCGTCTTCGGTTACCTGCCGCTGCCGGTCAAGTTCCGCATCCACTTCGGCGAGCCCATGTACCTGGATGGGCATCACCAGGACGATGACAGCAGCATCGAGGAGCAGGTGGAACGGGTCCGTGATCAGATCGCGCTCTTGCTCGAGGAGGGCCTGGCCGAACGGCGTAGCTGGTTCACCTGATGCCGGGCGACGCGCTCGTCTGGTACCTGGTGTTCGTGGTCTCGACGACGGCACACGAGGCCAGCCATGCCCTGGCGGCCTACGTGGGCGGGGATCGAACCGCCTACCTGGGCGGACAGGTCTCGCTCAATCCGCTGCCGCACATAAAGCGCGAGCCCTTCGGCATGGTAATCATGCCGCTCCTGGGTGCATTCTCGTACGGCTGGCCGATCGGCTGGGCGAGCACGCCGTACGATCCGCGCTGGGAGCAACGCTACCCGCGCCGCGCCGCCTGGATGGCCGCGGCCGGACCGGCGGCCAACCTGCTGCTCGCGCTGCTCGCCCTGATCCTGCTGCGCCTGGGTCTGGCGACTGGAAGCTTCGCCGCGCCCGAGCTGCTGAGCTTCTCGCGACTGGTCATTGCCGACACGCTCTTCCTACAGATCTGCGGACGCCTGCTCTCGATGCTGCTCACGCTGAACGTGATCCTGCTGCTCTTCAACCTGATTCCCTTTCCTCCGCTCGACGGGGCCAGCGTGCTGGTACTCGTCCTGCCGGAGGATATTGGCCTGCGGCTGCGCGAGACGCTGCGCAGCGGAGGCTTCGCCATCGGAGGACTGCTCCTGGCCTGGTACCTGTTCGCGCAGATGATCGGACCGGTGTGGGCACTGCTGCTGCGCCTGGTCCACCCCGATCTAGTCTACGGTTAGCTAGTCGGCCGGCTGTGAGATGTCGACGTCGAGGTGGCCGTCCTTCACGCCCAGGCTCACGCGCGCGCCCTCGCGCACGTCGCCCGCGATCAGGGCCCGCGCGATGCGGGTCTCGACCTCACGCTGGATGAAGCGCCGCAGCGGCCGCGCGCCATAGACCGGATCGAAGCCCTCGCGCGAGATCAGCTCGCGCGCCTCGTCGGCCATCCGCAGCTCGATCTTGCGCTCCTCAAGCCGCGCCTGCAGGTCGCGCACCATCAGGTCGACGATCTGCTTGATCTCCTCGAGCTGTAGCGGCTTGAAGAGGATGATCTCGTCCACGCGGTTGAGGAACTCCGGCCGGAAGTACGAATGCATCTCCGCAAACACGGCCTCCCGGGCCACGTCCTCGATCTCGCCGCGATCGGTCACGCCCTCGATCAAGTGCGCCGAGCCGATATTGCTGGTCATGATCAGCACCGTGTTGCGGAAGTTGACCGTGCGCCCATGCGAGTCGGTCAGACGACCGTCATCCATGATCTGGAGCAGCAGGTTGAAGACGTCCGTGTGGGCCTTCTCGATCTCGTCGAAGAGCACCACAGCGTAGGGCCTGCGTCGCACGGCCTCGGTGAGCTGTCCACCCTCGTCATAGCCGATGTACCCGGGCGGCGCGCCGATCAGGCGCGAAACGGCGTGCTTCTCCATGTACTCACTCATGTCGATCCGAATCAGGTTCTCTTCCGAGTCGAAGAAGCTCGCCGCCAGGGTCTTCGCGAGCTCCGTCTTCCCCACGCCGGTCGGGCCCAGGAAGATGAAGGATCCGATCGGCCGGCGCGGGTCCTGAATGCCCGCTCGCGAGCGCAGGATCGCGTCCGCCACGCTCTGCACGGCCTGGTCCTGTCCCACCACGCGCTCGTGCAGTACGCGCTCGAGCTTGAGCAGCTTCTCGCGCTCGCCCTCCATCAGCCGCATCACCGGGATGCGCGTCCAGCGCGACACGATCTCGGCGATCTCGTTCTCAGTGACGTCCTCGCGCAGCAGGCGCTTGGTTTTCGCCTGGCCCTCGATCCGCTCGCTCTCCTGCTTGAGCTGGGCCTCGAGCCGGGGGAGTTCTCCGTGGCGCAGCTCCGCCGCCCGGTTCAGGTCATAGGCCCGCTCGGCCTGCTCGATCTCGAGCCGCACCTGCTCGCTGCGCTCGCGCAGCTCCTGCAGCTTTTCGAGCGCGCTCTTCTCCGCATCCCACTGCGCCCGCAGCTCGGCGACGCGGCTGCGCCCCTCGGTGAGCTCGCGACGCAGCTCCTCGAGGTGGTCCTTGCTGCCCGCGTCCTTCTCCTTGGCGAGCGCCGCCTCCTCGATCTCGAGCTGCAGCACGCGCCGCGTAATCTGATCGAGCTCCGACGGCATCGAGTCGATCTCGGTACGAATCATGGCGCAGGCCTCGTCCACCAGATCGATCGCCTTGTCGGGCAGGAAGCGGTCGCTGATGTAGCGATCCGAGAGCGTGGCCGCGGCCACGAGTGCATTGTCCTGGATGCGCACCGCATGATGGAGCTCGAAGCGCTCGCGCAGTCCGCGCAGGATCGAGACGGTGTCCTCGACCCCGGGCGGCTCGACCACGATGGGCAGGAAGCGGCGCTCGAGCGCGGCGTCCTTCTCGATGTGCTTACGGTACTCATCGAGCGTGGTGGCGCCGATGCAGTGCAGCTCGCCGCGCGCCAGCATGGGCTTCAAGAGGTTACCCGCGTCCATCGCGCCCTCGGCCGCGCCAGCGCCCACGATCGTATGCAGCTCATCGATGAAGAGCAGGATCTGCCCCTGGCTCTCCTTCACCTCGTGCAGCACGGCCTTGAGCCGCTCCTCGAACTCACCGCGGTACTTGGCGCCCGCGATCAGCGCACCCAGGTCGAGCGCGATCAGCAGGCGGTCCTTGAGCCCCTCGGGCACGTCGCCACGCACGATGCGCTGCGCCAGGCCCTCGACGATGGCGGTCTTACCGACCCCCGGCTCGCCGATCAGGACCGGGTTGTTCTTGGTGCGACGCGAGAGGATCCGGATCACGCGCAGGATCTCCTCGTCCCGCCCGATCACGGGATCGAGCTTCCCATCGCGTGCGGCCTCCACCAGGTCACGCCCATATTTCTGGAGCGCCTCGTAGGTCGCTTCTGGATTGGCGCTGGTCACGCGCTGCTTGCCACGCACCTCGCTCAATGCCTGCAGGAAGCGTTCGGAATCGATATTGAACTCCGCGAACACGCGTCCCGCGGCGCTGTCACTCCCCTCCTCCAGGAACGCCACCAGCAGGTGCTCCACCGACACGTACTCGTCCTTGAGCTGTCGGGCGGCATCCTGTGCCGCTTCCAGCAGCCGCTGCAGGCGCTGCGAGATGTAGAGCTTGCCGAGCTCGACCCCCGGCCCCGAGACACGCGGCCGGCGCTCGAGCTCCTCCTCCACGCGCTTACGGAAGGGGTCGAGCGGCACGTGCATGCACTCGAAGAGCCGGGACGTGAGACCCCCCTCCTGCTCGAGCAGAGCCAGCAGCAGATGCTCGCCGTCTAGCTCCCGGTGCCCGTAGCGCGCCGCAGCGCTCTGCGCGGCTTGCAGAGCCTGCTGGCTCTTCTGGGTCAGACGCTCCAGGTCCATAGGTACAAGTCTCCCATAGGGGGCAGCGGTCACCCCGGTCTCGATCTACGCCTCTAACATCGGCACTCGCAGCGGGCTGTCAAATAGCCGCGGATGCGCGTGTTTCCCCATCTGACGCCCCCCACAGGATACCCTAAGCTTCCGGGTCGCGGCCTCGCTCCAGCGCACGGTGGGTGTAGCTCAGCTGGTTAGAGCGCCAGGTTGTGGTCCTGGAAGCCGGGGGTTCGAGTCCCCTCACCCACCCCATCATTCCAAGTACTTACGTCGCTCTCCTCGTCGCCACACAGATAAGTACTGGGACATGGATGCGGAGGCTCAGCGGCGCCTCGACGGACCACGCCTCGCCCGCACGCCTGAGAAGACTAGCTATGCCTCTGAGCAGGCCTGCACGTGTTTCGTGCGGGTGAAGTAATAAAGGGCGTTGAGGCCCTGAAAGAGGATCGTGCCGATGATCACCCCGCCGTAGAGAGCCAACGTCAGCGTCCTCTTAAGGTCGTCGATGGACCCCGCCATCGGCTCCAGCTGCTTGAGGAGGGCGTCGAGCTCGGGGCTCGTGCCGGTCAGGCCGGCGTAGATGCTCCACACACAGTAGGCGACCAGCAAGCCCATCAAGCCGAGCTGGTTCCAGCCCAACAGTCGAGCTCCGCGCGGGTCAGACCTGAGGAGGAGTTTTCGGCCACGTAGCTCGTTCCAGGCCACGATCGCCAGGCCAGCTCCCACCACGAGTGCCGTCCCGCTCGACAGCCCAAACAGCAGAGAAACGGCCGCGGATATGCCGAAGGCCCAGCCGTTGAACGCCGCGACCTTGGCCGCGCTGCGTACTTTCCGGGCGCTTCTCTCCAGCTCAGCCATACGCCCTAGTCTAGTCGGCTCGCCTGGATTTGCACCTACCGGGAGCGGCCTGGGAGCCTTGAGTCGCCAACCTCTTCCAATTCGTCTCGGCCTCGCCACCTTGAACGTCGCGGACTGATCTGTCTCGGATGGTTCGGTACTCTCTACTGAGGAATGGCGAAGCTCAACGTTTTCGAATCCATCTTCAGGTCTGCTGACAAGCCCGTCTATGCCTACGGACGCGTCGAGATTGCGCGCGTACTGATCGTGACGGACTTAAGTGACGCAGAAGCGGCGCCACTCGTTGAGCAGGTGCGCAGTTTTTTGTCCGTCCTCGGCGAGGACCCGGAGTGGCGCCACCTCGGCGGCGCGGAATTCGGGAGTGTTGGCCATCTGCTGGAACAGGTCGAGAGCGCGGCGCCCGACCTTATCGTAACGTACCGCCACCTGCACTCGAACGCATGGCAGTGGCCGCACGGACTGGGCGAGTACCTCGATGTGCTCACGCAGGCGACCGACGTCCCGGTGCTGGTACTGCCTCACCCCGACGCGGAGCGCGCGCTCCCGCACACCATCGCGAACACGGACTGCGTGATGGCCATCACCGATCACCTGACCGCCGACGCGCGACTGGTCGACTACGCGCTGCGCCTCACCGCGCCATCCGGCACCTGCTGGCTCACGCACATCGAGAGCCAGCGCCAGTTCGATCGCTTCCTAGCCGCCGTCGAGAAGATCCCGGAGATCGAAACGGACGACGTGCGGCAACTCGTCGAAGCCCAGCTCCTCAAAGAGCCCAGGGACTACATCGAGTCGTGCCGCGGGGTGATCAAAGCGCAGGGCGTGCCGCTCAAGATCGAAGCCATCGTCGCGATGGGCGACCGCATCGAGGAGTACCGCCGTCTGGTCGAAGACCACCGCTGCGACCTGCTCGTCCTCAACACCCTGGATGGCGACCAGCTCGCAATGCACGGACAGGCGTATCCGCTGGCCGTGGAGCTGCGAGGCATCCCGCTGTTGATGTTGTGACGAACGCAGCTGCGACAGCGCACCCCGCCGCCGAAACCGCGCTCGCGGCGGTGAACGCGTCCGCGAGCTCGGCCGGCCACGAGGTATCGATCGGCGTCACGCTCTTCTTCGCCGGGCTGCTCGTCTCGATGATCCTGTGCCTCGCGTTCGAAGAGAAGCTCCACGCGAAGAAGTCCGTCATCGTGGGCGCTTTCGCCGTCGCCTCACTGTTGCTGGGCGGCCTGCTCGGCCTGCTCCCATTCTCTGCGATGGAGCTGCACGTCGGCGACACCGACATCCACCTGCCAGTGTACATCCCGGCGATCGATTGGGGTGTGATCTCCATCATCCTCGGTTCATCCCTGTTCGTGGATGTGACGGCAAAGTCAGGCCTCTTCACGTGGATCGCACTGCGGCTCACAAAAGCCTCAAAGGGCGATCCACTCATCCTGCTGGTCGCCTATGGGTCGATGACGGTCGTTTTCTCCGCTGTGCTCAACAACGTCACGGCGATGATCATCGTGGGGTCGCTCACCGGCGTATCGCTGCGGCGGCTGGGCATCACCGACAAGCTGCTTGGGTTCCTCCTGATCGAGGGGTTCCTCACGAACGTAGGCGGCCTGCTCACGCTGATCAGCTCGGTGCCGAACATCATCGTCGGCAACGCAGCGGGCATCAGCTTCGCGACCTTCTTCGTCACGGCCGCGCCTTACGTGGCGGTCGCCACCGCCGTCACGATCGGGTTGGGCGCGAAGCTCTTCGGCATCCGCCGACTCACGGGCGCGGAAGAGCAGGCCGAAGCCGCACGTCTGGTCGCAGGTTTCGATGAGAACGACGGCATCGACTCGCCCATCCGCTTCTGGGTCAGCGGCGTCTCGCTACTGGCGTTTATCGCCGTAATCGCGAGCGCGTCCATCCCCGACACCCTGCTCAATGACCTCGGAATGGGTTACGTGGCGCTCTCGTTCGGGATCCTCGCACTGCTCCAGCACAAGGCCACGGCCGATCGCTTCTACCGCGAGATCGACTGGGACCTGCTGGCCTTCTTCGCGGCTCTGTTCATCGTGATCAACGTGATCGAACACGCGCAGGTGCTCCAGCTAGTCGGCCGCTTCCTGGCCCCGATCCTGAACCTGGGCGATCAGGCGGGACCGGCCGTCCTGCTGGTTACCTCTGCGGCAGCCAGTGCGGTGACGGACAACATCCCGCTGGCCGCGATGCTCGCAAAGATCCTTGGCGGGTTCGATCTCGCGGCGGACTCGCCGTACTGGTGGGCAGTGGTCTTCGGCGCGAACCTGGGCGGCAACCTCACACCGATCGGTTCGGCGTCGACACTGGTGGCGGTAACGATCATCCACAAGAACGGAATCACGCTGTCGTTCATGGGCTTCGTTAAGCGGGCGGCACCGTATGCGGCGGCACAGCTGGCCATTGCCGTTGGGTATTTGCTGATCGTCCTTTAGGGGCGGTTAGCCACACAGGCGCAGCTGAGCGTGGATATTCGTGTAAGTCGCGCCCGTCCGCTTCCGTCCACCTCGATGCGTTGGGTATCCCCTTCACCTTTTGCGCTCCCACTGCCGTTGAGATGTTAGGCGGAGGTGGCCAAGACGCCCCTCCGCTGGAGGGAGCCCGTCATGACTACCATGACCGTCTTGGCCTGCAAGCGGTTGCGTGTGCGCGGACTGGCGCTGCTCGGGCTCGTGGCCCTCGCCGCGGGCTACGCGGAAGCGGCCGCTGCGGGGTCGCGCGTGGTGCGGGGCGTTCAGGTTTCGGAGCGCAACGGCAGGACCGCGATCGACGTCGAGCTGAACGGGCCGTTTCGGGTTCTGATGCACTCCCCGGCCTCGGCGGGCAAGGTCATCCGCATCCGTCTCCAGCCCGAGGGCCCCGCGCGCCGGCGCGCACAGGGAAGGCAGGTGGTCGAGTGGCGGCATCCCGACGTCGTGCCGTTGGTCAATGTTGAGTACCGAGATCAAGCGACGGGCACTTCGAGCCTCGCCGCAACGGACGGTCCCGTTCTGACACTGCGCTTCGCGCGACCGGTCAGGTTCGAGGTTTCACAGGGCCGCAGCCTCGAGCGTATCCGTGTGACCGTCATGCCGCAGCTGGCCCAGAAGCGCGCGCATCGGCGGGTCGCCCAGAAGAGTCGTAAGACCAAGAAGCGACGCGCGACGGCGCCGGTGGACGAGGGCTACGCACGCCGGGGCCTGTATCTGGCGCTCCTGCCGTCCCGATCCTTCGCGGCGTTCGAGGACGAGATCGAAGACCTCGTGCCCGGCATCGAGGTCAGCGTGGACGATTCCTGGGCGCTCCGGGGCGGGATCGGCTATCGGGTCAATCCGCGCCTGGCGCTCGAAGCTCAGGGGGAGTGGTACGAGGAGTACAACATCAATCTGCTGGGAATTGAGGCCGCCGAGTTCCAGGCCTGGTCTCTGGCTCTGATCGGAAAGGTCTACCTGCTCACGGGTCGCTTCCAGCCCTACGCGCTGGCGGGCGGGGGCTACCTGGATGTCAAGCTCTCGGACAAGCTGGGGATCGGGCTCTCCGAGAACAGCTCGGGCTCGATGGCGCGCTGGGGTGGAGGCATGGACTTCTACGCCACGAACCGCTTCGTGATCAACATGGAAGGCTCGTACGTGCTGCCGCTGGGGGGCCTCGAGGACCTGGACTACTGGACCTTCGGGCTGGGGCTCAAATACCGGTTCTAATCCGGACGCGAGCTACGTTCTGGCTGCATCGCCTGACGGCTACGCAGCCCTCACTGCGCGGCCCTTCGCGCCTTGCTCTAGCTTTGCTAGCGCGTTGCCGGGCGGCGGAGCCGGGCGTCGTCGTGTTTCGAATTGATCCACACGCGTCAATTTGACCCATAAGACGATGAGAATCGTCCCCGTTTGACCCCCCGGACGTCGAGGACGATGCAGGACAGCTACACCCCGTGAGGTCGGCAGTCGCTGACCTATCCGCACGGAATCACGTTGGGTCCCGCGCCTGTGACTCCTTGAAAGCCGACGGGTCTGCCGGTAGCGCTGACGGCTTGAAAGCCGGGGCACGGGCATTGCACATCATTCGCCCGCTAGGAAAAGGCGGAGCTACGGGTGCCTCGAGGGGACGCGGAGAGACTCACGCTGATGATCCGACGACGAACGGCGTACTTGCTACTGTGCCTGGCCTGGCTGGGCTTGCCGGTGGCCGAGGCTGTAGGACAGGCGGGATCGGGGGGCGAGCTCGTCCGGCTGAGCCGCTCCGGCAACATGGCCACGCTTGAGATCGGACCGGTGGCCCCGAATGCGTACCTGCCGCTGCTCGTCCTGCCGGACGGTCTCGAGGATGCGAGTGACGCCGATGCAGCGATGAACGGCGGGGCTACGCTTGTGAGAGTATTCCGCGCCGATGCCAACGGCATGCTTGAGGCCACCTACCCCATGGAGGCGATCAACAGCTCGTTGAGGGTCGCCGCGTACTCCTGGGTCCAGGGCGTCACCACCTATCTTGGTACCTTCGTCCCCAACCCGATGCACGAGAGCTTCCAGCCGCCGCCGAGAAAGCCGCTGGGTCCGGTCACCATCGAGGTCCACCCCAGCCAGGTCATCGTTCTCAACGGTCCCGGCCCGGAGGATGACGAGGTACTTCCGGGCGGAAACTACCCTCTGATCACCGCTCTTCGAGCCGCCACACCGGGATCCGATCCGGTCTTCGGCATCTACGGTGCGATTCGCGGTGACGGCATGCAGATCGGCGCGGGCGACTCGGACTTCAAGGCCTACGTAGCTCACTGGGGTCCGGTCCCCATGCGCTTCAGCGTGGTCGGCATGACGCCCGATGCCAAGATCGGCGAGCTCGGCTTCCGGAACCGCATGAACAACGGCACGGTCCACGGCGGGGTTGAGGATGCGCGCTTCGAGAACCTCACCATCGAGGCACGCTATAACATGGCCGTAGGCGGGGGCAAGGGGGAGAGGTTCGGGATCCTGCGCTTCTACGACGTGCATTTCGCCGCCTCCCAAGAGGGTCTTGCGAGCGGGGCCTTCGAGGGGTTCGGCTACAAGTGGGGCGTTCGTATTCGCGCCCTCGGTCGCTACGACTTCCGCAATTGCAGCTTCGATCCCGTGCTGGAGCACGCCATTTACGTTGACAGCCCGCAGGGGGATTCCTACTTCGTGGGCATTGAGCACAACGGATCGACCCGCACCGCAATCCAGATCGTCAACCGGGCCTTTGACACCAATAACCCGGCCGACTGGGACGAATTCGAGTCCGGCGCACAGACGCCCCAACCCTCGGGCTACGGGAGGCTGCTGATCGAAGACGTGACGATTCGAGACCTTCGGGGCGACGGTGGCTCGGCTATCACGGTGGCGGGCTACCCCGGAGACGTCTTTATCCGGAACATCCATGCGGTGGATCTTGAGAATACCTTCCAGGGCGGGGTCGTCGTGTATACCGATGCCGGTCCTAATCACGGCACCTACCTCCACACCGGAGGCGATGGAGAGCTCTACTCCACGTACAGCGTCAGCATCAAGGACCTCAACATTGATCTCCCCCATGCGGACCGTACGCACGTGGGGCTCTCCGGAATCGAGTTCGTGCGGATCCACGATTTCTCGATTGTTGGTAGCCGGACGGCTATCGCGCTGGATTCCTGGTACAACCAGGCGCGGTTCAACGATTCGCTGGTGGTGATCGATGGGGACGTGACCCGAATCTCAGCCTGGATCAACAACGGAAGCGTCGACTTCCTGCTGCCGCGTCCGCTGAGCCAGTACCCGGGCTTTGATTCCGCCAGCAAGATCGCCGACAGCTGGTACCTGGATGTTGGGGGCTCGCACCGCTCCAATCGGCTGAGCGACGCGGAGATCGACGCGATCTGGCCCTAGCGCGAGCCGAGATCGGTGGGCTGGCTCGGTCTGATCGAGTCCGGGGGTCTCCGATTAGGCGGGGCCTCGCCGAAGGGCCAGGGCGCCTGTGAGCCCACCCACGAGCAAGCGGAGCGCTGAGGGCTCGGGCACACGACCTGGAGCTGCCCGCGGATCTCTCCGGGCAGGTGGACGGTCGTGTGAACGTGCGGGCTCAGTTTGTGCGCGTGCGGAGGGCCACGATGCGGTAGCGACCCTGGGCGAACTCGACCTCGAACTCCACCCCCTGCCCCGGTCCCAGCCCCTCCAGGAGCGCGCGGTCAGGGACCTCGAAGCCCATGGTCATGGCCTTCATCAGGCCCGGAATGTCTTCGTGGTCGATCACCACCCGGGACTCAGCGCGATGGACACTTCGAACGACGCCCTGGGCGGGATATAGACGGGACGCTCGATTCTGGGGGCGCTTCCAGCGATATCTCGCGTCGCCCGTCCCAGTCACGCGGTGGAACGTCTCCACGATCTCATCGGCCTTCATCAGCGCCGGTAGAGCGGCCCAGCGATCCGTTCGGTCGTTGCCGAAGGTGACGATGCCCGAGTGCTGGGTCTTGTCCGCATCGATGATCGGATCGGGGTCGTAGACCCCGAGCTTGTGGCGCAGGAGATCGATCTCCTCGTAATCGCCGGTCAGGTAGAGCCAACCCTTCTTGTCTCCAAAGAGCCCCGCGTAGTGCTTGAGCTGCTCGGGAGTGTCGGTCTCGGGATCGAGCGAGATCGAGAGCATCAGGATGTCTTCCCCCATCCGATCCCCCAGGAGCGCGTGCACCTTGACCAGGTTGGCGGTCGTGCCCGGACAGATGAGCGGGCAGGTCGTGTACATGAAGTTGATGAACACGCTCCGGTCGCGGATCAGATCGTCGTAGAAATGGACGAGCTGATCGTCTTGCGTGCGCAGCAGGATGTTGGGAAGGCGGTCGGAGTGCTTTCCCATGGGATCTTGAGCGGGGTAGACGCGCTCGGGTACGTATACGGCCTCGTGCGCGTCCCAACAGCCGAGCAGGAGCAGCGCCAGCAGGGGTGCGAGCGTGCCGACGCTCTGGCGCACGCGGTCCAGCACGGGCGAGGTCCCTCTCCCCACCTCAGGGAGCCGGCGGGGTCGTTTGACCTCCGCGCTCGAAGTCCCCGGCGGGGAAGCCGACACCCTCATCCTCCAGAGGCTCGAGGTCCGCGACGTTCTCCACCGCAAGCTCGGACTCGACGTCGAAGCCATCCGGAATGCCGGAGATCTCCTGGGGCGCTTCGCGCACGCCGTTGAACACGCTCTTTTCGCCGGCCGGACGCGGGTCGAAGACGCCCATCATGCGCATGTCCTCGTGCTCGAGGTTGTGGCAATGGAAGACGAAGGGGCCGGTGAAGGTTCTGAATTTGACGAAGACCTCGGACACGCCGTCGCCACGCAGGGTCGAGACGTCGACCTTGAAGCGGCGATGGAAGGGCGGCCGCTTCCCGTCCAGCCTCTGGATGTGGTGCGACTCGAGATGGATGTGGATCGGGTGCCACCAGCCGCCGCTGTCGTTCTCGAGAATCCAGCGCTCCGCGCCGCCGAGGCGGGGCACCGCATCGGCGCGCCTCGGACTGAAGAACCGGCCATTCACCTGCCAGGCTCCGTTCCCTCTCTCGAACTCGAATTTCCGCGTGACGACGATCTCCTCCTCGCGGATCGGCACGTGCTCGCGCAGGGGCGTGCCCGCCTCGATGTTCAGGTCGTTCGTCACACTGCCCCCATCGGCGATGAACTTGATGAGTGGCGTGCGCCTGCTCGGGTTGATCTCCTCGGGACCGCGGCCGTCGTCCTGCTCCATCAGATTCTCGAGAAAGATCTCTTCTCCGTGTGAGTACTCCGAGAAGTCCACGATCACGTCCTGCCGCTCGGAGGGGGCCAGCGTGAAGCTCTCGAGCGCATGCGCCTCGGGCAGGAGCCAGCTGTCGGTCCCGACCATGAGGAAGGGGCGGCGCGAGCTCAAGCGGAGGTGATACACCCTGGCGTTGGAGGCGTTTAGGAGCCGGAAGCGGTACTTCCGCCGCTGCACATGAAACTTGGGCTGCGCCTTGCCGTTGGCCGTGAAGACGTCGCCGAGACGACCGTCGTGGTCGAAGAAATCATAGGCCAGCGAGCCGTCGGATCGGAAGCGCTGATCCTGAAGCGCGATCGGAATGTCGAACTCGCCCGCAACCGGCGGCAGCACGTTCCTCGCGATGAGCTCGTCTTCGACGTCGTCCGTGAGAAGGTAAAAACCCGCGAGTCCCCGGCTCACGTTGTGGCCGGTGAGGTCCATCCCGTGATCGTGGTACCACATGGTGGACGGCACCTCGCTGATCTCGAACTCCTCCTCACAGCCCTCCCGTAGCTTCCTCGGGGCGATGTTGGGGTAGTAATAGTCCCTCGCGCGCCCCGGCAGCACGTAGAAGTTGGGGAAGCCGTCGGCGTGCGCAGGAGTGTGGCCGCCGTGGAGGTGAACCGAGGTCTCGAAGTCCAGGGTGTTCGTCTGGCGCACGACGATCGGCTCGCGGAAGCGCGCGACGATGGTCGGACCGGGGACCTGGCCGTTATACCCGAAGACCTCCGTCTCCACCCCCGGGATGATCTCCGCCATGGCTCTCTGCATCGTGAGCGCGTAATGCCTCTCGGCCGGGGCGGCGGAGAATTGGTTCCAGTCCGAGCAGTGTGCGGGGTGATCGGGATGGAACTCGGGAGCGATCCCGTGAAAAACGGCCGTCGAGCCCAGCGATGCCTGGGGCGAGCCCGGGGCCGGCGAGAGCAGGGTTGGCTGCAGCACCTCCGGCACCGGCATGTCGGCCTCGAAGGGCATAAAGGAGAGGCCCGTCCGCCGATCGCTATCGTCGTCACCCCGCCGCTCGGAATCGGAGTCGTCATCCCGATCTCCAAACACCAGCTCGGGGCCCGCCACCATGCCCGCTGCACCCATGGCAACGCCTGCCTTCAAGAGCTTTCGTCGACTGAGCCGCATATCACCCCTCCTGGCCTCGGGTTGGCGGGGCTCTCACCGCTCGGCGACGAGCCCGTGTCTGACCGGCCCTCCTGCGATGGGACGATTCTACACCCAGACGGGGCGGGTTGTGTCAAGGGAGCTGAGCGCGCCCCGCGCTCTTCACCTTGGCGCGAAGCTGCGCGCGCCTTCAGCTGGACGTCCTCGACCTCATGCTGGTACTGCGGCCGACTTGCTTCCTTAAGATCCTTCTTGCGACCTCAAGAAACCTTACTTCCGCAACGTTGCGTACTTAAGTTCGAGCTCGGTCACATTTCTAACTCTGTGTATACCTATCTATAGGTATTCCTTTAGGATCATGAAGATCTCGGAGCGTTCATAGGGCAATTCTCAGGCGCTCTCGGGATCCCCACGCAGACGCTGATCCCGATATGGACCGACTTCAGACGGGGAACATGATGAATCATAGGCTGCTCGTGAGACTGCATCTTCTTCTATTCCTAGCGGTGTTCTGCTTCGTGGTCTCGGCTCAGGCTGATTCGGGACGTGACCGCAACCAGAGTATCCGCGCCTCTGCAGACGAGGCGCATCACGACCGGGGCGACGACGACAGCGATTCGGCCGACCCTGGCGACGACGACAGCGATTCGGCCGACCCTGGCGATGGTGAGGGAGACGACCCTGGCGATGGTGAGGGAGACGACCCTGGCGATGGTGAGGGAGACGACCCTGACGACGACCAGCTCGCGGACCAGGTCGCTACGAATGCGGACGACATCGCGACGAACGCCGACGCCATCGAAGAGAACGTGGACGACATCGCGGCGAACGCTGAAGGTATTCAAGAGAACGCGGACGAGATCGAAACAAACGCCGATGACATCGAAGCGAACACGAACGTTATCGAGGCAAACGCCGATGCCATCGAAACCAACGCGAGCGATATCGAAACAAACGCGGACGCCATCGAAACGAACGCCGCTGCCATCGAAACGAACGCCGAAAACATCGAAGCGAACGCCGATGACATCGAAGCGAGCACGAACGATATCGAGGCGAACGCCGATGCCATCGAAACCAACGCGGACGATATCGAAACGACCGCCGATGCTATCGCGGCGAACGCTGCCGCGCTCGAGGCCGAGGAGCAGGCGCGGATAGCTGCGGATGCTCAGCACTCCGCGGACATCGCCACGAACGGCAGCGATATCGTGGCGAACGCTTCGGATATTGGAACCAACGCCGCTGCGATCGAGGCCGAGGAGCAGGCCCGAGCAGCCGCGGATGCTCAGCAGTCCGCCGATATCGCCACGAACGCCAGCGACACCGCGACGAACGCTTTGGATATTGCAACCAACGCTGCGGGGATCGAGGTCGAGGAGCAGGCCCGAGCAGCCGCGGATGCTCAGCAGTCTGCCGATATCGCCACGAACGCCAGCGGCATCGCGACGAACGCTTCGGATATTGGAACCAACGCCGCTGCTATCGGAGCCGAGGAGCAGGCCCGGGCGGCTGCAGACGCTCAGCACTCCGCTGATATCGACACGAACGCCAGCGGCATCGCGGCGAACGCTGCCGCCATCGCGGCCGGTGGCGACCCTGCCGCGCTCGAGGCCGAGGAGCAGGCGCGGATAGCTGCGGATGCTCAGCACTCCGCGGACATCGCGACGAACGCCAGCGGCATCGCGACGAACGCCTCGGATATTGGAACCAACGCTGCAGCGATCGAGGCCGAGGAGCAGGCCCGGGCGGCCGCAGACGCTCAGCAGTCCGCCGACATCGGCACGAACGTC
>SMUY01148444.1_pt1 | contig 30566 bp, 29 predicted proteins | sample 2456441 | NCBI WGS metagenome assembly SMUY01 (sample SAMN11095931, study PRJNA526329) | marine sediment metagenome | biome: Marine sediment; feature: Surficial sediment; material: Deep marine sediment; isolation source: Hadal surficial sediment | place: Pacific Ocean | collected 2014-11 | depth...
GAGATCCATCATGTAGGGGCGGTTGGCGAGCGCATACACGATGAGTATCGGTACCGGGTTGGCAGGCGCCGTGTCCGGCAGGTAGCGATACAGGGTCAGCTTGCCATCGTGGTGCACGGCTTGCTTCGCTGTCATGCCCACGTCGATGGCGCCCAGATTGCGCAGTGTTGCCGCGCCGACATTCAGTTTTTCGCCGAACGCCTGCAACTCTGTCAGGGTCTGCTCGAGCCCAAAACCAAGATCGGCGAGCAGTTCCGGGAAATCCGGGATCTGGGCTGGTTCCGACTGCGCTGTGGGCGCGTCCGCCGGCGTCGCGGCGCTGTCGTCGTGGCCGGCGACGGTGGCCGGTGCCAGGCCCTGGTGCACGCACTCCACCAGGCTGTTGATGAGGCGCCCGCCGATTACGGCGAAGGCTTCGCTGGAGACCAGCTCGTGATAGCGATGCTCGCCCAGCTCAACGTACAGATCGAAAAGCTCGCGCAGCCCGGCCCGCGGCTCCGCCGAGGGTCGGTGCTTGCGCCAGCTGTGGGCGACGTCGGCGAGGGATCTGGCACTGACATCGCGCAGCGCGCCGGCGTAGTCCTGCAGCGCCCGCTGGTAAGTTCGCAGCGCCTCGTCACTCGCGTCCGCGGAGCGCTCACGGTGGTGAGGCTCGGCCGCCAGCACGCTGCTGGCAGCCTGCTCCCAGAGATGCAGGGGCTGGCGCCACAGAACATTGTCGCCGGCTTCGCCCGCCGGCGACCGCCAGACGCCGTTGGCGAGCGCGATGAACGCTTTTCCCTGGTCCACGGCGGGTTTGAGAAGCTCTCGCCCCACCGGCGGGGTAGCGGCGGCGACGCTGTCCCACCAACTGTCCATGGCGGCCCGCCAGGCTGCGTCCAGCCCGCCCATGGCTTTCCCGGGCGCGGCTGCGGTGGGCATGAATCGTCTGTACCAGTCCTGCCAGTCGGGCAGTGGCTCGCCGGGTCGGTGGTCTTTATTGCGGGAGTCGGCCATTGTGGGCCCATATGGGGGCCGGGCGGGACGCTGCCCCCGGCGATTCACACGGGATTACTTGTTAGCACGATTGGCGACCAGGTCGTCCACCACGGAAGGATCGGCCAGTGTCGAGGTGTCGCCGAGTGCATCCACCTCGTTGGCTGCCACCTTGCGCAGGATACGCCGCATGATCTTGCCTGAGCGGGTCTTGGGCAGGCCCGGTGCCCACTGAATGACATCCGGCGAGGCGATCGCGCCAATCTCGGTGCGTACCAGACCGACCAGCTCCTTGCGCAGCTCCTCGGTGCCCTCGGTCCCTGCCATCAAGGTCACATAGGCATAGATCCCCTGGCCCTTGATGTCGTGGGGATAGCCCACAACGGCGGCTTCGGCGACAGTCTCATGCAGCACCAGTGCGCTTTCCACCTCAGCGGTGCCTAAGCGGTGACCAGAGATGTTGATGACATCGTCCACGCGTCCGGTGATCCAGTAATAGCCGTCGTCGTCGCGCCGGACGCCGTCGCCGGTGAAATACTTGCCCTTGTAGGCGGAAAAATAAGTCTCCTTGAAACGCTGGTGGTCGCCGTAGAGCGTGCGCATCATTCCCGGCCAGGGTTGCGGGATGCACAGGTTGCCCTCGGCCGCACCTTCCAGAACCTTGCCTTGCGGATCGACGATTTCCGGCACGATGCCGAAGAATGGACGGGTAGCCGAGCCGGGCTTGAGCTTGGTGGCGCCCGGCAACGGCGTGATCAGGATGCCGCCGGTTTCGGTCTGCCACCAGGTGTCGACGATGGGGCAACGCTCCTCGCCGATGACGTGGTAGTACCACTCCCAGGCCTCGGGATTGATGGGCTCACCGACTGTCCCCAGCAGCTTGAGACTCTTGCGGCTGGTCTTCTCGACGAATGCATTCCCCTGGCCCATGAGTGCGCGCAGCGCAGTGGGCGCGGTGTAGAAGATATTCACCTGGTGCTTGTCCACCACCTGCCAGAAACGGCTGGCGTCGGGATAGGTGGGAATGCCCTCGAACACCAGCGTGGTTGCGCCGTTCGCGAGCGGACCGTAGACGATATAGGAATGACCCGTGACCCAGCCCACATCGGCCGTGCACCAGAACACGTCGCCATCGTGGTAGTCGAATATGTACTTGTGGGTCATGGCGGCATAGAGAATGTATCCGCCGGTGGTGTGCAACACGCCCTTCGGCTTGCCGGTGGAGCCCGAGGTATAAAGGATGAACAGTGGATCCTCCGCATCCATCTCTTCCGGCGGACAATCGCTGGAGGCCTCGGCCACGATCTCCTGGTACCAGACGTCGCGTTTATCGTGCCAGGCAATGTCGCCGCCGGTGCACTTGACGACCACCACCGTGTGGACGTTGGGACAGGCTTCCAGCGCTTTGTCGGCGTTGGCCTTGAGGGGCACCGGGCGCGCACCGCGCAGTCCTTCGTCGGCGGTGATGACCACCTGGCAATCCGAGTCGAGAATGCGGTCTTTGAGGGACTCCGGTGAAAAGCCGCCGAACACAATGGAGTGCACCGCACCGATGCGCGTACAGGCGAGCATGGCTACCACGACCTCGGGCACCATGGGCATGTAGATGGAGACCCTGTCGCCCTTCTTGACGCCCCGGGACTTGAGCGCGTTCGCGAACTTGCACACCTCCGTGTGCAATTCCCGATAGGTGATCTTCTTGTGGACTCCCGGGTCGTCGCCTTCCCAGATAATGGCTACCTGATTGCCGCGGCTCTCGAGGTGACGATCGAGGCAGTTGTAGGAGACATTCAGCTTGGCGCCTTCGAACCAGGCGATCCTGGCGTCGTCGAAGTCCCAGTCCCAGACCTTGGTCCAGGGTTTGAACCAGTCGATGAATTCCTCGGCCTGCTCGGCCCAGAAGCCCTCGGGGTCGGAGATGGACCGCTGGTACATCTCGTTGTACTTGTCATTGTTGATGTATGCTTTTGCGGCGACGTCTTCAGGGACGTCGTAGGATTTTGACTCCGACATCGGTCACTCCTCTCCCGGTTCATTTTCTACCAGAAATCAACGACATGGCGCCGTTGACGCGCGCAGCTACGAGCCCCCGCCCGTGGCTGCAAGGTGAAATTTAACATACTAGAGGCGACGGAACGCCACAACACGGCCCCGTCCGGGTCGCTCTTATTTTTCCGCGCTGATGTACACGATCCAAGCCTCGTCGGCTTCGCCGCGCTCGGCGGGCTCGAACTCACCGTTGCCCTCGTCGCTGTCCTCATCGTCTCCCTGCCAGTAGACGGTGACCCGCTTGAATCCCGCTTCCAGCAGGATCTCCCGGATTTCGGGCAGGGTCCAGAGGCGCCAGTCGTAGGTGAAGGCATTCTTCATGCGCGAGCCGTCGGGGAAGCTGAAGTGAATCTTGCACTTCATCTCGCCGCTGATGGGATCGAAGCTGGCCTGATCCCAGGTGTAGGTGAAGTCATCGTACTTAGTGCGTTCACGCATCTCCTTATAGGCGTCGGAGCCTCCGTAGGCATCCAGGAAGAACACACCGTCTTTCGCCAGGCTGTCGTAGACGCTTTGAAAGTAGCGTCCCATCTGGGCCCGTTTCTTGAAAATCCAATAGCTGAAATTCATGGCGAGAACGATGTCGACAGGCTCGGTCTGAACGTCGAGCACATTTTCGTTCAGCAGCGTGACGTGCTTCTGCGCTTCGCCCAGCTTCGCCAGGTGGTGCTTTCTTCCCCATTCTTGAACCTCATGGTCCAGGTCCACACCAATGGCGCGGTTGCGTTTACGCCGTCGTACCCACTCGCAGGAGGTATTGGCAGTTCCGCAGAAATCCTCGCGCAGCAACCAGGCCTTGCGATTGCGAAGCGTCTTGAAGGTCTCGTCGATGAAGTCGATCTCGGCTTCCACGCATTGCACGGAATCCTCGTAGAGCACATGGCGATCGGCCTTGGCGGCCATGCTGGCGCGTCCGTTCTTGCCACCATGAATTTTGATCGCGTGTTGGGGTGTTGCTGCCATTCAGTCTTTCCTTCGCGGTTTTCTCGACATGGTTTAGTGCGTTGTGGTCCGCCAGCCAGCCGCCGACTCGGAGCGCGCCCAAGGATCCACGATCCGTGGTAAAAGGGCAAAGGGTGAAAGGCTTCAGACGCGTCGGAAGAGTTTCAGCGAGCCGCGCAGGCCGCGGGTCAGATAGGCGGTGGGCAGGGCCAGGCGATCGTCTGCGCCGCCGTTTCGTCGCATGTAGTCGGCGGGCGGGAATGCGTGCTCTTTCAGCAACGCCAGGCGCGCGCGCCATGAGGGCAGGGCTTTGAGGTCCGCCAACCAGATATCGATGGTTCGCACACCCTGGGACAGAGCGGGAGGTGGGGCGGTGCCGCGGCCGAAGTAGTGTCGCGCGCCGGCCATGGCTGCCCGGCATTCGTCCGTCAGGCTCTTGGTGGCGGCGCGCTCCTCGAGCTCGCCGAGCTCCTGGTCGGTCATCGCTGCCAGCAACCGATGGATGTCGTACAACCACACCAGCCGATCGGTTCCCCGGTGACTGGCGCGATGCAGGGCCGCGATGAGCAGTGCGTCCACCGGACACGGGCAGCGTGCCAGCGTGGCGTGGGCAGGGATCGGCCGCGAGCGCTCGAGCAGCTCGGTGAGGGTGAACAGGCGGGCATAGCGGTGCCGGTTGCTGATGCGCCAATGGACGTCGAAATTGTGGTGGATGCCGCGGCCGTCGATTCTGGTGTAAAGGCACTGATGGGAAATCAGACGACCGCCAGAGGTTGGTGACTTGCCATAGCCCATGTTCCTCATGGTCGTGTCCAGGACGGTGAGCTGCGATTGTTCCACCAGCAAGTCGGTATCGTCGCGGGGCCGAAGATCCGGCCGGGGATAATGGCTGAAGGCGAGGGCGCTACCCTTGAACACCAGCACCGAGAGCCCTGCATGGTGCAATGCGTGGAGCAAATCCCGGCATGCGGCGACGCGGATGGCGTCCGCCGCCGCCTCTGTTCTCGCGAGCCCCGCAAGGGCCGTGCGCAGGGCGTTGTGCCCGTCGTCGGCCTGGCGTGGAACGCCCAGTCCCTGGTAAGCCAGAGGCAGGACACCGTGGCGCAGTGCCGAGGCCACGATATCCTCCGGGCTGGCAGAATTGGATGCGCCAGGACTTTGGCCAGTATCTTCGCCGCGCACCAGACTGGCGAGTAGTGCCATCATGGCCGCCCCGTCGGCGCTGGGGCGGCATGCCGCGCGCGCGGTCACCCGCGATGTCCGTGGAGCTTGAACATGGGTGAAATCATAGGTCAGTAGTGGATTGCGCACCGCGATACAATGCGCGCCACCGTCGCTGCCCGGTGACGGGCCGGAGAATCGTCATGGGTCTGGCCGTGGCTGAGTTTGGAGCGTCTTTTCGCCATAGCCTGGAGTCTGCGGCCAGGCGATGGTGAGTGGCCGGGAAGACCGTCTGGAGCCGCGCTACTGGATCCGCGAGCACGGTTCGCGTATCGCTTACCGGAGCCTTGGCGGGCGCTCGCCGACGGTGGTGTTTCTCGGTGGCTTCAGCTCCGACATGACCGGCACCAAGGCGATCCACCTGGACGCCTGGTGCCACGAGCGGGGCCAGGCCTATCTGCGATTCGATTACCAGGGCCACGGCGCCTCCAGCGGGCAGTTTGTCGATGGCACTATCGGTACCTGGCGTGACGATGCCCTGGCGGTGATCGAAGGCTGCACCGAGGGATCCCTGCTGCTGGTGGGATCCAGCATGGGCGCCTGGATCATGCTGCTGGTGGCCGGCGCGTTAGCCGGCCGCGTTGAGGGCTTGGTGGGAGTTGCCGCAGCACCGGATTTCACCGAGGAGCTCATCTGGCGGCGGCTGACGGCGCAAAATCGCGCCGAGCTCCGCCGCACCCGCGTTGTTCGTGTGCCTTCCGAGTATGCCGTCGAGGGCTGTCCCATCAGCCTCGCGCTCATCGAGGAGGGCCGCGAGCATCTTCTGCTGGACGCCAGTATCGCCGTCCAGTGCCCGGTAAGGCTGTTGCACGGAACCGACGACAGTGAGGTCCCCTGGGAAATGTCCCGGCGGCTGCTCGAGGCGCTGACCGCTGCCGACGTCACCCTGGAGCTCGTCAAAGGCGGGGATCATCGCTTGTCGACAACCGCCGACCTGGCCCGCCTCACGCGTACCCTGGACGGACTGCTGGAGGCTCGGAGCTGATGTCGAATACTCACCCGGCGGAGGCCCTCGACCAGCGACAAATTCTCAGCGGGATATCGGCCGCGGCCAGCGTTGGCTTGCGCTCTCTCACGGTGCTTGGCGAAGTCGATTCCAGCAACCGCTTCCTGCTGGAAGGCGAAGGCTTCGGCGAGGCCGGGGTACATGTCTGCGTCGCCGAGGCGCAGACCGCCGGTCGCGGTCGACGGGGCCGTGCATGGGTGTCTCCCGGCGGCGCCAACCTCTACCTGTCAGTGCTGCGGTCTTTTGCCGTGGTGCCCGAGTTCCTCCAGGGTTTGAGCCTCGCCATGGGCGTTGCCGTGGCGCGGGCGATGCAGTCCCTGGATGTGCAGGGCATTGCGCTCAAGTGGCCCAACGACATCCTGCTCAGTGGCGTGAAGCTGGGTGGAATATTGTTGGAGACATCCGGGCGCAGCCGGGGTCCGTGGCGGGTCGTGACCGGCATCGGAATCAATGTGCAGATGCCGGCGGATGCCGGCGCGAGCATCGATCAGCCGTGGACGGATCTTGCCGCCCACGGCATACATCCGGGTCGCAACCGGCTCGCGTCGCGGGTGCTCACCGAGGTCATCCTGGCCCAGGAGCAATTCGTCGAAGCGGGATTCGAAGCATTTCGCCGCGACTGGGAGCTGCTCGATGCAGTCCGTGATCGCCAGGTGGAGCTGCACGACGTTTCGGGCAGCCGTCGGGGTACGGCGCGGGGTGTGGACACCGGCGGCGCACTGTTGCTGGAAGTGCAGGGGCGGTGCGAGCGCGTTGTAAGCGGAGACATCAGCCTGCGGGTGCTGACCTGAGGTTGCGCTCCAACCACCGTGGCGGCGCCATCGGGTTGACGGCCTGTATACTTGAACGAGGCGATTGGCGGCGAACTCGGCGCGACACTCATGGGGATGTCGACGCGTTCGGAGAATCGATGTGAAGTGGGTGATCCTGGGTCTCGTACTGACCAACGTGGCCTTTTTCGGATGGCGGCTCAGCCAGGACCAGGAGGTGGTTGTCGCCGATGTGGCCGCGCCGCCGGCGGTGGGCGTTGCGATGGTCAACCGATTGTTGCTGGTGAGCGAAGTCGAATCCGGCGTGTTGCGTCGCCGGCGCACGCTTCCATCGCGGCAACCGGCTTCAGCGCCGCAACCGCAGTCGTCCGAGCGGCTTGCCGGTGACCATGAGGGGACCGTTTCGGTACCTCTGGCTGAAGCTTTGGCATTATCGCCGATGGCCGACCGCGAGTGCTACACCTTAGGTCCGCTGGAGAACGAAGACGATATCTCGGCCCTGGGCGCCTGGTTCAACGCCCAGGGCAGCCAGGCCACATTGCGCAGCGATGAGCGCCGCGAGGTGACCAGCACCTGGGTGTTCCTGCCGCCCCTGGAGAGCCGCGAGGCCGCCGATGCCCGGGTGCGGGAAATGCAGGCCGCCAACATCGACGACATCTACGTCATTCCCCGCGGAGACATGGCGAATGCTATCTCACTCGGCCTCTATAGCCAGAACGACACTCTGCAAAGACGGGTATCTCAGCTCGAAGGCCGGGGTTTCGCGCCATCGGTGCTGCCTCGCTACCGTACCGCGACGGCTTCCTGGTTCGACGTCACGACCAGTGCTGCGCAGCCCATGACGGTCGGTGTGTTGGACCAGATTTTCCCTGATCTGATCATTCGGCAGGTGCCTTGCGGGGATGCGGCAATTGCGGGGGATCCCGCGATTTCCTACAATCCCCCAGACCTGCGGCAGGAAGGCAGCTACTCCGATAACGCCTCCGGCGCGGCGTCGGAAGCGTCTGGCCGTTCTGACACCCAGTAGCTCGGTTCGACCGGCGATAAACGCGTCATCGGCGGAGCGACGGCTCAATCCCTGGTGCGCTGCACTGAACCGCGGCCATGGTGCTGCCATGGGTACTTCGCCGGCCGGCTTAGCTCAGTTGGTAGAGCAGTTGCCTTGTAAGCATCAGGTCGCGGGTTCGACTCCTGCAGCCGGCACCAAAATTGTCTAATGATCAAATAGTGAACTGCCTCAGCGCGGATGCTGCGGGCGGCCATCGCCACGTAACATACGCAAGGTCGAGGCCCTCGAAGTGACTGCGCTTGCTACCGCCCCCGTGACCCACCTGTTTGTCTAAAGCAGGTCCGGTGTGGGCTCAGGACTACTCCCAAGGGAAGCTCCGGCGGGATCAGCGGTCACGCCCTGCACGAAAGGATTGTGAGCGAAAGTGCGATCGAAAATTCGCGCTTCCCGTCGTTTTTCCCAACGCGATACCCTCGGCACCGGTAATCTGCTGAATCGACGGCGAATCAGCCGGCCGTTATCGCCTCCAGTCCCCAGGTGAACAAAGGCTCGCCGCCGTCGCGGGTGATCAAAGCGACTTCCTCCAGCCACATCCGATGGTGCTCGTCTCCCGGGTACAGCAAGTGTAAGGGCACCACCATGCCTTCCTCCAGGGCCCAGTCGCCGTTGGGTCTGCCGTCGGCGGTGGTCTGCTCGACATCCATGTGGCTGAGGCCCAGTCCGTGGAAAAAAATGATCGCGGCATCGGCGCCGGCAACACCGGCCTTTCGGTAAGCACGGCGTGCGCTCGCCTGGAGCTCGCTGATCTTCGTTCCGGGGCGCATGGCGCCGAGCAGCGTCTCGCCGACCTCGGCAGTCGCCCGGGCATAGCGCTTGGCGTCTCCCTGGGGCTCGCCGTCCACCACCCAGGTTTTACCGCCGTCCCAGCAGTACAGATCCAGGGTTCCGTGACAGTCGAACATGACGTGCATGCCGGCCTCGACGACGAAATCATCGAGGCCGGTCTGCAAGGTGATGGCGGCATCGCCGCCCCGCGGGTGTCCCCACACCATGCCGCCGGGATCGCGGACGAAGCCGCCGAGGTCCGTAACCGCCCGGTGATAGGCATGGTTGAGCTCGCGCCAGCTCATACCCTTGTCCCAGGCGCCGACGGTGCGTTCGATGGCGGTCTGGTTGAGGCGCGTGGCGCGCTTCAAAAGCGCAACCTCGTGCTCGGTCTTGACCGCGCGCGCGTACATGAGCGGATCGTAGCCGTCGACCAGCTCGGTCGACGCGAGATCGAGCCGTCGTCCAAAGCCCGGATCGTCGAAGGCGATGCGACCTCCCTCGAGTCCCAGGTCTTCGATGGCGCCACGGCAGGCGTCGCCCATGTTGAAGGCATAGCTGCCGCGGGCCTGCTCGAGCCACCGTCGGCCGTCGCCGTGGGCGGGGATGAAACGATTCAGGTCTTGCCGGTTGGGGGGGAGATCCAGGGGCATCATCACGGCGCGGAAGGGCCTCACGTCCTCGATCCAGGTGGGCTGGCTCAAGAGGCTCCCCAGGTAGTAATCGGCCAGCACGAATACCGGGTGCTCCGGCGCGTGGCGAGAAAGAATGACGGCGTAGGGACGCGGTTCGTCGGATTTGTGGGCGATGCTGTTGAGGCCAGTCAGATAGAACACGTTGAGCATGGAGGTCGCCACCAAGCCGTCAATGTTGCGCGCCTGCATGGCGTGCAGCAGACGGTCCAGATTGCAGAAGCGGTCCGGCAGGAGTGTGCGCGCCCGTGGAACTGGTGCGCCGTGCGTCGATGATGCCCTCATGGTGTCAGCTCCATTCGCTGGGGGGGATGTGGGGAATATATCGCAGTTGCTGGCACCGCATCGGAGCTTTGCCGACTCGATCGCGATTCGCAGCCGTCGCCGTAACGCGCATACAGCTCCCCGAGTGTTGGCTCTCCGCGAGCTCGCCGTTTCTCCGCGTTCGGATTCTTCTCGTCCGCGATTTGGCCGTTGATTTGTTCAGCCTTCTTCCGCGCCTGAGCAATCTTGGTCGCCGGGTAGCGCCCGAGGGTAGTGCGCTGCGGCTTGCCCTCGACCTTCCGATAGACGATAAAGGTCTTGACGCCTTTGCTCGTCACCCAGACGCCAAGTCCGCGAATGACCGAGCCGGGATAGAAGACCCGTTTGCAACCCGGCGGCAGAGGCAATTCATCGGGGGTTTTCTTGGTAAGATTGACAACAGGCATGACCTGATGCCGCGAGAGCTTTGGGTCAATGACTGTCCCCGGGGCTACTGCTGGGCCTACCCGGTACGTTAACTTTGGGCAAGAATGGAGTCGCCCCGACTAGTGCAGGGTACGCTTATGCGACTGTTTGTTAATGGGTTGTTAAGGCTCGTAAGGCATCGGCCAGGGTTCCTGGCGGTGCTTTATAAGCATCAGCGTTGGGGGTTCGACTCCTGCCGTCGGCACCATTCCCCCGACTCTGTCCTGCCGGAGTGATGCAGGACCATGATGGGCGCTGACAAGAATTACACCCACTACACCTGGATCGTGACCCGCGATACGATCCTCGGGGAGAGCAGCGAGGCGGTGGGAAAAATCGGGCCGAGCGGATCCAGCAACCGTGCCCCTTTCGATTCGGTCATCATTCACGGCGAGCACTTTCGCATGCTGAGTGATGCCGGCGAGGCACAGTTCTCGGGCTACATACTCGGTGACTACCGCGGGCATGAACCCCTGGAAGACTACGGGTCGCAAAACGGTTGCGCGTTCATCGAGTTCGAGCGCGACGGCGAGTGGTTGTCGCTGGAGGAATTCCGGCGCCGCGTTCTTGCGGGCAAGAATTGCTGAGTAACTGCCAGGGGGGGTCGCTCCAAAAGGTGATTCGTCGCAATGGGTAGTCGCCGGGCGTTCTTCCACGCTTCGCTCAGCGAGACGGATGCCGAACTCGCCGCCATCATCGATGGCGAGTTCCATCGGCAGGCCGATCAGATCGAGCTCATTGCCTCGGAGAATCTCGTCAGCCGCGCCGTGCTCGAGGCGCAAGGCTCGGTTTTCACCAACAAGACCGTCGAGGGCTACCCCGGCCGTCGCTACTTCGGTGGCACCGAGTGGGCCGACGCGTTGGAACAGCTTGCCACGGATCGCGCCTGCCGCTTGTTCGCCTGCCGTCACGCCAATGTGCAGCCGCACTCCGGGAGTCAGGCCAACCAGACGGTGTACCAGGCGCTGCTGGCGCCGGGGGATCGCATTCTCAGCATGGGTTTGGCCATGGGTGGCCACCTGAGTCACGGCGCGCCGCCGAATCAGTCGGGCAGGTTGTTCCATGTGGCCCACTACGGCGTCGGGCGCCAGGACGGGCGCATCGACATGGATGAGGTGGCGGAGCTGGCGCAATCCCATCGCCCCAGGCTGGTCATCGCCGGCGCGTCGGCCTATTCGCGCATCATCGATTTTGCCGCGTTTCGGCGCATCGCGGACGCCGTGGATGCATGGTTGCTGGTGGACATGGCGCACATCGCCGGTCTGGTCGCTGGCGGCGCACATCCGTCTCCCATCCCCCACGCCCACGTGACCACGACGACGACTTACAAGAGTCTGCGCGGCGCCCGCGGCGGCTTAATCCTCACCGACGACGACGATCTCCACCGGCGCTTCGCCTCTGCACTGTTTCCGGGTATCCAGGGAAGCGCCATGCTGCACGCCATGGCCGGCAAGGCGGCCTGTCTGGGCGAAGCTCTGACAGCGGAATTTGCCGACTATGCGGCGTCGTCGGTGGTGAATGCACAATCCCTGGCCGGGGAGATCCAGAGCCGCGATTTTCTGGTGGTCTCGGGCGGTACCGATACCTCGCTGCTGCTGGTGGATTTGCGCTCACGGGGGATCACCGGCAAGCGCGCAAGCGACAGGCTGGAGCAGGCGGGGCTCACCTGCAACAAGAATGCCGTTCCTTTCGACAACGAGAAGCCCACCGTCACATCCGGGCTGCGGATCTCCAGCGCCGTCGGCACCACCCGCGGCTTCGACCAGGCGGCGTTCGCCGATATCGGGCGATGGATCGCCCAGGTGCTGGACGAGTTGGTGGCCGGCGACACCGTCGAGGTCTGCCGGGCGACCCGGCAGAAAGTCAGCAGCTTGTGCGCGGAATTTCCCATCTACACGAGGGCTTGAGCGCCTTCGCGCCGGCCGGTACGGCCATTCAAGCCCACCCGTTGATCTGATAAACTCTCTTTTCGCGTTTGTTCCGGCACTATGCCTGCGCGACAACACAATGCCGGAACGCCGACCGCTGGTCGGGGCGGAGTCCGGGCAGATTGCTCTTTCGAAGCGAGTGCCCGACTCGAGATGGGGGACTGTTTTAGTTGGACCGCGTGCGCTGGCGCGCCTCAGTCATGCACTCTGTGCAGGGCTTGGCACGCGTCATCGCCGAACGCAATGCTCACGTGACGCGACAGGGTACGTGGGCTCGAGACCAGTCAGAGATTGGCCGAAAGCATGTATCTCGGCAGAACTGCGCAAGCGCGACTCGATGACGCCATCCGGGATGTCGCGTCCGGTCTATCGTCGGTGGTGGGCGAGGCCTTCTTCCATTCCCTGGTGGTGTTGCTCAGCGAGGCCATGGAGGTGGAGCACGTATTTGTCGCGGAGCTCGACTGCATCGACCACGATCGCGCCAGCCTGTTCGCCTTGTCCAGTTACGGGCAGCTGTCGAATTCGCTGACCCTGAAAATCGGCGGTAGCGCAAGCCAACTGGCCCTGGACCAGGGCACCCTCAGTATCGTTGCCCGTGCCAGGGAAGAGTTTCCTGACGACGAGTTGCTTTCGAGCCTGGAGGCCGAGAGCTTCGTCGGCCGCCGGTTGCCGGACTCCAGCGGCATCTCCATGGGATTGATTGGCGTCGTGCACGGATCCCCGCTTCCCGATCCCTCCTTCATAGAATCCCTCGTGGGTACGTTTGCCGGCCGTGTCTCGGCGGAGCTGGAACGGCGCCAGGCGGAGAGTGTGTTGCGCAGCAACGAGCTTCGTCTGCGCTCCATCGTGGAAAGCGCGCCGGTATGTATTCACGAACTCGACCGGGCCGGCTGTTTTCTCAGCATCAATGCCGAGGGAGCGCGCATGGCCGGGAATATGTTTGCCGAAGAAATTATCGGACAGGCCTACTTGGACTATGTGGCGCCCCGGGATCAGAAGCGCGTGTCAGACTTACTCGCCCGGGCCCGTGACGGCTGCGATTGCCAGTTCGAATACACCAGTATCGTCGACGGCTGCACGCGGGTGCTCAGCGCGAGCCTGGTTCCACTTTTCGACGAAGACGGCCAGGTTACCAAGTTGCTCGGCTACTCCCAGGACATCACCGAGCAAAAGACATCGGAGCAGCAGCTGGTGCACCGTGCCGAGCACGACAATCTCACGGATCTTCCCAACAGGGGGCTGTTCATGGACCGGTTGCGTTCCGGTATCGCGCGTGCCAAACGCAACAATAAGCCCCTGGCGCTTTTGTTCGTGGACTTGAATGATTTCAAGCCAGTCAACGACGAGCACGGTCACCATACCGGCGATCGACTTCTGCGCGTGGTCGCCCGCCGCTTGATGGCGGCGGTGCGGGAAGTGGATACGGTGGCCAGGATCGGCGGTGATGAGTTCGCGGTCATACTGGAAGCGATTACCGACGCCGAGGATGCTGCGGCTGTGGCAGCAAAAATCGCCGATAGTATCGGCGAACCGTTTTGTATCGACAGCGCAACGCTGCGAATCGGCGCCAGCACCGGCATCGCGATCTATCCTGGCGACGGTGACGAGGTGGCGTCGCTCCTGCGGCACGCCGATGCGGCGATGTATCGGGCCAAAAGGGCCGGGGGCCGATGCTCGGCGTGAACTTCGGTGTAGACTCGGCCCGAGGCCGCCGATATGACGCCGGATAGCCCGAAGTCGGCCGTCCCGCGATGTTTACCGCCGCCCACAAAGACTGCATAGTGCGCTAGGCTTAAATCTCGGACCCGAAGAGGACGATCCGGGTAAATAGCCCTGGCGGACCCCGGTTGCCCGCAGAAACGAAGCGGCCTGGTGAAGGCCCTTGGACCCGCACCCAGGCCCCTTTAGCGCACCACCCGATGAGCGAGATCTCCGACAAATCGAATGGCGATGCCACGAGCGAAGCGCCAACTCGGCAGCGGCGCCGGGACGACTATTGTTTTCCCGGAGAGCGCATAGCGCAGCTGAGCATCGCCTCGCGCCCGGATCGTCTGAGAATGGTACGCGCCCTGGTCAACGAGGCGGGCGACGCGAACGGTTGCAGCGGCGAGTGTATCAGCCAGATGGTCATGGCGGTGGACGAGGCTTGCCAGAACATCATCCGGCATGCCTATGGGGGCGACCCGGAAGGCGAGATCGTCGTCGACATTCGCCGCCGGGACGACACAATTGTGATTCACTTGTTGGATTTCGCCGACCCCGTCGATGTCAGCACGATCAAGCCGCGCATGCTGGACGATGTAAAGCCCGGCGGGCTCGGAACACACTTCATTCAGCAGTGCATGGACGAATGCAGTTTTCTCACACCGCCGGATGGAGCTGGCAATTGCTTGCGGCTGGTAAAAAAAATTAGATAGAGGGACGGGTATGGCTTATCAGGTACGCTCGGATGGCGACACCACCATCGTGGCGTTGAGCGGTGACGTGGATCTCGACAGTTCGCCCGAGGTACGCAGCGTTCTGCTGGAATCGGTCGGCGCGAAGCGCAGGGTCCTGGTCGAGATGTCGGCCGTTTCCTATATTGACAGTTCTGGTATCGCGAGTCTGGTAGAGGCATACCAAACAGCGCGGCGTGCAAGCACGCCGTTCGCACTGGTGGCGGTCAGTGATGCCGCCATGCGTGTCCTGGAGCTTGCCCGGCTCGATCAGGTCTTCTCCATCCACGCAAGCGTCACCGATGCCCTGGCTGATGATCTGGCGGATGGCGACTGAGCGGGACAGCCGCCCGGCAGCCACCGTGGCTTTGGGCGATGCGATGGAAAAGGTCGGCCGCGTCGCAGCCGGCGGCGTAGGGGAGGTTGGATACGCGGCCGCACTTTTTTTCGAGAGCGTCTACTGGCTGGTGCTGGGTCGTCGCTGGCGCCAACCCGTGAGGATGCCCAGCGTGTTTGCCGAGATGATGGAAATCGGCGTCCGGGCGTTGCCCATCGTCACCGTTCTGTCCGTCACGATAGGAATCATGCTGGCGATTCAGGGTATCCACACCTTAAGGCTTTTCGGTGCGGAATCCCGCGTCACGCTGGGCATAGCGCTCGCCATCACCAGGGAGTTCGCGCCTCTCATTACCGGTATCCTGGTCGCTGGACGCTCGGGCTCTGCGCTTGCGGCGCGCCTCGGTACCATGAGCATCAACCAGGAGATCGACGCATTGCGCGTCATGGGTATCAACCCGGTTCGCTTTCTCGTGGCTCCATCCCTGGTGGCGATGATGGTAATGGTGCCGTTGCTGACCTTCTGGGCGGATTTCGTAGGACTTCTGGGCGCCGGCCTCTACGTTGGTCTCGATCTGGGCATGAGCCTTGGTGCTTACGCCGACGAAGTTCTCAACGTGATGTCTGTGGGTGATCTGACCCACGGACTCAGCAAGAGTGTCATCTTCGCCGCGCTTATCACACTGGTCGCGGCCGTCAACGGCGCCAGCGTCAGCGGCGGTGCCGAGGGCGTGGGTCGAGCGACGACGCGCGCGGTTGTGCAGGCGATCGCCGGGATTCTGATCACCGACATGCTGTTCGTATTCATCGTCACGCGTTGAACATGGAGAAGAGCTCTACAGCCACGACGAAAGCCATCGAGGTCGAGCACCTCAATACTTTTTATGGCGACAGGCAGATTCTGAGAGACGTCACACTCAGTGTCGAGGAAGGCGAGATTCTCGTCATCATGGGCGGCAGCGGCTCCGGCAAGAGCACGCTGCTGCGCTATATGCTGGCGTTGGAGCGCCCGAGAAGCGGCAGCATTCGAGTGTTAGGCCGGGACGTGGTCAATGCCAGTCGTGCCGAGATGTACGAGCTACGCAAGAAATCCGGCGTCGCGTTTCAATCGGGCGCGCTTTTCAGCTCCATGAGCGTGGGCGACAATATTATGCTGCCCTTGCGTGAGCATACGGATCTGGATGAGTCGATTATCCGTATCATGGCGCGGATGAAGCTCGAAGTGGTGGAGCTCGCCGGCTTCGAGGATTTGATGCCGGCGGAACTCTCCGGGGGTATGGTGAAGCGCGCCGCTCTGGCGCGCTCCGTGGTCATGGATCCGCAGCTGCTGTTCTGCGACGAGCCGTCGGCCGGCTTGGATCCGGTTGTCGCAGCCGCTATCGACAACCTCATATTGCGCCTGCGTGACGCGTTGCGAATTACGATTGTAATTGTTACCCATGAGCTGGAGAGCGCATTCAAGATTGCCGATCGTATCGCCGTGCTCGACAAGGGTGAGATCCTCGTCGTTGGCACCGTCGACGAAGTGCGCGCCTGCAAGGATTCGCGCGTGCAGAATCTGCTGAACCGGCGTGTGGAAGAGGAAGAGCTCGATCCGGAGGCATACCTTCGCCGCCTGACCGGCGCGCGGGAGCAGTGAGCAGAAGTCGAACGATTTTGAACGATGAAAAGCGATCGCATTAACTACATCATTGTCGGTGGATTCGTGATATTGATGCTCACGGGCATCGTCACCAGTGTCGCCATGCTGAGCGGCCGTACCGGTGCCACCGACACTTACTACACGAGCTACGAGGATGTGACCGGGCTCAAGTTCGGGAGCCAGGTGCTGTATATGGGCTTTCCTGTGGGGCAAGTGGAGAAAATTTCCCCGGAGCTGGACGATGGAACCATGGTCTTTCGTCTGGAGCTGGCGCTGACCAGTCGGTTCAAGGACTGGAAGGTGCCGACCGACAGCGTCGCGCGGATGAAATCAGCGGGCTTGCTGTCCGCCATGGCCATCGATATTCGGGCCGGTGAAGGCCACAGCTGGCTTCAGCCTGACGATTTCATCGCAGGCTTGCCGGCCACCGATATCTTCGCCGCCGTCTCCGATACCGCGAACGCCCTCAAACGGCTTACGGAAACCCGCCTCGAGCCTTTGCTCACGAATCTCGACGAATACATCGATTCCATCGGCCAAATCCTGGTCACCGAAGGCGGCGCCACGATGCGCAATCTCAATGTTTTCTCGCAGACCCTGGCCGACCGGGGGCCGGAGCTCATCGATGAGATCGTATCGTTGTCTGCCTCGCTGAAGCTCACCAGCGACAGTCTTGCCAAAGTGCTATCAGCCGACAATGCCGATAAGCTGGACAGTGTCGTTGACAATGTCCTGGCGGCATCGGTCAGTCTGTCGCTCATGAGCGCGGAGGCGCGCGAAGATGTAAACGCATTGCTCGGGCCGAAATCCCAGGAGCGCATAAACGCCATGGTGGACAATTTCTCGCAGGCTTCCGCCAACGTCGCCACCATGAGCCAGACGTTGGATGAACGGGTAAAAGAGATTTTGACGCCTGAAACCGCCAGGAAAATGCAGCATGCGCTGGGCAACGTGGCTGTTGCCGCAAACAACATTGCCAGCTTGACCAGTGACCTGCATTTTACCCGCGAGAGACTGGACCACCTGCTCATCGGTCTGAACGCGATCAGCGAGGAGAATCGCCCGGACCTGCGCGCGTCGGCAGCCGATCTCCGGTTCACGCTCCGGTCCTTGTCCCAGAGAGTGGATGCCATTACCTACAATCTCGAGGGCGCGAGCCGCAACTTGTCCGAGTTCAGCCGTACCATACGGAACAACCCCGCAGTGTTGCTGCTAGGCACGAGCAAGAATTCCGATGAGGTGACCGGGGTGCAGCCGACGGCGGGGTCCGCTCTTGACTAGCCGAAGTTGGTGCTCAGGCGTGATCCTGTGCAGCGTGCTGGCCGGATGCGGCGGGCAGGGCGTGCCGGTGCCTACGGACCGGTTTCATCGACTGATCGTCGGCCCGCCAGCCACTGTCTACGAGACGCCGCAGCTCGCCGGTATCGTGGAAGTCGATCGATTTCACGCCGCCGGGGTACTCCAGGATCGTGCCATAGTCTTCGTGGAGCATGACAATCCCAACGTCTTACACCAGTATCATTATCAGCTGTGGGCAGATCCGCCGACCCGCATGCTGCAAATGGTGACCGTGGATTACCTGCGCGCGGCACACTTGGCGGACCAGGTGGTAACGACGGGCCTGCGTATCGTGCCGACCTACACGTTGACCGGTGACATCAAGAAGTTGGAACACATCGTCGGGAATTCGTCCAGCGTGGTCGTCGAGCTCGAATTCGGGCTGCGCAAGCACCGTGACGGCAGCCTTGTCTGGGTAAAGAGCTACACCGCGAGCAGGACAGTAAAAGACGACAGGGTGGGAACCGCTACCCGCGCCATCAGCGAGGCGGTGGCGGAAATTCTCACCAGCTTGTCGGCGGACCTGGTGAGGCAGTGAGCACCGTGGCACAATTTTCCGATGAAAATAGGAACCACCTGTCGGCACGCCATCCGGCCCGGCTCGCCGTCGTGCTCAACGGCTTCGGTGGCGCCTCCGTGATATTGGCCATTCTCTTCTTCGGCGGGTCGTTCTACGTGGAAAATGAAATCGGCAGGGCCTTTTGCCTGGGCGCGTTCTTTTCCGGCCTTCTGGGCGGTATCGTGCTGTTCGGTTTTGCCAAGATCATCGATATGCTGGATGCAATACGCCAGCAGACCCTCGCCGGTCCACCGAGCGAGGCATCGGAAGCCTCGAAATGAAGGTCATCGTTTCCAGAGTGCTGGCGGGGATATTGTTGACGCTGACGGCCATTCCAGCCCTGGCCGCTGCCGACCCTCTGGAGAACATCAGGTCGCTCCTCAGAGATGCCCAGTATGAAAAGGCACTGCCGCGTTTGAATTCTTTTCTGAAGGACAATCCCGAGCACGCCGAAGCGCGGTTTCTGAAAGGACTGGCACTTGCCGAGGAAGGTCGTGCCGACGAAGCCCGCGCCGTTTTTCTGGAGCTCACCGGCGACTACCCGGAGCTGCCAGAACCCCACAACAATCTGGCGGTGCTCTACGCAGCCAAGGGCGACTATGCCATGGCGCGGGAATCTCTGTTGCTGGCCATCAGCAATCACCCCGGCTATGCCACGGCACACGAAAATCTCGGGGACATCTACGCACGCCTGGCCAGCGTCGCCTACGGCAAGGCACTGAAAATAGACGCTGACAATCAGACGGCCAGAGTCAAGCTGGCGATGGTACGCGAGCTGTTCTCTGAGCGCGGTCCCGGCGCGGGCTCGGTGGCCAAGAGCAACGAATAGTGTCGCAGGTTGGGCTTCGCTTGCGTTAATGGGGACTGCGTTAATGGGGACATGATCTATTTTACCGTTGGACGGAGACCGTCCAACGGTAAAATAGATCTGTCCCCATTAACGCAAGCGAAGCCCAACCTACGGCACCGCGTAGTCGATAACCAGGCCGACGAATATCACCACCCCCACCCAGTTGTTGTTCAAGAATGCCTTGAAGCACGCGCCCGGTTGGCGGTTGCGGATCAGGTACTGCTGGTAGACGCCCAAGCCGCCGGCGGCGGCAAGCCCCAGGTAGTAGTAGCGCCCCAGCTCCAGCTGGTTTCCCACCAGCAGCATGACCACGAAGAAGCAAAGCTGGACGATGCCGATCATGAACCGGTCCATCTCGCCGAACAGAATTGCCGTGGACTTTACGCCCACGTAGATGTCGTCTTCGCGATCGACCATGGCGTACATGGTGTCGTAGGCGACTGCCCACAACACGACACCGGTGAGAATCAACCAGGCGACCGGCGGCACGCTGTTGGTCTGCGCCGCGAACGCCATGGGCACGGCCCAACCGAAGGCGATGCCCAGATGAACCTGGGGCAGATAGGTAAAACGTTTCATGAACGGATAGCTCACCGCCAGTGGTACCGCCGCCAGCGACAGCAGCAGCGTCAGACGGTTGAGCGTGAGCACCAGAGCCAGCGCCAACAGGCACAAGACCAGGAACAGCAGCAGCGCTTCCCTGGGGCTTACATGCCCGGCGGCTATCGGACGCCCCCGGGTGCGGGCGACGTGCGGGTCGAGATTGCGGTCCGCGTAATCGTTGATGACGCAGCCCGCCGAGCGCATGAGGAAGACGCCGAGCACGAAGACCAGCGTCACGAAGGGACTGGGCTGCCCTTCACCGGCTATCCACAAAGCCCACAGAGTGGGCCACATCAGCAACAGGGTGCCGATGGGCCGATCGACGCGCATGAGCAGGCCGTACTGGCGCACGCGCTCCTTCAGGAATGCGATTTTCGTGTCGTCACCCACGGATAGGCCGATGGACGCAGGCGGGTCAGTGGTGGCGGGAGCGGTGAGTCATACGCCAGCGTAGTGTATCGCATTCCCGATCCAACGCCTTATCAAAGGCTGGGCGCATTCCGGATGGTCGGACAGGATTTCGTTGGCGGCCCTGGACACGGCCGGAATCAGCGCCTGATCGCGCACCAGATCCGCGATTCTGAATTGCATCAGCCCCGTCTGACGCGTGCCCAGCACATCCCCTGGACCGCGCAACTCCAGGTCCCGCTGGGCGATTTGAAATCCGTCACCGGTCTCGCGCAGGATGTCCAGCCTGTCCCTGGCGGGTCCCGACAGGGGTGGCTGGTACAGCATCAGGCAGACGCTTTTGCGCGTCCCGCGTCCGACGCGGCCGCGCAGCTGATGCAGTTGCGAGAGCCCCAGCCGCTCGGCGTTCTCGATGATCATGAGGCTCGCGTTGGGAATGTCGACGCCTACCTCGATGACCGTTGTCGCCACCAGCAGATCCAGGCTCCCTTCTTTGAAGGCCGCCATGGTCTGCTCCTTGAGCGCGGATTTCATACGCCCGTGCACCAGGCCGATGCGCAGATCCGGCAGCGCAGCGGTCAGATTGCGGTGGGTCTCTTCGGCGGCCTGGGCCTTCAACGCTTCGGAATCCTCGATGAGGGTGCAGACCCAGTAGGCCTGCTGACCTTCCCGGCATGCGGCGTGCACCCGCGCAACCACCTCGGGCCGGCGGGAATCCGGGAGCACCGCCGTTTCGATGGCTTGTCTTCCGGGCGGCAGCTCATCGATGACCGAGGTGTCGAGATCCGCATAGACCGCCATCGCCAGGGTGCGGGGGATCGGTGTCGCCGTCATGATGAGCTGGTGGGGCCGCTCGCCGCCCCGTTGACCCTTGTCGCGCAGCGCAAGACGCTGATGGACACCAAAGCGGTGCTGCTCGTCGACGATCACCAGGCCGAGGTTGGGAAAGGTAACCTGTTCCTGAAACAACGCATGGGTACCCACCACCAGTATCGGTTGGCCGCTTGAAATGCTCTCCAGTGCCGTCGCCCGCGCCCGGACCGTGAGCTTCCCCGACAACCATGCCACGGGGATCCCCAGGGGCTCGAGCCAGGCGAGAAGGTTTCCCAGGTGCTGCTCGGCCAGCAATTCGGTGGGCGCCATGAAGGCCACCTGATAGCCGGCTTCGATGGCTTGCAGCGCCCCGACCACGGCCACTACGGTCTTGCCCGAGCCCACGTCGCCCTGAACCAGCCGCTGCATGGGGTGTGACTTCTCGAGATCCGCGCCTATCTCGTCGATCACGCGCCCCTGGGCGGCCGTGAGGACAAAGGGCAGCGTTTCGATGAAACGCCGGCGCAGGCGTCCCTCGGTTTGCATCGGCGCCGCCGCGTCCGCCTGCAGTTGCCGGCGCAGCAGCCGCAGGCTGAGATGCTGGGCGAGCAGCTCATCGAAGGCCAGCCGCCGTCGGCCACGCCCGGCGACGGATTCCGGGTTTTCCGGATCCGATCCCGGCGGTGGCCGGTGCACCGCCAGCAGGGACTCCTTGAGAGGCGCGAATCCGTGGCGGGCAAGAATGTCTCCGGGCACGTAGTCCTTCAGCGTCGCGTCGCTTTCCAACCTCGCCAGTGCCTGATCCGTCAGGCTTCGCCAGTTCGCCTGATGCAACCCCTCGGTGGTGGGGTAAACAGGCGTCAGGTGATCTTCCGTGGCGATCTCTTCCGACGCCTCCAGTAGCCGGTATTCCGGATGGACCAACTCTAAACTTTTCGGTCCCTGGCGCACTTCGCCGAAGCACAGGACGCGCTCACCCCGGGCCAGGCGTTTCTGCTGACTCTGACCGAAGTAGAAGAAGCGCAGGCTGAGGCTGCCGGTGCCGTCGTGAATGATGCACAGGAGAGAACGGCGGCGCCCGTACTGAATCCGCGTGATCTGAATCTCGCCGCAGACGACCGCTTCCTGGCCCGGGCGCAACGACCCGATAGCGCTCAAGCGCGTGCGGTCCTGGAAACGCAACGGGAGATGGAAGAGCAGATCCTGCAGCGATTCGATGCCCAGTGCTGCCAGCCGCTGGGCGATGCGCGGGCCGACACCGCGAAGCGCGGTGACGGGGACGCTGTCCGAGTGATCTTCTTTGCCCACGCCGTGGCCGGTGCGCCTCAGAGTCTGTGAATTAATCGCCCAACCTAGCGAGACGGTTCCTGGGCGTGCCCTGCAAGGTGCGGCCGCTTTCGCCCATCTGACCGCCATGGATGGCCGCTCTCGCACATCCTGTGCTTCGCGGCACCTGCACATCCATGTGCAATGGCGGGAATGCAGAAGGATTGCAGGAGCAATCCCTGCCATGTGCTTCGCGGCACCTGCACATCTGACCGCCATGGATGGCGGGAATGCAAAAGGATTGCAGGAGCAATCCTTGCCAGGTGCAATGGGGGTGCACAAAATCGCGCACGTAGCGGGACTACGTGAGCGATTTTGGGGGTCCTCGCAACGCCGCAGGGTGCGTTCAGGGGCCGTCGCAGTAAGCATGGTGATTGATTCACAGACTCTCAGGCGTCCAGCACCATAATCGCTTCGATCTCCACCTGGGAGCCCTTGGGGAGCGCGGCGACACCGACGGCGGCGCGCGCCGGGTAGGGTTCCGCGAAGTACTCACTCATGACCTCGTTGACCACCGGGAAATCCGCGAGATCCGTCAGGGACACGTTCAGTTTTACGACTTGCGACAGATCGCCGCCAGCGGCTTGCGCCACCGCGCGCAGGTTTTGAAACACGCGATCAATTTGCTCGCGTGTTCCCTCTACCAGCTCCATGGTTTCGGGGTCCAGTGCGATCTGGCCGGACAGATAGACTGTGCCGTCGACCTTGACTGCCTGGGAGTAGGTGCCGATGGCATCGGGTGCATTCGGGGTGCTGACTATTGTTCTGCTCATATGCGTTCCTCTCGAGTTTCGTTTAACTTCCCTTGCGCATGATGCGTGTTACTTCGCTGATGCCACGGATGCGGCGGATCAAGTGTGCAAGGTGCACGCGGTCAGTGACACCGATGACGAAGCTGAGGGTGGCAGTACTGCCCTCGCTGTTCTCCATGGACACGTTCTCGATGTTGGCGCCCATGTCGGATATGACGGCCGCGACGGTGGCAAGCACGCCCTTCTGATTGGCGGTATCGACGCGCACCTCGACAGGAAAATCGCCGTCGATGGTGGGCTCCCACTCCACGTCGACCCATTTATCCGGCTGATCGGCATACTCGGCGATGTTGCGGCAGGCGGCGGTGTGGATGACCACGCCGCGCCCGGCGCTGACGAATCCGAGCACCGGGTCGCCGGGGATCGGATGACAACATTTGCCGAGACTGACCACCATTCCCTCCGATCCCTTGATATAGATCGGGTGGTTGGTGCGCAGTGCATCGGCTCCGGACTTGGCTTCATCGGCGACGGGGTTCAGGCGCCGGGTGACCAGCGCCGCAGGCCGCTGCCCGAGGCCGATGTCCTCTAGCAAATCGTCCAGCGTCTCGAGTTTCAGCTCCTCGAGCAGCGCGCCGATGCGGTCTTTCTCGATATCGCCCAGAGTCAGGGACTGTGATGCCAGGGCCTGGTTGAGCAAACGCCGTCCCAGCTCCACTGCCTCCTCGGCGCGCAGATTCTTCAGATAGTTTCGAATCGCGGCCCGGGCTTTGCCGGTTACCACGAAGGTCAGCCAGTTGGCGTTCGGCCGTCCCCAGGATGCGGTCACGACTTCCACGTTCTGCCCGGTGAGAAGCTGGCTGCGAAGCGGCGCGTAACGGCCGTCGATCTTGACGGCGATGCAGGTGTTGCCGACATCGGTATGCACCGCGTAAGCGAGATCCACGGCGGTCGCGCCGCGCGGCAGCTCCATGATGTCGCCGGCCGGGGTGAATACGTAGACATCCTTGGGAAACAGATCGACCTTGACGTGCTCGATGAACTCCATGGAGTCGCCGGCCTCGGTCTGCATTTCCAGCAACTCCTTGATCCACTGGCGGGCGCGCTCCTGGGCCGCGCTGCTGCCGGTCTTGCCGGTCTTGCCGGTTTTGTATCCCCAGTGAGCGGCGATCCCGGCCTCGGCGACACTGTGCATGTCTTCGGTGCGAATCTGCACTTCCAGTGGCGCACGATAGGGGCCGAACAGGACCGTGTGCAGAGATTGATAGCCATTGGCCTTGGGCAGCGCGATGTAGTCTTTGAACTTGCCGGGCACCGGCTTGTAGAGGTTGTGCATCACACCGAGCACCCGGTAGCAGTCATCGGCGGTTTCGACGGTGATCCGGAAGGCGAAAACGTCCAGCACCTCTTTGAAAGACACGCCCTTGCCGCGCATCTTCTTGTACAGGCTGTACAGGTGCTTCTCGCGGCCGACTACCTTGGCGCTCAAACCCTCCTGGCGCAGACGCCGCTTGATGGCAGTCTCGATCTTGCGCACCACCTGCTTTCTGTGGCCCCGCACTTTTCGCATTTCCGCGGCGAGGACGCGGTAACGCATGGGGTACAGGGACTGGAAGCCGAGATCCTCCAGCTCTTGGCGAATGCTGTTGAGGCCCAGCCGATTGGCGATGGGCGCATAAATCTCGAGGGTCTCCCTGGCGATTTGCCGGCGCTTCTCGGGGGGCAGCGCCGAGAGCGTGCGCATGTTGTGCAGGCGATCGGCGAGCTTGACCAGGATCACGCGGATGTCCCTGGCCATGGCGAGCAGCATCTTGCGGAAGTTCTCTGCCTGGAACTCCGCTTTACTCTTGAAACTTATCTGGGTGAGCTTGCTGACACCGTCGACCAGATCCGCGACCTCAGCGCCGAACTCCTCAGCAATCTGGCCCTTGACGGTCTCCGTGTCTTCGATGACGTCGTGAAGAATGGCAGCGACGATGGTCTCGCAGTCCAGTCGCATCTGCGCGAGGATGCGCGCCACCTCGATGGGGTGATGGATGTAGGGCTCGCCGGAGGCGCGATGCTGGCCTTCGTGGGCTTGCGCCCCGAACAGGTAGGCGCGATAGATTTCCTTTACCTGATCCGATTCGAGATAGGTGTCGGCGAGACCACAGAGATCGCTGATGAGAAACACGTGGCCTCCAGAGTCAGAAGCCCGGCCGGGGTGGGAGCGGGTTGAACCTGTTACTCGCCGCCGATGGCTTCACCTGGCCCCACAAGTTCTTCCTGGACGGTTTTCTGGGCAATATCGTCGAGGATCGCCAGATCAATTTTCCCCTCGGCAATCTCCCGCAGGGCGATGACGGTGGGTTTGTCATTATTGATCTCCACCAGCGGTGTCGCGCCGCGGGTAATCTGCCGGGCCCTCTTGGTAGCCAGGAGTACCAGCTCGAAGCGGTTGCCGATCTTGTCGATACAATCTTCGACGGTGATGCGTGCCATCAGTTATAGCTCCAATTCTCAAGGCGCAAACGATGAATACTAGCTAAGTTGCTGAAATTATACCAGCAAAGACCCGATCAGTTCCCCATGGAGCAGGCTTTGACGCTGCTGGCACAGGCGTCGGCAGCGGATAATGCTGCGCAAGTCCGCCAGTGCCACCTCGAACGCGTCGTTGATGACCAGGTAGTCGAATTCGCAGAAGTGGGACATCTCGGCGACCGCATCGCGCGTGCGCCTGGCGATGATCTCATCGGAGTCCTGGGCGCGTCCGGCAAGCCGCTCGGCCAGGGCCTCCCGGGAGGGCGGCAGGATGAAGATGCCGATGCAGCCGGGGTGGCGCTGGCGAACCTGGCCCGCTCCCTGCCAATCGATCTCGAGAATCACGTCCTCGCCGGCCGCCAGGAATTTCTCCACCGAATCCCTCGCGGTGCCATACCGGCGATCGAACACCCGGGCGTGCTCGAGGAAGGCATCCGCGTCGATCATGGCGACGAAGTCCTTGTCGCTCACGAAATGATAATTAACGCCGTCGATCTCGTTGCTGCGGCGCGGGCGCGTGGTGTGGGACACCGACACATGCAGTTCCGGCTGTGAAGCATGCAGTGCTGCCACCAGGCTGGTTTTGCCGGCGCCCGAAGGCGCGCTGATGACATACAGGTCCCCACTCGCGGTCTTCTCCACTTCTGCCATCTGGGCGCATCACTCCACGTTCTGGATCTGCTCGCGCATCTGCTCGATCAGAACCTTGAGATCCACCGACGCCCGCGTGGTCTCGGTGTCGATGGATTTGGAGCCCAACGTGTTGGCCTCCCTGTTGAGCTCCTGCATGAGAAAGTCCAGACGTCGCCCGGCCGGCCGCTCCTCGTCGACCACCCGCTGGACCTCCTTCACGTGGGCATCCAGGCGGTCCAGCTCTTCGGCCACATCGGTCTTCTGCGCGACCATGGCCATCTCCTGTTCCAGGCGTTCTTCGTTGAGCTGCTCGGCGAACTCGGCCAGACGATCCCGAAGACGCTGGCGGCAGGCTTCGAGGACCTCCGGCAGGCGCTCGCGCACCGTGCCGACGATGGCCTGTATCTCGTTACAGCGCTGTGTGAGCAATCCGGCGATGTGCTGTCCTTCGCGCTCGCGGGTCGCCACCAGCTCGCCGAGGGCCTCGTCCAGCAACTCGAGCACGGCTTTGCCGAGGGTGTCGATGTCGGGGGATCGCGTCTGCACTACCCCGGGCCAGCGCAACACATCGATGGCATTGACACGGGCGGGATCGTGGAGCAGGGCGTCGATCTCGCGAGTTGCCTCCGCGATTCGCCTGGCGAGATTCAAATTGAGCTCCAGGCTCGCGTCGCTTTCCGTACCCAGGGAAAGCCGCAGGGTGCAATCCACTTTGCCACGGTTCAGCCGCCCCCGGACCCGCTCGCGGACAGCGCTCTCGATGGCGCGCACCTCCTCTGGCAGGCGCGGCGACACATCCAGGTAGCGGTTGTTGACGGAGCGCAGCTCCCAGTAAGCCGTTCCCCAATCTTCGGTGCGTTCGCTGCGGGCGAAGGCGGTCATGCTGCGAATCATAGTGCGACCCATAGTGCGACCCATAGTGTGACATTTGGGGCGGATGGCGTGGGGCAATGGTAACGGGCGACGAGCTGCGTGTCTGCCAAACCGTCGTGCCTATATAATGGCCCGTTCGTTCCAATGTGCGAAGGAATCTCACTATGCGTCCCAGCGGCAGAGCTCCAGACGAGCTGCGCAACGTTTCTATCGAACGGCATTACACCTGCCACGCGGAAGGTTCGGTGCTGGTGTGCTTCGGCGACACGCGGGTCATCTGCACGGCTAGCGTGGAAACGCGCGTGCCGCCGTGGCTGCGCGGCCGCGGCCGGGGCTGGGTAACGGCGGAGTACGGCATGTTGCCGCGGGCCACCGGAGAGCGTAGTGGGCGCGAGGCAGCCCGTGGCCGGCAGGGCGGGCGGACGCTCGAGATCCAGCGCCTGATCGGCCGGGCGCTGCGCGGCGTGGTGGATCTGACCGCCCTTGGCGAGTGCAGCATCACGTTGGACTGCGACGTGATTCAGGCCGACGGCGGCACCCGTACCGCCGCCATCACCGGCGCCTACGTGGCGTTGGTGGATGCCGTGAACGCGCTGGAGCGCAGCCGGGGCACCGCGGGATCGCCCATTCACGGTCAGGTGGCGGCGGTGTCGGTGGGGATCTACCAGGGTCAGCCGGTGCTGGACCTGGACTACGCTGAGGATTCGGAAGCCGAGACCGATCTGAATGTGGCCATGAACGACAACGGTGCTTTCATCGAGATTCAGGGAACTGCCGAGGGTCATGCCTTCCGCCGCGACGAGCTGGACGCCATGCTGACACTGGCCGGGGAAGGGGTTGCCACCTTGCTCGAGCTGCAGCGCGAAGCACTCGAGGGCTGATCCGGTGACACGGGTGGTGCTGGCCAGCGCAAACGCGGGAAAGCTGCTGGAGCTCAACGCACTGCTCGTGCCTCACGGCTTGGACGTCGTGCCACAGTCGGAATTCGCGATCCCCAGCGTCGAGGAAACCGGCGAGAGCTTCGTCGAGAATGCCATCATCAAGGCACGCCACGCGGCGCGCCTGTCGGGCCTGGCTGCCATTGCCGATGATTCAGGACTGATGGTGGAGGCTCTGGACGGCGCCCCGGGCATTTACTCGGCGCGCTACGCACGCGTCGGCGCCAGTGACGGTGAAAATCTCCAGCATCTGCTGGACAGCATGCGTGATATTCCCGATTCTCGCCGGGGCGCGCGTTTCGTCTGCCTGGTGGTTTACATGAGCCACCCTCTGGACGCCTGTCCGCTGGTGTGCGAAGGCGTCTGGCCGGGGCGTATTGCCCGCGAGCCAAGGGGCGATGGCGGTTTCGGCTACGACCCGGTGTTTTACCTGGAGGACTGTGGCTGCACTTCCGCCGAGCTCGCGCCCGCGCGCAAGAACAGCATCAGCCACCGGGCCAGAGCCATGCGGGCGTTGCTCGCCCGCCTGGCGCAATCGTGACGGACTTGCCGTGATGGCGGCGCTCGCGCCGACTCCGCCCCTCGGTCTCTACGTGCACCTGCCGTGGTGCGCGCGCAAGTGCCCTTACTGCGACTTCAACTCCCACCAGGCCAGCGACATTCCCGACAGCGCCTACGTCGCTGCCCTGCTTGAGGATCTGGATGACGAGAGCGTGCGCGTCACCGGCCGCGCCGTCGAGAGCGTCTTCATCGGCGGCGGCACACCGAGTCTGTTTTCCGTGTCCGCCATCGCTGCGCTGCTGGACGGCATTCGCGCACGGGTGGAGCTTGCGCCGGATTGCGAAGTGACCCTGGAGGCCAACCCCGGCAGCGCCGAAGCTGATCGCTTCGCCGGTTACCGGGGCGCCGGCGTCAACCGATTGTCCATCGGCGTGCAGAGCTTCGACGATGGGGCCCTGCAGCGCATCGGCCGCATTCACGATGCCCGGGCAGCCCACCAGGCCGTGGAGATGGCGCAGGCCGCCGGCTTGGAGCGCATCAATATCGATCTGATGTACGGCCTGCCGGGCCAATCCTGGCAGGGGGCGCTGGCGGATGTGGAGCAGGCCCTGGGCCACGGCGTGAGCCACCTTTCCCACTACGAGCTGACCATCGAGCCGAATACGCTGTTTCACCGATTTCCGCCGGCACGTCCCGACGAGGATGCGCTCTGGACGATGCACACCAGGAGTCTCGAGCGGATGGAATCCGCCGGGCTCCGGCGTTACGAGATCTCGGCTTTTGCACGGCCCGGCGACCAGTGCCGGCACAACCTCAATTACTGGCGCTTCGGCGACTACCTGGGCATCGGCGCCGGCGCCCACGGCAAGCTCACCCGTGGCGTGGACCGGGTGGTGGAGCGCAGCGTCAAGCACCGCCATCCCCGCCGCTATCTGGCGAGCCGTGGCGGCGGGGATTTCGAGGCCAGCCGCGGGCCGGTGGCGGGCGCGGATCTGCCGTTGGAATTCATGCTCAACGCGGCGCGCCTGCTGGAGGGCTTCTCCGAGGAGCTGTTCGAGGCCCGCACCGGATTGCCGGCCTCGGTCATCAGTGGGCCGTTGCTTCAGGCCGAGAAGCGCGGTCTCATTCATCGATCCCCTGGAGCCATTCGCCCGACCCGGCGGGGAACGCAGTTCCTGAATGATTATCTGACGCTGTTCCAGGATCCGAGCCCGGCGGCGGCGCCGGAGGACGCCACGAAGCGTGCTCCGGTCGACAGGGGCGGCGGGTCGCCGGTGCTATAATTTCAGGCCTGACCCTCAATGGGTGACCCGAAGGCTTCATTCATGGCCCGCCTGCTGTTTTTGCTGCTCTTGCTCTTATCCACCGCCGCCGGTGCGCGTATGTATCAGTGGCAGGATCCCCATAGCAAGTCCATGCAGTTTGCAGGCGTTCCGCCGGCCTGGTACCGCGGCCTCCAGGGTGGTCCCCGGGTGCGTGTCTACGAAGGCGGCACGCTCATCGACGACACCAGTATCCTGTTATCGCCCGAGGATGACCGCAGCATGCGGGATATGGCTTTCCGCGCCCTGGAACAAGAGCAGCAACTGGAGGCCATCAAGCGCCTCGAGCGGGCCGCCCTGCGCGAGGAGAGCCGCCGCGAGCAGGTACGTCGCGAGGCCTTGAAAGCGCAGGCCAGCAGCGAGCAATCGGATACCGCCGGGGTGGCACCGGAGATCTTGCCGGAGTCCCTGGACGCGGACGAGGTCAATAAGCTCAAAGCCATCCTCGCCGAGTTCGATCGCGCCGGCGGCTTGATAGTGCTACCGCCGTCGACCGGGCCACTCCCGGCAACGTCGCCCACTACCGGAAGCGCCTCCACCTACTAGCCGCTCCCGCCGTCCGCTGAATCAA
>SMUY01226628.1_pt1 | contig 30493 bp, 29 predicted proteins | sample 2456441 | NCBI WGS metagenome assembly SMUY01 (sample SAMN11095931, study PRJNA526329) | marine sediment metagenome | biome: Marine sediment; feature: Surficial sediment; material: Deep marine sediment; isolation source: Hadal surficial sediment | place: Pacific Ocean | collected 2014-11 | depth...
ATCTCCCCGGCCAGCATCTTGGCTGCGATCTCCCCGGCGGTCCAGAGGCCGCCGTCTTCCTGCTTGGTGATGCCCGTGTGGGTCACCACCTTCATCTCGGCGATCCGGCCATGGCCCACGTAGAAGGTCTTTCCCGTGTGGTCCTTGGCGAGATCGCTGGCGAGATACACCACCAGCGGAGACACGAGGGCGGGATTCATCGTGGTCTTCATCTTTTCATCGAAGCCAGGCAGGTCCTCGGTGAGCCGCGTCAGTGCGACCGGCGCCAAGATGAAGACACGCACTCCGTATTTCTTGCCCTCGATGGCAAGACAGCGTGAGAAGCCCGCGATACCGGCCTTGGCCGCGCCGTAGTTGCACTGACCGAAGTTGCCGTTCAGACCCGAGGTCGAGGACGTGTTGATGATGACACCCCCTTCGCCCCGTTCCTTCATGTGCCTGTAGACTGCGTGGCTCACGCAGTACGTTCCCTTCAGGTGGACGTTGATCACGATGTCCCACAGGTCTTCGGTCGTATTGGCGAAGGACTTGTCGCGCAGAATGCCCGCGTTGTTCACGAGGATGTCGGCCTTCTCGAAGCTGTCGAGGGCACTCTTGAGGATCGACTGGCCGCCTTCAACCGTGGTGACGGAATCGTAGTTCGCGACCGCCTCGCCGCCGGCGGCCTTGATCTCCTCGACGACCGCGTCGGCCATGTTGTGGCCGGCACCGCTGCCATCGCGGGCACCGCCGAGGTCGTTCACGACAATCGCGGCGCCTTCCTTCGCGAGTGCCAGCGCGTGTTGTCGGCCGATGCCGCCGCCGGATCCCGTGACGATCGCAACCTTACCATCGAGCAAACCCATGGTCGCCTCCCTGCCCTCTACTGAGGAAATGCGCGGCTCGACCGCGCCATGACATTCGCCGATGAATCGGGGCGGATCCCCGGCGGGGCGCATCCTACCCGACGGCTGACAGGTGGATCAAGCCTGGCTGAACAGGATCGTGCGCAGGGTCCCAAACGGCTGAAATCCCAGGCGCTCGTACAGACGGCGGCCCGCGACGTTGCCCTCGACGACGGCCAGCTGGACGTGGTCGGCACCGGCCTCGAAGGCCTCCCGGCACAGATCCGAAACCCCCGCGGTGGCGAATCCCTCTTTCCGACACTCGGGCCAGGTGTAGACGCCCTGCAACAACCAGCCTTCGGGCCGACGCACGTCGGCATATCCCACGAAGACGACGCGACCCTTGGACTCGATCACGCGCGCCCGCGGCGAGCGCCCGCGCACCCAACGGCGAAAGCCGAGAACGTCGCCCTCGAAGGGATCGGGCCGACCCTCTTCCCGCAGGCTCTCCCGCGCCGCGATCACCAGCGGCTCCAGGTCGTCGCGCTCGGCCAATCGGGTGGGAACCCGGTCGCGGGTCGGCAGCAGTCGAGCATCGTCCGGCCGCACCAGATAGGCGATCTCGCGGCGATCAATCAGTGTGCTTCGCGCCGCGCGCTGGCACATCCGTTCCCAGAGCTCGGTGGCAGGACCGATCGGACTCTTGATCAGGCCGACCCCCACGGTCTCGAGCAGCGGCAGGAAGGAGGCGATCGCCTCGGATTCGACCGCCGCATCCAGGACCACTGTCGGCCGCAGGCCCATCACGCCGATGATCTCGCCAGCTCGGCGCGCAACGGCGGCCTGGCTGCGCATCTCGCCGGCCGCGGGCGCCTGTCCCAGCCGACTCGCTTGTTCCAGGAGCAGCAGGTTCGACAGGGGATCGCGCGCCAGATACTCGATCACGGCCGCGCCATCGGACCGTCTGATCAGCTGGGCCGTCACAGCGTCGGACATGGGCTCACTCGATCACGGCGAGGACCAAGCCCTCCTCGATCGAATCCCCCTCTGCCACGCGGATTTCGCTCAGTCGACCCGAGCACGGAGCCTCCACGGGAATCTCCATCTTCATCGACTCGATGATCAGGATCACATCTTCCTCCGCGAGCTCGTCTCCGACCGCCTTCTCGATTTTCCACACGTTCCCCGCAATCTGTGCTTCGACCTCGGTCGCCATGAACCCTCCTCCCCGCGCCGGGCTCGCGCGCCCGGCGGCACTCTCATGGTGCAGCTGGACGCAAGCTCAGGCAAGCGGCGCTATCCTGCCGCATCCGATGCTAGAGACGCTGACGCAAGGATTCACCGCCGCAAGGGAGCGGCTCGCCGGGGTACGCGAACTCAGCGAAGAAAACATCGACGAAGCCCTGCGCGACGTCCGGATGTCACTGCTGGAGGCGGACGTCGACTTCGCCGTGGTCAAGGACTTCCTGGCCCGGGTGAAGCAGAAATCGCTGGGCGTCAGGGTCGGCACCCGCACCCGCGACGCCTCCGGTCGCTCGATCCACGTCACTCCCGGCCAGCACTTCGTCCGATCGTGCGAGGAAGAACTCACCGAGCTGATGGGTCCGGTCGACCCGGAGTTGGCCCGCTCCACGGGCGGTGTGACTTCGGTGCTGCTGCTGGGACTTCAGGGCGTCGGCAAGACGACGGTGGCGGCCAAGCTCGCCAACTACCTGAAGAAGAAGAAGAAGCGCCCGCTGCTGGTGGCTGCCGACGTCTATCGCCCGGCGGCCGTGCTTCAGCTCCAGCAGCTCGGCGAAAGCATCGGCGTCCCTGTCCACGCGGGCGCCGAAGGCGAGTCCCCCGCAGCGATCTGCGCCGCCGCCGCCGAGCGGGCCCGGAACGAGTCCCTCAACGCCATCGTCTATGACACCGCCGGCCGGCTTGCCATCGACGATCTGTTGATGACGGAGCTGGAAGAGATCAACCGCGCCACCTCGCCCGCCAACACGCTGCTGGTCTGCGATGCCCTGATGGGGCGCGACGCCGTCAACGTCGCCAAAGCCTTCTCGGAGCGCCTCAAACTCGACGGCCTGGTGCTCACGAAGCTCGACGGAGACGCACGCGGGGGTGCCGCTCTCGCCGTGAAGGCCGTGACTGGCGTTCCCATCAAGTTCGTCGGAACCGGAGAGAGCCTCGATCGCCTCGAAGAATTTCGGCCCGAGGGCCTCGCCTCCCGCATCCTCGGAATGGGCGACATCGTCGGCCTCGTCAAGGATTTCGACGAGGTCACGGACGAGAAGGAAGCCGAGGCCGACGCCGCCAAGCTCCTGAAGGGCGAGTTCGGCCTCGACGACCTGCTGAAGCAGCTCAAGATGATCCAGAAGATGGGCCCGCTGCGCGACGTCCTCGCCAAGCTGCCCATGTTCGGATCAATGGCCGAGCAGGTGGACGAGAGCGAGACGGTCAAGGTGGAGTCGCTGATCCGCTCGATGACGCCGGGCGAACGCGCGACCCCCGACCTGATCGACAAGAGCCGCGCGTCGCGCATCGCACGCGGCTGCGGGCGGCGCTCGAAGGACGTCCGCGACCTGGTCGAGCGCTTCGGCCAGATGCGAGAGGTGATGTCGTCCCTGGGTTCACCCGGCGGCTTGCTCTCCCGGATCCCGGGAATGGGCCAGCTGGCGGGAGCCGGCGCCGCCGGCCCGCTGGACCCCGAGGCGCTACTGGGGGGGATGGGCTCGATGGCCGGGGGCAGCAAGCCCGGCAAGGCCCGCGATCAAAAGAGACAAAAAGGCAAGCGAAAGCAGGCCCGCAGAGCGCGGAGAAAGAACCGAAAGCGCTAGGACCGGCCAGCGCCCCCTCGGGGCGGGCCGTAAGCCGCCGCGGCGGTCGGCCCGGCGCCCGAAGGGCGCCCCGTGACCGGCATCAGGTTCTGCGGGCTCGTTGCCGATGCGTGGAGAATTGATGCGCCAGCCGCTGATCATCTTCTGGACGACGCTTTGTGTCGCGACGAGCAGCCTTGCCGCCGCTGCCAATCAACAGCTGCCGCTGCCGGCGGAGCTGGAGCCCAACGTCCGGTTCTGGACCCGGATCTACACCGAGGTCGACACCCGAGCCGGCCTGATCCACGACAACCGATCGCTCGATGTCGTGTACGCAACCATCCGGATCCCCAAAGGCCTGAGTCGACGCGCCCGCGAGCGACTTGTCGGGAAGTCGAAGAAACACTACAGCACCATCCTGCGCCGCTTGGCGACGGGCAAGCGCGACGGTCTGACCGAGGAAGAAGCCCGGGTCCTGGCGCGCTGGCCCGAAGGTGTGAGCGACAAGACCTTGCGAAGCGCCGCCTACCGGCTGCGCTTCCAGCTGGGCCAGGCCGACCGCTTCCGGGAGGGGCTGATCCGCTCGGGAAACTGGATCGACGTCGTCCGGCAGATCATGATCGATCGGCAGGTCCCGGTCGAGCTGGCCGCCCTGCCCCACGTTGAATCGTCGTTCAATCCGCGCGCCTACTCGCACGTGGGCGCCGCGGGCCTGTGGCAATTCACGCGGTCCACGGGCCGCCGCTACCTGCGCATCGACCACGTCGTGGACGAACGCATGGATCCCGAGAAGGCCACGGTCGCCGCCGCCCGACTGCTTCGCGACAACTACGCGCGGCTCGACTCGTGGCCCCTGGCGATCACCGCCTACAACCACGGCGTCGGCGGCATGGCGCGTGCCGTGCGAAAGCTCAAAACCCACGACTTGGGGAAGATTTCCCGAAAGTACAACGGTCGCACCTTCGGTTTCGCCTCCCGAAACTTCTATTCTGAGTTCCTGGCGGCGTCCCGGATCGACCAGGACCCCGAGCGCTATTTCGGCGCGATCCAGCGCGCCCGGCCGATTGAGTACGCGGTCCTGGAGACGGACCACTACTACAAGGCCACGACCCTCGCGAGCGCCCTGGGCGTGAAGTTCTCGACGCTGCGCGACCACAACCTGGCTCTCCGTTCGTCAGTTTGGATCGGTGCCAAGCTCGTCCCGAAGAACTACCCGCTGAAGATCCCGGCCGACGCCGTGCAGATACCGTTCGTCACCGCGCTGGCCAACATCCCGAGCCGTGAACGCCTCACCGAGCAGCGGCGCGACCGCTTCCACAAGGTCCGTCGCGGAGAAAGCCTCTCGAAAATCGCACGCCGCTACCGCGTGAAGGAGCGTGAACTGGTCACGCTGAACAACCTCCGCAGCCGCCACCGGATCCGCGCCGGTCAGGTGCTGCGCCTCCCCGACGACGGCAGAGCACCCGTCGTCCGTGTTGCTCGGATCGCGCCTCCGGCCGACGGCTTCTACAGCGTTCGTCGTGGCGACAACATCACGATCATCAGCCAGCGCTTCGGGGTCACACCGAAGCTGGTGCTGAGCTGGAACCGCCTCCAGAACCCGAATCACCTGACCGTCGGACAGCGCCTGCGGGTGTCGGCACCCGCCGTTGCCAGCGCGGCCGCACCCCGGTCCGCCAGCCTGACAGCGCCGACGTCGGCTCCGGCCCCGAAGACACAGCCGAAAGAGACCGCCATCCAGACTGCTTCTGCATCGCCGACGGCACCCGCGAGTTCCAGCTCCGTGGTCGCGGCCGACGCCCAGCCCGAGCCTTCCCTGGCGGAGCTCCCGACCGGCGAGGTCGTCATCGTTGCCGGAAACGGTGAGCCGGTCCCGCTTCCGGATCCCTCGAACTATGCCGTCCATCGTGACGATCAGGTCACCGTCCAGGCCGAGGAGACCCTGGGCCACTACGCCGAGTGGCTCGAGATCTCCGCCAGCGACCTGCGCCGACTCAACGGCATGCGCTACGGCACACCGCTGGCGATCGGCCGTCAGAAGAAGCTCGACTTCAGCCGGGTGACACCGGAGGTCTTTGAGCAACGCCGCCTCCAGTTCCACCGCGGCCTGCAGGAAGACTTCTTCAACGCCTACATCGTGACGGGAACCCTGTCGTACTCCCTGCGCCGCGGCGACTCGCTCTGGTACATCTCCAACCGTAAGTTCGACGTGCCAATCTGGCTGCTCCGCCAGTACAACCCCGACCTCGACTTTGGCAAGCTCCACGCGGGAACCCCGCTGGTCATCCCGGTCATCGAAGCGCGCAACGAACGTTCTTAGGCACGCACATCGGTGGGTCGAGGCAAAGGACCACCATTCCCTGGCGTCGGGCACGATGTCGCTGGGGGCGCGCTTCTCTCGGGCGCCCGATTGCGTGTTTTCGCGGACGGGGCGTGCGCCCGTGACCGGTTTCGGGCCCTCAGACCTGGAAGAGGGTCTCATCGGGAAGGCGGATCGCCGTCAGGTAACCGCCGTAGACGGCACCCGTATCGATACCGATGCTGAAGGGCGGATTCCAGCGCACTTCGAAGTCGGGCGACGGCGTGTGGCCGTAGACGACGGTCAGACCCAGCTTGTGGGGACGATCGATGGCAGCGCGGTCCCATAGGAGATCCTCCGGGGGGGCCTTCTCCATGGCAAAACCGACGTCGGTCTCGCTCAACAGGTCGCGGCCGATGCCGGCGTGAACGAACAGGTAGTCGCCTTCCCGGTAGTGGAGACGCAGGTTCTGGTAGAACTTCTGGTGGCTCCGGGGCAGCTTGAACTTCTCCTGGTCCGGCTCCAACATCTCGAAGTATCCGTAGCTGGCCAGCGTCCGATCGCCGCCGTTCATCAGGAAGGCGTCGCCGGCGAAATACTCGTCCGCCTCCCAGCCAATGAAGTCGAGGAACATCGACTCGTGGTTGCCAAGCAAGAACACACAGTCGCGTTTCTTGGAGAAATCGATCAGCAGATCAACGACTCCCTTCGAATCGGAGCCGCGGTCGACGTAATCGCCCACGAACACGAACCGGTCATCCTTCTTGGAGGGCACTTTTTCGAGCAGGTCCTCGAGTAGCTTGACCTCGCCGTGAATGTCCCCGATCGCGTAGAGCATCGTCTCCCCCGCCCGTCTCTTCGGCCCCGGAGGGGCATCGCTTGACCGGTCGCTAGGCCGCCGCCTCGCGTCCGGAGCGCAGGGCCAGTTGGCCGCAGGCCGCCTGGATGTCACGGCCCCGGCTGCGTCGTAGCGTGACCCGGAGCCCCGTGGCGGCCACCTCCCGCAGGAAGCAATCGATCACCGCTTCCGACGGAGAAGCGTGGGGCGAATCTTCGTGGGGATTCATGGGGATGAGATTGATCTTGGAGGGAATTCCCCGGAGAAGTGGCGCCAGTCGGCGTGCATCTTCCGGTGAATCGTTGATACCGGCGATCAGCGTGTACTCGAAGAACACGGGTCGTTGGCGGGTGATGCAGTCGAGGTCCCGGAGGGTGCCGAGCAGCACGTCGAGTGGGAATTTTCGATTCAGGGGGACGAGTTCGTTCCGAACCTCGTCGGTGGTCGCGTGCAACGAGACCGCCAGGTTGACGGGCACGCTGCGCAGCAGGGGCTCGATGCGCGGCACCACGCCCACCGTTGAAACGGTCACCCGGCGCGGCGCAATGGCGAAGGCCTTGGGATGAATCAGCAGCCGGATCGCTTCGATGACGTTGTCGAAGTTGAGCAGCGGCTCACCCATTCCCATGAAGACGACATTGGTGATGCGCCGACCCTCTCCGAGCACGGCCCTCATGCGGCACACCTGATCGATGATCTCGGCGGTCGACAGGTTACGGGTCAGGCCGAGCTTTCCAGTCGCACAGAAGCTGCACGCAAGCGGGCAGCCCACCTGGGTCGACACGCACAGGGTCGTCCGATCCTCTTCCGGGATCAGCACGGACTCGACCCGAGCGCCGTCCCGTGCCACGAGGATGGCTTTCACCGTTTCATCCACGGAGTGGTGCAGGCTCTCAACCTCGAGTGCGGCGGTTTCCCAATCCCGGGCTAGCGTCTCGCGAAGCTCTCGGGACAAGTCCGTCATGGCACTGATGTCGTCCACGCCCTTGCGATAGAGCCAGCCGGCGACCTGTTCCGCCCGATACGGCGGAATCCCCTGCTGGCCGAACCGCTCGCGCAGGCGCTCGATGGAGTGATCCTTCAGGCTGGGACGCGCGCTCATGACGGCTGGGAGTCTAGCTCTGCTGCTCGATCGCGCGCCGAAACTGGATCTTCCACCCCGACCTGGCGCCGGTACCGGAAGAAGTGGAAGGAGCGCCCCTCGGCCCGCCATTCCAGTTCGTAGGAGGTGGTGGGTCGGCCCTCGACCGAGTCACGCCAGCCGTCGGGAGCGTAGAGATTCTCCAAGCCCGGCTCCCGGGACAGCACCTCGTCGATCCACTCGGCGTAGCCCCGATGGTCCGTCGCGACGTTGAAGACGCCACTGGTTTCGAGGCAGCGGACGATCTGGGCTACGAAGGCGGACTGGAGCATCCGGCGCCGATGGTGTCGCTTCTTCGGCCAGGGATCGGGGAAGTTCACGTAGAACTCTCGCACCGAGGCATCGGGCAGGCACGCCCCCACGACCGCCTCAGCGGTCGCGTCGCACAGCAGGATCCGGGTCAGCCCGCTGCGCGCCAGCAGCCTCGCCATCTTCAGTACCCTCTTGAACGAGTACTCGACGCCGAGAAAGAGCGTATCGGGATCCTGCTGCACCAGGGCCAGCAAGAACTCTCCGCGCCCGAAGCCGAGATCGACCACCAGGGAAACGTGTTCTTCCGACGATCGGCTGAAGCTCTCGCGCAGTCCCTTTTCCTTGATCTCCTCGGGCGTGATGCGCCAGTCCGGGCCGGGAATATCGTATTTGAGCGCGCGCGACATCGATCACCAGAGCTCCATGCGGCCGGGCAGCAACCGCAACAACGAGAACAGGCTCGGAATCGCGGGCAGCCTGGGATAGAAATCGAGCAAGAAGCGATCGGTGTCCAACAGACCGGCCCGACGACGTACCTCTGCAAGAGCGTCCAGCGGCCCCCCCAAGCCGTCGACCAGGCCGTGGGTCTGGGCGCGCACCCCGCTCCAGATCTTGCCCTGGGCCACCCGGGCGACGGCTTCCCGCGAGAGATTCCGCCCTTCGGCGACGCGATCTACGAAGCTGTCGTAGACCGCGTCCAACAGCCCCTGGACTGCGGCACGCTCGTCGCCCGTGTAGCCGCGCGCCTCCGAGAAGATGCCCGCGTGAGCACCGCGCTCGACGCCGTCCTTCACGACACCCAGCCGCTGGTAGGCCCCTTGCAGGTCGATCTTGCCACCGACGACGCCGATCGAGCCGGTGATGGTACCGGCTTCGGCGAGCACGAAGTCGGCTGCGGCAGCCATGTAGTAGCCGCCCGACGCAGCCACGTCGCCCATCGAGACCACCACGGGTTTTTTCTCGGACACGCGGGAGATCGATCTCCACAACAGGTCGGACGCCACGCCATCGCCGCCGGGGCTGTCGAGCCGCAGCACGACTCCCTGGATGCGATCGTCGCGCCGGATCCGCTCGAAGATCTCCCGGAAGGTTTCCGAGGCGATGCCTCGGGTGCCGCGTCCACGGTGGATCGTGCCCATCCCAACGACGTAGGCGATCCGGGGAAGGTCCGCCCAAAGTGGACGCCAGCCCGGATCCCCCACCACCAACGCGTGGTACAAACGCGCATCGAGCAGCTGGGGCAACTCGTCGTCGCCCTTGGATGTCGTATCCGGTGCGAGCCGCACGAGCTCGCGCTCCACTTCGTCGGGATAAAGGCATCCGTCGCTGAGCCCCTCACTCTCGGCCGCCGCGGCCGAAAACGGTCCACGGTCGATGACATCGCGCACGGCATCGGGCGCCATCCCCCGGCCGGTCGCAATCGAATCAATCAACGCTTCGAACAAATCGTCGGCCAAGCCACCGAGCTGTTCGCGTTCCTCCGGCGACATGCTCTCGCGTACGAAGCGGTCTCCCGCAGTCTTGTGGCTTCCGACCCGCAGGACTTCGGGTCGAATGCCGAACCGGTCGAGCAAGCGCTTGATGAAGAATCCCTCGACGCGCAGTCCCACCAGCAAGACGCTGCCCGTCTGGGGCATCCAGAGCTTGTCCGCGCCACTGGCCACGACCAGCGATTCCGCGCCCAGCACCTCCCCATAGGCAATCACGTGCTTGCCGCGTTCTCGCAGGTGATCGACGGCGCGACGCAGTGACAGTACCCGGCTCCAGCCTTCGAGGGGCTGCTCAAAGCGCAGTACGACCCCGGCGATGTTCGGGTCGTCGGCTGCGGACTCCAAGGTCCGGAGCAGTTCGAACAGTCCCAGCCGCGGAGACCGCCCCCAGAGGCGCGGCGGGGCCAGCTCCTGCACGGCTCCCGAAAGTCGTACCGCCAGCCAGGCCCTGCCCCGTCGCGGCAACGCAGCCCGAGCCGCCGCCTTGCGAAACACGCGCCCGAGATTGGCGCCCGCGCGGCGAAAGAAGCGGGAGGTGTCGTGTTCGGCCATCAGAACCGTCGGTTTCGCCGACCGTTCAGGTAGTCGACCATCATGAACGAACCCAACCGACTCGGAGCAGTGAAGAAGGCGCGCCCACGATTGACCTCGGTCATGTGCTCCACGAAACCCAGCAGCTCCGGTGAGTCGTCGAGCATGAACGTGTTGATGGTGACGCCGCGCCGGGTGAGTCGCCGGACCTGCTTCATGGTTTCGGCGACTGCGTGCGGCGACACGCCTCCGAACCCCATCGGCCACTCGACGTGCAGCTCCCTGCCCAGGAAGTACGCAGTGGGCTGGCCGTCGGTGATCACCAGGATCTGCGGACTCCGGCTGGGGTTCCGGGCGATCAGGCGTTCGGCCAGCATCAACCCTTCCTGAAGATTCGTGAAGGGCTCCGCCATGTCCCAGCTGACCTCCGGAAGCTCCTGGATCTTGATCTCCCGGGCCCGGGTCGAGAAGCCCACCACGAAGAATTGATCCCGGGGATAGCGGGTCCGGATCTGTGCCTTGTAGCGATCCTTCAGCGGCGTAATGATGCGACCGCGGCTGGTGTAGTCCTCGGGGTTGGCAGTTGCCACAATCAGTACGTCAATGGGCAAGCGCATCCGGTAGCCCTTCACCTGGACGTCCCGCTCCTCCATTACGTTGAACAGACTCACCTGGACCTTCTCCGCCAGATCCGGCAACTCGTTGATGCAGAAGATCCCGCGGTGGGTACGCGGCACCAGCCCGAAGTGGATGGTGAACTCGTCGGAGAGGCGGCGCCCTTCGCGCAGCCGCTCCAAAACGTGGGTTCGCAGCTCGTCGCGAATGCTCCGCGGTCGATAGCCGCTGGCACGAAGCTCACCGACGCTGCGATGAGCAGGGGGTTGGGTACCCATGGTTTCTCCGGTTCCGTCTGTTCAGCGACGCCTCGACTGCGTGAGCAGCTCGATTCGTCGCTGGATGATTTCCAGTCTGCCGCCATCGCTGCGCATGAGTCCATGCTTATTGGGAAGCTCGGCGATCAGCGCCTGGGTCTCCTGGATGCGATCGACCGTCGTCGGGTGGTCCGACAGGAAGGCGGGAGGCTGTGGCCCACCCTGTTTCATGAGCACCTGGAAGAACGTGACCAATCCGTCGGGGTGGTAGCCGGCTCGTGGCATGACCTCGACGGCGAAGGCATCGGCCTCCATCTCCGCTTCGCGCCCGAACTGGTTGAGGACCGCCATGGCCGCGAGCCCCCCACCCAGGCTGGCAAGTCCTCCGGCCGCGCCGCCCGTCAGGATGTTTGCGGCTGCCGTCACCATCTGGGTGCCGATCTTGGCATTGCGCTGGCGGTTGTAGTTGGTCGCCACGTGTCGTAGCGCCACGTGACCGACCTCGTGTGCGATCACGCCGGCCAACTCGCTCACGTTGCTGGCTTGTTGGATCGTCTCGGTGTGGATGTAGATGTGGCCGGCGGGACCCGCGAAGGCGTTGATCTGGTCGTCGCGGATCACGTAGAACTGGTACTTGAATTCGTGCGGGGCGAATGCGCCGACGATCTTCTGACCGATCTTGTCCACGTACCGGTTGACGGCGCCATCGCGCACGAAGGTCACCTCGCGCGCGATCTGGCTCTCGAACTGGTGGCCGAGCTGCTGTTCCTGGGCCACGCTGATCGGACCGCAGGCCGAACTCGAGAGGACCGCGAACAACAACGCCAGGCCCGGCGGGGCCACGCGCCGTCTAATCCACCTCCCCCTCATCGACACCCCCGCGCTTGCGAAGCCCTTCGACCACATGTCGAATGATGAACAACACGGACCGGTCGAAGGACACGTTGTCCACGATCGGTACATCGTAGCGATCCGCCAGCTCGAGGATGTGGTCCTGAATCCGGAGAATGGCATCGAGATTCTCGAGGTAGCGATGGGGCGGGCGCAGGCGCGCGTCCTTGCTGCGGGAGGCGAAGCGGGCGTGGAAGGCATCTTCGTCGAAGGTCGCTACCACCAGGAAGACGACGTCGGCCACCTCCCGCCAGGCGTCGAGATCGATCAATCCCGGCAGAAGCGAAACGCCGTCGAGCACAAGGCTGGCATTCTCGGCGACCGCACGCTCCATGAAGGCCCGCACGCCCACCGAAACCGTGGTCGACTGCTGTCGGAACCCTTCGATCACCGGATCGTCGCCCAAGGACTCGGGCGGCAGCCTCTGGTTGGCGTCGTAGGAGGACGCGTGGATCGCGGGTACCAGGTCCTTGGACAGCATGATCCGCATGATCTGTCGAATCGAATCCGTCGAGAGCACCCGGCCGATGCCCAGACGATGGGCGACTTCGAGAGCAAGCGACGTCTTCCCAACCCCGGTGGCACCGCCGAGCAGCAGGATCACCGGCCGCTCGGGATCCTGGAAGCGGCGCCAGACCCCGTAGCGATCCGCCGTCTTGGTTCCAATCTGACGCGCCAGAGTCTCGTAGGTGAGTCGGCGCAGATCCGATCGGTCGACCTCGCGCTTCCCGCGCCCGACGAGCTCCCGTTCGATCTCGCGGGCCACGTCAAAAGCCTCGTTCGGATCCAGGGCAGCGGCCAACAGGGATTGGGAGAGGATCCCCTTGGAGAAGGGGCGGTCGGAACCGACGCCTGTGACCAGGATGTTCTCGGGCAGGGGGAGCCGATGGTCCTCTTGGAACGGTTCGTTGCCCAGCAGCTCCCGGACGGCCTTTCGGATTTCGTCCTTGGGCACGACGTCACGGCCGCGCAGGCGATCCCGAATGGCGTTGGCAGTCCGGTAGGCCGCGTCAAATTCCACGCCTCGGGCGAGCAGCGAGTGGACCATGATGCCGCGCATAAAAGGGCGGCGGCGCCCGGCGTCCTCGACCATGAGGCGGTCAGCAGCCGCTTCCGTGGACTTCGAGGATCGCTGACCCGACATTGGCCCAGCCTACCCCAGGGGCGGTTCTTGAGCGACCGAACGCCGCCTTCTGCGGGAAAACCACGGTTTCTCGGGGTCATTACCCCCAAACTGGACCATTTTTCTCTCAGTTTGGGTTGACTTCTCGCAGAAACGGGACCTACGCTTGCAGCTAGGAGATGAGGGGGGATTCCCAGTAGTGGCTGATGGGCGCTTGTTCCGCACTGGCGACGTGGTCGAAATCCTTGGGATTTCGCGTCGGCAACTGCAGTACTGGGCGCAGACCCACCTGATCACCCCGAGTGTGCAGACCCCTGGGGGACACGGCCGGTACACGTTCGAAGACCTGGTCACCCTGAAGGCTGCCAAGCGATTGATAGACGCCGGCGTCTCGGTCCAGCGGATCCGAAAGTCCATACGCGCACTGAGAAAGATCCTGCCGGCCGTCGATCGGCCCCTGGCCGAACTGGTCCTCGTGGCAACCGGGGACGTGGTGCTCGCGTTCCAGGATGGCGTCGCCTTCGACGCCGTATCCGGGCAGGAGTGGATCTTCGAGGTCGCGCAATTCCAGCGCGATGTCGAAAATTGGCAGAACTCCTCCCGAACGCCTGAAACGCCGGCGCGCGTTCCTCGCGCTCGCGGGGTCCATCGGTTTCGGGAGCGTGTTCGAACGGCCTGATGTCATAGCTTCTGCCAGGAGTCCTGGACTGGACCCCGTGGCCGCCTCGCCGGCAACAACGTCCCGCGGATGCGGGACGAAGAGGCATTTCGAACGGCGCTAGCAGGTTGGGGGGAGAAGCATGCGGATCATCGCCATCGTGAACCAGAAGGGGGGCTGCGGGAAGACGACGACCGCAGTGAACCTGGGCGGCTGTCTGGCCGACGACGGCAGGCGAGTGCTGCTCGTGGATCTCGATCCACAGGCCCATTCGACACTCGCCCTCGGCTGCAACCCCGACGACCTGGACGAGAACCTCTACGAGGTACTCACCGAGCCGGACGGCGTGCAACGGATGGAGGAGGTGATCGTCAACGTCGGAGAGAATCTGGACATCGCGCCCTCCGGCATCGTGCTCTCCGCCCTGGAGCAGCGGCTCGCCTCCGAGCCAATCGAAACGCGCACCGAACGATTGAGCACGGCGCTCGACCAGCTGCCCGGAGACACCTACGAGTACGTCCTGATCGACTGTCCGCCCAACGTCGGACTGCTCACATTCAACGCGCTGCGCGCTGCCAGCGAAGTCATCGTTCCGCTGGAGACCAGTTTCTTTGCCATCCACGGCGTTGAGAAGCTGCTCGAGACCATCGGGCTGCTCGCCGAGCGCATCGGACACGAACTCACGGTTCGCGTCCTCCCCACGCTCTACGATGGGCGCACCCGTTACGCGCGCCAGACCCTTGCGAAGATCCGCGAGCGCTTCAAGGAAATGTGCTTCGACACGGTGATCCGTTCGAACGTCAAACTTCGGGAGGCTGCCGGAAGTGGCCGCCCGATCGTGCGATACGCGAAGTCCGCGAACGGCGCCATCGACTACGGCGCCCTCGCCGCCGAGGTCGAGGCGCTGGGGCTGGCCGAACAGGCGGCCACTCTTGGCGCGGCTCTCGACGAGTCGGCGACGCCTCGCGAAGTCATCGTGCGCTATCGTGACTCAACTGCCAGCGATGTTCGGATCGCGGGCGACTTCAATGGCTGGGTGCCTGACAAGGGAGTGCGCTCGTTGATCGAGACCGAGGGGCAGACGCGGGTGTGGACGAAGATCCTCCAGCTACCGCCCGGCACGTACGCCTACCGGTACGTCGTCGACGGCGAGTGGCGCGAGGATCCCGACAACCCCGACGTCGTCAGCTCCGAATCCGGGGGTCGCAGTTCTCTTCTCGTCGTGCGCTAGGAAGCACGAATCAGTGCGCCAGGAAGCGCCGGTCAGTGCTCTAAGAAACGCCAGTCAGTGCGCCAAGAAGCGCGACGGGAGGGTTGACGCTGCCGCGAGATCTGGGTGATGTAGCCGACTACTTCCTCCCTCGGGCCCAGAGCGCGGCCAGCGCGCCAAGGTTCAAGCCGCAGCGGCCGGAATCCGAACCGGACCGGAGCGGGTCCGATTCGAGCACGAACCGGGTCGGGATGGGTCCCGATCGCCCGGCGGCGCTTCCCATCCTCGCCGTGCCCGTTGGCGACCGGGACGTGGTCCGCGCCGCGTTCACGTGGAACCTGGTGGTGGAGGTTGCACGGCTGGGCGGCTGTGCCGCCCTGGTTGCGCCCAACAGCGACAGCGCCTCTCCGTTGTGGCCAGAAGCCGGCAAGGGCCCGGTCGGTGCGGAGGTGTACACGGTCCCCGCCGCGAACCTCTCGGAGCTGCATCTGGCGGCCATCGACGTCGCCGTCACACGGGCCGCAGATTGCGCCGAGACCGGCATCGTGCTGGTACGCACGCCACCGGCGTGGCTCGAGGGTCTCACAGCGGAGGCCGAAGGTCGGAACCTGCTGCGCTGGACGTTGCTCTTCGCTTCTACCGAGCGCGAGGATCTGTTGGAAGCCTATGCTCTGGCCAAACGAATCGTGGGGATATGCCACGATGCGCAGGTTGGGGTCACGATCCACGGCGCACGCCGCGTGGCTGAGGCCGAGCGTGCCTTTCACCACGTCGCGAGTGTTTCCCTGCGCCACCTCAACCGGACATTGCTGAGCTACGGACTCCTCGTAGACGACCTCCACATCTACCGCGCTATCGTTTCCCGACGAGCCATCGGCATCGAGCATCCCCAGTCGCGCGCGGCGCGCGCGCTCCGCGACGTGGCGCAGCTGGTGCTCGACGACGCCCGAAAGCTGGCCATTGCCTGAAATCACGATCACCGCACCTCCTCCCCGCGCCGAGCTGCTCGGCCATCTCCGGCTGCGGCTCCTCGAGAGTTCACCGGGCATGCGGATCGTGGCCGAGAGCATCCTGGCCGAAGATGGATACGTCGACTTCGTGGGCATCGAGCCCGATGGCCGCGTGACACTGGTGCTGGTGGGCGAAGCCGGTGAGGATCTCGAGCTGGTGGCTCGCGGTCTGGCCCAACGGGCCTGGGTGGAGCGAAGGCTCGGCGACTGGCTGCAACTGGCTCCCGACCTCGGTGCACGACCCGAAGCCGGCATCCGGGTGCTGCTGTTCTGCCCGGCCTTCGGCTCCCAGAGCCGAGGCGCCGCCGCCGCCCTCGGGCCCGACGCCCCCGAGTTCGGCATCTACCGCTGCTTTCGAAACGGCTCGGCCATCCAGATCCTGGTCGAAAACCTGGGGACCCAGAGTCGGGAGCCGCAGCGCCCGCTCCCCGTCCAGGCCGAGCCGCCCGCGGCCCCGCCCGTCTTCCGCACGGGCCTGACCGACTCCGATCTCGGCCTCTCCCGAGACGAGCGCACCGAACTCGAAGGGTGATCGGTGCCCGCCTGTGGCGGGCCCCCGTCGGCTAGCGCAGTCCAAGGGATTGCGCGGAGGATTCCCGCGGGACAGTTCCAGTGCCGTTTTTTGTCCTTTCGGTGACATTTCTTGACACCTGGTGACGGAATGCGGCCACTCCCGAAACGGGGGGGCCTGCTTGGCTGAGGCCACGGGAGGTTGGAAGGACGTTCCAGGGAAGGGAAGGACATGGCAAAAGTTGATGCGGTTGGGATCGATCCGATCCCGGATCTCGAGTTGATTGATCAAGTCCTCCAGGGGAATCAGCGGTCCTTTGGGACCCTCTACGAACGCTACTTCCCCCGGGTCTACGGATTCGTAAACCGTCGAATGCGCAATCGCGAAGATACGGAGGAGACGGTCCAGGAAGTCTTCATCAACGTCTTCTCATCGCTGGAATCGTTTCGTCGGGAGGCACCGTTCGGCGCCTGGGTGCTGGGCATTGCGCGACACACGGTGGCCCACCGCTTCAAGAAGAAGCACCACCCGACAGTGCCGCTGGACGATTACGAGGCGGGTTCAGAGCAAGACCTCTCGACGAAGCGTCGCGAGGCCACGCCCCTCGAGCACCTCGAATGTGGCGAGCGCATAGCGGAAATGATGCACACGGCCTTTCACGAATTCACGGACGAGCAGCGCATGCTGTTCGAGTGGCACCACCTGGAGAACCGGTCGATCCGCGAGATCGCGACGACGCTGTGCAAGAGTGAGGACGCCGTGAAGTCGCACCTGTACCGGGCACGACGGATGCTCCTGGCGCGCTAAAGTTCCAGGCCGTGACGGCCTCGCACCGACCCGCATCCTGGAGTGAAGGCTGGAGCGGCGAGCCCCTGGGGCTCTGGCGGGGTGCCGTCACCCGCATCGAAGCCACCGGCTCGACGGGCGGAAGCGTCGATCTGCGCGAGCAGGCCATCGAGTTCTCGAGCCGCGGGGACCGGGTCCCTGGACGGCTGCTGCTGCCCCGTGAAGGCCGGGGCCCGTTCCCGGTGGTGCTCCTCCAACACGGGGCAGGCGGCTGCAAATCCGCGCCCTACATCGAGCAGATCGGAGCCCCGTGGGTGGAACGCGGCGTCGCCCTGCTCTGCATCGACTTCCCTCTCCACGGCGCGCGGCGCAACCCCAAGCTGTTGGAGTTGATGCAAGAGGGACGCAATCCCGATGCCTCCCCCACTGCGCGTACGGTGCGCGATGACTGCGTCCGCCAGGCCGTGGTCGACCTGCGCCGGACCCTGGATGCGGCGGAGAAGATCTCCGAGCTCGATTCGGACCGGGTCGCCTATGTGGGTCTCAGCCTCGGCGCCATCATCGGAGCGACCTTCTGTGCCCACGACCCGCGACCGTGTGCAGCGGCCCTGGCACTGGGTGGCGGCGGCTTCGGAGCACCCGATGTCGATCCGGCGAAGCAGGTGGGCCGGTTCGCGCCACGACCCCTGCTGTTCGTGAATGGCGAGCGCGACGAGACGGTGCCGCCGGCGGCGGCAAGGAGGCTCCACGAAGCAGCCGGGGAGCCCAAGGAGATCCACTGGTTCGACGGGGGGCACCGGGAGATGCCGGGCGCGGCGATCAAGAAGATGTGGCTCTTCCTCGCGCGTCACCTGGAGGTCGGGGGCGCCTGACCCCGGATCGCCAGCAGCGTTCCCGCGACCACCAGAACCGGCATGGCAAAAAAGTTGAACCCCGGTACCAGGCAGGCCAGGAAGGCCGCCGCGCCAAAACCGACGCTGCTGGGTCGATTCGCAGACAGCCACGAACGCTTCTCGGAGAACGAGAGCTGCCGCCGATCGAGCGTGTAGCTCACATAATCGAGGGGCAGGAAGAAGACGGTCACGCCGACCAGCAGCGGCCCCGTGATGAGCTGTGCGCCCGGCACGACCATGCCGACGACGACCAGGGGCAGGGTCGCGGCCAGAAAGCAAGCGACGCGTTTCAGCTCTTCCAGGGCGGCGCGCAGACCCCCGATGACGACGCCCCGGAATCCGCCCTGCCCGGTCTCGATCGCGCCGCCGGCGATGAGTCGTTCGACCCGAGACGCCAGCGCGTCGTGGAACGGGGACGCCAGCAGGCTCGCCAGCAGGAACGCCGCCACGACGCAGGCGGCGGCGATGGCCAGAAACAACGACAAGCCGATCAGGAACAGGAGAGCCCTGCCGGGTCCGATCCACAGCCATTCCCACCACCGCTCCGCGGTCAGCACCGGCGTCCAGTCGGTCGCCCAGCCGTGAATTTCGGTCGCGTAAGCCACCACGCCACCCACAGCGGCGGACAACACCAGCATCGAAATCAGCACGGGGAGGACCGCCACTGGCCAGAGGCTTCGTTCCCGCCGGAGCAGGCGCCAACCCTCCAAGGGGAGACGAAAGCCGCTGAGCGCGGTACGCAACGGGACTGCTGATTCCATTTCGTCCATGGCATCGCTGCTGATGGCATTGGCGCTCGTGGCATCGAACCAATGCGCGGCCCCTATACTCTAGCTGCACCTTCGTCCGAGGAGCCTTCATGAATCGTCTCGCCGCCTGCGGCACGAGCCTGGGCCTCATCTCAGTGCTTTTCTGCTGCACCCCCGCGTCGCAGACATCGAACGACGCAGGCAGCGGAGACGATGTCGACTCGCAGGTGGTGGCCCGGGCAGGAGACATGACGGTTACGACCGCCGAGCTCGACGCCTGGATCAAGGAGAAGCTGTTCGAGGCGTCCGCGGGCACGGCGGCACGGCTGTACGAGCTGCGGTCGCGCTACGTCACTGAGCTTCTCAGCGAACGCCTGCTTGCCGCCGAAGCCGAGAAGCGCGGAACCACACCCGAGCAGGTCATCCAGGACGAGGTGACGGCCCTGGGTCCGGTGACCGATCAGGAAGTCGAAGATTTCTTCGCCGATATCCAGGATCGCGTACCGGAGGCGAGTCTCGAGGACATGAAGAATACGATCCGCAAGCTGCTCGAAGCCCAACGGAAAAGCGATGCCATCGAGGCCTTCCGCGACCGTTCGAACATCGTCATGGTCTTGGAGCCGCCGCGAATTTTCGTCGACGCCAACGGGCCATCGAAGGGTTCGGACACTGCAAAGGTGACGATCGTGGAATTCAGCGACTTCCAGTGTCCCTTCTGTCGCCGCGTGATCCCCACCATCGAGGAGGTCCTCGAGCGCTATCCCGACGAGGTCCGGCTCGTGTATCGCCACTTGCCCCTGCGCAGCCACTCCCGGGCACGCCCGGCCGCCGTGGCTTCCGTTTGCGCTCAGGAACAAGACAAGTTCTGGGGCTATCACGATGCCCTGTTCGCACACACCAAGGCGTTCGCCGACAAAGACCTGCGTCGCTACGCCGAAGAGCTCGAGCTCAACATGGCGGCGTTCGACGCGTGCATTGCCGACTCTCGAGCCGCCGATAAAGTCAGCAAGGACGAGGAGGATGCCGGGCAGGCCGGGATCAAGAGCACGCCCGCCTTCCTCGTCAATGGGATCCTGGTATCGGGCGCGCAGCCAGCCGAGAACTTCTTCGTGATCATCGACGCTGAGATCGCTCGCGCCAAAGAAGCGACGGGCGTCTTGTCGCCCGCGGGCGACAGGATGCCCGGGACCTAACCCGCCTCGATCCGCTCTAGCAGTGCGTCGCGGTGGGCGACCATCTCGGCCTCGGTGTTCGCTTCGAGGTTGAGCCGCAACACCGGCTCGGTGTTCGACGGTCGCAGGTTGAACCACCAGTCCGGGTAGCGAACCAACAGCCCATCGAGATGGGACACTTCGGCGTCGGAGTGTTCGGCCTCGATGGCGGCCAGAATCGACGGGATGTCTTCAACACGCCGATTGATCTCACCGCTTGCGGAATAGCGGCGGAGCGGACGGATCAGTTCGGACAGGCGCTTCCCCCTGGCGGCCAGCACGTCGAGCATCAGGACGAAGGCCGCGATCCCGTCGTCGGCCACCAGCGTGTCCGAAAACCGGAAGTAGAAATGGCCGGACAGCTCGCCGGCGAAGACAGCGCCGGATTCGCGCATCTGGGCCTTCACGAAGGAGTGCCCGACCCGGCACATCTCGGCGACACCGCCGGCCGCCTCGATCTCCTCGCCCGTGACTCGACTGGAGCGCAGGTCGTAGAGCACACGGCCGCCCGGGTGGCGTTCGAGGACGCGACGGGCGAGCAGGCCCGTCAGAAGATCGGACGAGATCGGCTCGCCCTCGTCATCGATGAACACGGCCCGGTCCGCATCCCCGTCGAAGGCCACGCCGAAGTCGGCCCCGATGCGTTTCACCGCTTCGCACACATCACGCAGATTCTCGAGCTTGAGGGGGTCAGCGTCGTGATTCGGGAAGGTTCCGTCCGGCTCGAAGAAGAGCCTCTCGGTCTCGAGATCGAGCCGCTCGAGGACCGGACCGAGGCCGACGGCCGCCATTCCGTTGCCGCAATCGATCGCCACCCGCAGCGAAGGGCGGCCCTCACCCACAGCGAGCACGTGATCGGTGTAGGCGTCACTCACGTCGACCTGGCGAACCTGGCCGCGGTGGGACCGCGGTGCGTCGTCCGTGCAGGCGGCGGACAGCGCTTCGATCTCCCTCAGACCGCTGGCCTCGCCAATTGGAATGGCGTGTTCACGACAGATCTTGAAACCGTTGTATTGGGCCGGATTGTGGGAGGCCGTCAGCATGATCCCGCCACTGGAGCCGAGCCGGTCAACGGCGAAGTAGAGCATCGGCGTGGCCACGAGACCCAGGTCGTCGACGTCGACCCCCTCGTCACACACCCCGCGCACGAGCGCCTCGAACAGTTCGGGAGAATGACTGCGGGCGTCACGACCGATCGCGATGCGGCTGCCGGCCAGGTGCCGCGCCGTCGCCCGGCCCACCCGCCAGGCCAGGTCGGCGTCGAGTTGGTCGGGAACCGTACCGCGGATGTCGTAGGCCTTGAAGATCGACATAGAGACGCAGTGTACGGGCAACCCTGCCCCAGGACCAAGCCACACGGATCGGGGCCGGCTTGACCGGCAACCGGGTCGGGGGCACCCTCTCCCTCAGCGGCGAATCTTCTCGCCACGCGGAGCAACGCCATGTTTGGCATTGGAGCCACCGAGCTCATGATCCTGCTCGCGATCGTGCTCGTCGTCTTCGGCGCTCGTCGACTGCCCGAGCTCGGAGCTGGAGTGGGCCGGGCGATCAAGAATTTCAAGGCTGGTCTCAGCGGCAAGGACGAGATCGACGTCACGCCCAAGCCCGACGAAGTCAGCGAAGGAAATTCTTCCGAGCGCTAGCTTCCGCTGGAGGCCTCGAGCGAGGTCCCACGCGAGGATGCTCCGCGCGCGGAGGCACCGCGAGACGGAGCTTCGACCGGAGTCGGTCGAGGGACCGGTACTGCCACCAGCTCGAAGCCCACGGCCTCGGGCGGGACATTCGACAAGACCGCCTCGAACTTGCGCTCGCCACCCGATGCTAGTGGCCTCCAGGCCCAGCGCGTGCCAGTGGCGTCGAGTTCTTCGCGGAGACCCGTGGGCGCCTCCTCCCGCAGCCGCTTCGGGGGAAGCGCGGATCCCAGCGTCGCCGCGTTCTCCAGCACCACGGCACCCGACACATCGTGGAGTCGCACCACGAACCTCGACTGGGGCGCCACCGCTCGGCCACTCGTGTTCCGGATCACACCGGACACGACGTAGATCGGGCCCACGGCCAGGTTGTCGACCCAGCGGCCGCGGAGATCCGTCGCCTCGAGACCGGCCAGCGTGGCGGGCGCGTTGACAGATCTCTGCTCCGCGGTCCGCTGTCCGATTCCGGTGACGAACCCCGCCAGCAGCAGGATCGCGACAGTGGCCGAGCCCAGCAGGTGTCCGATCCGCTCGAGATGTACGCTCTTGCCCGACGCCTCGGTCTCCACCTCGATCGGGGGCCGTGCCATGTTGGCGGTGTCCACGGCCGGAACGAGAGCCGACATGAGCGCTGCTCCGGTCTGCTCTTGCGGCGCCTGCTCCCCGGGCGCCCCGCTGGGCTGATCGAAGAAGTCCCAGTTCTCGGGAGTGCCGAGGTCCGTGTCCAGGGAATCTCCCAGCGGGTCGCCGTCCGGCTCTTCCATACCGTCGAGCTCGGGCAGCTGGGCGTCGGCCCCGAGATCGGCCGTCGGATTGGCTTCGAGGCCCTCGTCGGCTCCGATCGACGCTGCATTGAGCAGCGCGTCGATGTCGTCATCGACGCCGGGGCTCGAGTCGACGTCGTGCTGTTGGGCGGCGTCGGTCCCCGACAGCAGATCATCGATGGCTTCGCTGGCGGCGTCGAGACCGGCTCCGGCTGCTTCACGCCCCGGGCCCGCATCGAGGCCCGTTTCCTGGCCGAAATCGATGGGATTGGATCGCGACAAGGCCGACGGTCCCGAGAACGAAGCGCTCAGCTCACCGGGGTCGTCGATCGAATCGGTGTTGAAGGTCCAATCGCCGCCCTCCGGAAGCTCATCGTTCGCGAGATCGAATCCTTTGCCGTCAGGCGCTTCAGCAAACGGCGTTCCTGCCTCGATGTCGTCCCGGACGGCGTCTTCGTCCTGGACGGCGTCTTCGTCCGCGACGGCGTCTTCGTCCTGGGCGGCGTCTTCGTCCGCGACGGCGTGTTCGTCCTGGACGGCGTGTTCGTCGTTGCGAGCCTCATCCCCGAAAGTCCCGTCTGCGAGATCTTCGACGCGAGACGCGTCGAGATCGGTCGATTCGGGATTCGCAGTGTTGGCCAGAGCCTCGCGTGGGTCTGGGTGAAGGGCAGCAGCCGGATTGAACTGCTGGGTCGAGCCGAACGGCGGCGCTCCGGCGTCCTGGGCGAGCGCCTGGTCGACTGCGTTCTCGATCGGATCCCCACCACGCGCTGTCGGCTTCACGAAAAATGCGTGGCGACAGCGCGAGCAACGCACCTTCGCTCCCTTCGCAGGAACCTGTTCGTCATCGAGCTGGAAGCGCGTCTCACATTGCTCGCAGGTAATGATCACCGGGGACTTCCCTTTCACAGATCGGCCCACGAACCCTGTGCTAGCGTCCGGACCGATTCTTCAGCGCTGTCGACCGTTTCGGAAGCGCTGACGCTGTTCTTGAGGTTCCACCTGCCTCTTCAGCGCGGTTGGAACCTTCCGCGGAGGTGCGATGGACCGGCCGCCGCCCCCGGCACCCGCCCCGTCTTCGGCTCCCACCCCGCTTCTGGATCGACGACTGGTGATCGTCACCGGCAAGGGTGGGACGGGAAAGACCACGATCGCGGCAGCCCTGGCCCTGGCCGCGTCCCGGGCGGGCAAGCGTGTCCTGGCCGCCGAAACGGGCCCCGACGAACATCTGGCCCGTCTGCTGGCCCCCGGCTCGCCACCGGTGGGCTATCTGGGGCGCGAGCTGCTGCCGGGGCTGCGGGTCATGCGGATCGACCCCTTCGAGGCCTTGTCGGAGTACCTGGGCCTCCAGATCGGCGCTCCGAGACTGGTCCGCCGGATGCTCTCCAACCGGGCCTTCCACCAGCTGATGGCGGCTTCCCCGGGTTGGCGCGAGCTCATCACGCTGGGGAAGCTCTGGCATCTGGAACAGATGACGGATGGACAGGGACGACCCAGCTGGGACCTGATCGTGGTCGACGCCCCCGCGACTGGACACGGTGTGGCATTTCTCAACGTTCCAAGCGTGGTGGCCTCGGCGGTTCGCTCGGGCCCGCTGCGCCGCCACTCCCAGGCGGTCGAGGATCTGCTCAAGGATCCGGCGCGCACCCTGCTCCTGCCAGTGACACTGCCCGAAGAGCTCCCGACCCGTGAAACCACTGAACTCGTGAAGCGCCTGCGAGACGAAGCGGGCATCGCCATCGATCGTGTGGTGGTCAACTGCATCGTTCCGCAACCGTTTCCGACCGGCCTCGCAGAGCTCGACGCAGCGCTGGCCCGGTTGTCTCCGCAGCTTCGGTGTGGCGAGCTGCCGAGCGCCGGGGCACTGACGCACTGTGCCTCGTTTCTTCGCGGGCGCCACGATCTCAGCCTCACCCACATCGACCTGGTGGGTGAGCTCACCGGGCTTCCGCTGGTCCACCTGCCCTTCCTGGCAACCGGCGTCACGGGACCCGACACGCTGGAGATCCTGTCTCGAGGGCTCGTCGCTGCGGAGGCGTACGCTCGATGACGCCCAAAGCCTTCGCCGCATCGATCCTGCTCGACAACCGCATCACCGTGTGCGTCGGTTGCGGTGGCGTCGGCAAGACCACGGTTGCCGCATCACTCGCTCTCGAGGCCGCGCGTCGCGGACGTCGCGCGCTGGTACTCACCATCGACCCTGCCCGACGTCTCGCCGACGCATTGGGCGTCGAAGCGCTGGGCAACCAGCCTCAGCAATTGTCGCGCGCCACGCTTGAGGCCCTGGGTGTCCCGGCCGAAGGCGAACTGTCGGCGCTGATGCTCGACATGAAGCGCACCTTCGACGATCTGGTGGCCCGCTTCGCCGAGAGCGAGGAGTCCCGCCGAAGTATTCTCGAAAACCCGATTTATCAGCACGCCTCAGAGGCGCTGGCCGGCAGCGTCGAATACTCGGCCATGGAGAAGGTGTACGAGGTGTGGAAAAACGGCGACTACGACTTGATCGTCGTGGACACGCCCCCAGCGCAGCACGCTCTCGACTTTCTCGACGCGCCCCAACGCCTGATCGAATTCCTGGAGAGCCGCATCGTGCAGATCCTGATCCACCCGGCCATGGCCGCTGGGCGATTCGGCTTCCGCATCTTCCAGCAGGGCACGCGCCGCGTACTCGGTCTGATCGAGAGAGTCTCGGGAATCTCATTTCTCGAGGACATTTCGGAATTCCTGCTCGCCTTCGAAGGCATGTCGGCTGGTTTCCGGCAGCGTGCGTTGCAGGTTCGCTCGCTCCTGACGGGCCCGCAATCGCGCTTCGTGCTCGTCACGGGTCCGAGCGATGAATCGGTGCTTCAGGCGAACCAGTTTCGCAGACGCCTCGAGGGCCAAGGCATCGAACTCACGGGGGTGCTGGCGAACCGCGTCTGCCTGTGGCCGGACGGTCCGGTCCCGGACGAGATCGAGGCCTCGCCCGAAGACCTCCAGACGCTCGCCCGGGCGCTGGCCGAGGCCAACGGGTCCGATCTCCCGTCGGAAGCTGCCGCTCGGGCGGCGGTGGACGCCGCGAGGGGATACGCTGCACGGGTACGACGCGATGCGCGGGCGACACGCGAGCTGCGCGAGATGATGCTGAGCCAGGGCAGCTTCTGGGGCGAGATCCCCGAGCAGTCCCTGGACGTTCACGATCTGAACGGGCTGCTTCGCATCGCACGTGCGATCTTTGGCGAGGAGGAGTTCAGTCGTGGCGACAGGGTCTAGCCCGAAACACGAAGCCGGCAGAGATCCCGGTCGCCGGACACCGCCGGCGACGCCCCAGGAGGCCCTGGCGCGCGCGCAACAGCACGCCCGCCGCGCGGCCGCCGAAGCCCTCGAAGCCCTACACGCGTTGATCGACGCGACGACGTTGGCGGCCAGCGGTGAAGCCGCCGAGAACTCCGTGCTCGCGCCGGCGGCGAAGCTCCTCGAGGGACTCGTCGCTGATCTGCAGCCGAGCAGCTCGGGCTCCGACGGCCTGCTGTCGTCATTCGCCGAGGCCTTGGACGCCGAGATCGGCCGCTGGGAGAAGCGCTCCCAGCGGGATCCCGATGCCCGCGCCGTGCTGCGCGCGTTCCTTGGCGTCCGAGAGCTCCTGTGGGAGATGGGTGTTCGGACCCACCCAGAACGAGGTGCACCCCAGCCGCCCCCGAAAGCTCCGACGGATCGTCCCCGGCCAGCGCGAGCTGCGCGAGTGCAGCGCGTCCGGGTCGAGGGCTGACCCCGATGGGAGTCTGGGCTAGCGTGGCGGCCGCGTTTCGCCACACCGGGGCCGCCTGCTCATGACCGTTCTCATCAAGCGGTACGCCAACCGCAAGCTCTACAACACCCAGACGAGCCGCTACATCACGCTCAAGGGCATCTCCGAGCTGATCGAAGCCGGTGAAGAAATCCGTGTGATCGACAACGAGACCGGCGAGGACATCACCAAAGTCTCCCTCTCGCAGATCCTGCTCGACAGCGAACGCGAGGGCCGGCCGGTTCCGAAGTCGCTGCTCACGGACCTCTTCCAACGCGGTGGCGACGCGCTTTACGGGGCCCTGCGTAAGAGCGCCCAAGACGCGAGCGAAGGGCTCGAAGAGCTCCGGTCGAACGTGCGCAAGATCGTGAATCCGCCCGACGGGGAGAAGCTCCGCGACTGGGTCGCCTTCTCGGCACCGGACTTCGACCACATGGTGCAGAACGCCATGGAGAAGGTCTTCAAGTTGCTCGACCTGCCTCGGCGCGGCGACATCGAAGCCCTGAATGAGAATCTTCAACGCGTGGCCGACGCCGTCGAACGCCTGGAGCACGCTCGCCGCCAGGGCCCGTCCCCCGCCCGTCCCGACGACGCCAGCGAAAGCTGATCCATGGAGCGCCGGCGTGAAGCCCGCTTCGGAAGCAACGCCTGGATGTCTCGCGCGAATTCTGGTTCACGCAGTGACGACGGCGAGGAAGCTCGAAGCGACACGCGCGCTCCTCGAAGTGACGGTTCCCGACTCCACTCGGAACTTTGAAAGAGCAGAATTTCTTCGGGTCGACGAATCCGGGTCACCGCACCCGCAACGGGCGCCCGACCCCTCTCAGCCCCAGACAGACTCGCGGTCGCTGAGACCCACGTCGAGCAGCGACTGGATTCGGCTGCGGAGCTCCTCGGTGAGACGCGAGATCAACAACTCGTCGTCCACCGCGTCGGGCTCGAGGTGCTCGAGGGAAAGCGGCTCGCCGATATGAATCACCCACTTCGAGGGCAGCGGCAGCGCGCCGAAGAGACCGAAGAGCGGAAACGTGGGCGTCACCGGCAGGAAAGGGAGTCCCAGGCTGCGCGCGGGGCCGTGGATCTTGAAGAGGATCGGGTGCGCCTCCTCGGCACCCACGATGCCGACCGGAACCAGCGGCACCCGGTTCTCGAGCGCCGTTCGCACGACGCCACCACGACCGAAGCGCTTGAGCCGATAGCGATCGCGGAAGACCTTGGCCGCACCCTTCACACCTTCGGGAAACGCGATCACGCTGCGACCGTGGCGCAGCAAACGGTCTGCGTTCTCGCGGCAGGCGCGAACGCCGCCGAGACGCGCGAGATAGGGCTGGACGAAGGGCAACGTGATCAGCCAGTCGGCGATCAGGAAGCGCGCGCGGCCCAACTCCGGGAGACGCCGTTGGAGTCCGTGAGCGAACATCATGCCGTCGTACGGAAGGATGCCGGAACGGTTGGCGACCAGCAGACAGGGGCCTCGCGGCGGCAGATGCTCGATGCCCGACAGCTCGACGCGCCAGTAGCGATCGTAGAGGAGATCGAGCATCGGAAGCGCTCGCTTCAGGACGACTTCGTCCAGGCCGAATTCGTCCACCTCGCCCGACCGCTCACTCATGCCAAAGGTGTTCATGCGGCGCCGCAGCTTGCCGAAGAGCGCCTGCCAGTCGACGTCCTGCCAGGGCGCCGCCTCGCGCGATTCTGAGAGGAAGCGCGATCGGATCTCGCGACGCAGGCCTTCGAGGGCCTCGCGGACCTCGACGAGGTCGCCGAACTCGCTGTCGCCAAGTTCGGGATCTCCGCAGAGCGGGCCTTTCGACGTGGGATCCATCAGCGATACCTGCGCATCCGGCGCGCGGAAATGAAGGAGATCCAGGCCTCCTTCGATGTATAAACGGGTTCACCGAACGCATCCCAGCCACGCGCCCCGTCGGCCACCCAGAGATATCGAAGGTAGTCGTAGAAACCGGCGGGGGGATCGCCCGTCTGACTCTGGGCCGGATAGTAGGCCATGCGATACAGCGCCGTTGCCGGAAGCTGCAGGATCCGCTTGCCCGCCAGGCGTACCGCCGTCGAGAGGGGCAGGACTCCCCGACCGACGAGGTTGTAGACGCCGGGCATGGACGTCAATGCCGCGGTCTCGAAGGCGTGGAGCACGTCGTCCTCGTGGACGAACTGAATCAGCGGGTCATAGCCCAACACCATCGGAACCACGGGCAGCGAGAAGTAACGGATCACGCGGTCCCAATGGTTCGGTCCGAGCATCCAGCACGCGCGCAGCACTGTCACCTCGGTGTCGGGATGGCGTACCGCCCAGCGCGACAGCAACGACTCCATCTCGACCCGGTTCTGGACGCAGTGGGCGTCGGGATGTCCGTGGAGCGGATGGTCCTCGCTCAAAAAATTGGGATTGTCCGGACGCGGACCGTAGAGCATGGTGCTCGACACCACGACCAGTCGTCGCACCTTGGCCGCCGCGCAGGCGCTCATGATGTGAAGACTGCCGATGGTCTCGACCTCGTGATCCATCTCGAGATCCGGTGTCGGCTCGCGTCGGAATGCGGTATGCACGACCACGTCGACACGCTCTCGGCGCAGGATCTCGGCCAGTCGCCCGTCGGCAGTCGGCTCGCTCAGATCGACCCGGTGGAAGCGCACCCGTCCATCGAGGCGAAAGGGCCTTCGTTGGTCGATGCCAATTACGCGCATCGAGGGCTCCCGCACGACCAGACGTTCGAGCAACTGCTGCCCGACGAAGGTCTTGAGGCCAGTCACTGCGATGACGCTCGGCTCGCTGGTCCCCGTGCTCATGGAATGCGGAAGCTCCTCGGATACCATGCTCCGCGATGGTCGCCAGCCGGGCAACCGCCGTCATCGAAGATCCGCGCTTTTGCCAGCACGCGGGGCCGCCCGACCATCCCGAGCGCCCCGACCGCCTGAGCGCGGTCCACGCGGCCATCGACGCCCGACGGGAATCCCTCGAGGCCATCCCGCCTCGTCCCGCGACTTCCGATGAGATCCTGCGGATCCACACGTCGGACCACCTGACCCGGGTGGAAGAGGCCGCGCAGCAAGCCCCCCAGCGCCTCGACGCCGACACCTACGTCTGCTCCGAGAGCTACGACGTCGCCCTGCTCGCCGCCGGGGCCAGTATCGAACTGGCCCGTCGCATCGCCCGCGGTCAGCTGCGAAACGGTCTGGCCGCCGTGCGTCCCCCGGGCCACCACGCCGAGACGGATCACGCCATGGGCTTCTGCCTGTTCAACAACGTGGCGATCGCGGCGCGGGCCCTTCAGGCCGAGGAGGGCCTCCAGCGGGTGATGATTCTCGACTGGGACGTGCACCACGGCAACGGCACCCAGCACTCGTTCGACGATGATCCAGATGTCCTCTATTTCTCGAGTCACCAGTTCCCCTTCTACCCGGGAACGGGCGACGTCGGCGAGATTGGACGGGGTCAGGGCGAAGGCTCGACCGTGAACCTGCCGCTCCCGGCCGGATCTGGCGACGCCGAGTACATCGCCGCCTTCCAGCGGATCCTGGTGCCGTTGGTCCAGGCCTGGCAGCCGGAGATGATCCTGCTCTCGTGCGGCTTCGATGCCCACGCAGACGACCCGCTGGCGGCCATGCAGCTCACCCGGGATGGCTACACGGCGCTGGCGGCGATTGTTCGCGAACAGGCCGACGACGTCTGCGACGGCCGCCTGGCCGTGATCCTCGAAGGGGGCTACGCGCTGTCCGGGCTCGAGCAGGGCACGGGCGCCGTGCTCGACGTGCTGCTGGCCGACGAGCCAGCCCCAGTTCCGGGCACCCTTCCAGTCGAAGCCGGGAGCCCGCTCGCGCGCCTGCTGGGCCGGATCGCGGCCGCCCAAGGCTCCCGTTACCCCGGAATCGGCGCCCTCTAGATCGACCCAGCCCAGCGCCTGCGCCAGGGCCGAAGCCGATCGCGCGTTGCGGGCGGCGCGTCACCCGACTGGGATCGATTCCTAGAGGAAAAACAACGTTCTAGTCATTTTCACGCACCCACCATCTTGTGCATCACCGTGCCCCTACCCCCGACATCTGGTGGGTGTCCGACATGGCTTCAAAAAAGTGCAGATCGGGGCTCCAAATCGTTGATTTTCCGTTGAAGAGTGGTTTGAGGTGGTTTATAAGGACAACACGGTGGGGCTAGGTGGGAGAAAG
>SMUY01156920.1_pt1 | contig 30389 bp, 31 predicted proteins | sample 2456441 | NCBI WGS metagenome assembly SMUY01 (sample SAMN11095931, study PRJNA526329) | marine sediment metagenome | biome: Marine sediment; feature: Surficial sediment; material: Deep marine sediment; isolation source: Hadal surficial sediment | place: Pacific Ocean | collected 2014-11 | depth...
CCATGCCGCCCATGGAACGCAGGCTCGATTGTACCAAGCCGATCGATTACACAGCCCTCTGATTGGAGGCCGGTCAGTGCCATTCGCCACGTTTTCGTGCAGCTTGACGACAGCCTGCAATGAAATCACCATGACACGCTGGGTGGACCACCCCGTCCCCCGTTACCAATCAACGAGACATGGAGGAGCGGTATGACCAGCCGAGACGACTATCTGGATGAGTTCAAAGCCAAGCTGGACGAATGGAACGCCGAAATCGACAAGCTCGAGAGCAACGCCCGCCAGGCCCAAGCCGATGCAAAGGTCCAATACGACAAGCAGCTCGAAGCTCTGCGGGAGATGCGCGATGACGCTCAGACGAAGTTCAGCGAAATGCAGAACACCACCGCCGAGGCGTGGGACGTGATGGTACAGGGGACCGAGAAAGCCTGGCAGGCGTGGAGCAGTGCCTTCGAGAATGCGCGCTCCATGTTCACGTCCAAGGACTGACGTGACGACATCAGCCTCGAGGGGTCAAGTCTGCCGACTCACTCTGCCAGCCGCCATGTGACGTCCCGGTAAAGGTTCATGAGCCACCTGCCATTTCCATGTCCGAATCTCTGGTACCCAGCGGATCACGATTCACCCGGGAGCCGTCATGGCAATCTCGACTTTTTCCCCCCTCTGGCCTCCGGTGAGGCTGCTCGGGGTATCTTCCTCGATCTGGTATTTCCGTTTCTGAAATGACCATTTCGCAGCCGCATGAAAATCATCTACCGTGAGATCCTTGCAATAATTAATGCCCCAACTGTCTGCCTGTGTCCCGATGGAGAGGGAGAGCAGTATGGCTAACAAACTGCCTGCTAATGTTTTCATGTCCCTTCCTTATGGCCACACCAAAGCCTCGAACACAGTCCTCGAGTCGATCAAAGCATGCATTCTAACATCCGAAGAACCATCTCATACCAGTATCCGTACCAGGGATCGCCACCCGGTGAGAAATCCGCGTGTCTTGCAGCTATCGACGCCACCAGGGAATTCCCCACCGCTCATGGGCCAGAAGAATGCCGCCCTTGGTCTGAACCTGAGCTTCGGCTGCGTGGCCTTGACGGTCCTGCCATGGAAAGTTGTCCAGCTTCACGACCTTGGCAGTCATCGCTCCGCCGGCTTCGCCAGAAATTCACCAGGGACATGCCGAAATTACCGCCCACGCGCCCACAATTTTTGCTATCATCCGCCCGCCTCATGCATAGCAGATACTAAATTTCCTTCCTAATCAGACCCTTGCCGGCTGATGGCCGGCGCATACGGGTCGCCGATTCAGCCTCTAACCAACCTGGTGCACACCCTTGATCTCGACAGCTAATCTCTCGATTCAGTTCGGCGCGAAGCCTTTGTTTGAAAATGTCTCCGTCACTTTCGGCAATGGCAACCGCTATGGCCTGATCGGCGCGAACGGCTCCGGCAAATCGACCCTCATGAAAATCCTGGCGGGCGAGCTGGAGCCCAGTGCTGGCAACGTATCGACCGATCCCCATGTACGGGTCGGCCAGCTGCGCCAGGATCAGTTCGCCTATGAGGACTATCGGGTCCTGGACACGGTGATCATGGGGCATGAGAAAATGTGGCAAGTGATGCGAGAACGTGAGCGCCTGTATTCGCTGCCCGAGCTGAGCGATGCAGAAGGCATGCGCGTCGCCGATCTCGAGGTCGAATTCGCAGAAATGGACGGCTACTCCGCTGAATCGCGGGCGGGCGAGCTACTGGAAGGTATCGGCATCTCTGTGGAACAGCACGACGGCCCCATGAGCGCCATCGCGCCAGGCTGGAAGCTCAGGGTGTTGCTGGCCCAGGCGCTGTTTTCGGATCCGGACATTTTGCTCCTTGACGAGCCGACCAATAACCTCGACATCAATACGATCCGCTGGCTGGAAGATTTCCTGAACGAAAGCAAATCCACCATGGTCATCATCTCCCATGACCGGCACTTCCTGAACAGCGTCTGCACGCACATGGCCGACCTTGATTACGGCAAACTGCATGTGTTTCCGGGCAATTATGATGAGTACATGACCGCTGCCACACAGGCACGGGAACGCATGTACACGAACAATGCGAAAAAGAAAGCCAAGATGGCCGAACTGCAAGCCTTCGTCAGCCGATTCTCTGCCAACGCCTCGAAGGCACGCCAGGCAACCTCTCGCGCCCGCCAGTTGGAGAAAATCCAGCTCGAGGACATCAAACCGTCGAGCCGAGTCAGCCCGTTTATTCGCTTTGAACAGGGAAAGCCCCTGCGGCGACTCGCAGTAGAGGCTACTGGTCTCGGCAAGAGCTTCGACAATCGCCCCCTGTTCGAAAATCTGAACCTGGCCATCGAAGCAGGGTCTCGGGTTGCCATCATCGGGCCGAACGGTATCGGCAAGACCACCCTGGTTCGCTGCCTTTTGCAAGAGCTCAGCGCCGATAGCGGTGAAGTGAAATGGGCAGAGAATGCCCAGACCGGGCATTTCGCCCAGGAGCACGCGGCAGAATTCGATCAGGACATGACCCTGTTCGAATGGATCACGCAGTGGCAGCCGCCACGTTCGGACGAGCAGCTGCTGCGTGCCACCCTCGGCAGGATGCTGTTCTCCAGAGATGACAGCGAGAAGTCAGTGAAAGTAGTGTCCGGCGGCGAGGAAGCCCGGTTGCTGTTCGCCAAATTGATCCTGCAAAAACCCAACGTGATGATCATGGATGAACCAACGAACCACCTGGACATGGAGTCCATCGAGGCTCTGAACCTGGCGCTGGAAAACTATTCTGGCACGCTGATCTTCATCAGCCATGACCGGGAGTTCGTGTCATCCCTGGCCACACGCATTATCGAAATGACCCCCGATGGAGTCATCGATTTCACCGGCACCTACGACGAATATCTGCGCATGCAGGATAGTAGTGAGAAATCGAAAGTAGCGTGAGCAAGAAACAATAACTTACACGGCGCATCGGCGACGAAACCAGTCAAATGTAGGTGCCGATTTACAAGCCGGCCGAAGATCTGCAGGATACACCGTAGTTGCGGTGTGCAGACAGATTCGGGACCTGGAGAATGGACATCATCGAAAAGTCCATAAACGAATTACGCGAAACGTTGATTCGTTACAGAGAATCGGATAGTTCACGAGCGCGCGCTCTTCCTGGATATTTTTACACACAACGTAATTTTTTAAATTACGAAATCGAGAATCTACTTGGGCGCGAATGGTTATGCCTCGGCCGAGTCGATGAAATTCCGAATCCAGGGGACTACTTCACGACTGATCTCCTGGACGAGCCGTTGTTAGTAGTCCGCGGCGACGATAATCAGATCCGAGTTCTATCGAATGTGTGTCGCCATCGCGCCATGCTGGTGGCAGAAGGCGCGGGTCGGCGTCGCACATTCGTGTGTCCCTACCACGGATGGACTTACCAGCTTGATGGTCGTCTGGCAGGCGCCCCGCGGATGCAATCACGGGTGGATTTCGACCCGGAGTGCGGGCTCCCCTCATTCAATAGTGAAATCTGGCAGGGATTCATTTTCGTTAATTTCGATCAGACGGCCGCGCCGCTCGCGCCGCGTTTAACCGGCTTGGACGCTGTATTGGAGCACTACCATCCCGATGGGATGCACTCGATCTTCGTGCGGGAAGAAATCTGGGATACGAACTGGAAATGCCTGGTGGAGAATTTCATGGAAGGATATCACCTCTCTATCATGCACCCACAGACACTGGGCGATTCCACACCGACTGCGCTGTGCAAAAAGATTGATGGCGGAGAGGGCTACACCGGCTATCGCGCTAATTATCCGGAAAGCGCTCCAGCCCGTGATGCGCATCATCCTGACTTGACCTCTGACGAGTCCCGATGCTCGGTGCTGTTCAGTGTGTTTCCATGCCTGGTTGCATCGCAATCACCCGATATTCTGATCTATCTATCACTGCAACCCGAAGGAGTTGACAAGGTTCGTATTCGCTGGGGAGGCGCGACTTACAGAACGGGGTTAACAAAGCCCGAAATTGATGCCTATATCGATAAATGGAATGCCATCAACGCGGAAGACAAAGAAAAGCTATCTCGAGTACAGCGGGGGCTCGGTTCGCGTTTTTCCACCCCCGGCCCACTCGCACCCGAAGACTACGAAGGCACGATATGGGATTTTTATCGGTATCTTGCATCCAAGTTGACAGAGCGTACCGCAGTCTGATCAATCAGTAGACAGGATCGCAATGCTCGCGAAAAATCTCATCCAGGTAGCTGGGATAGCCGACCAGGCGGAAGCGAAATTGCTCCAGCGCTGCGGCGTGATGTACCTGGGATTTCCGCTGCGTTTGCCCGTTCACCGGGAAGATATCAGCGAGGAGAGCGCCGCCAGGATCATCCGTCGCCTGCATCCGCCGGTATTCGCAGTACTCATTACCTATCTCGACGGTGGGCGGGAAATTGCCGAACTCTGCGCCTCACTGGGCGCGTGTGTCGTTCAGCTTCACGGAGACATCGCGATCGAGGAGCTTGCAAAGCTGGAAGAAATCGCACCGGAATTGCTGATCATAAAGAGCCTGGTCGTCGGGCTTCACACAGAGGATGCCCTCGAGTCGATGATGGCCCGATACTCGGACCATGTGGATGCGTTCATCACGGACACCTACGATCCTGCGACGGGGGCATCGGGGGCCACCGGAAAGATTCACGACTGGAGCATCAGTAGACGATTGGTCGAGGTGTCGGACCGACCGGTGATTCTTGCCGGGGGACTCGATCCCGACAACGTCAGGCGCGCAATCATCGAAGTGAGACCCGCCGGGGTGGATTCTCACACCGGTGTCGAGGATGATTCGGGGCGAAAATGCCGCCAGAAGATCGAGGCATTCGTTGCCGAGGCCGAAGCCGGTTTTCGACTGATCGCGAACCGTTCGGCCGGCCAGCGACATGCCGGCCGGCCGCGTTCAACACAATCTTGCCGTTAGTATGAAAGCCCGATCAGGCGTCGGCTTCGAGTTCCGCGTCGGGTGCGTTCCCGCATACCGATTCGATGCCGTTATTGCGCCCGCTTTCGGACTTGTACATCTGGCTCTTGCCGATAGTCTGCCCGTTAGTGGCGGTCAGAACAAAGTAAAACAGGCCGTTGGCAGCAGTCTTTTTCTCGAACCTGTTCTCATCGTGGCAGTTCGTGCGCACGGACTCGATTCCGTTCATGCAGTCAGCCTTGGCCTTGTATCCCTGGCTGCTGAGGACCACCTCCCCGTTCGCCGCCTTCAGATTGAAATAGTGCTTGTCGTCCTTACCGGGGGTAACTTCGAACTTACCGGACATGCTTGTATCTCCCTGATGTGTTTTTTGAACTGAACGAATTGTGCACCTGAAAGTGCTGCCCCTCGGAATAGCGCCACCCATCCCCGATTACGGATACGGCTATTGGTTCAACAGGCGACCCGTCCGGATAATTCGATGCGATCATCTATGGGGAATCGCGCCCGTTTCGGTGTAACACCTTACTTGGGTTAGAGTGTGGTCGGTTTCTCACCGGTGCCACGACGAGAAGGACTTCATCATGCGATGGAGATCGGGAAGACGCAGCCGAAATGTGGAAGATCGGCGGGGAATGGGGGTCTCACGGCGCGGCGCCGTGCAATCGACCTGCGGACTCGCAGGCACCGCCGTCGGTCCCTTCTACTGCCCTGCCGACCAAAAGGTTTACATCGATCTGGCATTTTTTCAGGATCTGGCAGACCGCTTTCACGCGCCCGGTGATTTCGCCCAGGCCTATGTCCCCGCCCACGAGATCGGTCACCACGTACAGACGCTGCTCGGTACCTCGCGTAAGGTGAGGGATCTTCAGCAGCGCGCCGGCCGCGAGCAAGCCAACGCCATCCAGGTTCGCATGGAACTCCAGGCCGACTGCTTCGCCGGCGTCTGGGCGAACAATGCCGACCGGACGCGGCAGATCCTGGAGCAAGGCGATATCGAGGAAGGCCTGACGGCTGCCAGCGCCATCGGCGACGACCGGATACAGAAACAGACGCAGGGGTATGTCGTACCGGACACCTTCACTCACGGAAGCTCGGCGCAACGGGTACGGTGGTTCAAGCGTGGGCTGAAAAGCGGCGATCCGGACCAATGCGACACTTTCGGGGCGCGCAGTCTGTGACGACGCCCGGATTTGGAGGGGGGCGAATAGAATGACGAAGGACCAGATCATTCTCTTCACTTTGCTCGGCTTCGTGTTCGTATTTCTCGTCTGGGGCCGCTGGCGCTATGACATCGTCGCCTTCTGTGCGCTGCTGGTGGCGCTGATAACCGGCGTGGTCCCCAGCGAACAAGCGTTCTCTGGCTTCGGTCATCCCGCCACTGTCATCATCGCCTTGGTGCTGATCGTCAGCCGCGGCCTTTCGAACTCCGGTGCAGTCGAGCTGGTTGCCCGCTACGTGGTCGACTCGTCGCGCAGCGTGAGCGCTCACATCGGCATACTCGCCGGGGTCGGCGCCGCTCTGTCCGCGGTGATGAACAATGTTGGCGCCCTTGCGCTGTTGATGCCGGTGGACCTGCAAGCCGCATCGAACGCCAAGCGCAGCCCCGCGCTGACGCTCATGCCCCTGTCCTTCGCCACCATTCTGGGTGGCATGGTGACCCTCATCGGGACGCCGCCGAATATCATCATCGCCTCGTTCCGGGCCGAGGCACTGGGTGAGCCCTACCACATGTTTGATTTCGCGCCGGTGGGCGGTGTGTGCGCCGTCGTCGGCGTGCTGTTCGTCATGCTCATCGGCTGGCGGCTCATTCCGGCCGATCGCGCGCAGCACGATGCAGGCAAGGAACTCTTCGACCTGCAGGACTACATCGCCGAAGTGCACGTCCCGGAGGGCAGCCCCGTGATCGGCAAGCGCGTCCGAGAGCTGGACGAGGAGGCGGAGGAAGCAGACGGCGCCATCGTCGGGCTCGTACGCTGTGGTGCGCGCCTTCCCGGCCTTGCCAGACGCACCGTCATCGAGCCCGGAGATATCCTCGTGATCAAAGCCGGGCCGGAAGCCATCGAGAAGCTGGTCGGCAAGCTCGCCCTCGAGTACCACCGGCCCAGCGAAGAAAAGCGAACATTCGAGAACACCGATCTCGGGCTCGTCGAGGTCGTCGTTTCGGAGGGAGCACGCATCGAGAACCGCTCGGCACTGTCACTGAAGCTCCTTTATCGTCACGGCGTCACTCTGCTCGGTGTCTCGCGCCAGGGCAGGAAGTTTCGCGACCGAGTCCGAAAGCTGGAGATTCGTGCGGGCGACGTGCTTTTGCTGCTCGGTCCCAGTGAACGCCTGCCGGAATTCGTCAACTGGCTGGGTTGCCTGCCGTTGGCGGAGCGCGGCCTGCAGCTTGTTCAACGGGACAAGGCGTGGCTTGCGGTAGGCGCCTTTGCATCGGCGATCGTACTGGCGAGCCTGGGCGTGCTGAGCCTGCCGGTGGCCCTGGCCCTGGTTGCCGTGTTCATGGTTCTGTCGGGCATCGTGCCGCTGCGCCAGCTCTACGAATCGGTGGAGTGGCCGGTGATCGTGCTGCTCGGCTCCATGATTCCCATCGGCGGCGCCCTGGAGGCGAGCGGCGGCACGTCACTCATCGCCGGCGGCATCGTCGGATTGTCACAGGGATACTCGGCGGTTGTCGTGCTGGTGCTCCTCATGGTCATCACCATGACCCTGTCCGACGTCATGAACAACACCGCAACCGCCGTGATCGCCGCCCCCATCGCCATCGAGATCGCGGCTCGATTGAACGTGAACCCGGATCCCTTCCTGATGGCAGTGGCGGTGGCCGCCTCGGCGGCCTTTCTGACGCCTATCGGGCACAAGAACAATACCCTCATCATGGGGCCCGGGGGCTATCGCTTCGGCGACTACTGGCGCATGGGCCTGCCCCTGGAGGTGCTTATAATCGCCGTCGGGATTCCCACGATTCTGTGGGCATGGCCTCTCTGAATTCGTCAATCACTGGGAAAAAAGGAGACACCTGATGAACACCAGGAGCCCGATTCACGTCACACGCATGGCCGCATGGTCGTTGGCGATTCTATCTCTGATGGTTCTAAGCGGTTGCGCAGGAAACAAGATCGATCAACCCGAAGGGGCGCCACTCTCGGGAGCCGATATAACGAACCTGCTCGTCGGAAACACGGTGAATGGCGCCGTCGGTGCTCAGTCGTTTTCGTTCTACTACAAAGACCCGGTGTCCGTATCAGGTGTCATCGGGCAACAAGGCGACGACGACAGCGGGACCTGGGAAATCAAGGGCGAGAACACCTACTGCAATGATTGGATAGATTTTTTCGACGGCGTCCAGCGTTGCTATCAATGGTACAAGACGGAGCGCGGTTACGTGCTTGAAAACGTAGATGCCTACCATTTGCGGCCGCTCGTCGTGTATGGCGTCGAGAAAGGCAATCCGCTCGGGTTTTAAGCCCCAGGCTGTTGATGAACGACTATCGGGGGCAAGCGCTGACGCTTGACCCCCCGGCTACTTTCGGGAATGGTGCGAGCACGCTCATCGCTCCCCGTGTTTCGCCAACGACTCGGAAGGATCATCATGAATCTCCCGCTCGAGGTCCTAATCAATACGGCCAACGTCCTCTATCTATTTTCGTACATGGTTCGGGACATTCTATGGTTGCGTATACTGACTGTGATCGCCGCCATGTGCCTGATGCCGTACTTCTACTTTCAGTCAGTGCCGATGATGACGCCCATTTACTGGAACGTCGGCTTCACGATTTTGAACGTAGTCTGGATCGTGCTATCGCTGCTCGAACGTCGCCCCATTCGGCTGAGCGCGGAAGAAGAGCGGTTGTGTGAGCTTGTTTTTCGCACCATGACGCCCCGGGAGATGATGAGAATTCTCAGGCTCGCGACGTGGAAGACGGCTGACGCCGACGAATGCTTCATCGATCGCGGATCGAAGCTCGACGAGCTTATCGTCATTTACTCCGGCAAGGCATGCGTGAAAGTCCACGGTGAAGCGGTGGCCGAGATTTTGCCGGGGCAGTTCATCGGCAGTATCAGCTACATCACAGAGGAAACGGCACCGGCGGATATCGTCGCCCTGGAGTCGACTTGCTACGTCACCTGGCCGAAACCGAAGTTGAAAAGATTCATGGAAAAGAACACGGAGCTACATACGGCGCTTCAAAAGACCCTGGCCATCGATCTCGCCAGGTCGTTGCAAACCGCGTGGGCGCGGCAACCTGGCTAGCGCCCGCCTGCGGTCCTATGTCAAACGAGGCAAAAGCGGCGCTTGATCGGCTACTGCGCCGCTACCTGGAAAATTGCCAACGCGCGTCCGGGTCCCTGCCGATCCTGGAGCACGATCCGGGCTGGCCGTCAGAGTGCCAGGTCGGCGAGCCGGATGCGGACGGCATGGTTCGCTGGAGACCGCGGGAGCGAGATACCGTCGCCGATTTCAGTGGACTGGAACGTGCGCTCGATGTCGAAATTCACTCGGACATCAAGATCTTCTACGGCAGCTACTGGGGAAGCGCCATGGAGTTCGAAGCGGCGGAAGGCGGTGTGTCGCTCATTCAGATCTGGAACGACGATGATTTCGACCGGCTGGCGGAGAATATCATCGGTCATGCGATGGCGAAGCAACGCATCCACGCGCCGCTGACGATTTTCATCGCCTGCACCGACGAAGATGAGCTCATGTTGAGCGTGGACAACGAAACCGGGCGCGTCGTGCTCGAAGAATCGGGAAGCCAGCCGATCCGGGAAATATCGCCATCACTCGAAGAGTTTCTGGATGGACTCCAGCCGGTCGCCGAATCCGAGGGATGATAGTTGATGTCGCCGCTTCAGACGAGGGGCCGCTGGATCAGCGACTCCAGTACTTTGAGCGGTGAACGCTCCGGTCTCGCCATATCCTCGACGTCGCGGTAGAAAGTCTGTTCGAGCACGTGCTGGCCGGCCAGCGCCGCGTGGGAAACCTGATCGGTGAAACACATCCACGTGGCGCCTGCCGCCAACTCGACGCGTGTCTTAGGGACCGTGCGTTGGTACTCGGAATCGCCCTTCATGTCGTCGTGCAGGCGCAGCATGTAGTGATCATAGAGCGTCCGGTAGCTCTTCGTCACAAACAGCAGTCGCAGCGCCGCCCGTTCACCGGGCAAGGGTTTTCGCATCAGCGGGACGAAGCGTCTGGCGAGATCCTCGAACGGCTCACCCACATTCCATACGCGCGGTTTACCCATCGGGCTGACATTGGTGAACACGCGCATGATACGGCGCCCCGCCACTGGCCGTGACGAGAAGGAATCCACGTGCAGGAGCGTGTCGTCGCTGCCGACCGTGCGCGCGTTGCGCCCTTCGATCTCCACCGGGCGGAAGCTCGTGCGAGCCATGTTCAGCCGCTTCGCGTAGTCGCCCAGCAACGATGCGCAGAGATCCCGGCAGAATTGCGCGTATCGCGCCATCATGCGCCCGAGCGCGACCCTGTCCTCGTCGGTCACCCCGCCGGTACTTACGAGTCCCCGGACTTCGTTAGTGGACGGATCGTAGCTGATGTTCTTAGAGCTCAAGCGCAACGCGTCGTCGTCGAAAAACCGTCTCTCCTGCTCTTCGACGGGAAATCCCAGATCCGGAATGTAGAGAACGCGCCCCAACTCCAGCGCCGAAACAGCCTCATCCCGTCCATCGGGGTCGTCGAGCCAACTGGCATTTCGAATCGTCGCGAGTGGATCCATGGAGTTCACTTAAGACTCTTTATTCGAGGCAAGACATTCGACGCATCATATCATGCTATACGGTTGAATCAGACACACGCTCCCTATCACCAGGATCGAGAGTGAAATGACCGACTCTTCCACGCCCATGGGCCGATACGCCTCGCGTGGCGGTTCGCCCGCCGCGTCCTCAGCCATTTTCTAGCCAACAAGGGCCTGCTGCTGGCGAGCGCCGTGTCATACAACACTTTGCTGTCTCTCATACCCTTGTTTGCCCTCCTGCTGGTAATTCTTTCCCACGTCTACGACGACCGACATCTCACCGATTTGCTGCTCACCGAGCTAGGCGCGCTGATGCCCAGCCACACGGACGAGCTGTCCCGGCAGGTGCAAAGCTTCCTCGGAAATCGCGAGCTTCTCGGCTGGGTCGGATTCATCGTGCTGTTGTTTTTCAGCTCCTGGGCCTTCCGATCCCTGGAGGATGCATTTGCCGTTATCTTTCCCCGCCCACGGGCCGCGCGCCGGCTGTGGATATCTGCGGTCATTCCCTATGCGTTCATTTTCGTGCTGGGACTCGGCTTGATGCTGCAGGCCGTTTTCATAACGCTGCTGGAGGAGCTGTCCGATTCACAATTGGCGCTGTTCGGGAGTCACTTGACGGCGACGGAGTTGTCGACGGCGATGCTATCTCTGTTCAGCTTTCTCGGCTTGGCTGCGCTGTTCACCGGCATTTATCGATTCATGCCCGTAGTCGATGTGCGCCTGCGCCATGCCGCCGTTGGCGGGCTGGTGACCGCAATCCTGTGGGAAATTGCACGTAACATCCTGGTCTGGTGGTTCAGCAACGTGTCGTTGGTGAACGTCGTTTACGGTTCTCTCGCCACCGTCGTCATCGCGCTACTGACGCTGGAGACGGCTGCCATCATCCTTCTGCTCGGGGCCCAGGTGATCGCGGAGCTGGAACCGGAGCGGCGAGAACTCCGGACCGGGGGTGGCTGAAACCCCACCACCCTGCCTCCTTTCGCAATATTCTCGCCTCCCTGCCGCCATCTGCGCGGTTTTCACTGTCACCAGTCGAAGTTTGCCCGGGTGAGATCATGTCCGAATTGTTCCAGCGCCTGCGTACGTCGGTGACCGTCAAGCTGCTTTTCATCGGCTTTCTGGTTCTGATCCTGCTCATACCCATGGGCATGGTCAGGAGCATCATCTACGAGCGGAACCATCTCTACCTGTCCGCCAAGCAGGACATCATGAACGCCTGGGGACGTGAGCAGACCATCGGCGGACCGGTGCTGACGTTGCCGTACCGGATGATGGTCACCGACGACAAGGGCATCAAGCGGGTTCGAAAATCCCTGGCGCACTTTCTGCCCGAGCGATTGAGCGTACGCGGCCAGCTGGATACCGAGATGCGCTACCGGGGGATCTACCAGGTACCGGTCTATACCGCGGATCTGAAGCTCAGCGGCCGCTTCGCGCCTCCCGACATTGCAAGGCTGGGCATCGAGCCTCACAACGTGGACTGGGGCGGTGCCTACCTGTCGGTGGCCATCGCCGACGCCCGCGGCATCAAGGAGCCCATGCGCCTTCGCTCCGACGCCGGCGACGGCATCTTCGAGCCGGGTGGCGTGAAAGTGCACGGCTTCGACCCGCAAGTGATCGTCCCCCTGCCCGGTTTGGGAAAGAGCGGGCGGCCGTCGGGATTTCAATTCGGCTTCGGCTTGAAGCTCAGCGGCACCGAGAAGTTGCGCTTTCTACCCGTCGGCGACCGCACCGAGGTGCTGCTGACCTCCGCGTGGCCGTCGCCGAGCTTTGTCGGCGCCTATCTGCCCGCGCGGCGCGACATCGACGACAAAGGCTTCAGTGCCGAATGGAGGGTGCTGCATCTGGGGCGCAGTTATCCGGGCGAGTGGCGTAACGCGGAAATCCCGGCGAAGCTCATCGCCAATTCCGCCTTCGGCGTCAATCTTTTCGTGCCTGTCAGTACCTACCAGAAGTCCACGCGCGCCGCCAAGTACGCGATCCTGTTTATCGGCCTCAGCTTTCTCGCCTACTTCATGTTCGAGGTGTTCGGAAACGTGCGCCTGCACCCCTTTCAGTATCTGCTCGTAGGGTTCGCGAACTGCCTCTTCTATCTCCTGCTGCTGTCGCTTTCCGAGCACACGAGCTTCGTGGTTGCCTATGCAGTCAGCGCGGCGGCATCGACGGCTCTGGTGGTGGGTTACAGCATGAGCATCCTCAAGAGCCTGTCCCGGGTTCTGACCATGCTCGCGTTGCTCGCCGGCCTCTACACATTCCTGTACGTGACCTTGCGCGCCGAACAGTACGCCATGCTCATCGGTGCCGCGGCGCTTTTCATCATCCTCGCCACGATCATGTATCTGACGCGGAGACTGGACTGGTATCGCGTAACGCTGGACCTCGGCCCCGATTGGCCGGCGCCGGGCGCTGGGGCCTCGCAGCAGGCGACGCGAACCGCTTAGCCCGCGTACTGTGCTGGAACGCGGGCTACCAGGAGCGTATACCCGACCCGACAGACAGTGTCAGGACAATCTAGAACTGGAGAAAGTCCGGCTGGATTAGCGAGTGACGCAGATCGAGCCAGGCTATGTGTGAAGATTTCGCCGGAATGTTTTTGTCAGTTAGTCGGTTATATCCCTCACGACGCGAAACCCAGTGTTGTATTTTCTGTATGCGCTATAAAGCCTATTGCGATGTGCCGAACGCAAGAATCTTGGATCGTTCAACCAGGATCCCCCACGAGTACCACGATTACTGCAATCACCCGTGTTCCAACTTGTTCCATCCGCCGGTGCCCCGAAATAGTTATCGTTCCAGCAATCCTCCAGCCATTCCCACACGTTCCCGATGGTGTCATACAGACCGAAATTGTTAGGTAGAAAGCTACCGACGGGAGCGGTACTAGCACCAAAGCCGTCTTTGCATTTTTTGTTCCGCCATTTAAAGTCTGAACTGGCATCCACGCCGTTGCCGTATTTGCAGAGCATGCTTACCGAGTTTCCAAAGAAATACCGGTCGGCTCCACCTGCCCGCGCGGCATATTCCCACTCAGCCTCACTGGGCAGTCGATATGTCTCTCCCGTCTTTTGCGACAACCATGCGACATAGGCCTTTGCATCTTTCCAGTTCACGCATACGACTGGATCCCGCTCAGTCTGTCGAAACCCCGGATAGCGCCACGAAACTCCTTCTTCCCAACCAATCTTTGCTAAACGTCGGCACGAAAAATCTATACTATATTCTGTAGCTGCTACGAACATCGCAAATTCAAATTTTGTCACTTCGTATTTGCCGACAGCCAACGGCTGTGAAATGACGACATCGTGAATCGGCCACTCGTCATCCCCTCCTTCTGCGAACGGTGCTCCGATCCCGATTGACCCGGCGGGTATAACGATCATTTCGGGGCACACTTCGCAATCCTGAAAGGTAGACCCAGGCAATAGGAACTCGCTAGCCGCTGCCGAGATCATCATGGAGAGAAGAGCGACGGATAGATATTTCGAGTAAGCCATATACCCTTCAGTGCAGCTTAACAGTAAATGGATAACGAATTACCGTGTTTGATCGTGGAGGTTTTCCAGCGATCACTCATCCGAAAAGCATGCGTGTTGTTGAAAGATAGTGTCAAGACGTTGATAAGATGTTAAAGGTGCCTGTTAAGGTGCCGTATAGGTGCCCGTAAAGGTGCCGGGGCCGATCACCGATCGAAACCTATCGGCCTCGGCACCTTGATTGTATCGGCCCCGGCACCTTTTTGCGGGCACCTTTTTGCGTTCGGCACCTTTTTGCGTTTTTTGCGCCTTTTTGCGCGCGGCACCTTTTAAACCCGGAGACATCTGAGCCCGACTAGATCTGACAACGTCAGTCGGATCAGGTGCCGACTATCACACCTAACCATGCATCGTCAGCCCACCCGAGACACTGATCACCTGTCCGGTGATGTACTCGGCATCGTCGCTGGCCAGGAACGCCACGATGCCGGGAAGGTCCTCGGGCCGGCCGATGCGCTTCATGGGGACGGCACGCTCGAGTGCTTTCAAAATCTTGGCGCCGTCCTCCCCGGCCTCCAGGAACTGTGCCAGAAGCGGTGTATCCGTGGGGCCGGGACACACCGCGTTCAAACGAACGCCCGTGCGCGCAAGCTCCCTGGCGACGCTCTTGGTGAACGCGATGATGCCGCCCTTGCAGGCGGAGTACACGGCCTCCATGGAAGAGCCCACTCTTCCGGCGTCGGATGCGATGTTCACCACCCTGCCCCAACGCCGGTCGCACATGCCCGGCAGCACGACGTGGTGCATATTCAACGTGCCGCGCAAGTTTACGGCAATGATCGCTTCCCATTGCTGCGGTGTGGTATCGAGGAAGTTGGCGAAGCGATCGAAGCCGGCGTTGTTGATCAGCACGTCGACACCGCCCTGTTCGGACTCGATGGACGCCACCGCGTCAGTCACGGCCTGATAGTCGGTGATGTCGACGACGTGCGTCGATGCCCGCCGCCCCAGGGCTTGCACTTTCTTGCCGGCGGCGCGCACCGCTTGCGCGTCGCGATCGAGCAGCGCCACATGGCAGCCCTCCTCCGCCAGTCGCGCACAGATGGCGGCACCGATGCCGCCGCCGGCGCCAGTTACCAGCGCCACCTTACCGGCTAGTCCACGCATGGGCAGTATTTTCTCAAATCGGCCTCATACCGGAGAATCCTTGGGGAAGTCGGGTTCGCGTTTCTCGCGCAGACTGGCGATGCCTTCACGCACTTCGTCGCCGGTCCAACCGAGGAACTCGAGGGCCAGCGACGCATCGAAAGACGGCCCGGCGAGACGCAGCCAATTGTTGAGCGCGTACTTGGTGAATCGAATGGCGCTTTGCGCACCTCGTGCGAGCTTGGTGGCGATTTCGAGGGCGCGGTCATCCAATTCATCGTCCTCGACACACAGCGACACCAGTCCGATGCGCTCGGCCTCCTCGCCACCCAATGGTTCACAGGTAAGCAGGTAGTACTTGGCCTTCGCCATTCCCACCAGCAGGGGCCAGACGATGACGGAATGGTCCCCCGCCGCGACACCGAGGCGGGTGTGGCCATCGATGAAGCGTGCCGTTTTCGACGCGACACTGATATCGGCGACCAGAGCTGCCGCAAGGCCCGCCCCCACGGCAGGCCCGCGAATGGCGGAGATCACGGGCTTCGAGCAATTGATGACGTTGTAGACGATGTCGCGCGCTTCCTTCCACACGGTCAGGCGCGTGTCCTGATCCCTGGTGAGACTCTCCAACACCTCGAAGTCGCCGCCGGCGGAAAACGCTTCGCCGGTACCGGTGAGGATCACGGCGGACGTCTCCGGGTCGGTATCGACGACGCGCCATATATCGGCGAGTTCTTTGTGCATGCGCGCGTCCACGGCGTTGAGCTTGCCGGGGTTGTACAGACGGATGCGCAGCACGCGCTCAGCGGGGCGGTCGAACTTCAGGGATTGAAAGTCAGCGTAAGGTTCGGACATGGACTCCCTCCGGATCGAATTGCACGGGCCGCAGCCACGCGGATAAACTAATGCCTGGCAGCTGAAATTGATAGATCTCACCTCGGCCGCCGCCGATCCCGGTATCCCCCGCCGCCCGCCAGGAAGTCGAGCCATGAACAGAAGCTATTCCCAGAAGCAGCGCCGCGAATTCACGGATGCCAACCGGCGAGCCTGGGATGAGGCTGCCCCCGTGCACGGGAAGATCAATCAGGCACGATTGCTGGAGGCCTTCTCGAAGCCTGGATATAGCACCCTGGACGACCACTGCGTCGATCGCCTGAACGACATCGGCGTGCAAGGAAAATCCATCGCCCAGCTTTGCTGCAACAACGGCCGGGAATTGCTGTCGCTCAAGAATCTCGGCGCCGGTCACTGCGTGGGCTTCGACGCGTCCGTTGCCTTCCTCGAGCAGGCCCGCGAGCTTGCCCTTGCCTCGGGGCACGCGGATGTGGAGTTCGTGGCAACGGACATCTACGACATTCCTGCCGATCGATGCGGTCCATACGACATCGTGATGACCACCATCGGCGTCATCGGCTGGATGCCGGATCTCGCGGGCTTCTTCGACGTGTTCGCTCGCCTGACCCGGCCCGGCGGGTATATTTTCATCGAGGAAACCCATCCGGTGCTGATGATGTACGAGGAAGGCGAAGGAGACGAGCCCTCCTACCTGGAGCACTCGTACTTCAAGGAAAACCTTTGGTGGATACGACGGGGCTCGATTATTACGAGCGGAGCAAGTATCGATCGAAACCAAACTACTCATTCCAGCACACCCTGGCCGACATCATGATGGCAGCCATCGAGGTGGGATTCGATCTCAGGCACTTCTCCGAGTTCGGTTACGACATTTCCGGGCTCTGTGCCGATCTCGAGCATGCGGTGGCCAAGCCGCCCATGGGCATGACCATGGTGTGGCAGAAAAACTGAACACGGCGCCGCCCGTCACCACAGACTGAGAGACGCGTTCTTCGCGACGTGCTCGTCCAGGAATTGCTTGTAGTACTGGATTACCCTGTGGGTTATCGCGCCGCCGCCGGCGGGAAACTCGACCATGCGTCCGTCGTCCAGTCGCAGGCTGACGATCGGCATGACCTCCCGGGTGGCGCTGGTTACGAAGCATTCCGTCGCCCTGTCGAGATCCTTTTCGTGCACGTCGCGCTCGATGAGCGTCAATCCGTGCGCCGCGCATGCCTCGCGGGCTGCCTTCTTGGTGATGCCACGTAGATTGCCGGCGGCACCATCGGGTGTAATCAGCTCGCCGTCCAGAACGAAAACGACGTTACTGTTGGATGCTTCCGTGACATAACCATCGCGATTGAGAATAATGCTCTCGTCGGCGCCCAGCTCCCGCGCCTGCGTAATGGCGATGACATTGTTGAGGTAGTTTCCGCCCTTGATGTTGGGATCCAGGGCGTCGGTGGGATTGCGCCGCACGGCTGGAATCGCTGCCTTCATGCCGACGCTGTAGAACTCCGGCGGCCATTCCGGAACCGCGTTTACGATAATAATGTAACGCGAATGCAGATCGGGGTTAGGATAGAGTTCCACGGGGCCCTCGCCACGAGTGATCACGTAGCGCACGTAGACTTCCCTTTCGAGCGTTCCCGCCGACGTGGCCTGAACGGTGCGGCGGATCTGCTCCGTCATCTCGTCCCGGCTCTGGGAGATGTGCATGCGAATCAGTCGCGCCGAGTTCTCCAGCCGCTCCCAGTGCTCCCGGTAAAAAAGCGGAACGCCCGAGTAGGTGCGGAAGACCTCGTAGATGGAATCGCCGTAGAGAAAGCCACGGTCGAGCACCGGTACACAGGCCTCTGCCGTTGGCGTGATGCGCCCATCGACATTGCTCATGCTCTTGAAGGTTTCGTTCACGGATTCCTCCTATCGCTCCCGCTCCCTCAAACCGAAAATCTTCGTAGGTCGGGTTTCGCATTGCTCAGCCCAACCTGCGTTTTTCTCCCACTCTTCAGAGCGGCAGAACGGCTCTTGGCTCATATGGTACAACGGATTAATACCTCAGCCGAGCGCTACGGCGCACATGGCCATGCTGACCGCCGCCTGAACGGGCTCGATGACGGGGATGCCGATGTTTTCCTCCAACGCTGTGCGCAGCGCCGCCCTGCCGGCACAGCCTGAGACGATCACATCCGCGGCGCGACTAAATCGCCATGTGCATGAGCACGGCGGAGTCGGGACACTGCTCACGGTACTGCTGACAGCGCCGGATCTCCTCCGGCGCCTGGTCCCGGGACACGCGCGTGAATCCGAGCCCGGAAAAATACTGGTCCGCATCCATGGTGAGCAGATAGAGCGAGTCGTGTCCGAGCTCGCGGGCAAGTTGCACCATGTGCTCGGTAAGCCGGCGCGCGAGTCCCTGGCCACGGTGCGCCGACGCCACTACCACCGAACGCAGCAAGGCCGACGCGCCGTGGGACTCGATTCCGGCAGCGGCGACGACACCGTGGCCGTCGTCGAGCACCTGAAAATGTGCGAGCCCCATAGCAACACCACCCTCCGGGAGCCCTTCCGCGGCCAGCAACGCCACCATGACCGGCAGATCGTCTTTAGTCGCCGCGCGCAGACTCAATTGTTCGCCCATGAGTTGTCGTCCGCCGTGAATGCCATCATTATGCACGCAACCGGGATCGCGTGGAGGATGAGGAATTGAACAGGCATTGGAACCAGACCACGAACCCATGAACAACAGCCCCATCGGATTCATCGGCCTCGGAAACATGGGCGCACCCATGGCGGCCAACCTCGCCGGTGCGGGCTGGTCTCTCATTGTTCACGACGCCGCAGGCACCCGGGATCGGGCGCCCGCAGACACAACCGTCGCGCAATCAGTTGCGGAGGTCGCAGGCCAAGCCGTCACCATACTGCTGAGCCTGCCGGACAGCGCGGTCGTGGATGCAGTCGCCGACGCCATCGTCAGCGCGCCCTCGGCCGTCACCAAGCGCGTGGTGGATACTTCCACCATCGGCATCGCCCAGGCCCGCCGCATCCACGGCAAGCTGGCGGCGGCGGGTATCGAGTACGTGGATGCGCCGGTATCCGGCGGCGTGGCTGGCGCCCGGGCGGGCACCGTGTCGATCATGGTTTCGGGCCCGGCGCCAAGCCTCGAGGAGTTGCGGCCGATGTTGGAGGGCTTCACCGGAAACGTGTTTCACGTGGGCGTCGAGCCCGGTCAGGGTCAGACCATGAAGCTTCTGAACAACTTTCTCTCCGGCACCGCCATGGCCGCAACCAGCGAGGCCGTCGCCTTCGGCGAAAGCCAGGGCCTGAGTCTGGCGCTCATGCTCGACGTGCTCAACGTCTCCACCGGCCGCAATACGGCAACCGCAGACAAGTTCGTCAATCGTATTCTCACCGAGACCTTTGATGCGGGCTTCAGCGGCGAACAGATGAACAAGGATCTGGGTCTGTACCGCGAAGGGCTCGCGGGATCCGGCGGCGCGGATCCGGTAAGTGGCGCCGTTGCCGGGCTCTGGCGCCGCTTTCTCGAAGCGAAGACGAACACCGACATTACCCACGTCTATCCATTTATCAAGAACAAAAGCTGGCCAGGACTCACAAGCCGATAAGTGAGGCGCCGAACATCGAAGTCCGACATGCCGCGGTTTGTTGGGCTTCGCTTTACTCAGCCCAAGCTACGTCTACTCATCGCTACTTGCCGACGCCTGGCCCTGCACGGCAAAAAATGACGCCTTCTTCGGCTGTTCCGGCAATTCGATGTCGGCCTGCATGAGTCGTGCGACGCGGCTGCGTTGGCCGCGAACGATGCTGCCCTCGAGCTTGCTGGGCATGGGATTGCGGGCCAACGGGAAGGCGTCGGCCGCGGTGTAAACACAGATAAACAGGCTTCTGGGGCGATCGCTGCGATTGGCTGCCGAGCCATGCACCAACCGCGTATGCATGAGACAAACGTCTCCGGCCTTGCCCGTTACCTCCACTTCCTGTTTTTTGAGCGTGCGTTCCTGTTCCGGCGCAACGAAGCCCGTGAAAGTGGCGCCATCGAACAGCGAATACAACGGACCGCGATGGGAGCCGGGAACGACCATCAGGCAGCCATTGTCCGCAGTCACGTCATCGAGCATCAGCAACGCAGTGACGATATCGTCGTTCGTGTGCGGTGTGTATGCGAAATCCTGGTGATAGCTGACCACGGTTTGGGAGCCGGGAAGCTTCAGATTGAGCTTGCAGTGATGGTGTTTGACGTCGGGGCCGATGAGATCGGCAACCATGTCCACCATGTGAGAATCACGCATTACCTCATTGAAATGCGCGCTGATCTCGCTCGGGTTGTTGATCCGGCGAAGCGCCGGGTGCTCGGCGCAGTGCTCCTCTCCCATGTCGAAACGCGGACGCCCGTCCACGGTGGGCTCGCCGAAGGGCGCGTCGTGATCGCGGCTTTCCGCCACCCATTCGTGGATACTTTTCTGGAGCTTTCGCAGCTGCTCCGCTGAAACGGCGTTTCGCGCCACCAGGTAGCCGTCGCGCCAGAAATCGTCGATTTGCTCACGGCTCAACATGATTTCAGAGTAGAGCCGCACTCGGCCCGCTGTCAATTCAGGTCATTCCCAGCTTGCGCATGATCCTGGCGATGTTTTTTCGGATGCCCGGCAGGTGCGGAATACTCGCGTACGACTTGAGGTAATCATGCACCGGTTGCAAAGGAAGGCCGCCGAACGCCTTCCCCGGCTCATCGATGTCCTTGAATATTGCTGAAAGCGCAGCGAACTGCATATTGTCGCCGACGGTGACGTGGTCGACGATGCCCGCACGCCCGCCAAAAACATTGTTGTCCCCGATGACGACCGTTCCAGCGGCGATAAAACCGGCCGTGATGAGGCAGTTTTTCCCGGACTGGAAATTGTGAGCCAGATGGCAATGGTTGTCGATTCGGGTGCCACGCCCGATGATGGAGTCCTCGAAGTGGCCACGATCGATGTTCACACCGGCGCCCACGTGAACGTCATCTTCGATCACCAGTCGCCCGTAGTGCACGTGCCGGTAGTGATTGAACTGCTCGTCGTGGGCATAGCCATAGCCTTCCGTGCCAAGGGAAGTCATTGGATGAATCTCGCAATTCTTGCCGATGACTGTTCCGTGGGCGATAAACACGTTCCCATGGATGTGACTGCCCTCGCCGATCATCACGTCCGCCTCCACCGTGGTATTGGCACCAATGATGCACGCCCCGGCGATGCGCACCTTCCTCCCGATAACAGCGTTCGGCCCGATGATGGTGTCTTCGGAGATATCCGCGGACGCGGATATGACTGCCGAGGGATGGATGCGGATTTCGTCAAACCCCTGCTTGTGGACCGTTACCGGGAAAAAGGTTCGCGCCACCAGCGCGAGGGCGAGCTCCGGACCAGGACTGCCCAGGAGCGTCTGTGTCGCACCTTCCAGCGCCCCGTCATCGGCATCGGCATCACTGACCACCAGTACCGACGCCGGGCTCCTCACCGCATCAGCGATGAGACGGCGCTCGTTCAGAAACAAAATGCAACCCGGCTCCGGAGCCGACGGTGGGCCCGGCCGGGAAATCTGAACGCCCGCGTCTCCTCGAAGCAGATGCAGGAGCTTCGGAAAGTTCTCGATAATGTCACTGACTCTGACCGTCATGTTGTCTCTCCAGGGCCCAGGGGACCCAACTAAAGAATTCAGTCCGCGCCCGCCGGTTGGGGAGCCGGTACCCCGCGGTCCCGGGGCAGCATCAAAGCCACACACACCGCAACCAGCGCGCAGGCCGCCAGCACCACGAACACCCAGTAGAAATCACCGGTACGGCCGGTGATGGCGGCAACCAGCTGCACCGCCACCGGCGCCGCGCCGAATGCCAGAACGAACTTGATGCCGAACACCAGCCCATGCCGGGACTCCGGTGTGTAACGGGCCAGCAGCATATTCTCCGCGGGCAGCGCACTAACACCGGCCATCACCATGACGGTGGCCACCATGAGCAGTGGCAGCCCGCCCAGCCTGGCTGCCAGCCACAGGGTCGGCACCTGTATCAACAGGGCGCCAATGTACACCGGCTTCAATGGAAAGCGGTCCGCCAGATGGCCGCCGGCAATCTGCATGAAAGCTGCGGCGGTGTAAACGGCGGCTACCAGCAAGCCGACGCCGAAAATTCCCTCGCCCGCCAACCCCTGGTGGCGCTGCTCCAGGAGCTTGGGCAGTGACGTCTGGATAGTCTGATAAACGAGTGCGAGTAGAAACATGGTGGTCACCAGGATAGCGAAAACCCGCCACATGTCGCTGCGGCTGACCTTCACCTGGTCGCGGGCCACGACGGCGGCATCGCTGATTTTTCCTTTCAGCATGAAACCCAGCAGAGCGACGCCGGTGAGCACGCTGATGGCGCCCGGCACGATGAAGGCCGCGCGCCAGCCGGAAAGATCGATGAGCGATCCGGCCACGACCCCCGCGAGCGCGGTGCCCAGGGATCCGAAAATGCCGTTGAAGCCCAGCACCTTACCCCGCCGGGTCCCTGCGTTTCGCACCAGCCACGGAATACCGACGGGATGATAGATAGCGGCGAACACACCGATGCCCGTCAAACTCCACATGAGCGCGTTCGAAGAGTCCGTGAGACCCGCGGCGATGGCGCACCCGCCCATGCCGAGAAAGAAGGCGACCATCATGCGCGCCGCGCCCAGCTTGTCGCTGAGCATCCCGGCCGGCAGAGCGACCACCCCCACCATTAGCGACCCCAGGGTCCACAGCTCGATGAGCTCGTGGTAGGGACGCTGCCAGACCGACTCCAGGGACAGCACGATGACGAAAAAGAATGCCGTGCACAGATGAATATACAGATGCCCCAGGGAGGAGAAGACGACGGTCGTTCGAGACATCTGTGTGGACATGGAACCTCGGCCGTACGCCACTGGCGGCGGGCGCCAATGGCCGCACCGATCGGTGAACAATGCTCCGGGAGCGGAGGCGGCGAATCAAGAACTCCCTGAGCGTTCGCGGCAGTTTGGCATGTTGCCGGGGCGAAGGGCTAGAATCGGGACCTCTCGCACCTGGCAGGTTCCGATGCGCTATTGTCCGACCCGAAACGAGTGGCAGACCATCGATGCGGCCGACGCCGGCATGGATGCCGAAAAACTGGCCGACGCGGTGGCCTTCGCCGAAGCGGCAGAGACACCCTGGCCCAGGGATCTCTCCAGCGGGCTGGCCGCCGGTTCTGCGACCCGCGAGCCACCGCCCTGGAACGAAGTGCTTGGGCCGACGAAGAATCGCGGCGGACCCAATGGACTGATTCTGCGCGGCGGCAGAATCGTCGCCCAGTGGGGCGACACCCAGCGCGTCGACATGACTTTCAGCATCGCCAAGAGCTACCTTTCCATACTCGCCGGCGTGGCCGTGGCACAGGGATTGATTCGTGATGTCGACGATCCAGTGCGCGAGTACGCCCTGGACGATGGTTTCGACGCGCCCCAGAACCGCGACATCACCTGGCGCCACCTGCTGCACCAGACCAGCGAGTGGCAGGGCACCCTGTGGGACAAGCCCGATCTGGTGGATCGAAATCGCCAGGTCGGTGTCGGATCAGACAATTCACGCAAGGGCACGCACCGGGATCTGCAAGCTCCCGGAAACTTCTGGGAGTACAACGACGTACGCGTCAACCGCCTCAGTCTTTCTCTCTTACAGGTATTCCGGCGCCCGTTGCCGGAAGTGCTGCGCGAGACCATCATGGACCCCATAGGTGCCAGCGACACCTGGGAGTGGCACGCCTACCGCAACGCGCACTTCGAAATCGACGGCGAAAACCTGCCGTCGGTGCCTGGCGGCGCCCACTGGGGTGGCGGCATCTTCATTGCCAGTACCGATCACGCGCGGGTCGGATTGATGATGGCCCGAGGCGGGCAGTGGAACGGGCAACAATTGTTGCCGGAGTCCTGGATTGAAGCGTCCCGCACACCCTGCCCGATCAATCCCGAGTACGGTTTTCTGTGGTGGCTCAACACCGACGGCGCCCACTACGAGCGTGCGCCGGAATCCAGCTTTTTCGCCATCGGCGCCGGTCAGAGCACCATCTGGATCGAGCCCGAGCACGACTTGGTGATGGTGGCCCGCTGGGCCGATGAAACCAAAGTCAACACGCTCATCGGGCGCGTGATGGACAGTGTGCTAAATGGGGACATCCCCCGATTAGCCGATAGGCACGAGACAAGGTTGTAACTGTCAATGCTTGAATTGAATGCGGACTTCTCCAGACCTGTGGTGGTTCGCACGGCCGCCATGGAATGGCGATCCAGTCCCGGGGCGGGGGTCTGGCGCAAACGGCTGGAGCTGCGCGGCGCTGCCGAGAGCGGCAGAGTGACGTCCATCGTGCGCTATGACGCCGGCAGCCGGTTTCCGCCGCACGAGCACCCCGAGGGCGAGGAAATTCTCGTGCTCGAAGGGATCTTGGCCGACGAGCATGGCAGCTACCCGGCGGGCACCTACCTGCTCAACCCGGAAGGTTTTCGCCACGCGCCGCGATCCGACCAAGGCTGCGTGCTGTTCGTGAAGCTGCGCCAGTATCCCGGCAGCGACCGCAGCCACTGCGAGGTGGACAGCAATTCGGCCACCTGGCAGCAGAGCGAGCCCCCTGGACGGGAGGTGCTGCCGCTCTACGACGGGCATGGGCATCGCGAAAGCATGCGCCTGGTGCGGCTCGCTCCCGGCACCCGGGTGCCGGAGCACGATCACCCCGGGGGTGAGGAGATCTACGTCATGGCCGGGAGCCTCGCGGATGGGCAAGGCACTTACGAACAGGGAACCTGGCTACGCTTTCCCGACGGCAGCCGGCATCAGCCCTTCAGCGACGAAGGCTGCACGCTCTACGTCAAGACCGGCCATCTCTGGGACCTGTAGCGGCGCATTATGCGTCGCCGGGAGCGTCCAGATCGAAGAAGGCACGCGCGGTCCGCGTCGTCGCACGGCCAAGCTCGGCGGGGTCGATCCCGCGGCAAGCCGCCACGGTTTCCAGAATGTGTGTCAGGTGCATGGGTTCGTTGCGCCGGCTTTTCGGGCGTGGTTCCAGGTCCCGTGGAAGCAGATAGGGCGAATCAGTCTCCAGCATGAGGCGCTTCAGTGGAATACGCGACACCAGCTCGCGCAAGTGCATCCCGCGTCGCTCATCGCAGATCCAGCCGGTGATGCCGACGTGCAAATCCAGCTCCAGATAGCGCTCCAGCTCCGACGCCTCTCCGGTGAAGCAGTGGATGACCGCTGGCCCGAGCCGGGCCCGGTATTCACCGAGAATCGCCGCGAAGCGATCGTGGGCATCGCGCTCATGCATGAACACCGGCAGACCAAGCTCCGCCGCGAGCTCGAGCTGCGCGGCGAATACGCGTTCCTGGATCGGGCGCGGCGAGAAGTCGCGGTTGAAATCGAGGCCGGTTTCTCCCATTGCCACGACGACGGGCGATTGTGCGAGCTGCCGAATCACGGCCGCGGTGTCGTCGCTCCATTCCCTGGCGAGATGCGGATGCACACCGGCGGTCGCGAACAGTACACCGGGATGCAGCGAGGCGATATCGTGGGCCGCCCGGCTCTCGATCTCGCTGGCGCCGGTGACAATCATCTGCGCAACACCGGCCGCGTGGGCCCGCTCCAGCACTTGCGGCAGATCGTGGCGAAAGCTGTCGTGGCTGAGATTCGCGCCAATGTCGATGAGCTCCATGGAATTCACCAGGACACCGCCGCCGGTTTAAACCCCGCGCAGGAGCGCGCGTGCGCGCGAATCTTCCCCGGGCCTACGTCTTTATGACCAACGTGCCAGCAATCTTATCGTGCCAACCCTGCTTGCGCTTATCGAAAGCCACCCACAGGAAGCCGAGGCCGAAAACAAAAGCGGAAATAAAGTAGCCAATATAACGAACGATGAGCTGGCCCGTGGAAGGCTTTCCCAGCGTCTTCGCGTCGACAATTTTCGCCGATATCACCATCTTCCCGGGTGTGGCCGCCTTCCAGACCCAGAAGCCCACGATCAATACCGCGGGCAGCAACAATTGCGCGAGAAAGCTGCCGGCGGCCCCCTGTGCGGCCATGACCATCGCTTCCGGTGAGGCATCGGGAGACATCGCCATCATTGCCATGAAGTCCTGGCCGAATATCGCCATGAGTACAAGAACCAGTACGATGGTGACCCAGATATTGTCGATGAACATCGCGAGGAAACGCGCCCAGAAACCCACGTACCGGGGCTCCGCGACGCCGCTTGTGCTGTTGGTAATCTGCTCTTCCATTTGTGCCGTCCGAATCGTTGATGTCAGTTTCCGGTTCGACGCGCAATCAGGGCGCATCACAATTACACTGAGTATAGCCTGCGACAGTATGAGAACATGACCTCTGGCAAGCAGACGAAGCGATCGCGGCTCGTAGCAAACAAGCAGTTAATTGCGAATTTAATGGTCGCGCTGGCGGCGATCGGCGCCTGCACCTCTGATGATCCCAGCGACGTGGCGCTGGCGACACAGTGCATGCGCGCCTCCGATGACAACCGCGCCAAGCTTTCCTCGTCGTGGCTCAGCAGCGCCGAGATCGAGGTCCGCGGTGATTTGATTACCGTGCGAGCCACGCGCGGATGGTGGGAAAATTCGCCAGATCGAAGTCACCTTCATCGGCGACATGGGTGTAAGCATAGAGTGCGATGTCGGCGATAGTAAATCGCTCGGCAACGAAGAAACTGCGTTCGGCGAGGTGACCCTCCATCACCCCGAGCGCCCTGTATCCCGGCTCGCGCTTCGATTCCACCAGCGCGCGCCGCTCTTCGGTGAGCGCTAGATGTCTGAGCACATGTCGGGAAACGGCGATATTCGGCTCGTGACTGTACTGCTCGAAAAACATCCACTGCAGCACCCAGGCGCGCTCTAGATCGTCCTCCGGTAACAACGGGGTACCTGCCGTGAGAAAAAAGAGAATCGCATTGGACTCCCAGAGCACATCGCCACTCGCGAGCTCGAGCGCGGGGATCTTACCGTTCGGGTTCTTGGCGAGAAACTCCCGGGTGTGGGTCGCACCAGCATTGGTGTCGAGTTCGATGCGCTCGAACGGCAAGTTTAGATGAGCCAGCACGAGACGCACCTTGTAGGCGTTCCCGGAATCTGAATTGTCATACAGTTTCACTTTCCACTGTCTCCACTCAAGTTGCCGGACTGGTCGCGGGCGCTGTCATCACGCTGACGCGCGGCAATGCCAGCACGCACAGGAATATGACGGCAGCAACGGCGGCCATTGCCACGAACATACCGTCGAAACCCGTCGTCTCGTGCAGCAGCGCGACCGTCGGAATAGCGGCGGCGGCGACGCTGAAGCTCAGAACGAACTTGATCGCGTAGACACGGCTCCGGTACTGCGGCGTGGTGATGCGCGACAGCAGAGCATCGTTGATGGGGATCTGACCGAATATGAGCAACATGAACGCCACTGCGCCGACCAGAACCGGCAGACCAGACAACCCCACGGCCAACATGTAGGCCGGGACCTGCAATCCGGCCACGAAGGCGAAAACCGTGCGAATGGAATGGCGGTCCACCAGGTGGCCGATGAGAATCTGCGCCATCGACGCGATGGCAAAGACAGCGAACGCCGAACCGCCGATGGCGGTTGCGCTGTCGAAGACACCGCTCAGGCGTTCCTCGAGTATTTTCGGCAGCGCAAATGTCATGGACTGAAAGATGAAGCTGCCCAGGGTCGTGGTGAGGGCGATGATGGCAAAAATCGTCACCAGCACGTGCTTGTCGAGAACGGAGTGGGCCGGTTTTACAGCGCTGGCCTGCTTCATGGCGCCATCCCTGGGTTCACGGCACAAAACCACATAGGCAAGACCGGTGGCGATCGCCGCAACGCCGGGCACCATGAAGGCGGTGCGCCAACCGGAAACGTCGATTAGCACGCCGGCGATGATGGCGGCGCTGGCGACACCCATGTTGCCCCATACGCCGTTGATGGCCAGGGCGGCGCCGGTTTTCACAGGCCGCGCCTCCACCACCATGGTGATGCCCACCGGATGGTAGATGGCGGCAAACACGCCGATGAAAAACAAACCGACAGCGATTTCCAAGGGCGTGCCGGCGAAGCCCGTCAGCACCCCGCTGATACCGATGCCCACAAAGAAGATGATCATCATGCCACGCCGGCTCCAGCGGTCCGCAAGCCATCCCGCGGGCAGGGCAAAGGCGCCGAAGGCGATGAATCCGGGCGTGGCGTACACGATAAGCTCCGCGTAGCTCATGTGGAAGGCCGCCGGCAGAGCCAGCGCCGCGACCGCGGCATAAATCAGGATGAACAGATGATCGTAGAAATGCCCCAGGTTGAGGAACAAGAATTCGAGACGATTTTTGCCGGGCATGGCCGGATCTCCTGCCGCTGGACGCGCGAACAGTGTGCACCCGCCGCCGCCTGGAAACGCGCGACAGTTAGCCAAGAAATGTCGAGGAACAGACACATCCCTTTCACGCCCTCTCCCTCCGGAAGAGGGCCGGGGCGAGGGGCCGCGGCCTCGGTAACGACCCCCTCACCCAACCTCTCCCCCTGAAGCGGGGAGAGGTGAGGAGGATGAGGAAAAATTCCTATTGGACCTGGTACACAGACCGCCTTCGCCGCGCACGCTATTATTCGGCGCAATAAATGCGAGGGCATCACGCCCCGATCCAAAATGGCGCAGCTGGAATCACTACTCGACGCTTACCATCGCGGTGACATCGGCTTGGAGGAGCTGGAGGCCGCCGTGGATGCGCGCCTGGCGCAGGCGCCGCGAAGCGGGAGCGATATCGCCGCCCTCCTCGAGCAGGCCCGCGGCCGCGGCCTGCCGCGGGAAGTTCACCAGGCACTGCTCGCCAAACTTGCCCGGCACCATGACGCCACCCTGGGCACCGCCGGCCCCGGCCCGGCCTATGGCCAGGGTGATGATGATGGCGATTTCCGCCCTCTGGATCCCGCCTCCATGGCGAGCGGCGAACAGCCGGAAACCGCGATCGAGGCAGCCCGCGAGGCCGAAGCCCGAGTGGCCCTGACGGCCACCGGCGGCTTTGCGGCGCTGCCGGTGGACGCTTCGCCGGAGCTCGGCGAGGGGGACCGCCTGCGTGGCCGCTTCGAGCTGATATCAAAACTCGGCGAGGGCGGCATGGGTGCCGTATGGAAAGGTAAGGATCTCCTCAAGGAGGAAGCCAAGGACCGCAATCCGTTTGTTGCCATCAAGCTGCTGCAGAAAAACTTCAAAGAGCACCCTGACGCCTTCGTCGCCTTGCAGCGCGAGACCGCCAAGCAGCAACGCCTTGCCCATCCCAACGTTGCCACCGTCTTCAGCTTCGATCGGGACACGGACTCCGGCGCCGTGTTCATGTCGATGGATCTGCTGGAAGGTGAGTCCCTGGACACATTCATCGCCGATCTGCCCGAGGGAGGCCTGGACGAAGCCGAGGCCATGTCCATCATCCAGCAGCTGGCCGCGGGACTCGCCTACGCCCACCAGAACGGGCTGGTGCACTCGGATCTGAAACCCAGCAACTGTTTTCTCACTCACGACGGTACGGTCAAGCTGCTGGACTTCGGCATCGCCCGCGCTTCCAAGACCACGATCGACGCCGAGGGTGTGACGACACTCTTCGACCCCGGCGAGCTCGGCGCCATCACTCCGGCCTATGCCACCGTGGAAATGTTCGAGGGCCAGGAGCCCGATCCGCGCGACGACATCTATGGCCTCGGCATCATGGCCTATCAGCTGCTCACCGGCAGGCACCCCTACGACAGGATGAGCGCCCCGCGGGCTCGGGCCCAGGGCCTGGTGCCGGAGCCCATCGCCAAGCTTTCCAAGCGCCAGAACCGGGGACTCGCGAGGGCACTCGCCCTGGATCGCGACAAACGCACGGCGTCGGTGGATCAGTTCATCGACGACATCCAGCGCAAGACGAATCTGCGCGTGTACGGGATCGCAGCGTCGCTGGTCGCGATAGCGCTGATCGCCGTGCTCGCCTATGCGCAAATCACGGACTTCATCCGCAGCGAAGAGAACGAAGCGATCGTCAACGTCCTGGAGCGAGGCGGTGTCGCGAACATCGCCGAAGGTCTCGCCATGATCCAGGCGCTGGAGTCCGACGCTCAGCGCCGCGATGTGCTCAAGGACGCCCGCACCCGGGCGGCCGTGGTGGCACACA
>SMUY01029997.1_pt1 | contig 30312 bp, 26 predicted proteins | sample 2456441 | NCBI WGS metagenome assembly SMUY01 (sample SAMN11095931, study PRJNA526329) | marine sediment metagenome | biome: Marine sediment; feature: Surficial sediment; material: Deep marine sediment; isolation source: Hadal surficial sediment | place: Pacific Ocean | collected 2014-11 | depth...
CGCCCCTCCCTGATCGGACCCCTGCCGCCGCGGCATCGAGATCAGGCGATCAGATCCGCAAGGGCGTCCTATCCTGACCGCTTACACTGAGGCGGGGCGATGAACTTGAGCTGGCACCGAAATCAGCCGACTACATCTACTGATGAGCGGTCCAATCTCTAACCCGTGCGCCTCCCACCCGGGTCCCGCCTTGAGCGCGTTACGCCAATTCGAATGATCCGGTTTCTCTCGGTCCTGCTACTCCTGGTCGCTATTTCGAGCGAAGCTCATCCGGCCCAGAGTTTCAATCAGTGGAAGAATGCCTATGTCAAGCGTGCGGCTCGCAGAGGGATTCCCAAAGCGTATGTCTTGAAAACTTTGAAAGGTGTTCGGGTCGATCAGCGCGTCTTAGATATGAGTCGAAACCATGTCCTTCTGGACAAGGATCGGGACTACAAAAAATTCATTGATGAATGGGTGGGTACGGGTTCGACACGGATTCGGCGTGGAAAACACATGCTTCGCAAGTACCGCACTCTGCTCAAGCGGGTCGAGAAGAGATACGGGGTCAAGAAGGAAGTGATCGTCTCTCTTTGGGGTACTGAGACACTCTATGGCGTAATAACAGGAAACCATGACCTCATTCGTGCACTGGCTACCCTGGCTTATGGCAGCAATCGAAAAAACTTCTTTGAAGTTCAGCTCAATGCCGCGTTGCGGCTACTCCGAGATGGCCATGCTTCCCGAAAAACTTTGCGTGGGAGTTGGGCAGGAGCGACGGGGCAGTGTCAATTCATGCCTTCGAATTTCAATCTTTACGCCCGAGATTTTGATGGCGACGGAAAGAAGGACATTTGGACGAATCCCGCCGATGCTTTTGCATCCATTGCCTATTTCTTGAAGAAAACGGGCTGGAAAAACGGTAACACGATTGGAAGCCTTGCGCTCAATACGAGAGGGAAAAGAATCCGATTGGACCGCTACTACACCAAGAAGGAATACCATGCGATGGGATTCAGGAAAACAGATGGCTCCCCGCTTTCAGGGAATTGGCGTGGTCGCAAGGCTTCAGAGATTCCGTTGAAAAACTCACCTGTCGTTTTACAGGGGGGTAATTACGAATCGATCCTCGCATGGAATCATTCGAGTCTCTTTGCAGCGTTCAATATTATTTTGATCGAGGGTTTTCGCCAGTGATGTACCCATTTCTCCCGCGGCACGCGCCGTGGTGCAGGAAATCCTGCGCGTGAACCCCGGATTCACTGCGGATCACGCCGCCCAGTTCTCTCCAGGGGCGCGCACCCCTGAGCAGATCAAGGCCCTGCGCAGCGCCGGGCTTCCGTGACGATCCTGTGCCTGGTGGCCGAGTTCCGCGACAGAAGTGGAGGTCTTCGGCATCGAGGCGAGTAGATGAAATTGGCTGTTTTTATCACCCAGGGCCTCTGCAACTAGTCTCGTTACCACCACTCGCCGAGGTGTACCGCCATCGTGACATATGTCTGCATGTCTCTGGAGTGGACTTCAAGCAGGATGCGCCTGTCTCCAATACGGATGTCACCAACGGAAAAGGCTTCTCCCATTCCCGGCGCGTCTCTGAATCCGTCCTCCCCGTACCTGTCGGCATAAAACGCGACCACTTCCCGGTATGGCAGGTCAGCCCTGACGTCTACGACATAGCCCCTGCCATCCTCAAACAGCGTCCGCCTGCCAGAGATGATCTCCCCTGCCACAACGGGAATATCTGAGGGAAATCCGGGCGGCAACGCCTCGCCATAGTCGGCATGATTGTGGATCATGTAGACGAGCACCGCTATTACGAACACAACGGGTATTGCGAGAGCTCTCTTCATCTCGCTGAGAATACCAGGCCCCCACGGTATAGCCGAGTAGATGTAAATGCGGCTTTACAGCAGCTCATCACTCATCACGAGCCAAGCCAAGCACTTAGCCGCGGCCACTAGCAACGGAGGCGGGGGGGCCAACTACCCGCTAAGTCTGCTCGGTCGTCATGTGCTTGTTTAGAACACCGTCGAGCCGAAATCGAACGCACAGGGGCCCACGATGTTGTTCGCCGGCACGGGCGGGTTGGCGGTCATGTCCAGCACCGAGCCCACCGGACAGCCCGGGTTACCCGAAGCCGCGGTCACGATACCGGCGGCGTTCGAGCGCTCGAAGCCCCAGTAGTTGATCGTGAGCTCAGCATCGATGTCCGACTCACAGGTTGCCACGAACGAGGTCGCGGTCGCGTCCGTAGCCGCCACGTAGTTGTAATAGGTGGGACCATCCGGCTGCCAGCCGATGATGCAGTGTCCGGGCGAGGCAGGAACCACCGGAATCGGGCAAGCCACCCAGGGCTTTTTCACGGAGCCAAGACCGACACCGGCCGCGGCCGGGGTCGAAACGAACGGCACGTAGCGCCCGAACTCCGCCAGGTAGGCCTCCTCGGCGGTGCGGATTGCGGCCAGATTGATCCTCCCTTCGCCCGCGCGCGTGCGCAGCTGGTAGCGGATAAAGTTAGGAATGGCGACGGCGGCAAGAATACCGATGATCGCCACAACGATCATGAGCTCGATGAGGGTGAAACCCTCTCGCTGCTTGAGGCTGAGCACGAGATCCTCCTTCGATCGCGTTTGGACACTGGAGCATTTCAATTTGCGCGAGGTCTCCTGGGTACTGTGTTGGCACCATACTCAGCAAGCCGCGTGCCCAACCGGCCTGCGTGCCCTTGCGCCCGCAAGTACGCTCGTGGGTCAGCGTCACTGCTTCGGAAGCGGCTGCGGACCCCTTTCGACGAAGGCACGATCCAGGGGTGACGCACATGGTCACAAAACTGCCAACATGGTCACAAAACTGCCAGCCGTCCTCCGAGCGGCCTACTGCGCGACGGTCCCGTATGGCAGTAGATGTAATTGGCTGTTTACAGCACTAGTAGGTTCCGCCGAGCTTGGAGTGGTCCCAGGAGACGACGCGCTCGGGCTTGATGCGGATGACCACGCGTTTGGAGGCGGTCTTCTTCAGGGCCTCCCGAATTTCCGGCTCGTTGCGCTGGCCGGAGGCCGCGATCAGGGTGTCGACCACGGTCTCGAAGTCGTCGATGACCTCGGCACTGCCGTAGAGCACCACCCCTTTGAGCTCCGAGTACTCATCGCCGGACTCCACCAGCAGGCTCACGCGCGGGTCGCGCCGCAGGTTCTGGACCTTCTGGCTCGACTTGTAGGTGGTGATGCTGATGCTCCCGTCGTCCGCGCGCAGAAACCACATCGGCATCGGGTGCGGGTAGCCGCCCGGACCGTTGGTGGTAAGGATGATGGTCTTGCTCGCTTCGATGAAGCGCCGCACCTCCTCATCAGTCATCTGAATCTGGTCGCGTCGGGACATAGAGAGATGCGATGTTACCCTACGCGTGTGCTGGCCGTCGATCTCTCCGGAAAGCGTGCCTTCGTCGCGGGCGTGGCGGACGAGGCGGGCTTCGGCTTCGCCATCGCCAAGAAGCTGGCCGAGGCCGGCGCGAGCGTGTGCGTGGGCACCTGGCCCCCCGCTTACGGCATCTTCACCAAGCTGCTCGCACGCGGGAAAACCCAGGACGCGCTGCGTCTGGCCGGCGGCGGAAAGCTCCAGTTCGAGCGCATCTACGCCCTCGACGCCGAGTACGACACGCTCGAGAGCACGCCCGCCGAGGTGCGCGAGAACCGGCGCTACAAGTCGCACCCCGACTTCAGTATTCAAGGCGTCGCGGAGCAGTTCGTGGCGGACTTCGGAGAGAAGCCCCTCGATGTGGTCGTGCACAGCATCGCGAACGGCCCCGAGGTCACGAAGCCTCTACTCGAAACGAGCCGAGCGGGCTATCTCGGGGCCCTGAGCGCCAGCGCCTACTCGTTCGTCTCGCTCGTCCAGCGCTTCGGCGCGCTGATGCGGCCCGGAGGCTCCTTCCTGACACTCACCTACCTGGCCTCCGAGCGTGTCATCCCCGGCTACGGCGGCGGCATGTCCGCTGCGAAGGCGGCGCTCGAGTCGGACACGCGCGTGCTGGCTTACGAGGCTGGACGCCGCTTCGGCGCACGCGTCAACTGCATCTCGGCTGGACCCTGGGCCTCGCGCGCCGCGTCGGCGATCGGGTTTATCGGGAAGATGATCGACTACGCGCGCCGGAACTCGCCGCTCCCCGAGTCGATCCACGCTGACGAGGTCGGCGGCGCGGCCGCCTTCCTGGCGAGTCCCCTGGCCGGCGGCATCACCGGCACGACGCTTTACGTCGACAAGGGCTTCCACGCCATGGGCATGGCCGTCGACGCAGGTGACACGAAGACGTAAGCGCTCGCCTGTAAGCCCGCCTCAGTCGAGATCGTCCAGCTGCACCTTGCGCTCGTCGCCGGAGGCAAGGTCCTTCACGCGTACGGCTCCCTCCGCCCACTCGTCCGGACCCACCAGGACCGCGCGCCGCGCGCCACTCAGGTCCGCGGCCTTGAGCGCCTTGCTCAGCTTGGGGCTGCCGTAGGGTGCGTCCGCAGAGACGCCGCGCTCCCGCAGCCGTAGCAGGACCTCGCGCGCCGGCTTCAACATCTCGGGACTGACGGGGACAACAAAGACCTCCACGCGCGCGGCCGGCTCGGGCTCGAGCCCCTTCCGTTGGAGCAGCTCACGTAGCACCACGTCGCCCATCCCGAACCCGAGGGCGGGCAGATCGGGGCCGCCGAACTCGGCGATCAACCCGTCGTAGCGCCCACCCCCGGCTACGGCGCGCAGCTCACCCGCACGGTCGAAGATCTCCCACACCGGACCCGTGTAGTAGGCCAGCCCGCGCACGATCTTGAAGTCGGGCTCCACGAACGCCTCGATACCGTAGTCCCGACACGCGCCCAGCACCTCTGCGAGCTCCGGGGCCTGATCCAGCGGCATGCGCTCGCACCAGGCCAAGATCTCGCGCGCGCGCTTCTGGCCCAGGATCTCCTCCAGGCGCTTGGCGGCGGTCGCGTCGCGCTCGAGCTTGTCGATCCAGCCCAGAACCTCGGACTCCTGCACCTCCTCCACATCGATGGACCGCAGCATGCGGCGCAGAAAGCGCCGATCGCTGACTCGCAGCACCACGTCCTGCTCTCCCAGACCCAGGATCCGCAGTGCATCCAGCGCCACGGCCATGACCTCCGCGTCGGCCGCGGCTTCCGAGGCGCCGATCACATCGACGTTCCACTGAAAGAACTCCCGACCCCGCCCGCGCTGGGGCCGCTCGTAGCGAAAGAACTGGGGCACGCAGTACCACTTGATGGGCTTGGGCAGGCTGTTGGCCCGCGCAGCCACCATGCGGGCCAGGGTGGGTGTCATCTCGGGACGCAGGGCCACCCTGCGGTCGCCCTTGTCCGAAAAGGCGTAGAGCTGGCGCTCGATCTCCTCGCCCGACTTGGCCGTGAACAGCTCGAGCGACTCCAGCACCGGACCGTCGAACTCCTGGAAGCCCGCACGCCGCGAGGCCTGGTGCCAGGCCAGCTCGAGCGCGCGCCGGACGGCCATTTTCTCGGGATAGAAGTCACGGAAGCCCGTGAGCGCCTTGAACCCCATCGGCCCGCATCCTAGCGGAGCGGTCCCGGGCCGTCAGTCGCACGGTAGCCTCCTGCCCGCTCCCGGGCGGAGCCGCCCCGCCTCCACTCCGGCCGCCAGCGGTCGATACAGCCGGTGGGGCCGTCGCAGGGGGCAGATGGCGAGGCCGGCGTTACCCTGTCTTGCCCATTTTCGTACGCTTGAGTGAAGGAGGTCTTCGGGACGTGAGCGAGAACCCGGGCGCCGCGCCGACTGGGCTTTCCGCCAGTGACCTGGCCAGCGTGATGAGCGGCGAGAACGGCGCCTTTGTGGAGACGCTCTTCGAGGACTACCTGGCCGGCCGCGAGTCGGTCCCCGAGACCTGGACCCGTCTATTCGACGAGCTGACGGGAGGCAACGGCAGGTCCGGGCCCGCCCGCGCTGCGGCTCCGAAGGCAGTCGCCGAGCCCGGCCCGCAGCGGCTCCCCGAGCGGCGCGCGACACACCACTCGACCGGCATCTTCGGCCTCGTCAACGCCTATCGCACCCACGGCCACCTGATTGCGGATCTCGATCCGCTGCGCGAGCCACAGGCCTCCCACCCTTTCCTGGAGCCAGCCGAGTTCGGCCTGCAGGAGCCGCAGCTGGACCGAGTCGGTAGCTCCGGGCACTACCTGGGCATGGACGACTGCACGCCCCGGGAGCTGATCGCCAGCCTGCGCCAGACCTACTGCGGCACGTTCGCGGTCGAGTTCATGGAGATACGCGACAAGGAGCGCCGCGATTGGCTGATCCAGCAGATGGAGCCCATCCACAACCAGCCCGTGCTCACCCGCGAGCAGCAGCGTGAGATCCTGGAACAGGTCACGGCGGCCGAACGCTTCGAGATGTTCCTGCACAAGCGCTTCATCGGGCAGAAGCGTTTCTCCATCGAAGGCGGCGAGGCCCTGATCCCGCTGCTCGACGCGATCCTAGAAGGCGGGGCCGAGCTGGGCGTGCTGGAGCTGGTCATCGCCATGGCGCACCGCGGTCGCCTCAACGTGCTGGCCCACATGCAGGGCATGCCCTATCGCGCGCTCTTCACCGGCTTCCAGCCCTCGCTGGTGCCCGTGGATGTACAGGGCTCGGGAGACGTGAAGTATCACGGCGGCTACTCGTCGGACCGTACCACCCGCAGCGGGAAGACGGTTCACGTCTCACTCCTACCCAACCCGAGCCATCTCGAGTGGATCAACCCGGTAGCCGAGGGGGTGGTTCGCGCGAAGCAGAACTTCCGCGGCGATTTAGAGCGCGCTCAGGTCATTCCCCTCCAGATCCACGGCGATGCGGCCTTCACCGGGCAGGGCGTCGTACCGGAGACGCTCGCACTCTCCGAGCTCGAGAACTACTGGACCGGCGGCACCATCCACATCATCGTGAACAACCAGATCGGCTTTACGACCGACCCCAAGGAATATCGCTTCACCCGGCACCCGAGCGATATGGCCAAGATCATTCAGGCGCCCATCTTCCATGTGAACGCCGACGATCCCGAGGCCTGTGTGCATGCGGCCAGGCTCGCGATCGCCTTCCGTCAGCGCTACAAGGAGGACGTCGTCATCGACCTGGTCTGCTACCGCAGGTATGGTCACAACGAGGGCGACGACCCCACCTTCACTCAGCCCGTCCTCTACAAGCAGATCAGCGCGCATCCACGTATCGGAGCGATCCACTCGGAGCGCTTGCTCGAGGAGCAGGCCATCACCCGCTCCGATCTAGCGGAGCTCGAAGAAAAGCAAAAGAAGAAGCTTGAGACCGCCATGGATCAGAGCGCTGTGAACGTTCAGCTCGAGGGCGCGGAGGGCTACCACGGGCTCTGGTCCGAGTTCGAGCGAACTCACGATTTGCACAGCGGGAAGACCTCGATCTCCCGCGACATGATCCTGACCATAGCCAAGTCACTGATCAGCTTCCCGGACGGCTTCCACCCCCATCCCAAGATCAGGCGCGGGATGGAGCAGCGCGTAAAGAACCTGCGGGAGAAGGGACGGGTCGACTGGGGCACGGGCGAGGCGCTGGCCATCGGATCGCTGCTGCTCGACGGCACGACGGTTCGCTTCACCGGCCAGGACGCGGAGCGCGGCACGTTCAGTCATCGCCACGCGGTGCTGCACGATGTGGAGACCGGCGACCGCTACATCCCGCTCGAGTCCATCGCACAGCGCGGCGCACGCTTCATCATTTGCAACAGCATGCTCTCTGAGGCGGCGGTGCTGGGCTTCGAGTGGGGCTACAGCACGGTCGATCCACGTCGGCTGGTCATCTGGGAGGCGCAGTTCGGCGACTTCGCGAACAGCGCGCAGGTGATCATCGACCAGTTCATCGCCAGCTCCGAGCAGAAATGGAGCCGCTCGAGCGGGCTCGTGATGCTGCTTCCACACGGCTACGAGGGCCAGGGTCCCGAACACTCGAGCGCGCGTCTCGAGCGCTTCCTCCAGCTCTGCGCAGAGGACAACCTGCAGGTCTGCAACCTGACCACACCGGCTCAGTTCTTCCACGCCCTCCGGCGGCAGCTGCGCCGCAACTACCGCAAGCCCCTGATCTTGATGTCGCCCAAGAGCCTGCTGCGACATCCGTTGGCCGTGTCCCCCGTCGAGGACTTCGAGCAAGGACGCTTCCAAAAGGTGATCGACGACCCCCTGCGTGTGGCGGGCGAGATGGACCCGAAGAGCGTGCGGCGCGTCATCATCTGCTCCGGCAAGGTCTACTACACCCTGCTCGCCACGCGCGAGGACAGCGCCTTCGAAGACGTGGCGCTGGTACGGCTGGAGGAGATCCATCCCTTCCCGTTCGAGCCAATAAAGGAGGTCCTGCGCGGCTATGCTACGCGCGACTTCGTCTGGGTTCAGGAGGAGCCCTGGAACCAGGGCGCGTGGTTCTTCGTGCGTGAGCGGATTGAGCGCATCCTGGCCCGGGGAGCGCGTCTGCACTACGTGGGCCGACCCGAGTCCGCCAGTCCCGCCACGGGCTCCTATCGGCAGCACCAGGAAGAGACGAACCTGTTCGTCGAGGATGCCTTCCGTCGCCAGCCGCGCCCGCCCGCGAAGAAGACCCGAGCCAAGGCATAGCCTGGCTACTCGACCCAGCCGTAGGCCTTCAGAAACATCTTGAAGCTCTCGTTGTCGGTCGAGAGCGGTGGTAGATAGCTGCCCACACGGTTCCGCTTCCACCAGGCATCCGTGTCTTCCCCCAGACGGGTGAACCGGTAGCGATACAGCTCCGCGCGAATGTAGCGCGGGGGCGCCTGCGGAAAGGGATCGTTCGCCAGCAAGCTCAGCACGCCGGGATCGCCATGCAGGAGCTTCCACACCATGTGGGTCAGCCAGGGGTACCTGCGGTAATCGGACATGGCCGCGAACCAGATCAGCCAGTCGAGCCGGTAGTGGTAGGGGGTGATTAGACAGGGACGCCGCATCGGGTCGCCCGGCTTGCACTTCCACTCGTACTCCTTCCACACGGTCGCCTCGTTGATCACCTCAGCGCGCGTCCCCTGCAGGATGATCTCGTTCCGCACCTGGCCCACGCTGCCGAAGGCGCCGTAGGTGTTCACCAGGCTGAGGCGGTCGAAGGACGTGTTCATGATCTGCGAGCTCCCGATGAGGTTGCGCATGGGCGCGACGCTCAGCCCTAGGACCAGGAGCGCGTAGCCCGCCACCACCCAGGTCTGCGCACGCGACGGACGCGCTGCCGCCCGCGCGCGCTCGCTGGCGGCCACCAGGCGCGCGGGCAGCACCCGTCGCAGCAGCGTGTCGTCGAAGCAGCCCAGGTAGGCCACGATGGTGAGCCAGTTCAGAAATGAGAGATTGCCGCTCAAGATGAGCGTGACCTGGAAGAACACGAGCAGCCCGCCTGCGATGTGACGCAGCCGGCGTGGGCCGAAGGCGAAGCAGGGGACGAAGAGCTCGACGAAGTGATTGAAGGCTACGCCCAGCTTGTGGAACCACAGCGGCATGCTGTGCAGCAGCCAGCTCAGGGGATGCGGAATCGGCTGCGTCTCGTAGTGGTAGACGAGGCAGGTGAGCTCGCGCCAGCAGGCGTCGCCCCGGAGCTTGATCAGACCGGAGCCCAGCATGATACGAAAGGTGAGCCAGCGCAGCAGCCAGATGATCACGCGCGGCGGGGGCGTGCGCGGAAAGGGCCGCCCATCGAGCAGCGGGCACAGGAAAATCGCGAGCACGCCCGTCTCGAGCAGCTGAATCTCCCAGCCAAAGCTGTACCAGGTCTGGCCGATGTGCACGAACGAGAGGTAGAGCGCCCAGAGCAGCGTCATCAGCAGCGCGTTGGCGTAGCCCCCCAGCACGACCAGCGAGAGCACGACTCCGACCCAGGCCATCGCCAGCAGAAAGCCGTCGGAGATGTACAGCCAGAACAGCGTCGGGCGCGCGAGGAAGCCGGCGAAACGCCCCCCGACCTTGCCTTCGACCAGGTCCAGATACAGCTCAGCCGGCAGTAGCCCCTGTGAGCCGAGCAGGGGCAGAAGCTGGTGCGCAAGCGAGAGGAACGCCACGAAGTAGATCAGCCCGAGCGCGCGCAGAAATACGAAGCGCGTGAGCCAGTAGGGCGCCGGTTGCTCGAGCTGCGTGCGCAGCCACACCCGGAAACCCGCTATTGTGGCTCTTGCTGGCTCTATGCGGGCACCAGGGCGCTGTCGCGGAGCGCCTCACGCACGAGAGCTCGGACCTTGGGCTCCCAGTGAATCGAGACGTGACTGCCGGCGTACCAGAGGATGCGTGGCCGCTCCCAGTGTTGCCAGAGTGCCCACACCTCATGAGGAGGCACGAGGCGGTCGACCGCCCCGCCGAAGATGTAGCGGCGCGCGTGCGGAACCTTGGGCGAGAGCGCGAGCGGTGACACCACGCGCAGGATCTCATCAATCTGCTCCCAGGCAAACTCGGCCTGCTTGAAGCGCTCGAGCTTGTAGGGCGAGTCGAGCCGCTGGGTGAGCGCAGTCAGGTCGGTGGCCGGAATGCCCGCGATCACGCACGCCAGCTCCGGCTCGAGCGAGGCCAGCAGCGCCGCGCTGTAGCCACCCAGGGAGAGCCCGTACACCCCGACCGCGGGTGCATCCTGTGCGCGTATCCAGGCGAGCAACCGGCGCACGTCCCACATGGCCTGCGCCTGGGCGTGGATGGTGTTCAGGAACGCGCCGCCCAGAAAATGATCGCCGCTGCGCGCGCCCGCCTTGCGCGGGCCGTGCAACGGCAGTACCGGGCAGACCAGGTTCAGGCCCAGCTGCTGGTGCAGCACGTTCGCGCGAAAGACCTGCAGATCGAAGTAGGGGATGCCCATGCCGTAGCCGTGGATGCAGATCAGCCAGGGGCGCGGCTTGCCCTCGTGCCGCATCACCCAAGCGTAGGCCGTGCGATTGGCTTGGAAGCTGAGCCAGCGCTCGCGACCCGGCTCTCCCTCGCGCGGGCTGTACTCACTGGGGAAGCGCAGCTCCTCGTAGCGCAGGTCCCGCACGCGTGTGAGCAGGAGCCTGGGGTGCTCGAGCGGCGGCGGGACCACGTGGTAGCTGGCCGGCTGCTTCAGGAAGCCCTGCTCCTCGAAGAAGCTTCTCACCTCCTCCACCTCTTCGTTGAGGCGCGCCGGATCGCGCACCAGCGGGGAGCTGCGCCCGATCCACAAGGTGGCGAGGTTGATCTCATCGCCCGCGACTTTGAGCGCGAGCTCGGGGGTGATGGGAGGTTCGGGCACGTCGACGTGCGTGGGCGCGTAGCGACAGCTGGTCCAGCCCGCTGCCACCAGACTGACCCCCGACAGCAGCAGCAAGAGCAGCGCGCCCCAGAACCCGACCGAGAGCGCGACCGGGATCGCCACCACCAGCCCCAACACACTGCCGAGCGCGGCGAGCTGCGGAGAGCGCTCGTCACCCGGCAGCAGAACGGTCGTGACACCACCCGCTAGCAGCAGCGTTCCCGGCAGTACGGAGAGCAAGAAGCCGAAGAACCCGGAGCTCGCTCCCATGAGCATCCATAGCAGTCCGGCCAGCGTGGGAAATACGGCCTCAACAGGAACGCGGGGGAGCGGCTTCACGAGGCTGGCGTCGCCGCACTCGTCTCGGCCGCGGCGGCATCACGCAGCTCGTTGAAGGAGGCCCGGATCGCATCGGCAAACAGCGGCAGATCCGGAACCAGATCCCAGTCGGCGTTGAAGCCCCAGTTGAGTCGCCCTGCATAGCTGAAAAGTGCCACGCCCAGTCCCTGTCCCATGAAGAGTGGCACCTGTGGGTAGCACTCCTGGAGCTGAGCCCCCAGCAGGTAGAGCGGGACCTGGGGCCCGGGCACATTGGTCACGATCAGGTTGAACGGAAGCGCCCGATGCACGAGCTGGACGCCCACCGATAGCAAAGTGGAGCCGGTCCACTCGCTGGCGCGGGTGAGCAGGCTTGCCGCCAGCGCCTGCTTCGACTCCTTGAGCTCGGCCGTGATCTTGCGAATCCGCTCGAGCCGGCGCCGGGGATCGCGCTCCCGGATAGGCAGGTCGATGAACCAGACCGAGACCTGGTTGCCAAGCGTGCCCCTCTGGTCATTGCTGCGCACGCTCACCGGTGCGAGCACGCGGTAGCTCAGCGCGTCCACGTTCACGCGACGGTAGTGAAGGAATTCGCGCACCGCGCCTGCCACGGTGGCGAGCACGATGTCGTTGACCGTGCCGCCCAGACGGTTCTTCACGTTTCGCACCACGCCCAGGTCCATGGAGACCCAGTCAAAGCGACGATGGGGACCGATCGGCTGATTCAGCGGCGTGTCGCCCGGCCCGCGCATTCCGATCCCGAGCGCGTCGGCCAGAGTGCGCAAACGTTCGCCCATACCTGTGCGCAGCTCTTCGGGCTGCTCGAGCCAGCGGCGCAGCGCTCGCGCCAGCGAGAGCGGCATGCGAGCCGCGCGCCCGATGCTGTCACACGCGAGCTGAACGCGGTCGGGGGCCGGCCGAGGCAGGTAGGTAGGCGTCTTGTCGATCGTCTGCGTCGGATCGGGGCGCATCAGCACCGCCAGCAGGTCGACTGCGGCCACGCCATCGATCATGCAGTGATGCGTCTTGGTAATGAGCGCGCAGCGATCGTGCTGAAGCCCCTCCACTACCCAGATCTCCCAGAGTGGCCGATCGCGATCGAGCGGCTGCGACATCACGCGTGCGGCAAGCTGCTTGAGCTGCTGGTCGTCGCCCGGACTCGGCAGGCAGGTGTGGCGCACGTGGTACTCGATGTTGAAGTGCTCATCGTCCACCCAGATGGGGTGACGGTCGATGGGCGTGTACGCCAGCCGCTCCCGATAGCGGGGAATCAGGTGCAGGCGAGAGGCCGTGTAGGCGCGAATACGATCGATGTCGAGCCCGCCCTCGGGTCGCCTGAGCGGTTTGGCATCGAAGATCAGGGTTCCCGCCACGTGCATGTGCGTACGTGCGCCCTCGAACAGAAGGAAGGTGTGGTCCAGCCCAGAGAGTCGCTCGTAGTTGTGGGGGGGCATTACGAGTCCTCCAGCGGCTGCGGCGGGTGGAGGCTTGAGCCGCTGCCTGCCTTTTACCGCCTAGGGGGGGCTACTGCAAATCCCGAATCCCCACCACCGCCAGCGAACGTGGCCCGTGCGCGCCCAGCACGAGGGTCTGCTCGATATCCGCGGTCTTGGAGGGCCCGCTGATCCAGTAGAAGTGGTGAAAGCGCGTGGCATCCGGCGGCATGCGCGCGATCGCCTGGTGCATGTCGGGTACGATCTCGCTCGTCTCGAGCAGCAGGATCAGTCGCTCGCACAGGTAGGGAAGCGCCCGCACCGGCGCGTGCCTCCCGTCCAACGCCACCGCACCGTTCTCGGCCACGCCGATCGAGCCGCGCAGGAGGGCCACCGCCACATCAGCCAGCGATTGCGGTGAGACCCCCTCGGGAAGCTCTTCCCAGGGGCCGGGCCCGAGCGACTGCGCGACGCCCGGGCCCATCACCACGCGGCCTGCATCCGCGCAGAGCTCACCCAGTGCCCAGCTGAGGTCGCCTGATTGCACGGGGCCGACGGGCTCGCCTCCGACCGCCTGCAGGGTGCTGGCGAAGCGCTCCCAGCCCGAATCCATGCGAGCCGGCTCGAAGGCGCCCGGATGCGACACCTCATGCCGCGCCGCGCGGCGAACGCGAGCGAGCACGCCATCGCGCGCGCTCATCGCTTGGATCCCTTCAGGCGACGGTAGCGGGTGGCAAAGCTCGCGCCCGGATGTGCGGGCAGCTGCCGTCCTAGGAGCCAAACTCCCAGAGGGTTGCCCGGCCAGCGACGGGCGAGCAGCGGCCAGCAGAGCCGGACCAGCGCTCCCGCGGCGCGAAGCAAGGCCGCGCGCCCGAGCACGACCGCGGCCGCGCGCTGGAGCACGCGCTCGCCGGCGCCCGCGTGCGCCCGCGTGCGTCGCCAGGCGAGAAGCTGGCCGTGCAGGTCGATGCGCACGGGGCACACCGCCGAGCAGCTTCCGCAGAGCGTCGAAGCCAGGGGCAGTCGCCGGCCCTCGGCTTGCGACGACAGGGCCGGCGCCAGCACCGCACCGATCGGACCCGCCACCGCCTGCCCGTAGGCGTGTCCACCGGCACGCCGGTAGACGGGGCAGGTGTTGAGACAGGCTCCGCAGCGAATGCAGGCCAGGGAGCTGCGATGCGTGGAGTTCGCGAGTAGGCGGCTGCGACCGTTGTCCACCAGCACGATGTGCAGCTCACCCCCCGCACGCGGGCCGGTGACCAGACTGGTATAGGCGGTGATGGGCTGGCCCGTTGCGCTCCGAGCGAGCAGGCGCAGGAACGTCGCCAGGTCGGCGAGTGTTGGGATCACCTTCTCGATTCCCATACTCGCGATGTGCAGCGGGGGCAGGCTCATGCCGAGGTCTGCGTTGCCTTCATTGGTGCAGACCACGATCGTGCCCGTCTCCGCGATCGCGAAGTTCACGCCCGTAATCCCGGCCTCGGCCGCGAGAAAGCGAGGCCGCAGGTCGCGGCGCGCGTACTCCGTCAGACGCACGGGATCGGATTCGCCACTCGGCGTCTGCATGTGCACATGAAAGAGCTCGCCGATCTCGGCGCGGCTTCGATGCACCGCAGGCACCACGATGTGGGAGGGCAGTTCCTGCCCGAGCTGCACGATGCGCTCCCCGAGATCGGTGTCGACCACCTCCAGGTCGCGAGCCTCGAGGTAGGGGTTGAGCCCGCACTCCTCGGTCAGCATCGACTTGCTCTTGACCACCCGGCGCACGCCCCGCTCCCGGAGCAGCCCATGCACGATGTCGTTGTGCGCCGCGCCGTCCTCGGCCCAGTGCACCACCGCACCCGCAGCAGCGGCCTGCGACTCGAAGCGCTCGAGATAGGCGTCGAGATAGTCGAGCGTGTGTGTCTTGATCGCCTGTGCGTGTGTGCGCAGCGCTTCGAAGTCGGGCAGCGCCGCCACCGCGGCATCGCGCCGACGGCGCAGGTCGAACACGGCGGCATCGTGCCGCCGCAGCGGCTCCCCGTCAGGCAGCAGAGTCGCGGCGCGCGCATCGAGCAACTCGCTCACCCGTCGAGCCCCGAGGCCAGGATCTCGGCCAGGTGGATCGGCCTCGGGCCGAGACCCTCTCGCCGGGCGACGCCGTCCAGGTGCAGCAGGCAGCTCACGTCACTGCCGGTCACGTACTCCGCCTCGGTCGCGGCCAGCGCACGCACCCGGTCGCGGCCCATGCGGGTGGAGACCTCGGGGAACTTCACCGAGAAGGCCCCGCCGAAGCCACAGCACTCGTCCGGCCGCTCGGGCCAGACCAGCTCCAGTCCCTCGACGGCGCGCAGCAGGCGTTCGGTCACACCGGGCTCGGGACGTGTAGCGTAAACACGCTCACTGGGATGACCCAGCTCGAGCTCGCGCAGGCCATGACAGCTCTGCAGCAACGCTACCCGGTGCGGAAAGCGCGAGCCGAGCTCGCTGCGGTCGAGCTCGCGCACCAGAAACTCCCCCAGCTCGAAGGTGCGCGCGCAGAGCCTCTGTGCGTCGGGCCCGAGCTCGAGCCCGAGCTCTGCGTAGCGATGGCGTACCGTGCTGACACAGCTCGCCGAGGGACAGACCACGGCGTCCGCCTTCTCGAACAAGGCCAGGTGCGCTCGCGCCAGACGCGCCGCCTCCCGCGTGGCGCCCGTATTAATAAACGGCTGACCGCAGCAGGTCTGGCGCGGATCGTAGTGCACGCGGCAGCCCACGTGCTCAAGCACGCGCAGCGCGGCCAGGCCCACGGACGGCGCGAGCTGATCCACATAGCACGGGATGAACAGCGCGACGTCCACGACGGGCTCCCGCATCGGCTAGGGGTTGTACTAAAGAACAAGCTCCGCCATCACCCGCAGCGCCTCGGGCTGGGCGACGCCCAGAACCATGGTGCCCACGGGCACCGACTTCCAGCGTTCGAGGCGCTCCGCGATGCGCTCACGCGGCCCGATCAGCGATACCGCATCGACCAGCTTGTCCGGGACGGCCGCCGTGGCCTCTGCCTTCTTGCCGTCGAGGTAGAGGTCCTGGATGCGCGCCGCGGCCTCCTCGTAGCCCATGCGCGTGACGAAGTCGTTGTAGAAGTTCTTGTTGCGCGCCCCCATGCCGCCCACGTAGAGCGCCAGCATGGGCTTGATCATGTTGCGGCACTGCTCCACGTCATCGCCCACGATCACCGTTACGAACGGGGCCACGTCGAACGAGTCCAGACTCTTGCCTGCACCCGCCTTCTTGAACCCGGCCTCGAGCGCGGGGGTGAAGAGACCGAAGCACTCCGGATCCATCCACACCGGGAAGAAGCCATCCGCCACCTCCGCCGCCGTCTCCACGCCGCGCGCGCTGATGGCCGCGGTGTAGATCTTCATGTCCGCGCGCGGGTGGAGAATGCTCTTGAGCGGCCGACCCAGTCCGGTCGCATCGGGCCCGGTATAGGGCAGCTGGTAGTACTCGCCCTTGAACTCCACCGGCTTGTCGCGACGCAGGATCGCGCGAATCACCGCGATGTACTCCTTGAGGCGCGTAAGCGGCTTGCCGTAGGGCACGCCGTGCCAGCCCTCCACCACCTGGGGCCCCGAGGGTCCCAGTCCCAGCACGAAGCGGCCCCCGCTCAGGGCGTCCAGGGACATGGCCTGCATAGCGGTCATCGCGGGTGTGCGCCCCGGGACCTGCATGATGGCCGTGCCCAGCTTGATGCGGCTGGTCTTTGCGGCGATCCAGGTCAGGGGCACGATGGCGTCGTTGCCGTAAGCCTCCGCGGTCCAGCACGAGTCGAAGCCCAGGCTCTCGGCCTCCTGGATGAGGTCCATGTTGATGCGTAGCTGTGGGCCGAACTGGCCCGTGTTCAGTCCGAGGCGCACGGTTTCTCTCCTCTTCGAGTCCAGAGGTGGGTATCCTGCCTGGAAGAACGGGAGATGGGCAAGTCCAATCGACGAGTCGGGCCCTCGGGTCCGGCCAGCCGTCCGCCGAGACGGGGGAGAGCCAATGCCTTTGCGTGGGTCGCTTGCACTGGGGCTGATGCTGAGTCTCATGGGGTGCACCATCGATCTGGGCTCGCTCACACGGGTGGATCCCCTGAAAGAGACGCGGGTGCGTGGGGAGGCGGGCCCAAAGCTGGTGCTGCTCGAGATCGAGGGCGTGATCTCGAACCGCCAGCGTCAGTCCCCCTTGAGCCCCACCCGCCCGAGCCTCGTAGCCCGCGCCCGGGAGGCGCTTGACCTGGCCGCCAAGGACAAGCACGTGGCCGGCCTTTTGCTGCGCATTCAGAGTCCCGGCGGCACCGTGGCCGCGAGCGAGACGCTCTACCACGAGATCCTGCGCTGGAAGGCCGAGAACGAGAAGCCCGTCGTGGCCTACATGCAGGGGCTCGCCACTTCCGGCGGTTACTACGTCGCGATGGCGGCCGACCGGGTGATCGCTCACCCCACCAGCGTGACCGGCTCGATCGGTGTGATCATGGCCGGCGTCAACCTGTCGGGACTGATGCAGCGCTTTGGCATCAGCGACCAGACGCTCAAGAGTGGAGAGTTCAAGGATGCCGGCTCGCCCCTGCGACCCATGCAGCCCCAGGAGCGCGAGCAGCTCCAGAGCGTGATCGACGGCTTGCACGCGCGCTTCGTCGAGGTGGTGGAGCAAGGACGACCCGGCCTGGAGCCGGCGGCCGTGAAGCGCCTGGCGGATGGGCGCATCTTCACCGCCGAGCAGGCCCTGAAGGCGGGACTGGTGGACGAGATCGGCCATCTCGACTACGCCATCGAGGTTACCGAGAAGCTGGCCCAGATCTCCGAGTCGCAGGTCGTGATGTATCACCGCCCGGGCGAGTATGTCGAGAACATCTACAGCCGCCCGCCGGCCACGCCGCTGCAGCTGGTCGATATCGATGTGCTCTCCCTCACGAGCGACCGGCTTCCCGCCGGCTTCTACTACCTGTGGCCGCCCGCCCTGCAGTAGTGGAGGGGGACGCCGGCTTCACCGTCACCGTCTACGCCGGCTCACGTCGCCAATCGCCCCCCGCATACGTCAAGATCGCACGTGAGCTCGGCAAGGCCATCGCCGAGCGCGGCTGGGGGCTCGCCTACGGCGGCGCCAACATCGGTCTCATGGGCGAGTGCGCCGACGCTGCGCTTGCCGCTGGCGGCCAGGTGCACGGCGTGATCCTCGACACCTTCTCGCGCGTGGCGCACCAGGGCCTGCACGCGCTCGAGGTCGTAGACAACATGCGCGAGCGCAAGGCCGGGCTGGCCCACCGCGGCGACGCCTTCGTGGCGCTGCCCGGCGGCTTCGGCACGCTCGAGGAGCTGTCCGAGATCCTGGTCGAGCGCCAGCTCGCACACCACCAAAAACCCCTGGTGCTGGTGAGCCCCGACGGCTTCTGGGACCCGCTGCTCGCGCAGTTCGAGCGCATGGTCAAGGACGGTCTGCTCAAGCCGAAATACCTGTCGATCGTGAGCGTCGTGCCCAACGCTGAGGGGGCGATCGAGGTCCTCAGTGAATCCGCGGACGGATAGGCAGCTCGGCGAGAATCTCCGCCTCGAGCTTCACCCACTCCGCCAGCCGCGCTCGCGTCTCATCGGGCTTGCCGTAGTGAAGCGCGAGCTTCACGAACAGGTCCGCGTGGCCCGCCTCCACGCGCGAGAGGTTCGCGTAGAACGCGGCCAGCTCCGGATCGTCGAGTGCATTCGCCAGCAGCCCCAGACGCTCGTGGGAACGGGCCTCGATCACGCCCGACACCAGCAGGCGATCGATCATGCGCGTCTCCGCCGCGTGACCCATGCACTGCAGCAGCGCCTTCACGTAGGCATCCCCCTCGTCCCGCGTCAGCACGATCCCGCGCGCACGCATGAGCTGATGCACCGCGCGGAAATGGCGCAGCTCCTCGATCGCCAGCGCCGACATGCGCCGCACCAGCCGCTCCCGCTCCGGGTAGGAGGCCACCAGCGCCATGGCCGTGGCCGCAGCCTTCTTCTCGCAGTGCGCGTGATCCACGAGCACCTCATCGAAGCGCTCAAGCGCCACCCCCACCCAGCGCGGATCCGTCTTCGTCGCGATCACGTCCGTATCCAGTCCGTAAAGAGTTGAGTATACAACTGCCCCCGGAGACAGTTGCCGCCTCTATTTCCGAGCGCGCTGCGACTTCATGAGAGTGAAGACTGAGAATACGTGCTCTGGAATGGGCCGCTCGTAGTCCACCTCCTCGACCACGAGTTGGACCCGGGTGCCGTCCAGCGGGCGCTCGAAGTGCATACGCATGGGGGTTGGAACACCCTGGACGCTTCGGATCTCGATGGTCTCCGCCGTGAGCACTCGTTTGCTGTTGAGCCGGTGTTCGGTCCTCAGGGGAATATAGTTCTCACGATCGATCCAGACGATTCGCTCTTCGAAGCGCGGATTCGAGCCGCGGGCCTTCTCAACCAGGAGATACGCATCGTGGCCGTTCAGCCTCACGCTCTGCATGGACTGGATCCAGGTCGGCTCCGTCTCAGCGATCCCAAAGCCAAGAAACTCCGGATCGACTCCATAGAGGTTGTTCGTAATCGCGCTCTGCTGAAGCCGTCGAACCCGCCTGACTGCGGGTCGATACAGGAAGTAGTCATTGGGCCGGCCCAACTGCTCGAAGTAGAGCAGCCCCAGATTCCGCAGCGACTCGGGCGCATCGAACTGAATCAGCAAGCGCTCGGCTCTCCCATCCTCATCATCCCGGTGAATGGTCAGCCTCCGCTGCTCGGTCAGGCCCGCGAGATCCACATCCATGCGCACCCGGGCTGTGAAGTGCTTTCCATCCAGCCGGGAGTGCCAGCGCCTCCACACCTCTTCTCGGGAAATGGGCGCCGTATCTTCTTGCGCGTAAATAAGGGAAGGCGCTGTCAGCCAGCACATCAGCGCGAGGCCGGCACTCCAGCGAAAGAGCGATGACTTGGTACGGACATTGCTACAATGAGAATGCCAAGGAGGTTCACCTATGTTGGTCCATCTCATTGTTCTAGCCCCAAGAATCATGCGCTCGCTCATCATCGTGACGATCTGGCTAAGTGATAGCGGGAGCGCCTGCTAGACCATCGATCATTCAAATGACAGCACCGACATGGGTCGGGCCCGGCGGGCCAGCCACGCGGGCAGACATCCGACCGCAAGGGCGATCGCAACCGTCGCCAGCACGGTCATGAGAACCGGACCAACCTCGACCTCATAATCAATCACCCATCCAAAGCGTTCAAAGAAGAGATCTGTGACGATCTCACCCCCGACAAGCCCGAGCAGCGCTCCGCCTACGGCCCCGATCAAGGCCACCAACGCACCGTCGAGCAGCACAACAGCGGCGATGTTCCCCGGCGTGGCCCCGATGACCTGCATGAGCGCCAGATCCCTGCGCCTGGCCGCCACCGCGCCGGTCAACAGGGTCAGCAGCGCGACCGCACTGAAGAACGCACTGACTCCAGCAAGGAGGTTCAGCAGATCCCGGAAGCGCCCGAGCGCAGAGTCAGCCGCAGCTTTTAGCTTCTCGCCATAGGTGAAAAAGAGCGTTTGTCCGCCAGCCGTCCGGCGGATGACCTCATCTCTGACCTGTGGTAGCGGAACTGAAGCCCACAGAGCCAGAAAATGGGCGCCCTCGCGCAGGAAGTATCTGTCGAAAGTGTCGACGTCCAGATGTAGGGAGCCACCGGGGCCCGAGTAATCACGGTAGAATCCCCCTACGCGGAAGTCCTCGGGGCCGATCCGGGTCTCGAGCGTGATCGAGTCGCCGACATCTACCCCGAAGCGATGTTGGAAGGCGTGTGAGATCGCAATCTCGCCCCGGCCAAGTGCCGCGGCCAGCTCTGCGGCTGGCCCATCGTTAGGGTGGAACCCGCCCCGCCGGAGCAGCGTAGCAGCCGAGATCGCGCCGAGGAGAATGGGCTCCCCCTTATAGGACGGATAGAGGTTGTAGAAGATCGCGACATCCTCCACACCCGCTGTCGCGCGGATCTTCTCGATGGTATGGGGCAGGATTACTTCGCGGTCCATCCCGGTAGGGCTCCCGGCCCGCACCGAAGCTCCGTCTTGATAGGTCTCGGCCATGGATCGCCCGATGCTCGACGTCAAGCTATGCAGCGCGGTAAGAATCAGCGTCAAGGCAAAGACCACGGCTGCGATGGCCCCGAGACAGACGCTGGCGGCTGCAGGCCGCGCGAGAGTCGAGGTTCCGATCAACGCGCCGACCCGAGGAATGGCGCTGAGCCATGGACGAATTCGTTGCACCACCTCAAGCGTGATGTGACCGCTGGTTACCATCATTGCCCCGAGTCCGATAGCGAAAACACCCCCGAGCCTGATGCCCGCGGGGAGTCCGAGCGGATTTAGCCAGATCACGATCAGGCTGACGAGCGCGCCCGCGCTCACTGTGACGTACGCCCTCCTGACCTCGGGTGCGGTCGACGGAATACGCGTACTCGAGAGGATCTCCAGCGGATGCTGGCGCGCCGCGCGCCTCGATGGAGGCAGGCCCGCCAGGAATGCAACGACCAGCCAGACCAAAGCGGCAGCGGCGAAGGTAGAGGGTGCCAAGCTCATCTCGTCTACCTTCACACTCTGGAAATGCTCTGAGAAACGCGAGAATCCGTCCAGCAGCGGCGGAGCCAGCAAGATCCCTCCCATCGCACCAAGACCCGCGCCGATGGCGGACAAAACCAACGCATCGAGAGCGATCAGGAGCCGCACACCTCGTGCATCCAATCCGACGCACTGCATCAGCGCGAACTCTTGGCTGCGGCTATCCACTACGTGGGCTAGCGCCGCGTAGGCAAGCAACGATGCTATTACGATTCCGAGCAGGTTGATGCCCCCGCCGGCGAAGTCGAGCATGCGCATGACCGAGCCGAAGCGGTGCTGCTGAGAGGACGGACGACGCACGACTGCGACCCCCCCGATCCGTTCGTCGATTCGAGCCATGATCTGCTCGACATCGGCATCCGCTTCGAGGGTGATCTCTATCTTGTCGATCCACCCCTCCGCTCCCAGGATCAGCTGGAGCGACCACACATCCATCACGGCGATCTGGCCGGCAAACGCATCCGCCAAGCCCCCCTCCGCCAGGAGGCCTTCCAGGACCAGGTTGTGTTCCCCGTTCGGAGCGCGAACTCGAAATGAGTCGTGCTCCTTAAGGCCGAGCCGTTGCGCAAGGAGCTCGGTGAGGATGATCGAGTTCTGGTTTCCGAGGAGCAGCAGGGGGTCTCGGATCTTGACTCGGTTTCGGGTGACCTCGTAGTCGCGGACCTTGTGCTCCGCCAGCAGATCGATTCCGAGAACGTGCAGCGGAAGACTCGACAGTACTGGCCCCGCGAGCCGAAACGTCTCGCTAATCAAGGGGGAAGCCGCAAAGACACCCGGCACCGAGGCTACCTGCTCTACGAGCTGCTCCGGAATCCCACGTTTGGACGCGACGACCTCGAGCTGAGCGTCGCCAATGATGGCCTCGGCGCTCGAGCGCATTTCTGTTCTTACGCTTCGGGAGGCAATCTCCAATCCGGTCGCAAGGGCGGCGCTTGCCGCAACCGCAAACACCGTTAGAAGCGCCATCGTCCGATGTCGCCAGATGTTCATCCTAGCGGACAGGAAGAGCAGGAACGGGAGCCGCAGGGGCCGGTCGCGCAGGCGTGCGAGCGAGCTCACACCGAGTCCCAGGAGCGATCGTCCGTATCTTCCACGATCTCACCGTCCTCGAGCACCACCACGCGATCGGCGTAGGCCGTCGCATCGGCGTCATGGGTTACCATGATCGTGGTCACTCGCCGCTTGCGACAGAGCTCCTGCAGAAGAAGCCAGATCTGGTTCCCGGCGGCCGAGTCGAGGTTGCCGGTCGGCTCATCGGCGAGGATTAAGTCCGGATGGATAGCCAGCGCACGTGCGATTGCGATGCGCTGCATCTCGCCCCCTGAGAGCTGATCGGGATAATTGTCGCGCCGATCGAGCATGGCGAAGTCTGCGAGAAGCTCATCCACCTTCTCGTCCAGAGCCGCTCCCCGGGCTCCGTCGAGGGAAAGCGGAAAGGCGACGTTCTGGGCAACCGTCAGCATGGGGAGAAGGTTGAAGAACTGAAACACGATGCCCACGACTCTTCGCCTGTAGAGCGCCGCATGGCGAGCACTGAGCTCATGGACCTCGATATCCCCCACTCGGACCCTCCCGGCTGTGGGCTTTCGTAGTCCGGCCAAAGCGTGCAGGAGGGTGCTTTTTCCGCTGCCCGACTTTCCGCGCACACAAAGGAATTGGCCCTGTGGCACCTGCAGATCGATCCCCGTCAGCGCCTGGATGTGGCGCGACCCGAGCGGGTAGATGACCTCGAGGCCCACGACTTCGACAAAGGAACCGATTTCGGCTCGGAGCGGAACGGGACCGGACATGGCGGTTACTCCTGGCTAAATCCGTACGCTAATGAGGCAAGCTCCATGCCAGGGCAACTCCTGGTGAGCCGCGCATCCGAGGACTCGGGACGATTCGGGTCCCAATGGAAATCGCCGTTCTCGGCGGTTCGCCGATAAAGGCCAAGTCTCTTCGAGGAATCCGTGAACTTTCAATTGACATTCGCCTCCTCCTAGGCTGGGATAAAAGTCTTAATATGCACGAGGCGACCCATGCCTAACGGCACGATCTTGCTCGTTGGTCTCTCGCCAACCCTGACAGAGGCGTTCGAATTCCACGCTGCGGAGTGCGGCTTTGCGGCGCTGTATGCGGAAGGCGAAATTCCTTCCCTGGCCAATCCGGCCAGCCTTCGGCTCTGCGTCATTGAAGTCCGCGGCGACGAGCGGGACAGCTACGCCCGCGTAAAAGCTCTCTCGAAGAAGGTCGGCCCAGCGCCGATCGTGGTGCTCACTCCGAGCCTGCGCGCGGCGGCGGGCGCGAGGCTAACCCACCTTGGGGTCGCGGACGTCGTAGACCTTCCCGCACCCGGTCGGGACATTGTCGCCCAAGCGTTCCGACACATCGCGTCCGCCAGCGGGCCTTCGGAGACCGAGCCGATCACCGGCGAGAGTTACGCCATCCGGGCTATCCGCCAGCGCGTGGCAGACGTGGCGCGAACGCCCTCAACGGTCCTCCTCCTCGGGGAGACAGGAACCGGAAAGGGCCTGGTCGCCAAGGTCATCCATGATCGCTCGCCACGTCGCGGGGGTCCCCTGATCCACCTGGATTGCGCAGCGCTCTCATCGACCGTAATCGAGAGCGAGCTGTTCGGCCACGAACGAGGTGCGTTCACCGGAGCCAGCGAGCTGCGCCGCGGGCGGTTTGAGCTCGCGGAGAGCGGGACAATCTTTCTGGATGAAATCGGTGATCTCGATACTGCCCTACAAGCCAAGCTGCTGCGGGTACTTCAAGACCGCACCTACGAGCGCGTAGGCGGAACCAAGACACTACGAATGAACGCGCGCGTGATCGCTGCCACGAACCATGACCTGTCGAAAGCCGTCCGCGAAGGGCATTTCCGTCGAGATCTGTATTATCGATTGAACGTTTTCCGGATACAAATTCCCCCTCTTCGGGAGCGCAAGCAGGACATCCCGGTGCTCGTCCGGATAGGCTTGGATCGACTGAGTGGACTTCTGGGCGTGCCAAGGCCGCGCGTGTCTGACGCCTTCTACGATCGACTCTCATCCTACCCATGGTACGGCAACGTACGTGAGCTCATGAACGTACTGGAGAGGTGTCTCGTCCAAAGACGCGTTGCGGAGCTCGAGCCCGAAGACCTCGATGAAATCATCGATGTGGATCCGGCTGCAGCGGAGACGAAGGAAGCATCTGGTCCCGATCCGGGAAGCTACCCAAAGTCGGGACCGGACGAGAGGGGATACATCAGCGAAGTCCTTCGCGCTTCCGGCTGGAACGTCACCCGTGCCTCTCGTCGACTGGGCATGGCTCGCAGTACGCTCCGCTACAAGCTCAAGCAATACGATCTCGAGAGTCTGATTCCGAAGGACTAGATCCTCTCGTTCCTGAACTCGGCCTTCCCTCATTATCTCGATTACCACACACGCCTCTCCGCTCATGGCATAGGGGTTGCAATAGCAGCATCCGAAGGAGGTGGTGAATCATGCTCAATCTCGGATACATCGTGCCCAAAATCGTCGGGGTCCTTTCCGCATTCTGGGTTTCCGCTCAAATCAACTGCTAGCGATACCGCGTTACGCGTCGCAAACCGATACACCGTTCCGAGACAGGGAGGTCATAACTGATGGTGAGTATCGAGATAATTCTGCCCAAGATCGCATGGATGCTGGCCATGGTTACAGCTTTGGTTGAGATCAATTGTGTTTAGTCGCCGCCAACGCGCCCAGCTCGCGATCGTGGAGACGAGAGAGCAGGAGCTGTGAGGCGACGCGCCGAGGAGGGCGAGGAACATGTCCCATTGGCTGTCCCAGATCTCGCCTTGTGTGGCGAGAAAAGCGTCCGCCTCTTCGCGCATGATGGCGGCGGTCCGCCACTCGAGCAGCTCGTAGAACGCGCTGAAGGCCAGGCAGACACAGACCACGAGAAAGAAGAGCCACTTGCCACGTGGTAGCGGCGAGAGGCGCAGCAGGCTCTCGCGCGCGAGGCTGGCGGGGATGAAGTCCTGCGCAACGGGGCCGCGCCGAGCGTAGTGGTTGCGCGAGAGGTCGAGAAGATCCTGCAGCCAGAAGCCCAGCGGAACGCGCTCGTAGCTGTAGTGAGCGCCGAGAATGAGGATGAGTGCGTGTAGCAGAAGTAGGCGGTAGAGCAGCGGCCTGAGTGGGAAGCGACCGTAGCCGACGATCAGGAGGGGGGCGCCCATGAGTACGGGCCCGACCTCGAGCAGCCAGGTCGGGCGGTCGTAGGGCCGGAAGACCGAGACCCCCAGGGCCCCGGCAGCGATGGCGAGAAGCAGGTGGGGCTCGCGGCCGGACCGCGGCGGGCTCATGCCCCGTTAACTTATCAGTACTCGGCAGGCGCAGCGCTAACGGCGGGGGGGAAGGAGAGCGTCGGGCGCGTGTATGAGTGCGAGGGGAAGAGCCTCTCTCGACACGCTCATCTCCTTCCCCCCCGTCGAAGCTCGGGGGGCCGGGCAGTGCTCTACCTACGATGCAACCTGCGTTCCAGGTCGGGGAGCGACTTCAGAGAAGCTAGACCCTGCGAGAGCGCTCGGCGGATCTCCGTGGGTGGGGCATTTGGCGCGTCGAGCGTGATTTCACCGCCGGGCCCTGAGCTGATGGTAAACGCCCATCCTATCTTTCTACGGAACCCGTTCCGTCAGCAGAACCAAGACGTGCGGGTGCGGGCGCGCGGTGCAAACAAGCCCGTTCTTCCCTAGCCTACTGCCCCCCCGGGGGGTGGGTCATGGCATCACAGACGCAGCTCGAGGACAGCCTGGTGGCCGTCATCAAGGCGCTCGAATACGTTGAGAGGGCGCTGGCGCTTCAACCGCCGCCCATACTGACGGAGGGTGTGGAGGGTGAAGCGTCGTACTTCACCCTGCTGCGTGAGCTCAATCAGTACCTCGAGCAAGCCAAGCGGCAGCTCAAGTAGGAGCTACGTCGCCTCCACCTGGCACAGCGTGTACTTGTGGTGGGGGCAGCCGCTGATCGGATCGCGATCGCTGGCGTCGGAGAGCTCGTTGAGGTTGATTCCCTGGACCCGGAGCGTGCCGTTCTCATCGGGGTAGGCCATACCGAAGCCGTTGGGGACCCAGACGTGGCCGTCGCTGAGACGCTTATCGATGGCCGCCGGCAGCTCGAGCGAGCCGCGGCGCGTGCTGAGACGCACGCTCTGGCCTTGGTCCACGCCCAGGCGCTCCGCGTCGACGGGCGAGAGATGCAGCGCGCAGTGCGGACCCCTGCCCTTGCGCCAGGCGGGATCGCGCTGAATCGTGTTGGCCGTCCAGGGCGTGCGCAGCCCGGCCGCGAGCACGAAGGGGTAGTCGGGATCGGAGGGTAGGTCGTTCTCGATAGCACGCGCGATCTCCTGCAGCATGGGCTCGGGCGCGAGGCGAATGCGCCCGTCCTCGAAGCCGATGTTGGCCTCGAGGCATCCTTCGACATCGGCCTTGGCGATCTCCACGCCCTCCGGATGCTCGAGGATGCGCCGGAAGAGCTCCGCGGCCAGCTCGAAGGGACCGCTCTCTTGCCACTCGGGACCCATGCTGCGCAGCAGCGCGTCTCGACGCATGAACGCGTTCTGATGGCAGTTGGCCCAGATGGCGGTGAGCGCGGGCGAGGCCAGCTTGGGGCCCAGCGTGCGGTAGCCCCAGAAGAGCATGGCTGCGGCACTGCCGTTCGCGGCGGACTGGAGCTCGGCGAAGTAGGCCGCGGCCCCCTCGGGCTCGAGCGCGCGCTCCGCCAGCTCGAAGAGCTTCTCGGGGGGCGGGCCGACGATCCCCATCGCCTCCGCCAGGCGCGTGTAGATCTCCGGCTCGGGCAGGGCCTCTTCCGGGCCGGGCACAACGGGGGGACGCAGCTGCACGTAGACCTCGGGATAGCCCTTGGGGAAGTTGGCCTGCTCCCACTTCTCGTAGCCCACCGGGGTCGGCAGCACGTAGTCCGCGATGCGGGCGGACTCGGTCATGGCCGGCTCGACCACCACCATCAGATCGAGCTGCTCCCGCGCTTCGCGCCAGCGCGAGGTGTCGGAGAAGGAGAGGAACGGATTCGCTCCCTCGATGAAGAGCGCGCGCAGCCGCTCGGGATGGTCGAGCAGCACCTCCTCGGGCAGCAGCGTGGGCGAGAACATGGGGAAGCCGCCGAGTGCGGCGATGCCCGGAATGCCGGAGGCGAGCGCGCGCTCGGGCTCCTCGAAGCGCTTGGGGCTGCGATGTGGCGGCGTGGCGGTCTCGACGAAGACGCTTCCACCCTTGCGCCCCAGGTTCCCCGTCAGCACGGCCATCAGACGGAACAGATAGGAGTTGAGGGTGGAGAAGGGAGTCTGCTCGACCGCCAGGTCAAACATGATGGCAGCGGACTCCGCCCCGGCGAAGTCGCGCGCCACCTGGCGAATCTCGTCGGGTTGGATGCCACAGCGGCGGGCCATGACCTTGATGTCCACGCCGGCCATGGCCTCGCGCAGCGCCTCGAGGCCTTCGCCACGCTGCTCGAGGAAGCTCGCATCGCTTAGGTCCTCGTGCAGGATCGTGGCCACCAGACCCAGCAGGAAATACACATCGCTTCCCGGGCGTAGGCGCACGTGCCGATCGGCGTTGCGGGTGGTCTCGGTCTCGCGCGGATCCACCACCACCACGCTGCGGCTGGCGTCCTCCGCGAGCTGCTTGAAGGTCTCGGTCGCGTTGTGCCCGCGGTTGCTGATGCGCGGGTTCGTGCCCATGACCAGGAGGTAATGCGTGTTCGCCTGGTCGAAGTGGAAGATCACCGAGGGCGCCGAGTCGAACATCCACTGGTCCATCAGGAAGTGCTGGTGCTTCTCCTGGGCGAACGCGTTGAACCAGCGCTTGGAGCCCAGGGCCGAGAGCCAGGTCAGGCCATAGGCCGCGTCCATGTGATTGCCCTGCCCGCCGATCCCGACCAGGCCGATCGCGCGGGGACCGTGCTGGTCCAGAATCGCTCGCAGCTTCGCGCCGATCTCACGGATGGCAACGTCCCAGGAGATGCGCTCGAAGCTGCCGTCGGCGCGGCGTCGCAGCGGGTGCTCGACGCGCTGCTTGTGCTCGACGTAGCGGCTGATCTGGAAGCCCTTGTTGCAGATGTAGCCATGCGTGATGGGGTTCTGCTCGTCCGCACGCACCGCAGTGATGCGGCCGTCCTCCACGTCGACCCGCACACCGCAGTTGTGACTGCAGAGCACACATACGGTGGGAAGATCCTGCGCGTACAACGGAATCGGAGCCCGGTTCACGGAGGGATCGACGGCTTGGGTGGCGGTTGGCATGGAGGTGCTCCTTCTGCGCCCTAGCGCGTATGCATCCTGGCGGTCATGTGGCGAGCTTCGACGGGATCGCCGCAGGCCGAGCAGGTCAGGGTCGGGGTGGTGGTGTGGCCGCAGCCACGGTGAACCAGCTCCACCGGGGGCCCGTCCTCCGAGGGCATCCAGCGGTCGCCCCAGCGCAGCAGGCTCACGATCACGGGGTAGAGATCGCGGCCCTTCTCGGTGAGTCGGTACTCGAAGCGCACGGGGCGCTCCTGGTAGGGCCGACGCTGCAGGATGCCGTGCTCGACCAGCTTGCTGAGACGCGTGGAGAGGAGGTGGGGCGAGAGGCCGAGCGAAGCCTCGAAGTCATCGAAGCGGCGGCCGCCCAGGAAGCAGTCGCGCAGGACCAGCAGGGTCCAGCGGTCGCCGATGACCGAGAGGGTCTTCGCGATCGAACAGTCCAGCTCCCCGATCTCCTGCCAGCGCACGAGGAGATGTTACTTCAAAAATTGAAGTTATACAATCTCACCAGAGGGGACCGTGGAGCAGGCGCAGGCCCAGGGTCAGGACCACCCCGATCACGATCGCGAGCGGCATCTCACTCAGCCCACGCAGTGTGTCGCGACCGGTGAAAGGCAGGAAAGGCGTTGCGGCATGAAAGGCGCGGAAGGACTCACCCTCCGTCGCGAGCTTGCGCTGGTCCTGGTGCCAGCAGCCCAGGAGGGTGAAGATCGGGAACCCGGCCCAGAAGATGGCGTCACTGAGGAAGCCGTTCACGGGCAGGTGCAGCAGGCCGAAGAGCGCCACACCCATAAAGATGGCGTGTCGTGTGATGCGCTGCACACCCCGCGGCTCGATGCGCTCCGGCATCTTACCCGTGAAGCCGGCAACCATCGCGGGGCTCGGCTGGATGGCACCGGCCACGACCAGCGTCCAGGCCACGCCCTGCAGCACGTAGATCGTCCACAGTGCAACGGGACCGATCGGAAGCGCCCACAGCAAGGGACCCAGGTGGCGGTGGGCCAGGTAGAACCGGAAGAGTCCGATGAAAACCACCAACGCGATGAGGGAATAGACCCCCTGAAAGGCGCGTGGGCCCATGGCTCCCACCAGGCGCGGACGCAGACGCAGACTCGAGAAACCCATGTGGGTGACGGCGAAGAGGAGCCAGAGGGCTCCGATGCAGAGTGCGGCGTGCAGGGGGTGCCTCCGGCGAGGCACTGTACCGGATCGGCCTGCGGGCTGCTGCCGGTCGCGCCGTTGCCCGACTTACTTCTTCTTCAAGCTCCTGAGGATGGCCTCGGGCCTGAAGCCGCGGATGATGTCCGAGCCGACCTTGACGACGGGGATGCCGCCGCCGCCCAGCTTGAGATGCGCCTGCCTCGCACTGGAGCTCTTCTCGATGTCGTGACGCGTGTAAGGAATGCTCTTGGCTTTCAGAAAGCTCTCCAGCTTGCGGCAGTATCCGCACCACGAGGTC
>SMUY01399252.1_pt1 | contig 30171 bp, 26 predicted proteins | sample 2456441 | NCBI WGS metagenome assembly SMUY01 (sample SAMN11095931, study PRJNA526329) | marine sediment metagenome | biome: Marine sediment; feature: Surficial sediment; material: Deep marine sediment; isolation source: Hadal surficial sediment | place: Pacific Ocean | collected 2014-11 | depth...
AGCGGACCGCTTGCGGTGATCTCGGCGGCGATCGCCGGCTCATTAAATGCATCCGATAATTTAACCTTTGGCCGGGTAGCGCAACCGGTCAGTAACATGCTCACCAGGACGAATGTGGTGATCGCCCGGGCTGCTGTCCGGCTGTATTTTTCTGATTTTTTGGCGCTCCTGGTGGTCATCGTCTGTCTCCGGTCTGGTTCCATTTGCGGCGTTTGCCGCGTCCATGGATCCTTTGTAGAGATCGGCGCGATTGACTAACTGAGCGAAATCTTAGGTTTCAGTGTCGTTTTGCTGAAGACGTGATGAATAACTCCTGAGGAAAGTAAAAACTTTATAAATCAATAAGATATGATAAACCTGACGACTCGGAAGGAGTTGCCGAAAGCACTCTGGATTGCTATTTCGGGCTCAGGTGGATCGTGAGCACCTTGTGAGCAAGCACTTTTTCACGGGAAAAGAGCAGCGGGAAGGCGCCTTCCTCGGCCCAGCCCTTTAGCAAATTGCCGTAAAACGGCGAGCGTGGGTCGCCGGATTGTCCCGGTGCATTGGTCATGGTTGCCGCATCCCAGTTGCCAACATCAATCACCTGCCGATAAGACGCGCCAGTGCGGACGAGAAAATCGTTCGCCCGGAAGCCGGTGCTGTTGGTCGTATATCCGCTGCCGCCGCGCGCAAAGGGCGGATAGCGCATCTGTTCCGCCAGGTCCGCATCAGCAAGGTGCAACAGCGGATGCTGGAAGCGGATTTCGTGCACGCTTCCCCAGCGCCACACGGACGGATCTTCACCCAAAAGGGCTTTGGCCTCGGCATAGGCTGTGACCAGCGAAGCTGCAATGACATCATGCGCACGCCTCTCCGCCATCAGTCGCAAGACACCTTTCGAGCCGAGCGGCGAAACCAGTTCGGGCGCGCTGGGCAAGAGCTCCAATTCAAGGGCGGGTCGCAGATGACGGTAGAACCAGATGGCAAATAAGGCGCCTGCGGACGAGTCGGCCGCCAGCACACCATCCCATTCCTTGAGCAGGTCGACCGCCGGACCGGATATGTCTTCCGGGATTCCTCGCAACGCCTGTTCTGCCATCAGCGATCGGTAATCGCGCTGCAGTGCGCCTGAATCTTCAAGCGAATGCTTCGCCTGTGCGCCCAGGACCTCCCACAAGCGGTCATAGCGCCAGCTGTCCGACCATTCGAAGCCCATCGGATACTTTTCAATCGGATAATCGTCCGGCAGATTCATGGAATTCGCGGTTCCCGTGAAGCCGCGCTCCGGGTTGTACTCAACCGGCAAAACATCCATGTCATGGAAGCCATTCCATTCGAATGCGCCGTCGCCCGGTACAGGCAACAAGCCGTCCCAGTTCGGCCGCCGCGGGAACAAACCGGCAGGTTTGTAGCCGATATTGCCGTCCACGTCGGCGAATACCTGGTTTTCTGACGGGGCGCCCCACCTGTTCAGAGCAGCCAGGAATTCCCGCCAGTTCGATGCCCGCATGTACTCAATACTGCCGAAGTAGGGTGCCATTCCTGGTTCCAGCCAGGCCGCACGTACGACAAACGCGCGCGTGTCGGTTTCGTAAACCACCGGGCCATGCCGCGTATATTTGAGTTCGATTTCTAAGTCGGATGCTCCGCGGACGGGAACGCTTTCGGAAATGGTCGTGAATGACTCCCATCCTTCGTCGTAGCGATAGCGGCCATTCCACACCTCGTAGACATAGAGATCTTCCTGGTCTATGGGGAAAATCGTCAATCCAAAGGCGATCCGTTCGTTGTGACCGATCGAAATTCCTGGCAGTGCTGGCTCGCCCGCGCCGATGACATTCAGGCCCGGGGCAACCAGATGTACAATGTATCGCAATGACGGCACGGCGTGACTCCGGTGCGGATCATCTGCGAGGATCGGTCGGCCGGTCGAGGTGCGTGACGGAGCCACCACCCAGTTATTGCTGCCGATGCTTCTGTCGTTTGAGTTGAAGATGAATTCGTTGAGGGCGAGCGATGAATTTCTGAAAACGACAGGTGCTTTGGCCAGGAAATAGGTATTGAGCACATCAGCAGGAATGGTGCAGGGATCGAGGCCCTCAGGAATTTGTGTTTCCCATTCCGGTTCAAGTTGCCGCCAGTAAGTGGCCGTCTCGAGATCGGCCGCACAAGCGATAAGCGCGCGCCGGACTTCATTGCCGATATTGCCCCACAAGCCGTGCCCGCGGATGCGAACAACGTCGGCCGGGCTCCAGCGAGCGGGCCTGTAATTCAGTAAGTCGAATTCGGGCGGCAGCAGTTCGGGATTTTCGTCAAGAAGATCGATATAGGTGTTGATACCTGAGGTAAATGCTTCGGCGATGCGCTTGGCGTCGGAACCGTAGGCGAGCCATTCACGGTACATGTCGCCCCGATAAAGGAATAGCCTGGTCGCGCGATCCTGGTCCAGGTATTCGGCGCCAAATACCGCCGATAGTTGTCCCAGGCCGCGGCGGCGCCACACATCAATCTGCCAAAGGCGATCCCTGGCAGCATTGAATCCCTGCACAAAAAATGCGTCGTAGTGCGTATTGGCAAATATATGGGGCACGCCCCATTCATCGACGACGATCTCGGCAGCCTGCTCAAGTCCGGACACCGTATACGAGCGATCCTGTGCTGTGGCATTGCAGCACACAATCAGCAATATCAGGGACGCGATGACCAGGATATTCATTTTTTTATCTCCTGAATGGTCTCGATGTTGCCGCAAGCAATGGTTGCTCTCTCAAGCCTGATGCAACCGAAGCGGTTCTACTTCAGAATTTCATTTTTCTTCGCGTACTGCCAGCTCAGGAAACCCACGATGATAAACACTGCTCCATAGACGAAAAGAAAAGCATCTCCAAGGATTTCCCGCGGAGTTACGGCCCAAAATAGTGCGAAAAAGGCGTGGCAGGTCGCAATGAAAAATATCCAGAAAAGAACGTGCCTGGCCCATCTTTCCCCGCGCATGCTACATCGGGCGAGATTGCCGAAGAAAACGGCTAGCACAAGCAGCATCGTCGGAATGACGAAGTGCCTGCCGATGATGAACGTCTGCAAGACGCCAAGTAGTGCCACAATTGCAATAATCGCCGCGACCAGGTCCAGTGAATGTTTTAAGGAAAACTGGTTCTTCATGATCCGCCCCAGGGGATCGGTGCGGACGCTCATTGCCGGTCCGGCGGTGTACCGTACGGATAGTAGTCACTCAAGGTAACGTTTTCATACGGCAAGGCATCCAGATGGATCGTGCCAACGAACGGGCCTGGTGCGTCCACGATGATGATGGTCTTAGCATAGCCGGTTTCATCGAAACCGCGTCTGAAATGCACTCGTGATTTGACGACGAAAGAATCGAAATCGTCCGGATCAAGCGGCCCAAACTCCAGTTCCTCTGTCCACAATATCTGTTTCAACGCAGGTGTAATAATCAGTGAGTTACGATCGCCGAACTCGACAATCGCGACTTCATCGAAATCGACGCCAGGCCCGAGATAGGTCAACCTGCCATTAATTGAAACTGGTGCACCGCTTGCCGGGCCGGCGAATCCGCCGACCTCCATATTGAACAGGTCACCCGCCTGCGCATTGCCCTTCTTCAACGCAGCAAGCACCCTTTCATCCCGGATCGTCGCAATCAATGTGCCGCTCAGGCCCTGATCGACAACTTCGCGAAGGACGTGGGTGGCGTCTCCGCTGCGATCACTGTAATCCGCAAGCACGACAGGCGTCGCTCCGGCAGCGAAGGCATCCGCGGCTCTGCCTGCGGCGACTTCTGGCCGGGGAAACTCTTCTCCAAACAAATCCTCACGAACTCGCCAAAAGTAATCTGACATGTCGTCCGCGATTCGATCGGCGAGTTGCTGGTCGTTGTTGGTCATTACATGTACTGTCGCGCCAACGTCAGGGACATCTGACCACGGAAAACCAAAAAAAACACTGACGAATACGTCTTGTTCGCGTGCTTCCCAACGGCGGGCCCGTTCCATGATGTCCATGGCCGGTGATTTGCCGGTCCATTGCACAACCGTTGGGGTGATGACGCCCGGTTTACGCGTGGCAGTCGTCGATTGATAAGTGCCGCGTGCCATGCGCACGAGCGATCGTGCCGACCTGGCGCCCTGGATGCCGGCATCATAGTGCGGGTAACGCTTGGTGACGAAAGCCATGTCCGCCCAGCGAAGAAACTCCTCGTCTTCGTTGCCGTGCAGGTCGAATGACGCGACGATCGGAATATCAGGACCGACCACTTCACGAAACCGTTTCGCGATCTCGGCTTCAGGGCGCGGGATGTTTCTGACTGCCATCGCACCGTGCAACGCGAGATAGACACCATCGACCGGCAGCGCTTCGCGAAGATCCTCAAGCATAAGGTCCAAGAAGTGATAAAACGTATCTTCGGTTGACCAGCTTGCTGAGGATCCGCCGAATACTCGCGCCGGGGATTCCAGACCGATCAGCTCTACATCCTTGTATTCCATGGCGGCCGCGACGAATCCTCGTACATAGGGTCCGGCAGACAACACTTCATCTCCGACATATGGTTCGCGAATCCGCGTCCATCGCTCAATGTCGCTGTCACCGCCGGGACAGAACGTACAGGTCTCGTGGGCGAAAGTCATCACTGCGAAGCGCAGCCTGTCGTTACCCTGTTCTGCGACAGGTTCCTGTGTGCAACCCGTCGCGGTCAGTCCTATCGCCGCCAACAGTCCGAGCATCGTTTTCATTCGAGTTCCCCCCAATTTTCGGCATCGATCGGTGCCATCATACATATCATCGATTTTCAATCATCAAATTTGTGAACAGTTTCACAATTGTGTCTATGCAGTTGCCATATATGCGACCAAAGACGACGCCGTAGACTGACACTAAAAATAGCTTCGGTATAATGCACGTTGCAATGCAGCACGCCTGTCTGCATACGGGATGAAACCTTGAGACTGCCGAAACCAATCTACGAAGCTCTGCCGTTTTTCCTGATCGGGGTCGGCATCCTGTTTATCACGCTGGTACTGAATCGCTATGAATATGCGCCCAGCCTGTTCATTTGGCTGCTCGGCTTATTCTGCGTTCTTGGCGGCACACTTCTTTTGACAATCCGCCTGATATATCGCATCAAAAGTAAAACCGAAGACGAAGGCCAGAAGCGGCCACAATAATATCCATGGCTGCGAAGCGGCCTTTATGCACGCATTCGGGATTCGCGCCGGCGTTCCGATTCCTTGAGTAATTTCTTGCGTAAACGGAGATTTTTCGGAGTTACTTCCAGCAATTCATCGTCATCAATAAATTCAAGCGCCTGTTCGAGTGAAAATCGCACCGGTGGCGTCAACACTATATTTTCGTCACTGCCCGCCGCACGAATGTTGGTTAACTGTTTCGCTTTGGTTGGATTGACCACGAGGTCGCTTTGCCGGCTGTTGATGCCGGTAATCATTCCTTCATATACGGTCTGCCCATGGCCGATCAGGAGCCGGCCGCGATCCTGCAGGTTGTAAAGCGCGTACGCGAGGGCTTTGCCGGCGATCATCGAAACGTGTACGCCATTGTTTCGTTGGCCAAGCGGCGCGGCCACATACTGATCGTATTTTTCGAATACGTGGTAGAGGAGGCCGGTCCCGGACGTGGCGGTCAGGTATTCCGTGCGGAATCCGATCAGGCCCCTTGTGGGGATTCGGTAGTCGAGCCGGACCCGACCTTTTCCATCCGGATTCATCTCGAGCAGTCTTCCCTGGCGTTGAGCCAGGCGCGTCATCACGGCACCCTGATAGCTTTCCCCGAAATCGACGGTGAGTAGCTCCCAGGGTTCCAGCTTGATGCCATCTTCTTCGTGAATAATTACCTCCGGCCGGGAGACGGCGAGTTCAAAGCCTTCGCGGCGCATGGATTCAATCAGAACCGCAAGGTGTAATTCACCGCGCCCGGATACGCGAAACTTGTCCGGGTCCTCGGTCGCCTCCACACGCAAGGCAACATTGTGCTTGACCTCCTGTTCCAGCCGTTCGCGAATCTGGCGGCTGGTAAGGAATTTGCCGTCCTGTCCGGCAAACGGTGACTTATTGACCTGGAAGGTCATGCTGATCGTCGGTTCATCGATTGCCAGTGCCGGCAATCCTTCCGGATGGTCCCTGGGGCACAAGGTGTCGGAAATCGCGAGGTTGTCGATGCCGCTGAAGACCACAATATCGCCGGCAGTTGCGGATTCCCGTTTCTGTCGCTCCAGGCCGTGAAATGCGAACAGTTCCAGAATTCTTCCATTGCGCGATGAACCGTCAGTACTGACGATAATGACCGGTGAATTTGTGTCGACCTGTCCTCGTTGCACGCGACCGATGCCGAGAACGCCGACATAGGGGTCGTAGCCGAGACTCGAGACCTGCAATTGCAATGGACCGGCGTCGTCAACGTCCGGCGGCGGAACCTTCGAGACAATCGCTTCGAAAAGCGGCGTCATGTCGCCACCGCGATTAGAGGAATCGGAACTTGCGTAACCGTGCAACGCTGATGCATAAATAACCGGAAAATCCAGTTGCTCGTCCGTAGCGCCAAGGCGATCAAACAAATCAAAGGTCTGGTCCAGAACCCAGTCCGCGCGGGCCCCGTCGCGGTCGATCTTGTTTATCACGACAACCGGCTTCAACCCACGGGCAAACGCTTTTTGCGTCACGAACCGCGTCTGTGGCATCGGACCTTCGACGGCGTCAACCAGCAGCAGTACGCTGTCCACCATTGACAGTACGCGTTCGACCTCGCCGCCGAAATCGGCGTGTCCTGGCGTATCAACGATGTTGATGCGGTAGTCACGCCAACGAACTGCCGTGTTTTTCGCGAGGATGGTTATGCCCCGTTCACGCTCCTGATCGCTTGAGTCCATCACACGATCGGGCACGGCCGCACGTGGCCCCAGCGTTCCTGACTGCTGCAGGAGCTGATCGACCAGTGTGGTTTTGCCGTGATCGACATGGGCGATGATGGCGATATTGCGGAGTCGGTCGATACTGGACATTTACGCGACCCGTAGGAGCCCGCCCCAGCGGGCGATTGCCAGAGTTTGAGTCTTCATCTCATGCTATTTCACGTTGTACTTCGGATTTCGCGAGTGCGGTGTGGCGATACCGGGTGGCGCGGATTATAGAGACGACAGACTGTAATTGATACGACCGAGATCGTAGAATTCACTAATGAGGTTCGACCTGATTTTGCTGGCACTGGCACTGAGTGCCGGCCCGATTCAAGCAGCCGCAGCGGAACCAGACCTGCCGGCTGATCTGGCCACTGTTGACGACGGCCGCGCCACCATTCATCAGCTCTATGCGTCATATGCCACACTTCTGCAGAAGGGCTGGGAACTCGATGTCATCGCACACTCGCAACCGGCGGGAACTGAACGTCTCATACCGATGGTCGCGTTTCGCTCTCCTGTCAGCGGTCCTGCACCGTGGATTATTTCCGGGATCCGCGGCGAGGAAGCGGCGGGTCCAAATGCGATTGCTGCGGCAATAGATGACATTGCCAAACTTGGCGAACATCGCCCCGTGGTACTCATTCCCCTCAGCAACCCGCACGGGTATGTGCGCAATTGGCGCGATCTCAACTCGCCGGTCTGGTCAGAGGATATTGGCGCGCAAAGTTTCGGAGACTCGTCCCACTTGCTGCCTGATGCAGAAAATTCACGGCGAGCCCGCGCAGCCGTCGCGTCGAGTGCGGAGGCAGACGCGATCACGCGATATATCCTGGCAACGATAGGAGCGTATCCGCCATTGATCAGCATCGATTCACACGAGGACGACAAGATTCGTGACGGTTACGTTTAATCACAGGGCGTGCAGAGTGACTATGCCGTACGCAAGTACGGTAAGTGGTACTCGAACGATCCTCCGAAGACCCCGTCGGGTGGATTTGCCACCAAGAAAGCCGAAGAAGAGGGCGCTGTCTCGTTCATTATCAGAACAGTCATGTCGCAGCCGCAGCAAGTCACTATCGTGGCAATCGGACCGCTGACGAACATTTCACGGGTCATACGCGCAGAGCCGGGGTTTGCTGAAAACGTCCGTCGACTGGTGATTATGGGTGGGGCCGTGGCGCTTTTGCCCGACGGCGCCGGCAATATTACGCCGAACGCCGAATTCAACTTCTGGGTCGACCCGGAAGCAGCACGCGTCACGCTGCGTTCCGGCATCCCGATCGAGCTGTCACCCCTCAATGTCGCGCGGAAGTCTGCGCTGACGAAGTACTGGTACGAGAAGATGGTGGCAACCGACACGCCCCTGACGCGACTGCTGAAGGAAACCCTGGGACGGCGCTTCGCAGTCGAGCCCGACAGGTCCTGGTTTATGTACGACCAGATTGCGATGGCGAGTGTCATCGATCCCGGGCTCGTAACCTCGGAGCGACTCTATGTCGATGTGAATATCGATCACAACATCAGTTACGGAGTGTCGGTTGGCGGTCGCGAAATCTGGCCGGGCGCGGAAGGGGCGCAGCTGATGAACGTTCAATACGATCTCGACTGGCCGGAATTTATCGAGATGTTCGTGGAGAGGATTCAACGTCCGGTACGTTGAGCAATCACACGCGACTCTCGAACTGTCACGGCAGAAAACCAGTGTGATCTGCATCACACCTTTGCCTGTCCATGCGGATATTGAGACTTGAGCGATCCCCCCCGTTGCCGGAAATAACCTAAAATACTCCCATATAACGCTTGGGCTGCGTTACGGAGATTGCTATGAGCATGACACTGCTTTGGACCTTCCTGTTCTTAGGCAATGTAGCCCTGCTATGGCTGTGGGTTAACTACGTAATAAAGGTGTTGAAAGGCCAGTGCCCACATTGTGGCAGGTAGTGAGTTTCTAGGTACCTGACAATTTGCATCAGACCATCCGCTTTCAGCCGCAAGCGGGTATTCACCAGTAGTGCATAATGATGGCAGCGTTATTCACGAATCTGACAGCATGACAAAGCCTTATCTGTTCTTGATCGCCCTTTGCACACTCCCGCATGGGATTGCGCACGCTCAGGAAAGCAATTCCATGGAAGAAATGTTGCTGGGCGTGTGGAAAATGGAGCCGCGCATCCTGAGAAGAGCTAACTACGTTGCCTATCAGGAAGACGCAACCATAGCCATCACCGGGCGTATGCCCGACGGCAGATATACGGTCATTGCCCGAATGACTACTCGCGTCGTTACCGAGGTTGCAGGGACAATTGACATCCCCGGTTGTGAAGACAAAAAGGAATGCATCTTTGATGACGCCACGGAAGGCATAGGATCGTCATTCCGCAGCGCGTTTTACATTGACTATTTTTCGTCGAACTGGATTGACGATCTGTTTACCGTCAAGGGAAATGTCATGACTGCGGATGACGGGAACGGACCAATCAAGCTGATCAAGAAAGAGTGACGTTTCGTATCGGGAACGCGTTGATGGGCCGAGACATCGAACCCATCGAGCTCACGCAGACTCACTGCTACCCCGTGAACATCGCCTGCTTCTTGCTGCTTCGCCGTGCCGGTTGGACTTACAATGGCGTTTTTGCCCGAGAAAAAATTCATGTTGATCATAGCTCTCCCGACGCGTCTGTTATTGGTCTTGGTTCTGTGCGGCGTGGCTCTGCCCGCGATAGCGGGGAAGCCCAGGATCGCCATTTTCTCCGGGCCGACCGCCACGATCCAGAACAGCGAGCCTCTTGTCACGAGCAACAAGGCGCGGGCCAGGTATGGGCTGCCGCTGCTAAGCAATCCGGACGGAACGCCGATCCGTTTTGATGCGGTTCGCCCCCAACGCCTGGCGGCGCCGGTAACCGTCTATATAGAGGCTTTCAGCGCCCATCCACTGGAGCGGGACATGCTGGAGCTCTACGCGCCGCCCGACGGCTACATCGATCCTGAGACCGGCGTCTTCCACAACGAGCGCAGCGGACCCGGCGACGTTCCCGTCTATGAAGTTCGCCTGCTGCCCGAAGACGGTCTCTATGTTCTCCCCTACATGGCTCGTCAGGCCGACGGAAGCGCGTGGGATGGCCACTGCGCCGCCCCGGGCGCCCGGAAAGAGAAATGCCGTGTGCCCTTTTACCCGGATGCATCACGTATCTTCGAAGAGATCGACCGGCTCGGCATCGGCTATGGCGGAAGTAATAATATTCTCGGCGCCAAAGCGGATTTCGATTTCTATCGGCCTGCTCCATCGGGCGGTTACCGAAAAGGTCTTCCTGCGAACCAGCGTACGGACGTCGGTGACGGTGACATTCCAAACGAGATCTGGGGTCGCGATTTCTTCACTTATACGCCGATTCTGCAGACGCCAGCCATGCCGACCCTGGCTCGCCTGACCAACATGGTGCAGCGGGCTCTCACGACCGGAGATTACGCGGGCGCCATCTGGTTCGAGGGCAGTCCCACCACCGAGGAAACGACCTACTGGCTCGGGCTGCTAATCGATACGAACGTGCCCATCATCGGTAATTCGTCGCAGCGGACCCATGGAATGCTCAGTAACGACGGCGACCGCAATATCGTCGATTCCGTCAACTACATCCTGTCAGGCGTGTGGAGGGACGCAGATGGCAAGGACCGGATCGGCGCCGTCATGATCCAGGAAGAGCAGATCTTTACTGCGCGTGATGTCCAGAAGGGCGACGACCGGCCGGGCGGCTATGTGACATCCGGGGGTCACGGAGGCATCGTCGGCGGCATCAATCCGATCAGATTGACATTCGTGCCGACCAAGAAGCACACACACAGATCGGACGTAAATATGACGCAGCTCCAGGGCAATGTGAGGGGTGTTCTCCGTGAGGGAGAGGTCGACGTCCGCATCAAGAATGACCAGGGTGAGCTTCTCGATTCCGCCATACCAAAGGTGACGATCTTCAAATACGCTCGCTACTTGTCGGACGATTTTTCCAATGAACCCGACCAGGTCGTGGAAGTGCTTGGACGCATCGAGAAAAATCTCGACGATTCTCCACTTGCGGGATTCGTGCTCGAGGGAAACGCGCCTTACTCGAGCGCCGATGTACCAACAATGGCCGCGCTCAGGCGTGCCGCACTGGCGGGTATGCCCGTTGCCCGGGTGGGTCGGGGCCGGCATGCGGGATTCACGCCTGCGAGTCCCAACGATCTATTCATCGAAGGAAGCAACCTGACGGCGACTAAAGCACGTTTACTCCTCATGGCCTGTCTCATGAAGTTCGGCAGCCTGCCTCTGCCGCAGGATCGCGATCACCCAACGGCTGGTGAGTTAGATGCGATTCGCGCGAAGGTCGCCTCGTACCAGGCTGTTTTCGATTCTCACTGATCGCCATGAGTGGATTAAACAACGCAAATGCCTGGCACAGCCAGCGCAATTCTGAACGACTGCTCCTGGCCGCAGCTGACATTTTCTGTCACACACGACAATGCCCCGAACAACATTACGGCTGATCATTGCGGTTCTGATCAGAAATCACTAAAGATAAATCCTCACGAGTCCGGCGCGCCCTGCGATCGGCATCAAGGCTGGTCATTGCGGTGCTTGGCGGAGATTACTAAAGGTAAGTTCTCACCGGCCCGGCGCGCACGCGTCGTAGTCGAGGGAGAACTTGGTGCCCAGGGCGAGACTCGAACTCGCACATCCGTAAGGACACGGCGACCTGAACGCCGCGCGTCTACCAATTCCGCCACCTGGGCATGTCTGAACCGCGTACAATTGCGATTCATTGCGGGTGGCGCACTGTACTCAAACGGGTCCGAGCCTGTCAATCGGCCACCCGAATCCCATGGAGCAATCTGGCTTGTCAAAGCATAAGCAGTCCACATCCGGACGCCGTAAATCCTACAAACACCCGATCCCAAAGCGTGGAGCGATCCTCGATTTCCTGCGCGATGCCGGGCGGCCGCTGCAAGCGCAAGTGATTATGAAAGGCTTCGATCTGCAGGGCCAGGCCATGCGTGCGCTCCTGATGGACCAACTGCGCAAGATGGTCAGGGCGGGACAGATAATCGAAAACCGGCGAGGCGAGTATTGCCTGCTGGAAAAGCTGGAGCTGATCACGGGCACTGTTAGCGGACATCAGGACGGTTTCGGTTTTCTGGTCCGGGATGACGGCGGCGAGGATATGTATCTGTCGGCACGCGAGATGCGCGCGATATTCCACGGCGACCGGGTTGCAGTCCGGTCCGCCGGATTGGATCGCCGCGGCAGGCAGGAAGGTCAACTGGTTGAAGTGCTCGAACGCGGTGCTAGTGAAATTGCCGGTCAATTTATTCGCGAGCGTGGCATCGGCGTCGTCATCCCGGACAATCCGAAAATTGCGCATCGCATTCTGGTTGCGAAAGGGGAGGCCGGTTCGGCGCAACATGGCCAGATTGTGATCGTGAAAATCCTGGACTTTCCAACGCATCTCGAGCAGGCGACCGGCAAGATCGTACGGGTGATCGGCGCGCCGGGCGAAAAAGGGATTGCCACGGACATTGCGATTCATGCGCATGGTATTCCAACCGACTGGCCGAAGGCGGTTCAGCAACAAGTCAAAACGCTGGGTCGCGAAGTATCCGCGGGCGCCACAAAAACTCGGGTCGATCTGCGCGGCGTTAATCTAGTTACGATCGACGGCGTCGACGCGCGCGATTTTGATGATGCCGTATTCTGTGAGCCCTCGGGCAATGGCTACCGGTTGCTGGTTGCGATTGCCGATGTGGCGCACTACGTAGAAAAAGGAACCCCGCTCGACAAGCAGGCTATCCGGCGCGGCACATCTGTTTACTTTCCGGATCGAGTAGTGCCGATGTTGCCTGAGGTCCTGTCCAACGGGCTATGTTCGCTGAAGCCCAGGGTCGACAGGCTCTGCCTGGTGTGCGAGATGCATGTCGGCGCAGAAGGCAAGGTATCGCGGTCAAAATTTTATGAAGCTGTCATGCGCTCGTCTGCGCGGCTGACCTATAGCCAGGTAAACGACTTTTTGACCGGACAATCGAAAAAGCAAATCCCGAAGTCACTGCATGAGGACATGCAACATCTGCACGATGCCTTCAAACTTTTCGCAAAAAACCGCCGCAAGCGCGGCGCCATTGAACTTGATATTCCGCAGACGAGAATCAATGTGGATGAACTTGGCGCAGTGGTCAGTATCAGTGCTGTGCCGCGTAATGATGCGCATCGGCTGATCGAGGAGTGCATGATCGCAGCTAATGTGCAGGCGGCGAAGTTTCTGCGCAAGCACCGTGTCGCAGGCTTGTACCGTGTGCATGCGAAGCCGGATCCTGATCGCTTCGATGAGTTGCGCCAGTACTTGCTGGGACTCGGCCTGAAAGTGCCACACTCCGATCACGTGCAGCCACGGCAATTGACTAAAGTCATGGATCAGGTGAAGGACAGGCCTGACAGTGTCGCGATTTCGATGGCATTACTGCGCTCGATGTCACACGCGGAATATACGCCAAAAAACATTGGGCACTTTGGACTTGCGCTGGACGCTTACGCACATTTCACATCGCCGATTCGCCGTTATCCGGACCTGCTGGTGCATCGGGCGATTCGTCACATCCTGCACGGCGGAAAGGCTGGAAACTACGCGTATGATTACCGTGAGATGGAACGGCTCGGCAGTGTCTGTTCGGAGTACGAACGGCGCGCGGAAGACGCGACACGAGAAGTCGACGCCTGGCTCAAATGCCAGTTTATGGAGGACAAGGTCGGCGAGCAGTACGAGGGCGTCATCACGGGTGTCACAAACTTTGGCGTATTCGTTCAATTGCCCGAATTGCAGATCGACGGTCTCGTACATGTGACCAGTTTGCGCAACGACTACTATCGATTTGATGCCGGCAGTCAGTCGCTGATCGGAGATCGCAGCGGCACGCAATATCGGTTGGGCGATCAGCTGAGCGTGGTTGTCTCGCGCGTCGATCTAGAGTCGAAGCGTATCGATTTTCAACTGGCGACCAGGGCAACAGGCAGGAAGCGGAAACGATGAGCAATGCCAAATACGTCACTGGTCTGCGTGCAGTCGAGCAACTCCTGTCGCGCCCGGAGGCCAGGATCGTCAAACTGTATGCCGAGTACCAGACGGCTAACCCGCGGGTCGAATCGATCATTGCGCAGGCTACTACGCGCGGCATCGAGATTCAGTCGGCCAATCGGGCGCGATTGCAGCAAATCAGCGGCGAAATGCGCCACCAGGGCGTCGTCGTCGAGCTGAAACGTGAATCCATCCTCGATGAGGCCGCACTGCGGACCCTTGTCGAAAACAAACTGACTGGCGACGAAAGCGGTCCGGTTTTGCTTCTGATCCTTGACGGCATCCAGGACCCGCACAATCTTGGCGCCTGCCTGCGTTCCGCGGATGCCGCCGGCGTCGATGCCGTCATTGTGCGGAGGCATGGTGCGGCGGGACTCGGGCCAACGGTCAGCAAGGTTGCGGCCGGTGCGGCAGAGAGTCTGCCTTTCGCCTCGATCAACAATATCGGCAAAGTGCTGGGCTGGATCGGTGATTACGGCGTTACAGTCGTTGGCACCAGCGATTCTGCGGAGAAGACTGTCTACGACGTCGATTTCACCGGATCCGTGGCTCTGGTGATGGGCGAGGAACAAGGTGGAATCGGAAAATACCTGGTTGAGCGCTGTGATGAACTGGTCAGCCTGCCGATGCAGGGCACGGTCGCCAGCCTCAACGTATCGGTGGCTACCGGGATCTGCCTGTACGAGATAGTCAGACAGCGCCGCGCGGACACTCGCGGCTGAAGCCCAGGCCCGCCTGAAATTTAAAACCGGGATCGAACCGAGGTTTTCTAACGATTGTTACCGGGTCGACACAGATTGGTAGAAAACCTCGGTTCGACCCCGGTTTTGGTTCGTTAGCCGCGAATTTTGCTTGCCTGGAAGCCCGTGCTTGGTTAGGATGCGCCTCCCCGTGCAATAGGCGGGGCAAACCTCTTGCTTCACCGGCTGTATCGGGAAGCTTTAATACGTAAAGGTATTCTGTGGTCATATCAGGGTACTCGATCGGATTTCATCCAAAAGGGAAGACAATGAGGCATTATGAAATCGTGTTTCTGGTTCATCCGGACCAGAGCGAGCAGGTACCTGCCATGGTAGAACGCTACCAGGGCATGGTCACCGGATCCGGCGGTGCCGTTCACCGCACTGAGGACTGGGGCCGGCGGCAGCTGGCACACCCGATCAACAAAGCACACAAGGCGCACTATGTTCTGCTGAACGTAGAGTGCGGTCATGAGGTGATCGAAGAGATCACGAGCGCTTTCCGTTTTAATGACGCGGTGCTTCGCCATCTCGTTATCGGTCGTAAAGAGGCCATTACGGCAGCATCGCCGATGGCTCTGGCGGTCGAAGAGGAGAAGGTCAAGGAACGTGAGTCGCAGCGTCGTCGCGATGCCAAGGCGGCTGCAGAGACCGCGATGCTGGCCAGGGCCGATAGCGCCGCGGCGAAAGAAGATGCAGCTCCGCAAGAATCAGCTGCCGAGCCGGCAGAAAAAGCGCCGGCGGCAGCATCCGAAGAGAAACCTGCTGCCGAAGCCGAAGAGAAACCTGCTGCCGAATCCGAAGAGAAACCTGCTGCCGAATCCGAAGAGAAGCCTGCTGCCGGGGCCGAAGAGACTCCGGTAGCTGACACAGAAGCCGTTGCCGAAAAAACATCCGCGGCCGATGCCGGGGAATCAGCAGCAGAAAGCAGCGAAAATAAACCTGAAGCAGAGGAAGCCGGGGAACCGGCAGCCAAAGCCAAAAGCGCCTGACGGAGAATTAAATCATGAGTCGATATTCGCGCAGACGTAAATACTGCCGCTTCACCGCTGAGGGAATCGAAGAGATCGATTACAAGGATCTAGGGTTACTGAAGGCTTACATTACGGAAACCGGCAAGATCGTGCCGAGCAGAATTACCGGGACCAAGTCGCACTATCAGCGGCAGTTGTCCACGGCAGTCAAGCGAGCACGTTTTCTGGCTTTGTTGCCGTACACTGACCGGCACTAGTCCAAAGACTGCCGGAGCGTCAGTCGTGCAGCCGATAGCCGCGTGGCTGGTAAGGCACCCTCAGAACGGAATCCTGGGGCTGGCGGCAACCTATATCCTGTTTCTGCCGCTCGCGGGAATATTCAGTGGCGCAGTGATGGTGCTGCTGGTGCTGCACCATGGTGCACGCCGGGCGCTGATGCAGGCACTGCTGGCAGCTGCCGTATTGGCTTTGATGGCGTTGTTTTCAGGTGGGTCGGCGCCACAGATGGCATTGGCTGTGTTGATGACCTGGATGCCGGCCTTTGTATTGGCAACGCTGCTCGGAAAATGGCGTTCACTGACATTGGCGCTACAGGTATCGGCCATCGTTGCGTTGGTCGGGTTGTTAGGTATTTACGTGGTCCTGGGGGACCCGGCAGTATTCTGGAGTAACTGGCTTGCCGATGAAGCTGCCACGCTGTTCAGGGAAATGGGCCTGCATGAGCAGGCTGCAACGTTGCTTGAAAATCAGGCAGCTATTGCACAACAGATGACAGTATTGTTCGTATTTACGATATGGTCGCTGTACGCATTCGGATTATTACTTGGCTACGCTCTTTACCAGGCGTCGCTCGGAAAAAAGGCGGTTTTTGGCCGGTTTTGCGATTTGAATTTCGGTCGCGTGCTGGCACTAATAGTGGCAGTTGCTTCGGTTGCTGCCGTGATAAGCGGAGCTGTCTGGCTGCGGAATTTCGCGTTCCTGGTGTTTGTGATTTTCTGGATCCAGGGTCTGGCAATTCTGCACTGGTTACATGCTGAAAGGCGGTTTCCTGCAATATTGCTGGTTATCGCATATGCCCTGATTCCGCTGTTAAGCGCGTTGCCGGTGATTTCATTTGCGGTAGTTGGATATACAGATGCGTGGTTCGGTTATCGGACCCGCAAGGCCGGCCGATGAGCCGGTGTGGTCGGGACAAGTCAATAGATAGGTCTGAAATATGAACGTCATTCTTCTGGATAATGTTGAAAACCTTGGCGGTATCGGCGACCTGGTGTCGGTCAAAGCCGGATACGGGCGCAACTACCTGTTGCCACAAGGAAAAGCGGCGCTGGCGACGAAGCAAAACATTGCTGAGTTCGAAGCGAGACGAGCCGATCTCGAAACAGCCGCCGCCGAGGAACTGACTGCCGCTAATGCACGCGAAGCGCTCATACAAGGTATGGAACTGGTCATCACTGCGAATGTAGGCCCCGAGGGCAAGCTGTTCGGCTCGGTCGGTCCCATAGATATCGCAGACGCCTTTTCGAAAGTCGGTGTGGAAGCATTACGCAGCGAAATTCGCATGCCCGAAGGCCCGATTCATGAAGTCGGAGACTATGTGATCGGCGTGCATTTGCACACGGAGATCAATGTTGAGGTAACCGTAAAGGTTGTCGCCGAAGAATAAGTTTTCTGTGGTACGGTAAGGTAGTGCGACAAAAACCGGGGTCAAACTCCTTAATTTGTAGAAAGTGACATCAGAATTACGGTCGAAATCGGGGTCTGACCCCGGATTTTCGCCACAGGCGAGACGCGTCCAAGGGGCACATTCATGGTTCGAGCGCTGGATGACGGGGTGGGAATCGAATCAGCCGAACACCGGCTGAAAGTACCGCCGCACTCCATAGAGGCTGAGCAATCATTGCTTGGCGGTCTAATGCTCGATAACTCGGCCTGGGAGCAGGTTGCGGACCTGATCGTTGCCGACGACTTCTACCGCAAAGACCATCGCCTGATATTTTCCGCGATCAGCGAACTCGCAGAGAAAGGCAATCCTTGCGACGTCGTGACGATCTCCGAGTTTCTGGAAAATCGCAATGAGCTGGAGGCTGGTGGCGGGCTCGAATACCTGGCAACGCTCGCCAATGAGACCCCCGGTGCGGCCAATGTCAGGGCCTATGCAACTATCCTTCGCGAGCGCTCGACCCTGCGCTCACTGATTAGCGCCGGCAACGAGATCAGCGGCAGCGCATATACCACTGCGGGGCGTCCCGCATCTGAGCTGGTCGATCAGGCAGAGCGCCTGGTGTTCGAAATTGCCGAGAAAGGATCTCGCGGCAAGGCTGGATTCAGACCTATGAAGCAGATTCTTCCGGACGCTGTCGATCGCATCGATATGCTGCATCAGGCCGGCGGCGATATCACCGGCATTCCGACCGGCTTCAACGAGTTCGACAAACTGACGGCCGGCTTGCAGGCAGGCGACCTGATCGTGGTCGCGGGACGCCCGTCGATGGGCAAGACGACGTTCGCGGTGAATATTGCAGAAAACGCAGCCATTGGCGCCAAGATTCCGACTGCCATTTTCTCGATGGAAATGCCGGCGCAGCAAGTGGCGTTCCGCATGATTGCGTCCCTTGGTCGCGTGGACCAGACGCACCTGCGGACCGGCAAATTTCCGGACGAGGACTGGTCACGCATTAACACCGCAGTGCAGCTGATGTCCGACGCGCCAATCTTCATCGATGATTCGCCAAGTCTTTCACCGACCGAGATTCGTGCCAGGGCGCGACGCCTCAAGCGCGAGAGGGGTCTCGGGCTGATCGTGATCGACTACCTGCAATTGATGGAGGTCCACGGGAATACGGAGAATCGTGCGACCGAGATTTCCGAGATATCCCGCTCGCTGAAAGCGCTGGCGAGGGAACTCGAGTTGCCGATCATCGCATTGTCGCAGCTCAATCGTAGCGTCGAACAACGACCGGACAAGCGGCCGGTGATGTCTGACTTGCGCGAATCCGGCGCGATCGAACAGGACGCCGATCTGATCGTCTTCATCTATCGGGAAGAGGTCTACAAAAAGGATACGCCGAGAAAAGGCATTGCCGATATCAGCATCGCGAAGCAACGGAATGGTCCGATCGGTGATTTTCCGTTGACCTTCGTCGGCCGTTACACAAGATTCGAAAACTGGGTGCCGGATGCCTACGCGGATGAGGCCTATCAGTGAGTTTCGGAGCCCGGGTGCTCATCCGGCTCGGCGCAATCAGGCACAACTTCCAAATCATTAAAGAAAGGTCGCACGGCGCTCGAATGATGGCCGTGATCAAGGCGGATGCCTACGGCCATGGATTGCTACCGGTCGCCAGGTGCCTGACTGGCGCCGATTGCTTTGCCGTCGCACGGCTCGGGGAAGGTGCGGCTCTGAGAGAAGCCGGGATCGACACGCCGATCGCATTGCTCGGCGGCGTTTTTTCCGAGACGGATCTTGGCAGGGCCATTGATCTGGAGTTGCAACTGGGGGTACACAGCGAATCGCAGGTTGCGTGGCTGGAGCGATTCGGTCGGGCAGATGCCACGATCTGGCTGAAAATTGATACCGGGATGAACCGCCTTGGTTTTCGGCCGCATGCTGCGCCAGACCTGATCGACCGCTTACAGAATTGTACGGCAGTTGGTGATTTACGGGTCATGACGCATTTCGCCAACGCAGACGATGTGCAAGACGACACCACGGCATCACAAATCGGTCAATTCAGGAAAATTGTCGATGCGTTCGATGGCGACATTAGTATTGCCAACTCAGCCGGAATTTTCGGTTGGGAAAAGGACCTTGACGTATTTGCCGAGCAGCGCAGCAACGGCAGATTGTGGGTGCGTCCCGGGCTGGGCTTGTATGGCATTTCACCGTTCGCTGATCGCTGCGGTGCCGATCTTGGATTAAGACCTGCGATGCGATTTGAATCGCGGCTCATTGCCATCAAGGCGTTGGGCAAAGGCGAAACAGTTGGCTATGGGGGCACGTGGCGGTCGGGGCGAGACACTGTGCTGGGCATTGTCGCCGCCGGGTATGGCGATGGTTACGCGCGTTTCATTCCTGCAGGGTCGCCGGTCATGGTTAATGATCGCCGTATAAAGATCGCCGGGTTTGTGTCAATGGACGTGACTGCGGTTGACTTAGGCCCCGCGGCGACTGATCAGGTTGGCGACCCGGTCTTGCTGTGGGGTGACGAATTACCGGTCGAGGAGGTTGCAAAACACGCAGGTACGATTCCCTACCAGCTGGTGTGCGGTATTACGAACAGGGAAGAATCTGTCTACGAAGACTAGCTGGCGAAAATGCCATTTTTACGACCAATTTGCCCTCAGTATTCAAAAGGGCGCACTGATCGATGCAAATTGATCTTTAGTGGATACTAGAAACTAGCTGGCGAAAAATCCCATTTTTACGCCTGCCAGCTGCAGCACATCATTGTCAGTCAGCTTACGGGCCTGTGCCCCAATCGGCTGACCGTTCACCAGCGGGTAATCGCCTTCCTCGCTACTTTCTACGTGTACGACGTAATACCCTTCGGCCCGACGCGTAATTGCGGCAACTTGCACACCAGGACGGCCAAGCGTTGTTAACGCTTTGGTCAGTTCCAACTCACGTCCTGCAAATGCGCCGCTTAAGACCTGAAGTTTTGCCATCGGCAGGGCGGTCGGTGCGTTGCTTGCATCGATGCCGGCGGAGGTTGCGACATGGGCCGCCGGTTCGGGGGTGGATTCAGCCACTGTTTCAACCATGGGAGCCGGTTTCGGCGCCTCTTTCTGTTCCGGAAGTTCGACGCGGACATTAACCCTGGATTCAGCGGCTGCAGAAGCAGGTTCCGCAGCTTTGGAAGCCGCGGCATCGGCGCTCGCAGCCACGTCTGCGGCCTCTTCGGCTTTCGCAAGCAGGGCGGCGTCCTGCTGTCCGGCAGGAATGACCATGGTCTTTTCGAACTCATCCTGCTCGGCTGCACCGGTCTGCTGATCGGCGAAACGAAGCTGATGATGGCCGATCGTGATGACGTCGCCATGCTGCAAAGCGTGTTTCTTGATCAGCTTGCCGTTGACGTAGGTGCCGTTAGTGCTGTTCAGATCCTCGAGAAAAGAATCGTTCAGAATATTGATGATCAGGGAATGGTGACCACTAACGGCCGGATTATCGATGCGCACATCGTTATCGGGAAGGCGTCCAATCGTGTAACGCTCTTTGGACATGTTGTACTCAGCCAGGACCTGGCTGTCCAAACTCAGGATTAAACGTGCCATTTCAGTATTGTCACTCTCAGTGATTCAGAAAAAATCGCAATGTATTTGCCCTGACCCATTTTCCTGCCTATGACCGGAACAAGCTGGCCAGTTTTGCCAGCAGGCTCTTCTTCGCTGCGAACGATTCAAGAACCTGGGTCAGCATCACCGACACGTTGTCCCGCCCTCCATGATCATTGGCGAGTTTCACAAGCTGTTGACCAACCACATCAAGGCTAGCATTAAAAGTGCTGATAGTTAAGTGAATATCCTCATCTTCCACCATGTCAGGCAGGCCGTCGGAACAGAGAAGATAGATGTCATCCGGCAGCACATCGAATTCCTGTACTTCGACCTCGACATTGGGTTCCACGCCTAATGCGCGGGTCACGTAATTTCGATTCGTTGATCGCTGTGCCTCTTCCTCGGAATAGAAGCCGCGGTCGACCAGTTCCTGCAGTAATGAGTGATCTAACGTCAGCTGCTCGAACTGGTCGTTGCGCAGCCGGTAGGCCCGGGAATCGCCGACGTGAGCGATCGATACCGTATTGTCGTAAAACATCGCGGCCACGAGGGTGGTGCCCATGCCCTCGCAATGGGTCTGGCTTTGGGCTGTCTGGAAGATGATCTTATTGGCCCTCGATATGGCATCCCGCAGCACGATCGTCTGGCGCATCAGGCCGGTTGTCGGGTCGCGATCATTTCTGTCCTCGCGGGACGCGCCTTCGGCCGCCAGCTCGGTAATCGTCTGCACGGCAATTTCGCTGGCTACCTCACCCGCGTTGTAGCCGCCCATACCATCAGCAAGCACCATGAGCCCCATATCCTCATCCGAGCCAATGGCATCCTCATTGTGCTCCCGAACCATGCCGGTGTCGGTGATCTCAGCGAATTTTATTTTTCCACGCAGGCTCATACGATCGCTCTGGTCTCTGCCTCAGGACGCATATTTAGCACAATTGCGCAACGCAATGGCCATTTCGCCACCATTGGCGAACCGTTTCTCCGGGCGCTTTTCAAGAGCCTTGAAAAGTACCGCGTCCACGCTTGGTGGGATGCCCGGCCGCCGATTTGACACCGGAGCCGGGTCTTCCGTGGTAATCCTGGTCATCAAGACAGCAATATTGCTGGCCTTGAACGGAACCTCCCCAACCAACAACTCATATAGCGTAACACCAAGGGAGAATAAGTCCGAGTGGCCAGTCAGATCTTCTGCATTGAGTTGCTCGGGCGACATATACATAGGGGTGCCGAGGACGATCCCGGTCTTGGTGCGGTTGTTGTCGGTGAGTCGTGCGACACCGAAATCACTGATCTTCAACATGTCACTCCTGAGGCTGTAAAGGATGTTTGCGGGCTTGATGTCCCGATGAATGACGCCCTGGTTGTGTGCGTAGTCGAGCCCCTCGGCAGTTCTTGCACAAAGCTCCAGCGCCTTCTTCGGTGCCAGCAGTTTCTTGGGATCGGTAAACGTTGTCAGGGAAATCCCCTGCAGATATTCCATGGCAATGTACGCGAGATGCTTGTCTTCGCCACAGTCGTACACGGTGATGATATTCGGGTGCGTCAATCTGCCGGCAGATTCCGCCTCACGGAAAAAACGCAGTCGCGCTTCTTCAAGCTCTTCGTCTTCGAATTCCTTCTCGATCGGAATTACTTTTAATGCGACCGGACGATTGATTCGTGGATCACGCGCCAGGTACACGGCACCCATCGCGCCTTTTCCGATCCTTTTCTCGATGACGTAGCGACCCAATCGCTGCGGGATTCCGTTTTTTGGCCGCATCGTAAATTTGCTCAGCGAACCTGTTCTGCTGTGTGTTCTCTTCATCCACTGGAGCACAGCTTCGGCGCGTTCCGGTTTGGCCTGCTGTTCAAACGCGAGGGAGAGTTTGTACATGACGGTGGCGAGCGATTCGTTCAGTTCGCAGTGACGGAATTCCGCGAAAGCCGGTTCCAACCTGCCAGCGTTCAGGAAGTCGCTGCCACGCTTGAATGCATTAACAGACGCCTTCTTCACACCGCCAGCCAGCCACCAGCCGAGAATTCCGATGCCCAGGAAGATAATCACAGGCCGTCCGAGATCCAGACGCACGCGGCCAATTAGCAGGAAAATTGCCTCGATGACAACCAATGCCAGGACCACGATGGTCACGCCCAGCAGGATGTCGCGGCGCTTCCGGCCTGGCAGGAACAGGATAGCGACGATTGCCAGCAATGCGGGCACCAGCCAGTCAAGGGCGCGTACCCAGATCGGTGCAATGACAGTCTGTTCCCGTTCGATATTGGCAAGCAGGGTGGCCGTGATTTCCGAGCGTGTGACGAACTGCCGTGATGGCAGCATTGCGGCCGCACCAATCAGCGGCGGTTCCGAGTCGAGGAATACTGTCTTGCCGGCGAGCTGATCGCCCTGAAAGTCTGGTGCGAGGATTTCCTCAGCACTTAACCTGTCAACCGGATTGTAGTTTGTCAGGTAGATCGCGACATCGGCGGCAGAGATCCTGGAGTCTGTCGCGTAGTCCTGATTATGCAGCGCCACCGACAGTGGCAATGATGGCGACATGATGCCGCCTTGCAGATGCCACAGGCGTGACCGTCGAAGTACATCGTCGGAGTCAGGCTGCAGATCGAGAATTCCTGTTGTCGTGGCCACATCGGCCAGTCGATGATCTGAGGGCACGAATACAGGTACACCCGAGGACAATGCCGCGGCCCAACCCGGAAGCCCGGCCGCGTCGTCCATATCGGGGGCCTGTGAAATGATGATGCGCTCTACGTTATGCTCCTTGAAGACCTTCAGGACCCGTCCATACTCGGCTGTCACCTCGTCCGCCGATTTGTTTGACGGGCTGATGCTGACGATCAGGCCGTTCTCCAGCGGCGCATTTCTCACGTGGGTTGCGAACTGGTCAAACAGGAATCGGTCGGCCCCAACGAACCACGGCGCGCCGGGCCCATAGATCAGGATCAGCAATACGCTGACGAAACTCAGGGTGATCAGGCGGTCGCGATGCTCTTTTCGTTGTTTATCCAAGGTCGGTGTTCTCTACATAACGTCGGAAGTATAGAAAATAGCAAGCGCTATTAGTGAGATACGGTTTGCAGTTTTGGTGCCGTGAAGGCCTTGGCGGCGATGCTATGATTGGAATTCTGTTACCGAATAAATCGGAAATTCGCCTGTTTTATCTTGAATTGACCGAGCGGTAAACAAATTTGGGTCCAAACGGGAGGTTTGCGGGTGCCGCGGGCAAAAACAGCGTACGTCTGCAAGGAATGCGGTGCCCACAGCGTGAAATGGCAGGGCCAGTGCCCGGATTGTGGTGACTGGAACACCCTGAGCCGGACAACACTCGCCAGCGGGCCGGTGGAGCGACCTGCGGGCCCGGAGCCCCTGGCCCTCGGGGCTCTGACTGAGGATCTGGAGCTTCGCTACACAACAGGCTTCGACGAGTTCGACAGGGTACTCGGTGGCGGGTTGGTGCCCGGATCCGTGGTATTGCTCGGTGGTGACCCGGGCGTCGGCAAATCCACTCTGTTGCAACAGGTGGCGGCACAGCTGCCCGCCAATCTGCGGACCTGTTACGCAACCGGCGAGGAGTCATTGCGGCAAATTGCACAGCGATCGCACCGGGTCGGTCTCGACAATCCGGCACTGAAACTGCTGGCGGATACTTCACTGGACAACATTCTCGAGCAGGCTGTGGCGGGACAGAGCCGGGTACTGGTGATCGATTCCATCCAGACATTGTCGACGTCTGATCTGCCCTCGGCACCCGGCTCCGTCGCACAACTCCGGGAATGTGTCGCACGCATCGTCCAGTTCGCCAAGCAGAAGGAAGTCGCAGTATTCCTGATTGGCCATGTGACCAAGGAAGGTGCAATTGCCGGACCGCGCGTTGTCGAGCACATGGTGGATACTGTCCTGTATTTCGAGTCCGATCCGGCGAGTCGTTACACAATCGTGCGGGCCGTGAAAAACCGCTTCGGCGCTAGCAACGAAATGGGTGTTTTCGCGATGACTGAAGCCGGATTTCGCGAAGTGAAGAATCCGTCGGCCATCTTTCTGTCGAGAGGCGACGAGACGGCATCGGGCAGTATTGTCTCAGTTGCGTGGGAAGGCAGCCGGCCTTTGCTCGCCGAAATTCAGGCGTTGGTAGCTGATGCCAACAGCAATTACCCGAGGCGCCTGGCGCAGGGCATTGACCAGAACAGGCTTGCATTGCTGGTCGCAGTATTGCAGAGGCACGGTGGCATCACGCTGACCGGTGAAGACATATTTGTCAATGTCGTCGGTGGCTTGCGCATCGGAGAGACGGCTGCCGATTTACCGGCGGTTCTCGCCATCGTTTCCAGTTTTCGCGACCGGCCCTGCCGGCAGAAACTATTGAGCTTCGGCGAATTAGGGCTTGCCGGCGAAGTGCGGCCGGTGAAATACGGGACTGAGAGAATCTCGGAGGCAGCCAAGCAGGGATTCACGCATGCAATCGTGCCGGCCGCAAACGTGCCGCGAAAAAAAATCAGCGGCATGGAGATCGTCGGCGTGCACAAGCTTGCTGAGGCGCTGGCCGAGGCATTTAATTAAATCGCCCGCCCGAGCGGGCGATAAGCACCGTTAACTCGTGGTTTCCGTAGTGTCGTTGAGATAAATCCGGGCGAGTTGTACTCGATTGTCCCGAGTCTCGACAATTTCGATCGGATAGCCTGCGACTTCCAGTCCGGTCCCGGACTCCGGAATCGTTTCCAGGTATTCGAGTATTAAGCCATTCAAGGTCTTGGCACCGTCCGTTGGTAAATTCCAGTTCATGACACGGTTCATCTCGCGAATGTTTGCGGTGCCGTTCACGAGGAACGTCCCTTCACTTTCCCTGACGATATCTTCGTCGTCGGCTGCCGGATCAGTGGTGAATTCACCGACGATTTCTTCCAGAATGTCTTCGAGTGTCACGATACCCTGAATGTCACCGTACTCGTCAACGATCAGGGCAATCCTTTGCTTTGCCTTCTGGAACTGCACGAGCTGCGTGCTAAGCGGGGTGCCTTCAGGAACAAAATAGGGCTCGACCAGTAATTCCTCCAGGTCATCTTTGGCGAATCCCGGGCGGCCTGCGAGGTTCGCCAATCGGCGGAGATGCAGCAATCCTATTACGTTGTCGATGTTGTCACGGTACACCGGCAAGCGAGTGTGCTCACAATGTCGAATCAGCCTGGTGATATCCTCGATATCGTCATCAAGATCGATGCCGACAATTTCATTGTGCGGCACCATGACGTCGTCGACAGTTACTTTCTCGAGATCGAGAATATTGGTCAGCATCTGACGGTATTTCTGTGAGATGTGAGCACTGGCTTCATTAACGACGGTACGAAGCTCTTCGCGACTTAAGGCGTTGCCCTCAGCTTGACCCTTGCGCAGGCCTAACAGGAACAGGACGCCGTTGGCCATGAGGTTGGTCATCCACACCAGCGGATACAGGAGCTTGAGTAACGGGACGTAAATATAGGCTGCGGGGAATGCCACGCGTTCCGGATGCAAAGCGGCCAGGGTTTTCGGCGCGGTTTCGGCGAAAATCAGAATCACCAGGGTCAGGCCCGCAGTACCGATCGCAAATCCCAGTTCGCCGCCGAGTCGGACTGACACGACACCGACAAGGGCCGAAGCTGAAATATTGACGGCGTTATTGCCGAGCAGGATCAGGCCGAGCAGCCGATCGGGCCGCTTCAACAGCTTGTCAGCGAGTTTCGCGCCACGGTGACCGGCACGCACCTTGTGCCGCAGTTTATACCGATTCAGGCTCATCAAGGCGGTTTCCGAGCCGGAAAAGAACGCGGAAAGGAGAAGAAGGACAACAAGCAAGCCGATAAAGGCCGCTAGCGGTATGTCATCGCCCAAGGGACGGGCACCTCCCGATTGGAATGGACGTCCCTGAGTTCATCAGGACCTGCGGGATCTGTCAAGGATCTCAATGCCAACTACGGCCCAGGATTACCTCGAGAACGTAGCGGCTGCCGAAGTAGGCCAGGCAGAGGATGGCAAATCCCCAGAGATACAGGAAGACAGCGCTCTTGCCTCGCCAGCCGGCGAATTGGCGGCCGGCAAGCAATATGCCGAAAAGAGCCAGCGCCAGCAGCGATAACGCCGTTTTGTGAACCAGGTGCTGTGAGAAAAGATTCTCGAACAAGGCAAAGCCGGACGACACCGCAAGCAGCAGCAGCAGGAAACCTGCCGTAGTTATACCGAACAGCATTTTCTCCGTGGTTTCCAACGGCGAGAAAAGCTGGTTGATCGACGATAGCTGCCTGGCCTGCAAGCGCTTTTCCTGCATCAGGGCAAACAGGGCAACGATGGCCCCGACCGTCAACAGGCCGTAGGCGAATAGCGAAATCAGGACGTGTGCCTGAACCTGCCAGCTCAGGATCGCCGCCTCCGTTGCGGGCGAGGGCGAGCCGGTAAGGCCCGCAGCCCCGGCAGCCAGCAGGAGGAGCCCTCCCGCGAGACCGCGAAAAATCGGCTGAAGTCCTCCGAGTAACGCGACAAGCGCGAGCTGCAGCCCGATAAGCGACGCCGTATTGCCGATCGACAGTGACAGTCCGTCGTCCACCAGGGTCAGGTTCCAGAGCGTCTGGCTGTGCCAGGCAAGTCCGGCAACGCCCGTCAGGAACGCGAGGCTGAGTAATATCCTGGAACGTGAGGCGAATTTCGGCAGGCGGCTCAGGGCGAACGAGACACCAGCAATTATGTAGAAAAAAAGAATTGTGATTTGAAACACAGAATCCCGACCGCCGATACCCTAGTTTTTACGGTAACAATCATCCCATATGGTGCTGTGCATTAGAACCCTGGTTCCAGCGTAGCCCCTTGAGGCCGCAACGGTATGCGTATACGAATATTGGGCTGCAGTGGTGGCATCGGTGCCGGATCCCGTACCTCCGCAATGCTCATCGATAACGATGTCCTGCTCGACGCCGGCACTGGTGTCGGCGATCTTGCGCTCGAGGATCTGCATTCGATTCGGCACGTGTTCCTGACCCACGCTCACCTCGACCATATTGCCGGGTTACCGATGCTGATTGACGCAAATTTCGAAGAGGACTTTGCAGTCCCGGTTTCCGTTTATGCGCGGCAGGAAACGCTGGATGCATTGAAGGCACATCTGTTTAACGATGTAATCTGGCCCGATTTCGCCAGGATCCCGAATCCGGAGAACCCAATGCTGCGTTACGTCGTCTGCAATCCTGGCGACACGGTGTCCATCGACCATCGTGATTTTCATGCAGTGGATGTTCTACACAGTGTGCCGTCGCTGGGGTATACGGTGCGAAATTCCGCTGGCATATTCGCGGTGAGCGGCGATACCAGGACCAACCAGACTTTGTGGCCGGTTCTCAACGCTTGCGATGATCTCAAAGTGCTCGTGATCGAGGTTTCGTTTTCTGATGAACACGAAGAACTTGCGACGACGGCAGGCCACTACTGTCCGAGCACAATGTGCAGGGATCTCGAGTTGCTGAATCACAATCCTGATATCTGGCTAACGGGCATGAAGCCAGGCCAGGAGGAAATAATTCTCGCGCAGGTTATTGCCGCTGTGCCCGACAGAAAAGTTCGCATGCTGTCGCGCGGAACGATCATTATCGTCTGAAAGGAATCGCGGCTGAAGCCCAATTTGCCCGCCCCGACAACTGTGGTATTGGGGTAGGTGCAAATTGATCTTAAGTGCAAACAATGTCAGTCCGCACCATGCGAATCCCATTTGTTAAATCGCGGGCGGACAGGGCTTCAGCCGCGATTCCTTATATAATCGACAGCATGTTCGATAATCTCTCCGATCGCCTTTCCCAGGCGGCACGCGATCTTTCCGGCAAAGGCCGTCTCAGCGAATCCAACATCAAGGATACGCTGCGGCAGGTACGCATTGCCTTGCTGGAAGCAGACGTCGCGCTGCCTGTCGTCAAGTCATTTATCGAAAAAATTCGCGAGCGTGCAGTCGGCGAGGAAGTCGGCAAAAGTCTGAGTCCGGGGCAGGCGCTCGTAAAAATCATCCATAGCGAGCTCGTTGCAATTCTCGGCAGCGACACCGTACCGCTGGATCTCAAGGCACAGCCACCGGTCGTCATTTTTCTTGTAGGCTTGCAAGGCGCCGGCAAAACGACGACGGCCGCAAAACTCGCGCGAAGACTCATTGAGAAAGAAAAGAAGCGAGTGATGATGGTCAGTGTCGACGTGCACCGGCCGGCTGCGATCCTGCAGCTGGCCACACTCGCTGCCGAGGTCGGCGCTGAGTATTGTGACAGCGCGGCGGAAGAACAGCCGGTTGACATTGTCCGCCGCGCCCTGGATGAAAGTCGCTGCTCTCACATGGATGTGCTGATTATCGATACGGCGGGCCGCTTACACATCGATGACGACATGATGGCGGAAGCCGTCGCCATTCATAATGAAGCCTCCCCGCACGAAACTCTTTTTGTTGTAGACAGCATGGCGGGCCAGGACGCCGTCAATTCGGCTCGTGTGTTTGGCGATGCATTACCTTTGACAGGCATCATCCTGACCAAGGCGGACGGCGACGCCAAAGGCGGTGCCGCGTTGTCAGTACGTGAGGTAACCGGCAAGCCAATCCGTTTTGTCGGTACCGGAGAAAAAACCGACGCACTCGAGGTATTTCATCCGGATCGCATGGCATCGCGAATCCTCGGCATGGGCGATGTACTGTCACTGGTCGAGGAAATCGAAAGTAAGGTTGATCGTGACCAGGCAGACAAACTTGCCAGGAAACTTAAAAAGGGCAAGGGATTTGATTTGTCGGATCTGCGGGATCAACTGCAGCAGATGCTGAATATGGGGGGTATGGCGGCAATGCTCGAGAAGCTGCCGATTCCCGGCAATGTGAACGCGGCCGCGCTTAAGGGTCCAGCCAATGAGCAGCAATACACACGCCAGATAGCAATCATCAACTCCATGACCGCGGGCGAGCGGCGCTTTCCGAAGTGCATCAACGGCTCGCGAAAGAGACGCATTGCGAAGGGGGCGGGGCAGGAGATCCAGGACGTCAACCGGCTCCTGAAACAGCACCTGCAGATGCAAAAAATGATGAAAAAATTGTCCCGGGGAGGCATGAAAAATATTCTGCGGGGCATGCCGGGAAGTGGATTTTCCTGATTCGCTCGCTGGGGCGAGTTTCTGCGAAACGATTGCAGGA
>SMUY01137702.1_pt1 | contig 30161 bp, 37 predicted proteins | sample 2456441 | NCBI WGS metagenome assembly SMUY01 (sample SAMN11095931, study PRJNA526329) | marine sediment metagenome | biome: Marine sediment; feature: Surficial sediment; material: Deep marine sediment; isolation source: Hadal surficial sediment | place: Pacific Ocean | collected 2014-11 | depth...
TAGTGAAAAAACACCAAAAACCCAATCCCAATATCGGCCAGCGGGGCGGCATTGTCGAGCAGGAAGCACCGATGCAGGCGTCAAATGTCGCCATCTGGAACGATGAATCCGAGAAGGCCGATCGAGTTGGATTTCGCGTCATAGACGGGAAGAAGGAGCGTTTCTACAAATCCACCGACAAGGTGATCGAAGAGTAAGAAGCAATGGCAAATTTGCATCAACAATTTGTGGACGAGATCCGGCCGCGGCTAAAAGAAACACTCGAATTCGCAAATATCATGCGGGTTCCGCGTTTGGAAAAAGTCTCACTCAACATGGGCGTGGGCGATGCGGTAGGCGACCGTAAGATCATGGATCACGCGGTTCATGACCTCACTTTGATTGCCGGACAGCAACCCGTTGTCACCAATGCGCGTAAGTCGGAAGCCGCCTTTAAAATTCGCACTGGTTGGCCTGTCGGTTGCAAAGTCACTTTACGTCGCGAACGTATGTACGAATTCGTAGAACGCCTGATCGGCATCGCCATTCCGAGGATTCGGGACTTTCGTGGTTTGAACCCACAGTCGTTTGATGGGCGCGGAAACTTCTCCATGGGTATCACAGAACAGATCGTGTTTCCGGAGGTCGACTACGACAAGATCGACAAGATTCGCGGTTTGAACATCACCATTACCACCTCGGCACAAACGGATGAGGAAGGGTTGGCATTGCTGCGCGCCTTCAACTTTCCGTTTAAAGACTGAAACTGGAAGCGAGATATGGCTAAAACTTCGGTTATTGAGCGGGAAAAGAAGCGGGCGCGTATGGTCCAGAAGTACGCAAAGAAGAGGGCCGCTTTGAAAGCCGTTATCGGCGATCGCAACGCGCCTGATGACGAGCGTTGGGAGGCGCAGCTCAATCTGCAGAAACTGCCTCGCGACGCGAGTCCAGTACGTATGCAACGCCGCTGTGGGCTGACCGGTCGACCGCATGGGGTGTATCGAAAATTTGGATTAGGCCGCAACAAACTGCGCGAAGCTGCTATGCGCGGAGATGTGCCTGGCCTTGTCAAGGCAAGTTGGTAGAGGTTCTCGATGACGATGCAAGACCCCATTGCTGATTTACTCACACGGATTCGCAACGCTCAGTTGGCGAGCCATCCAGATGTGGCTATGCCTTCTTCGAAGGTCAAAATGGCCATTTGTCAGGTTCTGAAAGATGAAGGGTACATAGATAGCTTCGAGGTCTCCAAGGAGTCCAAACCAAAGCTGAACGTCCAGCTGCGTTACCACGAAGGGCGGCCGGTCATTGAAGAAATCCATCGGGTTAGTCGTCCGGGATTGCGAATTTACAAAGAGTCCGGGGATCTGCCGAAAGTGCGCGGTGGGCTGGGTGTTGCGGTTATCAGCACAAACAAAGGCCTCATGACAGATCGCTCCGCACGCTCGCAAGGCGTGGGTGGCGAAGTACTGTTTACGGTTTTTTAACGAGGTTTGCGAGATGTCTCGAGTTGCTAACAATCCTGTCACGTTGCCATCCGGCGTCGAGATCAAGCTCGATGGTCAGCGTATTAACGTGAAAGGCGCCAAAGGAACCCTCGAGTTGGACGTCCATCGCGCCGTGGAGATCGTACAGAATGAGGGGGGGTTCACATTCATCCCACGCACGAGCGAGAAAACAGCCCGGGCGTTGGCGGGCACCACGCGGGCATTGGTGAACAACATGGTGATCGGTGTATCCCAGGGGTTCGAGAAGAAACTCGTGCTGCAAGGGGTAGGTTACCGAGCACAGGCACAAGGCAAGCAACTGAACATGCGGTTGGGATTTTCTCATCCGGTGGAGTATCAGTTACCCGATGGGATCGACGTCCAGACGCCGACCCAAACGGAGATCGTCGTCTCCGGTATCAGCAAACAACTGGTGGGCCAGGTCTCTGCAGAAATACGCAGTTTCCGTCCACCGGAGCCTTACAAGGGTAAGGGTGTGCGCTACGCCGGCGAGCGGGTGCGACGCAAAGAAGCCAAGAAGACTTAGGTCGCACCGAAGGGCAGAGGAGCACATGCACGAGAAAAAGGTATCTAGATTACGACGCGCGCGTCGGGGGCGGATGAAGATGCGCAAGCTCGGTGCGGTACGGTTGACGGTGAACCGCACGCCGCAGCACATCTACGCTCAGTTGATTACTCCTGCTGGCGACAAGGTGCTGGCGTCGGCTTCTACCCTGGAGAAGTCATTGCGTAGTAACAACACGGGTAATGTCAGTGCCGCGACGAAGGTTGGCAGTTTGATCGCAGAGCGTGCCAAGAAAGCCGGTGTGATTAAAGTGGCGTTCGATCGTTCGGGATACAAGTACCACGGCCGGATAAAAGCGTTAGCGGATGCGGCGCGGGAAGGCGGATTGGAGTTTTAGAAGATGGCGTATACCGAAGAGATACGTGAAGAAGGCTTGGTCGAGAAGCTGGTTCAAGTGAACCGGGTAGCCAAGGTGGTCAAGGGTGGGCGGATCTTCGGATTCACCGCGCTGTCTGTGGTGGGCGACAGTAACGGGCGGGTCGGTTTCGGTCGTGGTAAAGCTCGCGAGGTGCCATTGGCGATTCAAAAGTCCATGCAAGCTGCCCGGCAGAATATGGTGGAAGTAGAGCTCAATGGCTCGACGATCTGGTACTCGATCTCCGTGCGGCACGGAGCTTCGAAGGTCTACATGCAACCGGCTTCTGAAGGTACGGGCATTATAGCGGGTGGCACAATGCGTGCGTTGCTTGAAGCGGCTGGCGTGCACAATGTTCTCGCTAAGTGTTATGGATCTACCAACCCGGTGAACGTCATCCGCGCAACTTTCAAAGCGCTCACACAGATCCACTCGCCTGAGATGGTGGCTGAAAAGCGCGGTAAAACCGTCGAGGAAATTACCGCATGAGTGGCAAGGCGATACGCGTCACCCTGGTGAAAAGCACCGCTGGCCGGTTGAAGAAACACCGGGCGTGTGTTGCGGGCCTTGGGCTTAGGCGTATTGGCCACTCGGTGGAAGTCGAAGATACTCCAGCCGTGCGGGGCATGATCAACCGCGTGAGCTACATGGTCAAAGTGGAAGGTGAGTAACATGCGGCTAAACACAATTGGCCCGAATGCGGGAAGCAAGAAGAGCAAACGGCGCGTAGGTCGAGGCAATGGCTCGGGCTGGGGTAAGACAGCCGGCCGTGGAACGAAGGGTCAGAAATCGCGCTCCGGCGGCAACATTGCTCCAGGATTCGAAGGTGGCCAGATGCCTCTGCAGATGCGAATACCGAAGTTCGGTTTTCGCTCACGCGTGGGCCTTATAACGGCTGAAGTCACCCTGAGTGAGATCGGCAAGGTTGCAGGAGACGTTGTGGACCTTAGTTCGTTGCAAGCGGCGAACCTGATTTCGCGCAACATCAAGCGGGCGCGGGTGATGCTCTCAGGTGAGATCAAACGTGCAGTGACTGTAAAAGGCATAGGCGTAAGCAAAGGTGCTCAAAAGGCCATCGAAGCGGCCGGGGGCAAGATAGAAGACTGATGGCTACTGGCACGGGACAAAAACTGGCAGGCGTTCAAGCGGGGCTTACCGAGCTCCGTAATCGTTTGCTGTTTGTGTTTTTTGCATTGCTCGTGTATCGCATGGGCACGCATATCCCGGTGCCTGGAATTAATCCAGAACGTCTCGCAGCTTTGTTCGATCAGCAGCAGGGCGGCATTCTTGATTTGTTCAACATGTTCTCGGGCGGGGCACTCCAGCGAATGAGTATCCTCGCTCTGGGCGTAGTGCCCTACATCACCTCCAGCATCATCATGAATCTGATGACAATGATGTATCCGAGCCTGCAGCAGCTACGCAAAGAGGGGGAATCGGGGCGACGCAAGATTACCCAGTACACGCGGTATGGCTGTTTGCTGATTGCGCTCGTTCAGGGAACCTCGTTGTCGGTCACGCTGGCCAATCAGGGCCTCGCGTTCGCGCCGAACTTCTCTTTCTTCTTCGTGGCCACCACCACCCTCGTGACCGGTGCGCTGTTCATGATGTGGCTCGGTGAGCAGATTACCGAACGTGGTGTTGGCAACGGTATCTCGCTGATCATTTTCTCGGGCATCGTTTCCGGGTTCCCCTCTGCCATCGGGCAATCGTTCGAAGCCGCTCGCCAGGGCGACATCAACATCATTGCGCTCCTGTTCATTGGCGCTTTTGCTATGGCCATTGTCGCTTTTGTCGTCTTCATCGAGCGGGGTCAACGGCGGATCACGGTGAACTATGCAAAACGTCAACAGGGCCGTCGCGTATATCAGGGTCAGAGCAGCCACCTACCGCTCAAGATCAACATGGCTGGAGTGATTCCGGCTATTTTCGCGTCCAGCTTGCTGCTCGCGCCGGCATCCATGGCTCAATGGTTCGGCAACAGCCCTGGTATGGATTGGCTGCAGAACGTTTCGCTGATCTTGTCGCCGGGTCAACCGCTATATATTCTGATGTTTGCGGGGGGAATTATTTTCTTCAGCTTTTTTTATACCGCGATCATGTTTGATCCCAAAGATGTTGCAGAAAACCTGCAGCGCCAGGGAGCCTACGTGCCGGGCATTCGGCCTGGACAACAGACAGCGCGTTACATCGACAATGTCATCACGCGGCTGACGGTGTTTGGCGCTGGATACGTCACCTTGGTGTGTCTGTTGCCCGAGTTCATGATCGTATTTTTCAACGTCACCTTTCAGCTCGGTGGCACAGCGCTGCTGATCGTGGTCGTGGTCGCGATGGATTTCATGTCTCAGGTGCAGGCGCATTTGATGAGCAGCCAGTACGCAAAGCTGATGGAGAAGTCGAATCTCAAGAGTTATAGCCGCAAGGGACCCAGATAGGCCAGAAGTTAGGCACCGAGGTAAAGATGAAAGTACGAGCATCTGTTAAAAAAATGTGCAGGAACTGCAAGATCGTGAAGCGCAAAGGCGTGGTCCGGGTAATCTGCAAGTCCGAGCCGCGACATAAGCAGCGCCAGGGATAACCTGGCATGAGTAACGGAGCAACCTAAATGGCACGTATTGCCGGTATTAACGTACCAGATAACAAACATGCAGGTGTTTCGCTGACGTATATCTACGGCATCGGAACCACTACGGCGAAACGTCTCTGTACTTCGGCGGGTGTGGATCCCGACGTTAGAGTGCAGGATCTTCGGGAAGTAGATTTGGACGCGCTACGCGCGGAGGTTGCCAAATTACCGGTGGAAGGTGACCTTCGCAGGGAAGTTGCCATGAATATCAAGCGTCTCATGGATTTGCGTTGTTACCGAGGTATCCGTCATCGGCGTGGGTTGCCGGTGCACGGTCAGCGGACCCGAACTAATGCGCGTACGCGAAAAGGTCCGCGGCGCCCGATCAGGAAATAGGACTCATCGATGGCAGAAAAAAAGAAAGTCAAACGTGTGGTTGTGGATGGTGTTGCGCACGTTCACGCGTCTTTCAACAACACGATTATCACGATCAGTGATCGGCAGGGCAATGCGTTGTGCTGGGCGACGGCCGGTGGTTCGGGTTTCCGTGGCTCTCGAAAAAGTACTCCGTTTGCGGCTCAGGTTGCGGCCGAGACGGCGGCTAACACCGCGGTAGAACGTGGCATGAAAAGTGTTGAGGTGCTTATCAAAGGTCCGGGACCTGGACGTGAATCGGCGGTGCGCGCTTTGAATGCATCCGGGTTGAGAATTAACAGTATTTCCGACGTTACGCCCATTCCGCACAACGGATGTCGGCCGCCGAAACGTCGTCGGGTATAAAGAGTGTGTATAGAATTGTCTGGAGAACTTAGGGTATGGCCCGTTATTTAGGTCCGAAACTCAAGCTGTCGCGCCGCGAGGGCACCGACCTGTACTTGAAAAGTGGGGTGCGTCCCATCGATTCAAAGTGCAAAATCGATCAGGTGCCCGGTCAGCATGGCGCGCGTCGTACACGCCTGACTGACTACGCCGTGCAACTTCGTGAGAAACAGAAAGTTCGACGCTTGTACGGGGTGCTTGAAAAGCAGTTCCGCAACTACTACAAGAAAGCAGACCGCCAGAAAGGGGCGACGGGTGAGAACCTGCTACGCCTGTTGGAAGGACGCTTGGATAACGTGGTCTACCGCATGGGCTTTGGCTCAACCCGCGCCGAGTCACGGCAGTTGGTATCACACAAAGCCATCATGGTGAACGCTCAGGTTGTGAACATTGCCTCATATCAGGTGAAGCCAGACGACATCGTCGCTGTGGTGGAAGGCGCGCGGGGGCAACTACGAATTCAGGCGGCACTTCAGTTGGCAGGTCAACGCTCACCCGTGGAATGGGTGGACGTGGATCCGGACAAGAAGGAAGGCACCTTCAGACGCATACCCGATCGCGGTGAACTGCCTTCGGAAATTAACGAAAACCTTATCGTGGAGCTTTACTCCAAGTAATCCGAGCTCAAGGAGACTTAATTCTATGGCACAATCGGTTACCGAATTTTTAACCCCTCGCCACATCGATCTGCAGGTGATCAGCCCGACTCGAGCGAAAGTCACGCTCGAACCACTCGAGCGTGGTTTTGGTCACACGCTGGGCAACACCCTGCGACGAATTCTATTATCGTCGATGCCAGGGGCTGCAATTACGGAAGTGCAGATTGATGGCGTATTGCACGAATACAGCACGATCGAAGGTGTGCAGGAAGACGTCATCGACATCCTGCTCAACCTAAAGGGTATTGCGGTCATTCTGCACAGCCAGGAAGAAGCGATGATAACGCTAAATAAGTCTGGCTCTGGGCAGGTTACAGCTGGAGATTTCCAGCTGACTCAGGACGTCGAGATTGCAAACCCGGATCATGTGATCTGTTCGTTGAACGACCATGGTGCTATCCGCATCGAAGCGCGGATAACCTGTGGTCGTGGTTACGAGCCAGTAGACAGCCAGGAGGAAGAAGAGGAGCCGCGGCCAATTGGCGTGCTCCGTTTGGACGCCACCTATAGCCCGATGCGCCGCGTTGCGTATACCGTCGAGAGTGCGCGTGTCGAACAACGGACCAACCTCGACAAGCTGATCCTGGATCTCGAGACGAACGGCACCATCGATCCTGAAGAGGCCATTCGCCGTGCGGCAACCATTTTGCAACATCAGTTGGCAGTGTTTGTCGATCTGGAGAACGAGGGTGAACCAGTGGCGGAGGAGAAGGAAGAAGAGATCGATCCGATTCTCATCCGCCCGGTCGATGACCTCGAGCTTACCGTGCGTTCTGCAAACTGTCTGAAGGCAGAGAACATTTACTACATAGGTGATCTGATTCAGCGCACGGAAGTGGAGCTTTTGAAGACGCCAAATCTCGGCAAGAAGTCATTGACCGAAATCAAAGATGTGCTGGCTTCTCGTGGATTGTCGTTGGGTATGCGGTTGGAAAACTGGCCGCCGCCGAGTCTAAAAAGCAATGACAAAGTCACTTTGGAAAGTATTCGCTTAGGGTAGGCAAGCAGCCAGTGTACAGGTAACAAGGTAGTAAGGAATAATGCGTCACCGTAAAAGTGGACGACACTTCAATCGTACGAGTTCGCATCGCCATGCGATGTTTCGCAATATGGCGGTGTCACTCATCGAGCATGAAGTGATAAAAACAACCTTGCCGAAGGCCAAAGAATTACGTCGTGTCGCAGAACCTTTGATCACCCTGGCAAAACATGACTCTGTCGCCAACCGGCGCCTGGCGTTTTCACGAACCCGCGATAAGGCTGCCGTGGGTAAGCTTTTCTCCGAGCTGGGGCCGCGTTATCAGGATCGTCCAGGTGGCTACACTCGCATCCTCAAGTGTGGCTACCGCGCTGGCGATTCAGCACCGATGGCATTTATCGAGCTGGTTGACCGGCCTATCCCGGACGAAGAGACCGAAGCTGAAGAGACCGAGTAAGTTTGGGGTTTTAGCTGACCCCAAACTATTTCAAAACCTTCTTCAGAAAACGTCCCGTGTGCGAACCTTTCTTCTTCATGAGCTCCTCTGGCGTACCGACTGCAACGACCTGACCACCGCCTGAGCCCCCTTCAGGACCGAGATCGATCACCCAGTCTGCGGTTTTGATCACATCCAGATTGTGTTCGATTACGACGATCGTGTTGCCCTTATCGCGTAGTCGATGTAACACGACCAGGAGTTGGGCGATGTCGTGAAAATGCAGGCCCGTGGTGGGTTCGTCGAGAATATATAGCGTCTTGCCGGTGTCCCGTTTGGACAGCTCACGGGAGAGTTTCACCCGTTGGGCTTCTCCGCCGGACAGCGTGGTTGCACTTTGGCCGAGCTTGATATAAGAAAGTCCAACGTCCATGAGGGTCTGTAGCTTGCGTGCGAGCATCGGCACCGGATCGAAGAATTCGCGCGCTTCCTCGACAGTCATTTCCAGCACTTCATTGATGTTTTTATTTTTGTAGCGAACGTCCAGGGTTTCTCGGTTGTAACGTTTGCTCCTGCACACATCGCACTGCACATAGATATCCGGCAGAAAATGCATCTCAACCTTGATGACACCGTCTCCCTGACAGGCCTCGCAACGCCCTCCCTTCACGTTGAAGCTGAAGCGACCCGGTTTATAACCCCGGGTGCGGGCTTCCTGGGTCTGCGCGAATAGCTCGCGAATGGGCGTAAACAGACCGGTGTAGGTGGCGGGGTTAGAACGTGGGGTTCGGCCGATGGGGCTCTGGTCGATGTCGACTACCTTATCGAGGTAATTCAATCCCTCAATACTGTCGTGAAGTGCGGGGGTAAGCGTACTCGCCTTGTTCAGAGCCGTAGCCGCCAACGGGTACAAAGTTTGATTGATGAGTGTGGATTTACCTGACCCCGACACACCCGTGACACAGGTAAAGAGCCCGCACGGAATATCAACGGAAATGTTCTGCAGATTGTTTCCTGAGGCGCCGGCCAGGCGTATTGCCTCCTTGCGGTTAAAACACTTCCGCATCTTCGGTACAGCGATTTTCAGTTTTCGGGACAGGTATTGTCCAGTGATGGAAAGACGGGAGGTGAGGATCTGCTCGAGGCTCCCGGATGCCACTATCTTGCCGCCGTGGACGCCGGCCCCGGGACCTATGTCGATGATGAAGTCGGCACAGCGGATCGCCTCTTCGTCGTGCTCTACCACCAGGACCGAATTACCGAGATCGCGCAGGTGCTGTAACGTGCGCAACAACCGGGCGTTGTCACGCTGGTGTAAACCGATAGAGGGTTCATCGAGGATATACATCACCCCGACGAGCCCAGCCCCGATCTGGCTCGCGAGCCGGATACGCTGTGCTTCCCCGCCGGAGAGCGTTTCGGCTCTCCGATCCAATGTCAGGTAGTTGAGCCCAACATCGACGAGAAACTGCAGGCGAGCGCGGATTTCCTTCAAGATCTTGTTTGCGATCTCGCCACGACGGCCAGTGAGTTTGAGCTTCTTGAAATAGTTCAGCGTGTCTTCAATAGAACCCGAGGTGATCTGCGGTAAATTGGTTCGTTTGATGAAAACGTGCCGGGACTCCTCCCGTAAGCGCGTGCCGCCGCAATCGGGGCAGCTGCGCACCCGCAGATACTTCTGCAGGTTATCACGCACCAGGCTGGAATCAGTTTCGTGGTAGCGGCGTTCCATGTTTGGAATGACGCCTTCGAAACGGTGCCGGCGGTGGATGACGTCTCCGCGGTCGTTGACGTAGCTGAAGTTGATCCGCTCCCTGCCGCTACCGTAGAGAATTGCCTGCTGGTGTTTCTTCTTCAGCTTTGTGAATGAGGCTTCCACATCGAATCCGTAGTGATTCGCCAGTGATGAAAGCATGTGAAAGTAGTAGACGTTGCGTCGATCCCAGCCGCGAATAGCCCCTTCCGCCAAGGTAAGTTCGGTATCCTGTATGACCAGGTCAGGATCAAAAAACTGTTTCACCCCCAGGCCATCACATTCCTGGCAGGCGCCTGCAGGGTTGTTGAACGAAAACATGCGCGGCTCGAGCTCGCTGATGCTGTAGCCGCACACGGGGCAGGCAAATCGGGCGGAAAATATCATCTCGTCGTCGCTAACTGCGCCTGCGCTTGCTGCGTCTTCCATATCACGGACGGTTGCGATCCCGTCGGTAAGATCGAGCGCGGTTTCGAATGACTCAGCCAGCCGCTGCTGAACATCATCGCGCACCCGTAAACGATCGACGACCGCCTCGATGGTATGTTTCTTGTTTTTGTCGAGTTGCGGCGGATGATCCAGGTCCACGACCAGACCGTCGATGCGGGCGCGAATGAAGCCGTTGGATAACAGCTCCTGGAATACGTGCAGGTGTTCGCCCTTGCGTTCGATGACCACGGGTGCCAGTAACATGATGCGTTTGCCTGCGGGCAGGGCCATTACCTGATCGACCATCTGGCTTACGGTTTGAGCGTCCAGCGGTTTATCGTGGTGCGGACAGCGCGGCTCTCCCACCCGGGCGAAGAGCAGTCGTAGATAATCGTAGATCTCGGTAATAGTACCGACCGTGGAACGGGGATTGTGTGATGTGGATTTCTGTTCGATGGAAATGGCCGGGGACAGGCCCTCGATGTGGTCAACATCCGGCTTTTCCATCATGGAGAGGAACTGGCGCGCGTACGCCGAGAGGGATTCCACATAACGGCGCTGACCCTCTGCGTAAAGCGTATCAAACGCCAGTGACGACTTACCCGACCCCGACAGGCCAGTGATGACCACCAGTTTGTCGCGGGGAATGTCGATATCGATGTTTTGCAGATTATGAGTCCGCGCCCCGCGTACGACTATGGTGTCCAATGGCTCTTTCCTGAAGGCGAACCCGACAACATAAACGGATAGAAACTTCGGGGCAAGCAGGAGGGTGACTTACATTCTCTGCGGGTCGAACCGTAGGCTTCGTTTCATTGATGCGATAGACTGGAGGTGACGTTCCAGTTAACCGAATTAATAGAAGAGACACGAGTATGGCACGGGGGATCAACAAGGTAATTCTCATCGGCAATCTGGGCAGAGACCCGGAAACCCGGTACTCCCAGGGCGGCAATCCCATCACCAACTTCAGCATTGCCACCAGCGATAGCTGGCGCGATAAGCAAAGCGGTGAGCAGCAGGAACGAACCGAGTGGCACAACGTGGTATGTTTTTCCCGGCTCGCTGAGATAGCTGGTGAGTACCTGCGCAAAGGCTCCAAGGTTTATATCGAAGGCAGCCTGCGCACCAGCAACTGGGAGAAGGACGGGCAGAAACATTATCGCACTGAGGTTATTGCTCGTGAGCTGCAAATGCTCGACGGCCGCGGCGGGGGAGGCGGCGGTGGTCCACCCAATGGATTCGAGTCATCCGCGCCTCCGTCACAGCCTCAGAACGCACCCACTCTCACGGATGACGACTTCGACGACGATATACCGTTTTAGGTAAAGTTTGGGGTCGGCTCACACTGACCCCAAAACTCCGCCATACACCATCGCCACCAGAACACCGCCCAGCAGCAACCGGTATACGACAAACGGAAACATGCCTATGCGTTCCACAAGACGGACAAAAAGATGAATGCATGCATAGGCACTGACGAACGCGAGAATGCTTCCTGCCGCGAGGTCGAGCCACTGAACCACCTGGGGAGAGTCCATCAGGTCAAGTGTGGTTAACAGACCCGCGCCGGCGATGGTGGGGATCGAAAGCAGAAACGAAAACCGTGCGGCCGTGCTGCGAGTTAGTCCCAACAACAAAGCGGCGGTGATAGTCACGCCCGCACGCGACGTTCCAGGGACTATGGCGAGCGCTTGGGTGACGCCGATGATCGCAGCATGTGCCCAGGAGACGTCGGTGAGCGTCGAGCGGCGTCGGTCCGCCCCCCACAACAGCAAGCCAAATGTGATGGTGGTGGCGGCGATCACCAACACCGAGCGCAGCTCGGTCGCGACCCAGGCTCTCAGTAGGAAACCACAGACAACCACCGGTAAGGTAGCGAGGCAGATCTTGAGCAGAAGATCGAGATGACTGTCGTACTGGCGCTTGCTCGCCAGTAGCCAGCCACTGGCCGCAAACCGCGCAAGCTCAACCCGGTAATATCCCATGACGGCCAGCAGGGTGCCGAGATGTAGCGCAACGTCGAAAGCGAGACCCTGATCGGGCCAGAGGCCGAGTTGTGTGGGGAGGATGAGATGCGCGGAACTCGAAATCGGGAGGAATTCCGTGATGCCCTGAATCAGGGCCAGTACGATGATCTGTAGCCAATCCACGGCGGCGCAGTCTACCGACCACAGCGGGAAAGCGCGACCGGCGGAAAGTTTGGCGTCTTATTCCCGACCCCCAAAATTTATTCAGCATGCTAAGGTTGGTCCATGTCCGAGCGCTTCGAAATTCCATTGTTTCCACTGGGCGTGGTTCTGTTCGAAGGTGGTCAGCTACCTCTGCAGATATTCGAAACGCGTTATTTGGATATGGTGAGCCGCTGTTTGCGAGAAGAAATGCCGTTTGGCGCCGTGCTGATTCGCAGGGGCCGCGAAGCCCGATCGAGCCCCAACGACCGCCAGCCCGATGTCTTCGAGGTGGGGAGCGAGGCGACGATTGTGAATTTCAATCAGCTCAGTAACGGTCGCCTGGGCATCGTTGTCCGCGGTGGACGCAAGTTCCGCATCCTGGAAAGCTGGGAGCAGTCGGACCACTTGCTGCTTGGTAATGTCGAGTACCTGCCCGGGGAACCCGAGGTGGAAATCGGCAGGGAGCATCGGGCCCTGGTGGATATCTTGAAGGAGCTGATGAAACATCCCATGATCGAGAAGTTGGAGCTCGACATCGATTTTGCGGATGCGCGCTCCGTGGGCAGGCGGCTGGCGGAGTTGTTACCGATCGAGGTGGAAATCAAGCAGAGTCTGCTCCAGCTTCAGTGGCCACGAGAACGCCTTTCCGAGCTCACCCGGTTGGTCAACAAGCTACGCGGCTGAATGGTTGTCGGACAGGACACTAGCTCGTGGTTGAGTGCCGCAAGGGCGAGCCACGGGATGAGGCCCGGTAGCGTATAATTGGCACCCATGACAGACGTTCACAGATACATGCTTAAGGTCGGGCGCGATGCGCGCTCGGCGTCGCGGCTAATCGGCGCGAGTAGTAGTCAGACCAAGTCCCGGGCTCTCAATGAGATTGCGGCTGCCATGGATAAGGCCCGTGTTGCACTGAAAGACGCGAATGCCTGCGATATGGCACGAGCCGAGGAAAACGGCATCGATCAACCGCTCATAGACCGCCTGGCGCTCGACGACAAAGATATTGACCACATGATTGAGGGCGTTCTGCAGGTGGACAAACTGCCGGATCCGATTGGTGAGCTGAGCGATCTGTCCTATCAGCCCAGCGGTATTCAGGTGGGCCGAATGCGGGTTCCTCTGGGCGTTATCGGCATTATCTATGAGTCGCGCCCCAACGTGACAGTGGATGCCGCCAGCTTGTGCCTCAAATCGGGCAATGCCTGCATCCTACGCGGCGGATCCGAAGCAATCGAATCCAACAAAACAATCGCTACATGTATCACCACGGGCGTAGTTGCCGCCGGATTGCCTGAAGCCGTGGTGCACCTGGTCAACACCACAGACCGAGCGGCTGTTGGCGAATTACTCAAGCTCGACGCTTATGTGGATGTCATCGTCCCGCGCGGAGGAAAGGGCTTGATTGAACGGGTCAGTCGTGAATCCACCATTCCAGTCATCAAACACCTGGACGGAATATGCCACGTCTATATCGACGATGATGCCGACCCCGATATGGCGGTCGCAATCGCGGTGAACTCAAAAACCGAAAAATACGCGGTATGTAACGCGATGGAGACTTTGCTGGTCGCCGAGCGCATTGCCAAAACCGTGCTGCCCACGTTGGCTCAGCGTTATGGTCAGGCTGGCGTTGAGCTTCGTGGCTGCGAGCGAACACTCGCGTTAGTCCCGGAAGCCGTACCCGCAAATGAAGAAGATTGGGGCACGGAGTACCTTGGTCCGATATTGGCGGTACGGGTTGTGGAAAGCCTCGACGAGGCCATCGACCACATCAACACGTACGGCTCGCACAACACCGACACGATCGTTTCCAGCAACTACGCGCGAACCCGGCGCTTCGTTACCGAGGTGGATTCGGCATCCGTGCTGGTGAACGCATCCACCCAGTTTGCCGATGGGTTCGAATATGGCCTCGGAGCGGAAATCGGCATCTCCACAGGCAAGCTGCATGTGCGCGGTCCGGTTGGTCTCGAGGGTCTTACGTCCCAGAAATATGTGGTTTTCGGTAATGGAGAGATACGCCACCGTTGATTTGTTTATTTGGCGGCACTTTTGATCCCATCCATCGCGGGCACGTCCATGGTGGACAGATGGTCTGCGACGTTCTGGCGCTCCGAGAGATCCGCTTCATCCTGTCAGGCCGGCCGAGTCACCGCACCAAACCCGCAACAACGGTTGAGCAGCGCTGGGAGATGTTGAAGCTAGCCTGCGCGGACGATCGTCGATTGGTGCCGGATGATCGAGAGGTCCGCCGTGGCGAACCGTCGTTTACAGTCGACACCTTACGTGCGGTACGCGCGGCACATCCGCGGGAACCGGTGGCCTGGGTACTGGGCAACGATGCCTACGCGGAATTTTCGAGTTGGCGATCCTGGCGTGAGATTCTTGACCTGGCTAATCTCGTGGTGCTCGAGCGTCCTGGTGAGGCGTGGCCGTTAGGTGCGGAAATGCAACGTATCACAGAGTGCAGGCGAGTCGAACAAAAACTGGAAGTCTGTGCGGGTCAGGTGCTTTTTCTGGCGTCGGAGATGCAGGCGGTTTCCGCAACGGATGTGCGCACGCGCATAAGCTCGGGCGATACTGTGGATGATTTGCTCCCCCCCCGAGTCAGCACCTATATTTACGAGCACGGTTTGTACGGAGGTATTCGTGAGTCCTGAAGTATTGCGTGATCATGTGATTGATACCCTGGAAGATGGAAAAGGCCGGGATATTGTCTGTTTGAACGTGACGGATATTACGGATATCACGGATTTCATGGTGATGGTCAGCGGCACTTCCAATCGCCATGTGAAAGCGCTGGTGGACCAGGTCGCTGAATCCACCAAGGCGGGTGGATGCCCGCCGAGAGGAATAGAGGGCCGGGAGACGCATGAATGGGTGCTTGTGGATCTCGGCGACGTGCTGGTCCATGTCATGCAGGTCGAAACGCGCGCCTTCTACGATCTGGAGCGCTTGTGGACCGATCTCCCCACCGGGTCCGAAACGACGGTGTAACAAACCGGGTATTTCCCTTGTTCAGGCATTTTTGGGACAGGGCACTAAGATGAAGATACGCCTCATAGCGGTGGGCACACGGATGCCGGGATGGATCACCGAAGGTTATCAGGAGTATGCCAGGCGCATGCCGCGAGAGACCGAGTTGCAGTTAGTCGAAATTCCCGCAACACCCAGGAAAGGGCAGAATGCGCAGCGCGTACGTCAGCACGAAGCCGACAAAATGCTGGCCAGGATAAGCCCGAGGGAGTGGGTTGTGGCCCTGGATACGAAGGGCGTGGCCTGCAGCACCGAGCAGCTAGCCAAGAAACTCGACAGTTGGCGCATGCAGGGTAGCGATGTCGTTTTACTGCTGGGTGGTGCGGATGGGCTAGCGCCCGCCTGCCATGAGCGAGCCAATGAAATAATGTCGTTGTCAAAGTTCACCTTTCCCCATGCCTTGGTGAGAATCATCGTCGCCGAGCAGCTGTATCGCGCCTGGACGCTGCTCACCGGACACCCCTATCATCGCGCGTGACATGTCACCGTTACTCTCCATCAAAGACAGTCTGAGCGAACGCCAATCGTTCGGGGCTCGGGCATTGACGCTTTTTATCATTGCTGCTGCCCTGATGCTGGGATTGGTTGCGCGGATGGTCCAGTTGCAGGTGCTGGAATACGACACTTACCAGACGCGGTCCGAAGAAAACCGCATTCAAGTGCAACCACTGGCGCCACCGCGGGGTTTGATATTCGACCGCAACGGCGTCCTGCTGGCGGAGAACCGCCCCGTGTCGAGCCTCGCCCTGGTACGGGAGCGTATTGAGGACCTTGATGGGCTGATCGCAGAACTTGGCACACTCGTGCAGATAGCCGATGAAGATCTCGAGGGTTTCCGAGAGCGGATGAAGCGCCGTCGGCGCCCGTATGAGCCGATTGCGTTGAAGCTCAATTTGGACGAGGAAGAGATCGCGACGCTGGCAGTCAATCGCCATCGGCTCCCGGGTGTTGAGATCAAGACTCAATTGGTTCGGCACTACCCTCACGGTGCCATGATGGCTCACGCCGTGGGTTCGGTACGCCGTGTCAATGAAGAAGACCTGCGACGCCTGGACCCGGTTCGCTACAGTGCGACCAAGTTCATCGGCAAGATTGGCATCGAGCGGTTCTATGAGCGCTCTCTGCACGGTGAGGTGGGTTACCAGTGGGTTGAAACCGATGCCCATGGACGAATACACCAGGAGCTGGATAAGAAGCCGCCGGTTGCCGGGCAGAATATCACTCTGCATCTGGATATCCGTCTGCAGATAGCGGCCTACGCGGCGTTAGGACAGCGTCGGGGCGCCATCGTCGCGCTCGATACCCGCTCCGGCGGCGTGCTCGCCATGGTGAGCAATCCCGGTTATGACCCGAACCTCTTCGTTACGGGAATCAGCAACCAGCAGTACCAGGAATTGGCCAATTCCCGTGATACGCCACTGTTTAATCGCGCGATCAACGGCCAGTACGCCCCGGGATCAACATTCAAGCCCATTGTCGGCCTCGCGGGGATTTCCCTCGGGCTGACGAGCTGGGATGAACAGATAGACGATCATGGATGGTTCAAGCTACCCAACCAGGACCGGATTTATCGGGATTGGAGTTGGCGAAAAAATAACTCCGGTGGTCAGGGACTGGTGGACCTCAATCGCGCCATCTATCGTTCATCGAACGTGTACTTCTACAACCTGGTCAGTCGAATTGACATCGATGAGCTAGCTGGATTTGCCGCCCAGTTCGGCATTGGCCAGCCAACGGAGGTGGACATTCCTGAAACCAGCCGGGGACTTTTGCCGGATCGCCTGTGGAAATACGGCGCCAAGGGCGAGGTCTGGTACCCCGGAGACAGCGTCAACCTGGGTATCGGTCAGGGAGATCTGTTGGTGACCCCGCTGCAACAGGCGATCTTCGCTTCCGTGATCGCCAACCGTGGCATCCGCCGGCGTCCGCGGATGCTGCTGTCGAGCGACCGTCCTCTCGTGGAGTTCGATCCGCCACAACCCTTCCCGCCGGTTGCAGGGCCGAGTGCCGATGATTGGGAACGCATGGTGGACGCCATGGAAGACGTCGTCCATCGCGGCAACAAGGGTTACCGTCAAAACGGCGTTGCCTGGGCCTACATCGGCCAGAACATCGCTTATCGCATGGCGGGCAAATCGGGAACGACCCAGGTGGTGGAGATCAAACAGGGCGAGGAATACGACGAAGAAGCGCTCGACGAATACAGCCGCAAGCACGCCTGGTTCATTGCCTTCGCGCCGGCGGACGATCCCGTTATCGCACTCGCGGTTCTCGTGGAGAATGGTGGGGGGGGCAGTTCCGTGGCTGGGCCGATTGCCCGAGAGGTTATCGATCACTTCCTCCTGCCGCAGCTGGCGGCGCGATGAGCAATCAGGATTTTGTGCGACAGCTGTCATACGGCGCCGGCCTGGGCGCAAGCACCAGTGCTCGTCTCGTGCGTATGCACCTGGATCCTACCCTTCTTTTGACCTTGGTAGTCATCATCGGTTTCGGCCTTGTGGTGCTCTACAGCGCGTCTGGTGGAAGACTGGGCAGTGAAATCCCCTCAATCTTCGCCAATCAAACCGTACGCATAGGACTGGCGCTGGTTGCCATGCTGGTCGCGGCGCAGTTACACCCGCGCTTCTACCAGCGCTGGGCTCCCATCATCTATGTCGGAGGCATTGCCCTGCTCGTTTTGGTGCTGCTGGTTGGCGTAAAAGTCAAAGGATCCTATCGCTGGCTCGATCTCCCGGGGTTGCCGCGGTTCCAACCTTCCGAACTCATGAAGCTGGGCGTGCCCATGATGTTGGCCTGGTACTTCGCAGATCGTGCCCTGCCGCCGCGGTTCAAGGATCTGTGTGTGGCACTCGCGATCATTGCGATACCCACCGCGTTGATCGTGCTGCAACCCGATCTTGGGACAGGAATTTTGATCGCAGGTGCCGGGCTCTCCCTGATCGTATTGGCGGGCATCTATTGGCGTTGGATCGGCTACGCGTTTATTGCCATGGCGGCGGCGGCGCCGGCATTGTGGTTTGTGCTGCAGGACTATCAGCGTAAACGCATCTTGACGTTGTTCGATCCGGAGAGCGATCCACTCGGCGCAGGCTGGAATATTATTCAATCCACCACGGCCATCGGCTCGGGGGGCTTGTATGGCAAGGGTCTTTTCGAAGGTACCCAGAGCCATCTCGAGTTCCTGCCGGAAGCGCAAACGGACTTCATTATCGCGGTTGTTGGCGAAGAACTGGGGTTCATCGGAATGCTTGCGTTGCTCAGCCTGTATTTACTGGTGGTGGCCAGAGGTCTCTACATTGCGGCGCAGGCTCAGCACACTTTTCAACGGTTACTCGCCGGGACACTGACGCTGACCTTTTTTATCTATGTATTCGTGAACATAGCCATGGTGAGCGGATTGCTGCCGGTGGTGGGCGTGCCACTGCCGTTGGTGAGCTACGGTGGCACATCTGCCATTACTCTCATGGCGAGTTTTGGCATCATCATGGCCGTACGCACGCACCGAGCCTGGTGAAGACCAGGCAACGAATCTCAGGGTAAGAGCTAGAGAGTGGTAGGAATTAGGATAATCATGCGAATTGCAGTTCTGTTGGGTGTTGCGGGTCTATTGGGGTGTGGCGCGGCTGGTGCGGATTTCACAGATCGTGAGGATGTCCGCGAGTACATGGTCGATCTGGTTAACGAGCACGGTTTCAACAAACTGGAACTCGAGGACGTCATCGGGTCGGCACGGCATCGGCAAGAGGTCCTGGATCTCATTTCCAAGCCAGCGGAGCGCAGCCTGAAGTGGTGGGAGTATCGGCGCATCTTCCTGCGCGAAACCACCATCGATCAGGGGCTCGAATTCTGGACCGCCAACGAGGCCATTCTCGCTCAGGCTCAGAACCGTTTCGGCGTCCCACCGGAATACGTGGTCGCCATCATCGGTGTAGAGACTCGATGGGGGCGCGTGGTCGGCAGGCACCGGGTACTGGATGCGCTGATGACACTGGCGTTTGATGATTCGCACCGACGCCCGGCATTTTTTCGCAACGAACTCACCGAGTTTCTGCTGCTCGCCCGCGAGGAGGGTAAAAACCCACTGGACCTGAAAGGCTCATACGCCGGGGCCATGGGTTACGGCCAGTTCATTCCATCGAGTTATCGTAACTACGCAGTCGACTTCGACGGTGACGGCCTGCGCGACATCTGGAGCAACGAAAGTGATGCGATCGGTAGCGTCGCCAACTACTTTGCACGCCACGGTTGGAGAGGTGATGGACCGGTCGTGGTAAAGGTGGATGTGGCTAGCGGCCAGACAAGTGCAGTGGATGCTGTTGCTAACAAAGGGGTCAGACTAGGCCACACGGTCGATGAACTTCAGGCGCTCGGGGTCGCCGTAGGGGATCTGCCGGGCGATGCTAAGGCTGCCATGTTTCGTATGGTGCTCAAGGACGGGGAGGAATACTGGCTCGGGCTCAACAATTTCTATGTGATCATGCGTTACAACCGCAGTCACCTATATGCGCTGGCCGTTCATCAGTTGGGTCAAGCCATTAAACAGCGCCGCATGGCGCTGGCCGCGGTGCGTTGAATCGAACGCGGCATGTCAATTGACCAGCCGGAAATATAGTTAGTTGGAAAAATATTCCCGTTGGCTTGGCTGTCTGGTCCTGGTGCTGCTTACGGCTTGCCGGAGTGGTTCGGTTTACGTGGAACCCAGCGATGGTCCACCCCTTCATACCCCGCCCGACATCGCCTATCTGCCGAATCCCATCCCTCGCGAAGAGCCGAAAAGTACACGTGGTAATCCGCCCACTTACACAGTGCGTGGCAAAACTTATCATGTACTGGAATCGTCGGCTGGATACCGAGCTATCGGCAACGCTTCCTGGTATGGGAAAAAATTCCATGGGCGTCTCACCTCCAGCGGCGAGCCATTCGATATGTTCAAACTCACGGCCGCCCACACCACGCTACCCATCCCCACTTACTTGTTGGTCACCAATTTGGATAATGGCCGCTCCACGGTGGTGCGGGTGAACGATCGGGGTCCATTCCACTCAGACCGTATTATCGATCTATCGTACGCCGCCGCGGTCAAGCTCGATTTTGCGAACAGCGGTACCACCCGGGTGCGGGTAGAGACACTCGATAAACAGCCCGACTTCTTTCTTCAGGCGGGCGCCTTTCGCGAATTTGCCGCGGCAGATGCATTGAAGGACAACTTGCGCAAGCTGACGGGAAGATCGGTCTATGTTGTGCGAGTGTCTGACGATCGTTTGTTCCGTGTACGCATTGGCCCCGTGCATGGCCATCCGGAAGCGTTACGCCTGCAAGCGTTGATCATGGCGGCAAATTACGCGCAACCCATGATTCTGGAGCAATGACCTGATGGAGACCATTCACCGCGAAGTCTCCTACCCGCCTCGAATCAACGCTAGAATGCGCGACTTCTCGGATGCGAAGGGATCGACCATGGGGCTGCGGATGTTGCGTTTGGCGTTATACCTGCTGCTGTGTGCTTTTGGGCAAGGTGTCCTGGCCGCCAACGCGCCGATCATCCCACCACCACCGAGCATAGCTGCGAGCTCCTATCTTCTTTTGGATGCAGACACCCACAAAGTACTCGTCGAACATAACCTCCATGAGCCGTTGCCACAGGCGAGCCTCACCAAAATCATGACGAGTTACGTGGCAGCAGCGGAACTTGCGGCCATGCGGATCAACGAGGACGATCAGGTACCCATCAGTGTAAAAGCGTGGCAGACGCCGGGTTCGCGGATGTTCATTCGTGAGGGCACCCGGGTGTCGGTGGGGGATTTGATGAGAGGCATCATCATCCAATCGGGTAACGATGCGAGTGTCGCGTTGGCCGAATACATTGCTGGCAGCGAAGACGCATTCGCAGACATGATGAACCAGCAGGCGCTGGAGCTGGGTATGTCGTCCACACAATTTGTCAACTCGACCGGACTGCCCGATGAAGGCCATTACACATCGGTCTGGGATCTGGCTTTATTGACCCGTTCTCTCATCACACGTTTTCCTGAAGTTTACGCGCTCTACGCTCAGCGAGAGTTCACCTACAACGATATTCCACAGCCCAATCGCAATCGACTGTTGTGGCGTGACAAAACGGTGGACGGCGTGAAGACCGGGCATACCCAGGCGGCAGGGTACTGTCTGGTTGCCTCGGCGCTGCGCGGCAACATGCGGTTGGTCTCGGTGGTGATGGGTACCGAAAGCGACGAGGCACGCATGCGCGAAAGCCAGAAGCTCCTCTCCTACGGTTTCCGCTACTTCGAAACTCGGAAGTTATACGAGGCCGGCGTACCATTGAAAACTGCGGAGCTCTGGTATGGCGACGCCGAGGAGATCGAGCTGGGCGTACTCGAGGATGTGTACGTCACGATTCCGCGTGGTCACTACAACGATATTGAGGCAGAGTTGAAGATTGCCAGAGTCATAGAAGCGCCAGCCGAGGCGGGTCAGGAGTTTGGTGAGCTGCGCCTGCTGTTGGGCGGAGACGTCGCCTACCGTGCACCGCTCGTGGCACTTGCGGACGCCGGGGAAGCGGGCGTGTTCTCGCGCATGGGCGATTTCATCTACCTCTTTTTCGGCAGCCTGTTCTCCAGTGACTGATTCGCTGAAGATCGAAGATGGTGTTTTGACCGTGCACTGTGTTCGAGTCAGAGATCTCGGGCGCACGGACTACGAAGAAGTCTTTCGGGCCATGCAGGCGTTCACCGGTGACCGCAACCAGGAAACTACAGACGAAATATGGTTGACGGAACACAATCCCGTTTTTACCCAGGGGCAGGCTGGTAAGAAGGAACATCTCATCGCGCCCGGGGACATTCCTGTGGTGCAATCCGATCGCGGGGGTCAGGTTACTTATCATGGCCCCGGTCAGATCGTCGGCTATTTGCTCTTCGATCTGCGCCGGATGGGTTTATCCGTTCGTGGACTTGTCAGTGGCATCGAAAACGCAGTGGTAAACACGCTCGCTTGTTACGGTATCTGCGGCGCACCGCGAGCAGACGCGCCTGGGGTGTATGTGGGCAACGCGAAGATCGCAGCGCTGGGGTTGCGCGTTCGGCGAGGATGTTCCTATCACGGCTTGAGCCTGAACGTAAATATGGACCTGGAGCCGTATGCCAGAATCAACCCCTGCGGACTGGCGGACATTGAGGTTACCCAGATGTGTGATCTCGGTGGGCCGGATGATATTGCAGCCGTGAAGCTGAAACTGCTAGACGATCTCGCGGCGATTTATGATGTCAGCCTCCGCATGTCAGACACTGTGGGTCCTTAGACAAGCCGAGTTTGCGCCACTCCATTGCCTTCCCGTCGAAATACAACACGCTCCCGGTCAGAGGTTCGCCGATCCCGGTGATGAGCTTAATGGCTTCCATGGCCTGGCAGGTGCCGATGATACCAACGAGGGGTGCGGCAACGCCGTTCTCCGCACAGTTCAGCGCTTCGTCATCACCCTCTTGATAGAGGCATCTATAACAAGGTGATGTTTCGGACCGTGGATCGAACACGGCAACCTGGCCTTCCCAGCGAATAGCCGCACCGGAAACCAGCGCTACACCAGATCGCCAGCAGGCATCATTGATGGCATAACGAGCCTCGAAGTTGTCGGTTGCGTCGACTACGACATCGCAGCGGCTGACCGTATCAAGGAGTTCATCGTCTACCAACTGATGGTCGATGGTGTCGACATCGGTATCCGGGTTGATCTCGGCAATACTGCGCGCGGCGGAAATCACTTTGCGCTCGTTCAATGAGGTCGTTTTGTGTGCGATCTGGCGCTGGAGATTGGACAGATCCACTCGGTCGTGATCCACTAAAACGAGCTGGCCCACGCCAGCCGCGGCCAGGTACAAGACAACCGGAGAACCGAGGCCGCCCATGCCTACGACTAATACTCGCGCCGCCAGGAGCTTTTCCTGACCCTCGATATCCATCTCTGGCAACATGATCTGCCGGCTGTAACGCAGCAACTGCTCGTCGTTCATGGGCACCTGCTCCCCTGTGTCACCCGCGGCCGACCACCGAGATCGCGTTCGGTTCTGATGTGCTCAAAGCCCTGCTCGGCAAACAGGTTGCGCACGGCGATTTCCTGATTGTAACCGTGTTCCACCAACAGCCAACCTCCGGCTTTGAGGTGTGCGTATGCTTCAACCACGATGATACTCAGTGCGTCGAGCCCGTCACTGCCGGCGCATAACGCCTCAGCAGGCTCGTGGCGCAGTGCCGCCAGATGGGGGTCATTTGTCGCCACGTACGGCGGATTGCTCACGATGAAATCGAACATGTGGGGTATGTCTCGAAACCAGTTGCTCACCAGCCAGTGAACAGAAACATCGTGGTTGTCTGCATTACCACGTGCCACGCCGAGCGCAGCCGTCGAGCAGTCGCTCGCATACACCTCGGCGGCTTGCCCTGTCTTGGTAAGTGCGTGGGCGACTGCGACCGCGATGGCCCCGCTGCCGGTACCGAGATCCAGTATGCGTGGCTCATCGACCGCCTCCCTGGCAAGACCGATGACCAGTTCCACCAGCAGCTCGGTTTCAGGTCGGGGTATCAAGACGTCGGGGGTCACCGCGAAGGATAGCCCCCAGAATTCCTTAACCCCCGTGAGGTAGGCCATCGGTTCGTCGTTGCGTAAGCGCGCAGTCCATGAATTGAGTTTGTCGAGGGCGTTGCCATCCAACAGATGTTCCGGCCTGCTTATGATTTGTGCTCGGGTCAGAGGGAGGGTCTCCGCGAGAAGCAGCTCACAATCCAGGCGATCGAGATCCCTGTGCTGACGCATCCAGTCGCCAATGTTCACCGGGCTGGATGATTCCGTGTTGCGCACTACGCTTCACCGTTAAGGTTACTCATCTTCACCCAGGCTTCGTAGTTGATCGGCCTGATGTTCCTCCACCAGCGGTTGCACGAGAAATTCGAGCGCACCGGCCATCACGTCATTGAGCTTGTAGACGGAGAAGTTGATACGGTGATCGGTGATGCGCCCTTGGGGATAGTTGTAGGTGCGAATTTTTTCGGAGCGATCACCGGAGCCAACGAGGCTCTTGCGATGTTCGGCTTGCTCGGCCAGCTGTTTCGTCTTTGCGTCATCGAGAAGCTTTGCGTGTAATAACGCCAGCGCTCGGGCACGGTTTTTAAGTTGCGAGCGTTCATCCTGGCACTCCACCACGATACCCGTGGGCAAATGCGTCAGCCGCACCGCCGAATCGGTTTTGTTCACGTGCTGACCACCCGCTCCCGAAGCCCTGTAGGTGTCCACGCGGAGATCGGCATTGTTGATCTCGATGCTCTCGATATCCTCGGCTTCAGGTAATACTGCAACGGTGCACGCAGAGGTGTGGAGGCGCCCTTTAGATTCGGTTTCCGGGACGCGTTGTACCCGGTGGATACCCGATTCGAACTTCAACAGACTGTAGACGTCTTTGCCTTGTATTCTGGTGATGATCTCCTTGTAACCGCCGTGTTCGCCGGATCGCGAGTTGATGACTTCCGTCTGCCAGCCTTGGCTTTCTGCGAACTTGGTATACATGCGAAAGAGATCGCCGGAAAAGAGAGCTGCTTCGTCCCCTCCCGTACCGGCGCGGATCTCCAGGAAAACGTTGGAGCTGTCATCCGGGTCCTGTGGGAGCAATAGATTTCTCATGTGGAGCGTTTCGGCTTCCAGAGCTTCGCTGAGCCTGGAGATATCCTCGTTGGCGAGATCACGCATTTCCGGATCGTCGTCTTTTGCGAGTTCCCGGGCATCGATGATCTCGGCCTCCATAAGCTCCACCTTCTTGAAGCACTGGATTACCGGATCGAGTTCCGCGTACTCCTTTGACAAGGCGGTGAACCGCTCACGCTCCGCCATAACCTCGGGATCTGCCAGCAGTGCGTTGACCTCATCGTATCGATCAGTCAGGGATGACAGTTTTGCCATCATGGAATTGGAAAGGCTCATGGAGTTCAGTCTAATTGGTAGAGGGTTTTCAAGTATTCTAAGAGATCCGCGCGTCCCTCTGCACTCGCGTTACGGATGGCGACTGTGGGTGGGTGGATAAGTTTGTTAGTCAAGGTTCGGCCGAAGTTCGCCATAACCGCTTCCGGGTCGGTACCGGAGGCGAGTTCGCGGAGTGCTTTGGCGAGTTCTGCCTGGTGGACGGTTTCCACATTGTCGCGGAAAGCGCGTAGCAGGGCCTGTCCGTGGTGCGCCCGGCGCTCGCGGATGTAATGGCTGGCACCGTCTGCTACCAGGGTTTCGGCACTTTCGGCAGCAGAAAGGCGTTGCTTGACGTTTTCCTCGATGATCTCAGTGAGATCATCAATGGTATACAGATAGACGTCGGGCAACTCGGCAACTTCGGGTTCGATGTCTCTCGGCACGGCGATGTCGACGATGAAAATTGGCTTATGACGCCGTTGTTTGATCGCTGCCTCCACCGCTCCTTTGCCAACGACCGGCAGCGAGCTGCCGGTGGAGGCAATGACGATATCGTAGTCGTGCAGGTGTGCCGCGACGTCGGTAAGCTGCATTGGCAGCGCATCGTAGCGGGCGGCGAGGGACTCAGCGTTGGCCAGCGTCCGGTTGGCGATGGCGAGCCCGCCTATCCCATTTTTCGTAAGATGTTCGGCGACGCGCTGAATGGTGTCTCCAGCGCCGAGCAGAAGGGCCTTGTTGTTTTTCAGGTCGGAGAAGATCTGTCGAGCCATGGTAACCGCGGCGTAGGCGACCGATACAGGATTACGGCCGATATCGGTGTCTGAACGAACCCGTTTCGCAGTACTTAACGTTATCTGGGAAAGCAGGCTCAACTCGGGCCCTAACGTGCCGGCGGTGCGCGCCAGATCGTATGCGGTTTTGACCTGCCCCATGATTTGTGGTTCACCCAGCACCTGGGAGTCCAGCCCTGCGGCCACCCGAATAAGGTGCCGTGCCGCATCTTGATCCCAGTAACTGTAGGCCATGCTTTCGAGCTCGCTCTCGGCGATTTCGCGATAGGTCGACAGCCACCGGGTCACCAGCGGTTCATCAATGGGGTCGAGGGACAGGTAGAGTTCGGTGCGATTGCAGGTAGAGAGGATGGCGGCCTCCGAGAGGCTGGGGATGTTGTCTCTAGCGTCGGTGAGTGCTGCGGGCAACGTCTCCTCCGGGAAGGCAATACGTTCCCGCACCGCTATAGGGGCCGTGCGATAGTTTACGCCGTATGCCAGAATCGCCATGGGAATTTACGAGATCGCTTTGGATGGTTTCCGGTCGCTAAGCATAGCAGAGTCCCCTTCAGTGGTTGCTTATAAGCTCTTATTTCTAAACATCTTTTTTGCCACGTTCTGCATGGCGTGCCATACGCTCGAGCCAAAGCCCAGTGCGGATGGATTCAGCCTGCGTGGCAAGCTCGGCGTCATAGACGGCGACGAAAGTTACTCGGCGCGCTTTCTGTGGCGGCAGAACGGGGAGCGATTCGGCATCGATTTATGGGGACCCCTCGGTCAGGGGCGGGTGCGCCTCGAGGGTGACAACGAGCAGATTGTACTGATCAAAGGCGGCGAGGTGCTGGCTCAAGGCAAACACGATGAGGTCATGCGTTCGCGTCTCGGTTGGACATTACCGCTCAACGTACTGCCGAGCTGGGCCCTGGGCGAGCCCGATGCTTCGCTTAGTGTTACCGCGCAAGAGTACGATGAAGAGGGTCATTTGATTGCATTTGAACAATTGAATTGGCGGGTGACCTATACTCAGTTTCGGCTGATCGGTGAACGTTCTTTGCCACGCACAATTACCGCTCGCAGAGGTGACTACCGGGTACGCCTGATTATTTCGGCTTGGGACATTTAACCCGTTGATTTCTTGCCACTTCTTTGTACGTGCACGGATACCTGCGCGGCTGCGCCCACGGCGAATTCGTTGACAGCACCAGGGCCCATCAGCACAATAGCGGCCCTCAAAAATTGGGGTGTAGCCAAGCGGTAAGGCAACGGGTTTTGATCCCGTCATGCGCAGGTTCGAATCCTGCCACCCCAGCCAATAATCCGTCAGCGACGAACGCGTGACATTTTTAAGGAAGACTGCGTGTCGAATCTCATAATTTTTGCTGGTAGCTCAAATGCGCCACTGGCTACTCTGATTGCCCGTGAGTTACGTATGGAGCTGGGTCGAGCAGACGTCGAGCGATTTAGCGACGGCGAGGTGAAGGTGGAGGTGCACGAAAACGTTCGAGGGCAGGATGTGTTCCTGCTGCAGTCCACCTGCGCTCCGACAAACGACAACCTCATGGAGCTGATCATCATGGCAGACGCCGTGCGTCGCTCTTCGGCGCATCGTATTACCGCGGTAATCCCCTATTTTGGTTATGCGCGGCAAGATCGCCGTCCCCGCTCAGCGAGGGTGGCTATCAGCGCCAAGGTGGTGGCCGACATGCTCGATGCTGTCGGGATCAACCGCATGCTCACGGTTGACCTTCATGCCGATCAGATTCAGGGTTTCTTTAATATGCCCGTAGATAACGTTTACGGTTCGCCCGTGCTGGTGGACTACATGACAACTCAGAAGTATGAAAACCCGATAATCGTCTCACCCGACGTTGGTGGTGTGGTCAGAGCCCGGGCCGTGGCGAAACAGAGTAACGATCTCGATCTAGCCATCATCGACAAGCGCCGACCACAGGCGAACGAAAGCAAGGTCATGAACGTGATTGGTGATGTGCGTGGCAAAACCTGCGTGATTGTCGACGATATTGTAGATACCGCGGGCACCCTGTGTACCGCTGCCAAGGCGCTGAAGGAAGAGGGTGCCATCAAAGTGGTGTCCTATATCACCCACCCGGTGTTTTCGGGCAATGCCATCGAGAGAATAGCGGATTCGGAACTCGATGAGATGGTGGTAACCGATACCATCCCGTTGTCTCAAGATGCGCTAGCATGTTCTAAGATTACCCTGTTGAGTATGGACCGACTGTTGGCCGAGGCCATCCGCCGGGTCAGCAGTGAAGAATCCATCAGTGCCATGTTTCGTAATTGAGATTTCGCAACTGATGGAGTACCGCGTTGAGCTTGGTCGCAGAGCTTGAACGTTTTTTGTTACTGATTTAGGAGACAACCATGTCGCAGCAAATCGAAATCAATGCCGAGCTGCGCACTGACGTAGGGAAAGGTGCGAGCCGCCGCCTGCGTCGCCTCGCGGACAAAGTGCCCGGCATTATCTACGGAGGCAAGGACAACGCCGTCCCCCTCACCATGAATGCAAACGAGCTGACCAATGTGATGAAGGATGAAGCATTCTTCTCGCAGATTTTGAACGTTGTCGTCGACGGCAAGGGTGAGCAGGCGGTGGTGCGCGACCTACAACGCCATCCGGCCACCGATAAGGTGCTGCATGTCGACTTTCTGCGGATCAGAGCCGACAAAGCCATCCAGGTACAGGTTCCCCTGCACTTCATCGGCGAAGATGAATGTGTGGGTGTGAAACTCGGGGGCGGTATTGTTTCTCATACCTTGACCGAGGTGGAAATCAGCTGTCTACCGGCCGATCTGCCTGAATATCTCGAAGTGTTTGTGGCCGAACTGGACCTCGGTCAGACCATTCACCTCAGCGAGTTGACGCTTCCAGAAGGCGTCACCATTCCCGCTTTGATGCACAGCGAACGCGACGTCACAGTCGTCAGCGTGCAGGTCCCACGTGGGGGAGCCGAGGAAGAAGAGGAGGAGGCCGTAGCCGCTGCTGCACTCGAGGAAGGTATCGAGGGTGAAGAGGGCGAAAAGGCTGCGGGTGATGCCACGGATGAGGACGCTGGGGAAAAAGCCAGCGACGACTGAGGTTGTCCCGTATCCGCCTAATTGTGGGCCTGGGTAATCCGGGCCCGCGTTACGTTCGCACACGCCACAATGTTGGTGCCAATTTCGTCCGCGCGCTGGCTGAGCGGTTCGGGATACGGTTGCACGAAGATCCTAAGTTCAAGGGTCATGTGGGTCGTGGCGAGATCGCGGGGGTGGACGTTCGTTTACTTGTGCCAAACACCTTCATGAACTTGAGTGGTGAGTCGGTCGGCGCGATGGCTCGATTCTACAAGTTCGAGCCCCAGGAGATCCTGGTTGCCTACGATGAACTGGCCTTCGATCCTGGCGTATTGCGGTTGAAGAGCGGTGGTGGCGACAACGGTCACAACGGCATCAAGAGTGTCACAGAAGGTCTCGGTAATGCACGGGAGTTTCACCGTTTACGGATCGGCGTAGGTCATCCGGGAAGCAAGGAACTGGTCACCGCATTTCTCACCTCACATACGATGCCCGAAGCGGATCGAGCGCTCGTGGAATCGAGCTTGGTAATCGTAGAACAAGTGCTGAGCGATATGCTGACAGGAGAAATGGACAAAGCAATGAACGAACTACACGCCCCCCGCCAAGGCGAAGAGGAGGAAGAGTAGATGGGATTCAAGTGCGGAATCGTGGGCATGCCGAATGTCGGTAAGTCCACGTTGTTCAACGCGCTGACCAAGGCGGGTATCGACGCAGCGAACTTCCCGTTCTGCACGATCGATCCCAATACGGGGGTGGTTCCCGTTCCGGATCCGCGGCTGGATGAGGTGGCGAAGCTTGCGGCGTCGCCAAAAATCATCCCCACTACGATGGAGTTCGTTGATATCGCCGGGCTCGTTGCCGGTGCCTCCAAAGGTGAGGGGTTAGGTAATCAGTTCCTTGCGCACATTCGTGAGACCGACGCGATAGCTCACGTGGTGCGGTGTTTTGTAGAGGAAAACGTCGTACACGTCTCCGGAAAAATTTCTCCTGAAGACGACATCGAGGTGATCAACACGGAACTGGCGTTGGCAGATCTCGAAACGATCGACCGAGTGCTCGAGCGCACCCGACGTGTAGCCAATTCAGGCGATAAGGATGCGCAA